>Ga0075420_100004320_pt1 | contig 12441 bp, 10 predicted proteins | sample SoiMetdeltSBSDD4_FD_75296 | JGI IMG/M metagenome (GOLD analysis project Ga0075420, IMG submission 75296) | Bulk soil microbial communities from a Populus tree surrounding site in Tennessee, USA - Soil MetaG P. deltoides SBSDD4 | ecosystem: Environmental > Terrestrial > Soil > Tree plantation... | reverse complement strand
TTTGCCTGTGTTGGCGTCGAGCGCGATGACATGATCCACACCGTCACGCAAGTCCATCGTGATGATGCGTTGCCCCGCGATCGCGAGCTCGGAATAGCCGCCCTGGGACGAACGGTGCCAGAGATGTCGAGCCGACCGCGGCGCCGACGGCAGGGCGGAGGTGACCGCATTGCGGGATGGTCCCCACAGTCCGGGCCAGCCAGGCGCGTTCCGTGTGGTGTCCTGCGCGGACAGCGAGATCGTGGCCAGTCCAACAGTCGTCACAGCGGCTATCACGTGTCCGCGCACCGAGATCATCATGTGCATACGGCTTCTGACTCCTGTGGCCTTTCACTAGTCTGCTTTTGCCGCGGACGCAGAAAGGAATCACGCGGCGCGATAACGGAGCACCTTCGAGCGATTTCGCCGCGCGGGGCAAGCAGGTATGCGGCGGCAACCTAACGCTGGCGCGGAAAACCGCGCCTTCCGCACCGTGGGTCGCGACCCGCGCAGCTCCGAGAGCTGCGCGGCAGTCACGCTGCAGGCGCGGTTTACTTGATCAAGTCGCGCCCGCTCACGGTTGCCTCTGCATACCTGCTCGCCCCGTAGACGCGGCACAGCGTTCGCTCGACGGACTCCGCCATCGCTCCTGCGGTGAGCGTGGCGGCCAGCGGCCCTCTAGCGCGCCGACTGCAGTGCGTCAGCCGGAAAGCGGGCGGAGCGATTCCTCGCGTCGCGTTCGGACCCTGTGATCCTCCAAGCCGCGAATGACCACAGGCGGGCCGCGAGCGCCTGATGACCGGCCGTCGAATCAGCACCTACGCGACGCGGCAATCGATAGAGTCCAAGCGCAGGCCGCTTTCCCGGCGCGCGGTAAGGGCCGCAGGCCGCCATGCTCACCGCAGGAGCGATGGTCGAGTACTCACGTCAAACACAATGACGTGCCACTCCTCACCGGTCGTCGCGTCCGGATAGATATGCAGTGTCTCGAAGCCGACACGGGCGTGCGCTCGCAACGAGCGCGTGTTCCGGGCAGCCACCTCCGTCACGATGAAATCGAACCGATCTCGGTACCGTTCCGCCATCGTTCGGTACATGCCATCAAAGATGCCCAGGCCGCGATAGCCTTCTGCGATGCAGATCTGACCCATCACGAACCATCGCGGGTTGGCACCCAAAGACACGCCTCTCCACGATAGAGTATCGAGCTTCTCGAACAACGGCCGCAGGATGGGAACGTCGGCCGCAAACGTGCGTGGCATGACCAGCGCATAGCCGATCACACGATCGCCAGCCTTGGCGATGATTGCCGGGGCAACCTCGTTCATCCGCTCCAGGACGGTTGCATCATGACGCACCGTCACGAAACCCTCACGCGACATCGTCTCGGGCGTCAGCGCGGATGGATGGTTCTCGGCCTGAAGTTCGAGGATCTCGTTCACCTCGCCCACGGTCGAGACGATGGTGAACTCTATCGGTTCCGGCATCGAGATGATCCCTATTGCCGGCAGTGTCCCTCTGCGATCCGGCGTGCGTCCGCGCTGCTCTCGACCTCAGGCGGCAAGATGTGGCTCCCTGCCGCGGCCGCGAGCTGTCGGTCGGCATCAATGCGTAGCAGGAAGCGGTCCCGAACGAGCGCGTCGACAGCGCGACGCACGCCGCAGACGTATCCCTCGTGTGTTCCGTAGCGTTCTTCGATTGAACGGCGGGGATCACCGGACTTCTCGCGATCGGCGCGGGTCAGCGGAAAGGGCACGTAACCGCCAGTAAAACCACACATCTGTCCTTTGAAGAAGCCGTCGGCCGTGACGTTCCATCCGAGGTAAGTGCCGAGCGGCGCCTGGTGTAACGCCGAGGCAACACCGGCGGTCTCGTTCCCATCCTCGTCGATCCGCGGAACCAGCATCGAGATGGCACGCTTGATCACCGGCGGCTGCCGGCTGATGACGCCGGAGAGATCGCTGTAGTGGAAGCGGCTGCCGAAGTCGTAGTCGAGCACAGGATTGATAGCCGGCACCACCACGCCGGGAATTCTCGGAAACGATCCGATGACTGCGGCAGCCGGCACGAGTGAACGATCGGCGAGCCTCGGGTATTTGCTGGGAGGAGGCTCGATCCCTTTCGTCACCCAATCGATCAACGCCACCGTGAGTGCGCGGTGTGTGTCGGCCATGGGGTTCGGGTTCTGGGAGAGGCTGCAACGGGCGATGGTGGGCTGCGCTACGGCGAACCCGCCTGCACCGCCGCCATGGTTCGTGCCGGGCATGTAATAGCGCCGTACGTTCGCGGGCAGCGCGATGTCGCGCGTGCCGTCGGTCCCCGTCAACGCCGGCGACATGCGCAAGCCCCAGAATTCCGCCGCGCCGAATGCTTCGATCACCTTTGGGCACGTGTTGGTGCGGAGGCAGCGATCCAACAAACTGCTCGCCGGCCGTGCCCGCACCGAATCCGTGTACTTGCCCCACCACAACGCGGCCTCGCTCCCGGGCTCGTAGAGGCCCGCGGCCCCACCCGGAGCGGCGAATCGAATGTTCATCGCCAACTGCCGGCCGGCGATGTAGGGCAGGATGCCGTCGAACACCGGTCGGCGCGCCGCGCCTTGATTGAATCCCAGGTGCACGAACGTTTTGAGGAAGTTCCCGGATTGCGACGAGCCTAACCCGACGGCGTGCGTGATGCGTCCCGCCAATGGGTTCGCGGTACCCGTTGTGTCCGACGTCGTATGTCGAAAGAACTCGACGATGTCGCGAGTCGCGGCGAAGCCGATGCCGAGGACGAGCGGATCCTTCGCGGTGTACACCAGTTCGTAGAGGCGTGTAGGGTCGAACCCGTCCTTTAGACAGATGCGCGTGGGATCCGGAGTGCCAGGGAATGGTGTCGATCGACAGTCTGCGAACGCCCACTCGGCAGCCGGCACGACGCCGTCGCCGCTGATTTCTCCAGCGATCGTTTCGCTGGTCCGAAAACTGAGCGTAGCGCGATTCGTGTCGAGCGTAGCCGGAGGATAGAACGCCGTCCCCAGCGACCCGATGCGGATAGAGCCAGTCGTGGTTCCAGCCGGCAGGTCGCTGAATCGGGCCAGCACGGGGCCCGTGATCGATGATCCATCGCGATTGTGCGCAACCGGCACCTGGATAGTTTGATTGTTGGCCGTCGGTGTCACGTCGCCTTGCCAGCCGCTGACTAGCGACACGTGACCTTCGGGCCCCGGTGACGGTGCGCCGTTCCCACGGTTCACCACCGAGTAGATCAGCACTCCGCTTGCCTTACCAAGATCGGCCGGCATCATCAGTGAAAACGTTGCAACGTAGTCGACCTTGCCGCGGGCATTGCGGGGCGCCAAGTCGATGTCCTGGATGATCCGGTTGCGCGGATCGCGCGGGTCGACCTGGCCGTGCACGCGCCCGCGGATGTTCACGTACGTACCGGCGCTGCCGAACGATTCGCTCTTGGCGACCGCGTCGCGCGAGAGGATCTCGAGCTTGGTGACCTGTGCACGCGCTGGGTCAGCCGTCAGAACCAGTGCCGTCGCGATCACGCTGAGTCGCAGTACCCTGGCGTCCAACACGCTCACCTCACCTTCGGCTCGCGGCCGTTTTTGAGCGCCCAGTCCAACATCGCTTGCGGCGGACGTGTGGCGAAGCGCCACTGTTTCCGTTCGATGACCTGCCGGACCGCTGCCGCCAGCGGTGAGCAATCAAAATATCGAATGGCCTCCGCTTTGAGGACCGGATACACCGCCAAGGTGCACTGCGTGCAGCAGTGCGTGCCCTTCGGATAACCGTGGTGGAAATGCGACCGCATGATCCCGAACGCCAAATCGCGTTCGACGGTCGTGTAGAAGTCCGACTCAGCGTATCGCTGGCCCAGCACGCGTTGACCGGCAAGGAGCAGCGCCGACCGAACGAACGTGCCAACCGAAGCACCCGTGACGGTGAAGCCGGCGGGATGTCGAACGCTTGGTGGTAACGCGAGACGAGGAAACGCGCTCAACTCTTTGGGGACGATCTTCTGAACGAACGCTTTGTCCTTTGGCGTCAGCCGTTCGCGCGCTCGCGCCCGGTCGGCGATCTCGAACACGAGAGTCAGATCCATGCGCTTATGCTACACGCTGCTGAACGGACTATAGATCTCCCTTGCGCAACGCGCGCATCCATGATGGGATCCGATTCCTTCAGCACCGGAGGGCCCTCATGAAATGCCCTGTCAGCCTCAGCGTCAACGGCCGCCCCTACCAGCAAGAGATCGAGCCGCGACTCCTGCTCGTCCATTTCCTGCGAGACGCCGGTTTGACCGGCACCAAGATCGGATGCGATACGAGCCAGTGCGGCGCATGCACCGTCCTGATGGACGGCATCGCCGTGAAGGCGTGCACCACGCTCGCGGTCCAAGCTGACGGGACGAACGTTACTACCATCGAAGGGCTGGCCGAAAACGGCGAGCTCACGCCGCTGCAGGAAGCGTTCTGGGTCCAGCACGGATTGCAGTGCGGCTTTTGCACGCCGGGGATGGTATTCGCCGCGCACGAGATCCTGCGCACCAATCCCCACCCGTCGCCCGAACAGATCCGCCACGGCCTCGAGGGCAACATGTGCCGCTGCACCGGCTATCAGAACATCGTCCGTGCTGTTCAGGCGGCAGCCGCCGATCCGCGTCGCGCGGGAATTGCGGGTGGACGATGACGACCACCGTCAAGACGGCGTCTGCTCGGGTCTTCGGATCGGGGATCCGTCGGCGCGAAGATCCACGACTGCTGACCGGAACAGCCCGCTACACAGCGGATCTCACGTTGCCCGGCATGGTCTACGCGGCGATCCTGCGGAGCCCGCATGGTCATGCACGAATTCGCAGCATCGACACCAGCCGCGCCAAAGGGGCGCCGGGTGTGATTGCGGTGTTCACAGGCGTGGACACCGAGAAGGCGCTCAAGGCCATTCCGTGCGCGTGGCTGTTGCCCAATTCAGGACTCAACGTCGCACCCTACCGCCCTATCGCCACCGACGTCGTGCGCTACGTCGGAGATGCGGTTGCGGTTGTGGTTGCCGATTCCGAGTATCAGGCGTACGACGCGCTGGACTTGATCGATGTCGACTACGAAGCGCTCCCTGCCGTGGTCGATCCGCAGAAGGGCGTAGCGCCAGGCGCGCCGCAGCTGCATCAGGAAGCACCCGGGAACGTGGCGTTTCACTGGACCGTCGCGGGAGGCGACGTCGATGCCGCGTTCACGTCACCTCCTGTTGTGGTTCGCGATCGAATCATCCAGCAGCGCTTGATCCCGACGGCGATGGAGCCGCGCGGCGCCGTCGCGCAGTTCACGCCGGCAACGGGGGAGCTGACGCTCTGGAACACCACGCAGAACCCGCACATTGTCCGCTTCATCATGTCCGTCGTCACCGGCGTACCAGAAGATCGGCTGCGCGTGGTCGCACCCGAAGTGGGCGGCGGATTCGGCAGCAAGATTGCGCAAATACAGGGTGACTTCATTACGGCGTTCTGCTCGATGAAGCTCGGGCGGCCAGTGAAATGGATCGAAACACGGTCGGAGAACTATCAGTCGACGACGCACGGGCGCGATCATGTGCAGGAGGTCGAGTTGGCCGCAACCAAGGACGGCCGCATCCTCGGCCTACGCTGCACGGTCTGGGCCGGGATGGGCGCGTACCTGTCGACTGCGGCTCCGGGCATCCCGACTATCCTGCACGGATTGATGCTGTCGGGACCGTATCAGGTGCCGGCACTCAAAGAAGATGTGTACGGTGTCTACACGAACACGACGCCGGTTGAGGCGTACCGAGGCGCCGGCCGCCCTGAAGCCACCTTCATGCTCGAGCGGATGATCGATCTGCTCGCTCACAAGATCGGCGTTGACGCCGCCGAAGTCAGACGGCGGAACTTGATTCCGGCTTTCGACAACGGCCACGACGTGGTCACCGGACTCAAATACGACAGCGGCAATTACCCAGCGGCGCTCGAGAAAGTGCTGGCGCATGTTGGTTACGAAAAACTTCGCCAGGAGCAGGCCGCGGCGCGCGCGAAAGGTCGCTATATCGGCATTGGCGTGTCGACGTATGTCGAAATCTGCGGCCTCGGGCCCTCACAAGTTGCCGGCGCGGTCGGATTCCAGGGCGGTTTGTGGGAGAGCGCGATCGTCCGCGTGCATCCGACCGGAAAAGTGAACGTGTTTATCGGCGCGTCCCCGCATGGTCAGGGAGAGGAGACGACCTTCGCTCAAGTCGTCGCCGACGAGCTTGGTGTGGCGGTCACCGACGTGAAGATCGTGCACGGCGATACGGACAACACGCCAATGGGATGGGGCACGTATGGCAGCCGAACGACCGCGGTTGGTGGAGCCGCACTCGCGGTTGCCACCCGCAAGATCAAAGAGAAGGCGAGGCTGCTGGCCAGTCATCTTCTCGAGGCTGCAGTCGAGGACATGGACTATGCGGACGGCAAGTTCTTCGTGAAAGGTTCTCCGGATCGGTTCAAGACCATCCAGGACATGGCGCTGATGGCCAACGTCGCGTGGAACCTGCCGCAGGGGATGGAAGCAGGGCTGGAGGCCTCGAGCTTCTACGATCCGCCAAACTTCACGTATCCGTTTGGTGCGCACGTGGCCGTTGTGGAGGTCGATCCGGCAACAGGGAAAGTGCAGCTCCAGCGTTACGTCGCCGTCGACGACTGCGGGCCCCAAATCAACCCCATGATCGTCGAAGGCCAGGTCCATGGCGGCGTCGTCCAGGGCGTGGGGCAGGCACTCTGGGAAGAAGCCGTGTATGACGAGAATGGACAGCTGCTCACCGGTTCAATGACCGACTACGCCATTCCACGCGCGGATGTGTTGCCGGACATCGAGGTGCTGTCGACCGTCACGCCCTCACCACACCATCCGCTCGGTGTGAAAGGCATCGGCGAGGCGGGGACCATCGCCTCGACCGCGACGGTCTACAACGCCGTCATGGACGCCTTGCAGCCGTTGGGAGTGGAGTCGATTCAGATGCCGTTGACGCCGGAGCGCGTGTGGCGCGCGATGGGTGCGAAAGCGAATCGCTAGCCGCCGGCCTCTGAGTAGGAAGGGCATGTAGCCATGTATGCACCGAGCTTTGATTACTATCGCGCACGCTCCGTTTCGGATGCGCATCAACTCCTTGCCGCGCATCCAGGCGCAAAGCTGCTGGCTGGCGGACACAGTCTGCTGCCGCTGCTGAAACTGCGCCTGGCCGAGCCATCCGCCGTCATCGATATCGGACGCATTGCCGAACTGAGAGGCATCTCTAAGCAAGCCGATCGGATCCGGATTGGCGCGCTCACGACACATGCCGAGCTCGCCGCCTCAGCTGATTTGCGAACTGCCGCTCCCGCGCTCGCGGAAGCGGCGGCGTTGGTCGGCGATCCCGCGGTCAGGAATCGCGGGACGATTGGCGGCAACATCGCGCACGCCGATCCGGCGTCGGACCTGCCGACCGTGCTCGTCGCGCTCAACGCGGGTGTGGTTGCGGCGGGCCCCAAAGGCGAGCGAACGATTCCGGCTGAGGAGTTCTTTACCGGGATCATGAGCACGGCGCTCGCCGAAGATGAGATCCTGGTGGCGATACAAGTGCCGCCGTCGAGCCGTGGCCAGGGTTCAGCGTACGAAAAGTTCGCGCATCCCGCGTCGCGCTACGCCATCGTCGGCGTGGCCGCGCTGATCGCCATTACCAACGGCACGTGCAGTTCGGCGCGTGTTGCGGTTGGGGGCTTGCTGCCGAGCGCGCGCCGCGCCACAGCGGTCGAGCGTGGTCTGGTCGGCAAGGCCATGACCGACGATGCGATCGGCGCGGCGGCGGCGCAGGTTGCGGGTGATCTTGGAAACGACGTCACGGGGGACATCTACGCGTCCGCAGAGTATCGCGCCGCGATGGCGCCCGTGTTCACGAAACGAGCCATTGCCAATGCCGCAGCTCGGGCATCGCTGACCTGACCGCAATCGTTGTGAGCCCCCCGCCCGCCGCCAAACTCGCGATACCGGCATCAGTCGACGAACTTCAGCAGGCGATGGCCGATCTGGAGTACATCGCCAGTCGAGGCCTCGCTGTCTCGACGTACCTCGCGTTGCGCCTGCAGCGCCCACTCTTTCTCGAAGGTGAGCCTGGCGTCGGCAAGACAGAGGTTGCGAAAGTTCTCGCGGCCACTCTGGACACGGAGCTCATTCGCCTGCAGTGCTACGAGGGTCTGGATATCAGCCACGCCGTGTACGAGTGGAATTACCCGCGCCAGATCCTTGAAATTCGCTTGCTCGAAGGGGCGCACGCGCTGGATCCACAAACCGCGGAGCGCGAGCTGTTCACTGACACGTTCCTCATCAAACGTCCGCTGCTCCGTGCTATCGAGCAGACACGTGCGCGGCCGCCGGTGCTGCTCATCGACGAGATCGATCGCGCCGACGATGAGTTCGAGGGATATTTACTCGAGCTCTTGTCGGACTTCCAGATCACGATTCCCGAGCTTGGCACGATTCGCGCCGCGCAGCCGCCAATCGTCGTGATGACCTCGAACCGGACGCGGGAAGTCCACGACGCGCTGAAGCGCCGCTGCGTGTACTGCTGGATTGACTATCCGACCGCGGAAACCGAGCGTCGCATCATTGCCGCGAAACTGCCGGGCGTCCCCGCACGCCTCGCGGAACAGGTGACGGCGTTCGTGCAGGAACTGCGGACGGCGGAGTTGTACAAGAAGGCCGGCGTCTCCGAGACGCTCGACTGGGCGGCAGCGCTGGTCGCCCTCGATCGTCACGAGCTCGACGCGGCAACGGTCGACGAGACACTCGGCCTTCTGCTCAAGAACCAGGAAGACATCCAGGCGGTTCGCGGCGAGCGCCTTCAGGCGATGCTCAATCGCGCCCTGGCTCGCGGCGCGGAATGATGAATCTGGCGACCAACGTTCTGCTATTCGGACGCATGCTGCGTGCAGCGGGTCTCGACGTGCATCACGGCCGGCTGCTGGACGCGGTGCGAGCGCTCGAATGGGTGAACGTCGGCAACCGTAGGGATGTGGCGGCCGTGCTGCGAAGCCTGCTCGTGCACGACCGCGATCAGATCGAGCAGTTCGATCGCGCCTTCGATCTATTCTTCAGGGTCCATCGTCCACCCGCACCAGGCCTGCCGCTCTTCTCGCTGGGGGAGCGGCCGCGCGTCGTGGCCCAATCCGCGCCAGGCGCGTCGGTGCAAACCGAATTCGACGAGATCCACGCGGGAGCCACGGGAGCGAGCCGTGCGGTTGGTGCATGGAGCGCCGCGAGCGTTTCGCGCACCAAGGATTTTGGCGAGTTTACCGAGCGCGAGCTCGAGGCTGCCCGAAGGCTGCTGGAGCAGTTCCCTTGGAACCTGAGCCGCCGGCGCACGCGCCGATGGCAGCGCGCCTCCAGCGGCGCGCCAGACCTGCGGCCGGTTCTGCGGCGCAACATGATGATCGGCGACATTATCGATCTTCCCCGGCGTGCGCGGCGTGAAGTGCCGCGGCCGATCGTGCTGCTTGGCGATGTCAGTGGATCCATGGAACGGTACAGCCGGGTGCTGACGCATTTTGTTTATGGCCTGGCGCACAGCGCGACTCGAGTCGAAGTGTTTCTGTTCGCGACGCGGCTGACCCGGGTGACGCCGTACCTGACCGCCGGCAACGGGGTCGCGGCGCTGACGCGCATGTCGCGCGACGTGCAGGATTGGGGTGGCGGCACGCGCATTGGTGACGCGCTTCGCGCCTTCAACACCCGCTGGGCACGTCGCGTGATGCGGAACGGTCCCGTCGTGCTCATCGTTTCGGACGGATGGGACCGTGGCGATCCCGCGCTCCTCGGTCAGGAGCTGGCGCGAGTTCGACGCAGTTGTCGCCGGCTGATCTGGCTGAACCCGCTGCTCGGGTCGGCGCACTACGAGCCGCTCACACGAGGAATGCTCGCTGCGCTTCGACATGTGGACGACTTCCTTCCGGCACACAATCTCGTCAGCCTCGAGCAATTAGCCGATCACTTGCGACATGGAACTCACCGCTGAGTACGCGATCGACGCGCGTCCCGAGCGCGTGTGGGATCTGTTGATGGACACCGCTGCGATCGGCAGGTGTCTGCCGGGATCCCGTGGCCTTCGTCCCGTCGGCCCGGATCGCTACGAGGTGGAGCTGGGCGTGACCGTTGCCGCCATCGCCGGCAGCTTCAAAGGAACCATCGCGCTCGAGGACAAGGCACCGCCAACGAGCTACACGCTCGTGATCGACGGAACCGGTCGTCAGGGTTTCGTCAAGGGCCGGGCGCGCGTGACGCTCGTCCCCGACGGCACTCGCACGCGCGTGCAGATCGCCGCGCAGGCGGATGTCGGCGGAATGATCGCTCGCGTCGGCCAGCGCCTCCTCGAAGGCGTGGCGCGGACGATGATGGATAGGTTTTATGCGTGTCTGGCGAAGCAGGTGACATGAGGAAGCGGCGAGCGGCGCGCGGGCGCGCCGCGATCTACTGGGCCTTCGCGGTCGGACTCGCCGCGGCGGCCGTTTACCTGAACGCACCGGGCAACGAGTTCGTGCTCGACGACATTCGCCTCATCCGCGACAACGTGCGGATTCGATCGCTGGCGAACATCCCTCACTTCTTTGCGTCACCATACTGGGATTTCGAGGGGGCCCAAGCGCTCTACCGGCCGCTCGTGCTTGCGTCGTATGCGGCGAACTACGCCATCTCCGGCTTGTCCAGCTACGGGTACTCGGTCGTCAACATCGGATTGCACGTGGCAGTGTCTCTGCTGCTGTTTGCGCTCGCGCGTAGTATTGGCGGTTCGCTGCTGGCCGCAGGCGTGACCGGACTCGCGTTCGCGGTTCATCCCGTCCACACCGAAGCTGTGACCGGGATGTCAGGCCGCCCTGAACTACTGGCGGCGTTCTTCTTTCTGCTGGCGATGCATTGCCATCGACGCGGGCCCGATGGGATCAGCTATCGCATTGCCACGCTCGTATGTTTTGCTGGCGCGCTCATGTCAAAGGAGAGCGCGATGACCTTGTTGCTCGTGCTTCCAGTCATGGATGCGCTCGAGGGGCGAGCGAGGCTCCGGTCCCGCGTGCTCACCGACTACGTGCCGCTCGTGCTCGTTGCCCTGGCCTACCTTGCCGTGCGCCGTGCGGTGCTCGGCGGCGTCACGATTGCTGCCGATCAGATCTCGCCGCTCGATAACCCCATCGTGCCGGCGACGGGGCAAGGGATCTTGACGGCGTTTGCCGTTGTCGCCGAGTACGCGCGACTCCTTCTTTATCCTCTGCGGCTCTCGCCGGATTATTCGCTCAATCAGATTCCGGTCGCGACGAGCGCTGCGGATGGCCGCGTCATCGTTGGAATCGTGCTCGTCACCGCGTGCGCTGGCGCCGCGGTGTGGTTGCGGCGTCGCAACCCAATCGCCGCGTTCGGGTTGGCATTTCTGGCACTGACGTACTCGATCGCGAGCAACTTCCTGATTCCGATTGGAACCATCTGCGCCGAGCGCCTGATGTATCTGCCAAGCGCTGGCTTGTTGATTGCCGCGGGCGTTGGCGCAGAACGACTGGCCGCTCGCGGCGCGGCGCGCCGGCGAATTGCGTACGGCGTGGTTGCGCTTCTGATTGTGTTAGGTGCGGCGCGGACGTGGACACGCAATCGCGACTGGCAGACCGAGTTCACGTTGTGGTCCGCGGCGATCGAGGCGGCGCCTCGCAGCGCACGGGTGCAGTCGGAGTACGGACGCGTCCTCATGGGTCTTGCGCAGGACGCCGCAGAGTCTGGGCGAACGGCCGAAGCCGAGAGGCTCTACAACGCTGCCCAGACGCACTTCGAACGAGCGATCAGCATCTACCCATCGTACTCATTGCCGCTCGACGGTCTGGCCATGATCCACTCGCTTCACGAGCGCTTCGATGACGCAGCAACGATGTACGACCGAGCTCTGAAAGCCTGGCCCGGCAACTACGCCGGGTTGACCAACTGGGGATCGCTCCTCTGGGAGCGATCGAAGCGCGAGGCCGCGACCGCGCTGGCCCTCCGCCAGCAGGGCAGAGTCGCAGAAGCGGATGCGCTGGCCAGCCATGCGGACGCTGGCTGCCGCGAGGCGCTCGAGAAAATCGATCGGGCGATCGCGATGATGCCCTCGTACGCGCATGCTCGTCTCGTTCGAGCGCAGATCCTCGACACGTACGTCGGCGATCCACAGGGTGCCATCGTTGAATTCGAGGCGGTCCTGCGCCTGATGCCGAATCACCCGCAACGCGCGCTCATCGAACAGGAGCTCCAGCGCCTTAGAGCCCGCCTTCAGTGAGCCACCTCGACGGGTAACAATGGACAGCATCTCGTATGGCGCGGGTACAGTCGAGGCTCCTCCCATTCCTCGCAAGTCATTGAAAAGACTCGGTAATTACAATCTCGACATTACGGACGGCTCTTGCAGCGACGAGCCTTGGAGGTGGCCGTCGATGCTGTGG
>Ga0075420_100004319_pt1 | contig 12441 bp, 12 predicted proteins | sample SoiMetdeltSBSDD4_FD_75296 | JGI IMG/M metagenome (GOLD analysis project Ga0075420, IMG submission 75296) | Bulk soil microbial communities from a Populus tree surrounding site in Tennessee, USA - Soil MetaG P. deltoides SBSDD4 | ecosystem: Environmental > Terrestrial > Soil > Tree plantation... | reverse complement strand
CTGGACGCTCCAGTCGCCCGGCAGCCCGGCCAGCGCTTCGCCACTCCACTGCGCGAGCGCCTCACTGAGTCGGCCCACGACCAGCTCGTCATCTCCGTCGTCGAGTGCCTGCCGGGCGTGGGCGATGGCGGCCCGGAACCGGAACACGTCCACGGTTGCCGGGTCGCATGCCAGCACGTATCCCCGGGCCTGGTTAGCGATCCGAGGTGTCCCGGGCACGCGAGCCAGGACTTGACGCAGCCGCGAGACGTAAGTGGCCAGGACGTTGCGGCAGTTGGCCGGCGGGTGCTCACCCCAAACCGCCAGCGTCAAAGCATCGACAGACATTGGATGGCCGGCCGCCAGCACCAGCGCAGCGAACACCACGCGCTGCTTCGGCGTGCCGAGATCGACCCGGCCCGCTCCGTCCGCCACGACGCAGACCTCTCCGAGCAACCGGAACTCCACACCGCCGATTCTGCCGGCCTTGTCCAGTGACGCAGTTCCCATCTTCGTTCCCTCGCCGGCGCCCGACGCGGCGCCAGAAGCAGCGTGGCGTCAGTGCCCATCGATCCTGCTACATGGGTTTAGGTACGACGTTGCATGGCCGCGTGCCGCTACCATCGGGTCCGCTGGCGACCCGAGGAGCAAGGGGGCGTAACGGCGATGGGGCGTTGGGAGCGTCTGCGTGAACACCTGACGGCGTTCATCGAGCTGTGGATAGCACTCGCCACTGCCGTGTCCGCTTCCATCCTCACCCTCACCAGCGTGCTCGGGCTTCCTGGCGGGAAGATCGCGCAGGCGCTACTGCCACCAACCTTGGTCTTCCTGGCACTGGCCCTGCTACGCGACCGGTTCGGCGATCGGGCGACGGCCGCATCGGTGGCGACACTTCAGGACACCGTCACCGGCGAGGCGGCAGCGCTGCGGGTTACCGTCGAGGACAACACGAAGACGTTGGGCCAGGTAATCCGGGACAACACCGCCGCCGTGCATAGCCTTACCCACAACCAGCTCTTCGCCACAGACTACGAGCCATACCGGCAGCTGGTCGACCACATCGACCGCGAGGGCGCCCGCGAAGTGATCTTGTTCCAGTACAGCGGCAAGAACAGCATGAACGTGATGACCGCGGCCATGAGGCAAGGCGCCACCATCGAGCTGTTCATCGAACAGGAGGACACGGCGGCGCGTATCGGCAGCCAGAAGCAACATGACCGCATCCCGCAGACCATGGAGCAGGACATAAGTGCGCGGCACAAGGACTACCCCGACGCAGTCCTCAAGATTTCCAAGGCGTTCGCCCCGATGTCGGTACGCGCGATCAGGATCGACGACAAGGTGCTGTGCGTTGGCTGGTACACCTTCGAGGAGATTGACCGGGTGGGGGACGCCTACCCGGATGACAAGATCACCATCTCCGGGCACGACCGGCCCACACTCATCGCATGGGCCGGTACCCCCGAGTACGACGTCATCAACGAAATGCTCACCAACATGCTCGCCGTCTACCGGAAATCGGCCACTCCCGTGCATCTCTAACGTGGCCACCGCTGCTTCCACAGGGCCCTGGCCGAATCCAAATGGCGCTGACCAACGCGTCGTTCGCCGTCACCCCATAGGAATGGATCGCAGGCGGAGATCACCTACCGGCTGGCACGCGGTGTTTGTTGGTATCAGCCAGTCGCCGGCCAGGGTGTCGGGGTGTTCGGCGCCGAGGAGCCGCTCGCGGTCGGCCCGTCCTGAGCACCTCATGCTCGCAGCGCCCGCACGGCGGTGGACGACATCGCCGCCAACTCCGGCCGGGCAGGCACGAACAACGTCGTCACGCCCATCACTTCGTTCATCGCGGCGAGTTCGTACTCGCGCATGCAATCGGTCGAGTTCCTGACGCGGATCTCCCTCGCCCGCACAGCAGTCGCCTGGGACGGCCGCTTGCCGTCGTTGACGGCAACCAGGACCGTAACCTGATCAAACATGCGGCGCGACCGGTCAACCACATCAAGGTGACCCGGCGTGAAGGGATCGAACGTCCCTGGATAAACCGCACGGGCCGACCCGAGACCGCCATCACTTGCCGGTGTCGGCAGGTTGGTTGGGTCCATAATGCTTGTACATCAATCGCGATCGGGAAAGGGGCGAGATGGCTGGCACCGCGACGATCAACTGGATAGAGACAGGATCCGGTAAGAATGTGGACGGGTCCACCCTTCCTGCGGGCGCCGGTACACAGCTCATCTCGAGATTCCACCTATCGCCGCCATCCCAGTACGTCGTCGAACGACTGGTACCCAAGCAGTTCTGGCGGTTCTGGGGAGCCGACACGGTGGAGACCACGCGCGTTGATGCGGTTGTGGACGCGGACGTCGCCTCTCTCGGCGGCCGCTACAGATCGGAGCCGATCTGGAAACTCCCCGTTCCCGACAATGAGTCCGGTGTCGCCCGGTTCCGCGCGAAGACCGATACGGCCGACGCCTATTCCGGAGTCGTCACCTCTGCGCGGCTCTGGCTCGAAGAACTGGTGACGACAGGAGCGGCTTCCGCAGAGCTCAGCGCAGGCGTACCGGCGGCCGGCCTCACGATCGGTCCGAAGTTCGGCGGCTCTCGGAACTTCGAGCAACGGTGGCGTGTCCGGGTCGCCGATGACCCTTGGGTCGAGATCAGCATCCTGCAGGGTCAGGCGGTACTCACCCACCTTCGTAACCTGGAAAATGGACTGGCCCGCGAGCTAGGTCTCGACAGCCCCGAGAGTATGAGCGACCTCCCTCCCGACACCCTGACGTACTTTGTCGATCAGCCCCTTTCGGAAACCTCCTTGACGTGGCTGCTCGAGCCGACAGAATCGTTCACGGTCGACCTCAATATCCAGGACCGACCGGACCTCAAGGCGGCGATCTGTCTACGGGTACGGGCCCTTGATGAGGAGTACCTGGCCACGAGTCCGCCGCGGTTCATTACGCACGTGCGCGATCGATTGATCGGTACGGACATGACGATAGAAATGCTTCGGCACGAGCCTCGTGACCTTCTGTTCCGGCTGAGCGAAGCAGGCTTCGACGTGCCGAGGCTGGCCGACGAGCGGGGGTGGTCACGGTCCGAGACGTGGCAACGTCTTACCGAAGCCGCAGCCGAACTTGGCGCTCCATCGGTGAGTGATGCGGCGGCCCTGGCCGCGACAAGCACACCAGCCCTGGCGTAGAGGCTGCGGTCCACCGCGGTCTCGTCACGTTCGAGACCGGGCGTATCGACGTGGTCGCCGTGGGACGGCACCGCCGAGTTCGCGCATGGCCGTTGCGGCGCAGCTTGTCGCAGCCAGCGGTGCGGGCGATGGCTGTTGTGGTGCTCGACATACTCGTTCACCGCTCGTTCGAGTTGACGTCGGTTGACGATCAGCATCCGGTCGAGCAGCGCGCCGCGTAGGGTGCCTACCCATCGTTCCGCGACGGCGTTGGCTCTGGGTGCCTGCGGTGGGGTGAGCAGGATCCGGATGCCTTCGGCGGTAAAGACGGCGTCGAACGCGCGAGTGAACTTCGTGTCGAGGTGGGTGGAGATCTCCACCATGAACAGGACGTAGAGCCAGGTGAACAGCAACGTGTCGACGGTGGCGAAGTCGGTGGCCAGGATCGTGTGCGCCCGGGCGGTCAGGAACTGCCGCCACGTCGGACCACTGCGCTGCAGCGCAGGGTCGATGTTGGTCTGTTTGAGGATCCGCCAGACCGTGCTCGCGGCGTCCCGGTAACCCAAGCCCGCGAGTTCGCCGTGGATCCTGCGTAGCCCCAGGAAGGGGTTGTCCCTGGCCATCTGCAACACCAGCCGCGGACCTCGCTTTCGTACTCGGCCGCCCCGGTCGGCGGTGCGGATGGGTCCAATACCGTCTGACCAAGGCCCGGTGCCAGCGCAGCAACGTGCTGGGCGAGACGAACAGATGCATCCGGCGGGCCTTGGGCAGCAACCCGGCCAGCGCGGTGAACAGCGCACGATCGGCCCAGCAGCGCTGTGGACGCTTGATCTGCCGGCGCAGGACCGCAACCTCGTGCCGCAGCAGGAGGATCTCGGCAGCGGCCGTATCGTCGCGGGTCAGCAGCGCCAGCCACGCCAACAGATGCCGGAAGACCAGGTAGACCAGCGTCAACGCCATGCCCACTCATGACGATCAGACCCAGCCGACTCTCCAGCCGCATCCCAGCAACTCACAGCCCTCGACGCTAATATTCGACACTCACAGCCCTCCAGAACCGACCGCATGTGAGTGGCCGGTGGGCGTTCTGGGAGTGCGGCCCGAGCACCGACGACTGCCGTTTCCCCAGCACGCTAGCCGGTGCGGCACGTCGTCGTGGATCGCGTTCCAGTCTCGGCCGGCGGTGGCTATCGGGGGACGGCTGTTACCGCCGGACCTGGTTGGGACACAGCGAGGCTTCTAACCTTCGGGCAGGTGCCAGCTTGCCCACGATTTCCACGACGTGCCGCCGAAGTTGGCCACCCGGGCGCGGTGTTCGCCACCGGTCGAGGCCGCAAGACCGACGTCACCGACATGCGCTCCGCGGAATGCCGACAGTGTGGTGGTCGTCGATCCGACGAGCCATACGGCATGCCTGGTCGGCGGCGACGTGACCGAACACACCTATCGGCTTTCGGATCGCATATCGGCTTTCGTCACTGGCTCGGGTGGCCTTAGTTTCGTGGCGCCAACCTTAGAGACGAAACGGAGAACACCGTGTCTGTCCAAGACCGATCTGGGCACGCCGTCGTGCTTGGATCGAGCATCGCCGGCTTACTGGCCGCGCGCGTGCTCAGCGCGTCGTTCGAGAAGGTCACCGTCTTCGACCGCGACGCGCTTCCCGAAAACCACGACAACCGCCGCGGCGTGCCGCATGGGGAGCACACCCACGGTTTGCTTGCCTTCGGACGCGAGGCCCTGGAGGAACTGTTCGACGACTTCGCCGCGGACATCACCGCGCTGGGCGCGCTGCCGCTCGACCTCGGCCGCGACCTCATCTGGTTCGGCGACGGGATGCGGTTCCCGCGGCAGGACACCCGACTGCTCGGCCTCGGCGTAAGCCGCCCAACGCTGGAAGGCTACCTGCGCGACCGGGTCCGCCGACTGTCCAATGTGGTCATTCAGGATCGTACCGAGGCGCTGGGACTGCTTACCAGCCAAGACGGCCGCAAGGTGACCGGCGCGCGGGTCCTGCCACGCGGCGGGCAGCCGCTGAAGATCCCCGCGGACCTCGTCGTCGACGCCACCGGCCGGGGCAACCGCGGACCAACCTGGCTGTCGGAAATCGGCTACGCCAAACCGTTCGAAGAGGCGGTCGACGCCGTCGCGGGCTACTCGACCCGCGTGTACCACCGGGTGCCCGGCGATGCCGACTTCGCTGGTTTCGTACTCAATCCGTGGCCGCAGAACCCTCGAGGCGCCGTGGCCGTGGCCGTCGACGGGAACCGATGGATGGTGACCCTCGTCGGCTACGGCAGTGCCAACTTCCCACCCACCGATCCGGACGCGTTCACCGACTTCCTCCAGCGCCTGCCGCAGCCCGACCTCCATGAGCTGCTGAGCCGGTCCGAGCCGCTGGGCCCGCCGCTGAGGATGCGGCTTCCGGTAAGCGTGCGCCGCCGCTACGAGCGGATGCGCGATCTGCCCGAAGGCTTCATCTCCATCGGCGATGCCATCTGCGCGTTCAACCCCGCCTACGGACAGGGCATGACCGTTGCCGCCGCCGAGGCGCTCGTGCTGCGCGACTGCTTGGCCAAGGGACGCAAAGGCCTGCCACGCCGCTTCTACGCCAAGGTGGGCAAGCTCATCAACGTCCCGTGGGACATGGCCGTCGGGGCCGACCTGCGCTACGAGCACGTGATCGGTACCCGGTCGGGCAAGACCGCCTTCCTCAACCGCTACATCGCCCGGCTGTTCGTCGCGGCGTCCCAGCACCCGGCGGTTGCCAACGCCTTCCTCTCGGTGGCGAACCTGATGTCGCCGCCGCAGAAGCTGTTCGCGCCGTCCGTCCTGGCCCGCGTGCTCGCCTACGGCCGCAAACCACCCGCGCCGAAGACCGCCGCCGAACCCGTGCGCGAGCTGCAAACCATCGGCTGAGCCACGGTGTGATGGGCCGCCAGCCTCACCAATGGCGGCCCACCCGGCCACGCAGGCACCGCACGGTCAGTGACGATCGGCTTCGCGAGGGACGCGCCGGCCAAGCGAGCTGCTACCACGCTAGCGAAGTTGGGGCGGTCATGGAGGGAAAGGCACCCACAGGATCCACGAGGCTGGCCACGAGAAGGCGGCCGCCCAACACCGGCTACAGACACTCACCGCCAAGCGGACCCTCACCGACCAGGAGAGATCGCCACACTCGTCAACGGCATCGGCGACATCGTGAGCGTCTTAGCCAACGACCTACCCGAACGCAAAGCGGAGACCTATCGACAACTGGGCATCAAGGTCACCTACAACCACGCGAACCGATCGATCCGCCTGTCCGCACATCCCCGTGGATCATGTACAAATTGTGTCCGAGGGGCAACACGAACCAAACCCAACTGGGTCCGACGCTAACAACCGTGATCCCGTTGACCTAGGGACAGCCGATCGCAACGGACTTGCGAAGCCCACTCAGCGGCGCGCACGCGGACCGTACCGTGGGGCGTGACGCGGTCGCGGTGCGCGCGAGTAATGTGGCGCGATGGACGGTAAGGACCCAGTGCAAACGAGTCGGCAAATCCGGATCGGCGCGCAACTGTGGCCGGAACACGCAGAGTATCCCCAGCTTCGGGCGGCGTGGCAGCGAGCCGAGGCGCTCGGCGTCGACACCATCTGGACCTGGGACCACTTCTTTCCGCTCAACGGTCAACGCTCCGGCAAGAGCCTCGAGTGCTGGACCGTGCTCGCGGCGATGGCGGAAGTGACCAGCCGCGTCGAGTTCGGCGCGCTGGTCAGCTGTACGGCGTACCGCAACCCGCACGTGCTGGCCGACATGGCGCGCACCGTGGACCTGATCTCCGGCGGTCGGTTGATCCTAGGGCTGGGTGCGGGTTGGTTCGAGCCGGACTTCACCGAATACGAATTCGCATTCGGGTCCAACGGTGCACTGCTGCGCGACATGGCCGCCGCCGTACCAGTCATCAAGGCCAGGCTGGCCCGGCTAGTTCCCCCGCCGGTCCGGGGCACGATGCCGATCCTCATCGGCGGTACCGGTGAGCGGATCACCTTGCCGATCGTCGCCGAACACGCGACGATCTGGAACGCCATCGCCGACCAGCCCGACATTCTCGCTCACAAGAGCCGCGTGCTCGACCAACACTGCACACGCATCGGCCGCAACCCGGCGCAGATAGAACGGTCGATCGCCATGTTCCAGCCCGAGGATCTCAACGCGCTCGACTCCTACCTGGCCATAGGATTCACCCACTTCATCTGGGGCGTAGGCGGACCGGACTACGACCTGTCCGGAGTCGAACAGCTGCTTCACTGGCGAGCGTCGCTAAACCGCGACCGAACCGGCGTCGATGCCTGAGCGGCGACCACCCGCCAGCCCGCAGTCAAGTCTCGTTGCCCCGGGCAGTAACGCGTGGTGGACGCACCCACCCGCCGGGCACCGCGTTGAGTCACCCACTGAGATCCGGCCGGCCTCGGTCGCGGTCGGTACCTTTCTATCGCGCGAGCCACAGCGCGGCCGGCCAGGTCAGAGCTTGACCGGCCCTCGCTCCGATACTGTGAGTTCGTCGAACTGAGTGCTCGGGCGCGCGCGGCCGGGGACCGCAAAGGCCGCCTTCGAGGCCATCTGCGAGACCTGCACCTTCTTCCAAACCAGCATCGAGTTCCGGCCCACCCTGCAACGTGAACGCGACCACGCCACCGACCACGACCAACCCCATCGCGCTGACCTGTTCCGGCGGCTCCTCACCCGACTGGACGAACAAGCATCGTGATCAACTTGACAACGATTACCTGCATAATGCCGATGAGCGGGCATCCGGGTGCTGGCACTGGTGGTGTCGATGTGGAACCCCGTGGCGCCAAATGCACATCGTGTGTCGGGTCGGGAGCCGGTGATGCGGTGCCGGCATGCCGACTCAGGGCACGGGTGGGAGCCCGACACGAATCATCAACGCAAGGTGGTCGGACAGGAAAGTCCGCCGCCCTCCCGGCAGCGACACCGGCTCCGCGAACAGCACGTCGGCCCGCATGACCCGGTAGCGGCGGGTGTCGCCCGCGACAAGCAGGTAGTCGATGCGATGTGGTGTCCGCCCGGGCGGCAGTAGTTCGGGGTGGAAGGTCGGCCGGTCGGTCGAGCCGAAGGGATCGCGCCACGTCCCGCCGTCGGTTATCAGTTGGTACAGCGGACCGGTGCTCGCGATGTTCAGATCGCCGCTGAGGATCATGACCTCGGTCTGGGCTGTGCGGGTGCACCGCAGCGCATCGTGAAGCGCGGTGACCTGAGCGCGTTGAAACTCGTAGTGACGGTTGTTTGCAGACCAGTCACCGTCCCGGTTCGCGGACAGGTGGACATTGCCGACAACGACCCGCCGCCCAGCCAACTCGACGGTGAGCACCCCCTGCAGCCGACCGTTGAGCGCCTTCAGGCCACGGAACAAGGGCGTACCTGCCCGCGGCCTGGTGCCGCGCAACGAGGTGTACGACACGGCCCCCAGCGGCATTCGCGAGAAGGTGGCCAGGCCGCCGGCGGGTTGCCCGGCCAACCCGCGCCGCCAGGCGCCATAGCTGAACGAACGCAACCGCCTACGGATGAACTCCAGCAGGGGACGTGTCCACACTTCCTGAAGGTTCACGACGTCGACACCGGACTCCTCGATACGCCGGCAGAGTTCAGCTATCCGCTGCTTCGGCGCCGGCAGCGAGAAGGGCAACCCCCCGACGTTCAGGGACACAATCCCGATCGTCGCGTCGTCCTCGACCATTCGGTTCAGCTCCTCCTGCTTATCCGCAGCCGGCAGCGGATAATCGTCGGCCGACCCCCGGGGATCATCGTGTCGATCATCGCTGATACGTGCAAACGCACTGTCATGCCCGGATACTGGCGGTGGTGGCGTTGAGCTGCTGTTATGTGACCTTCCAACTATGCAGGGTTGATCGTCGTTGAGTGGGCATGGCGTTTGACGTTGGTCTACCTAGACTTCCGACATCTGCTGGCCTGGCTCGCGCTGCTGACCCGCGACGATGCGACCAAGACCGCGGAGATCCTTCTGCCGCGGCACGAGGTCGCGGTCCTGCGCCGGCAGATCAAACGCCCACGGGCGGACATGGTCCGACCGGGCGGTGATCGCCGCGCTGGCCGGGTTGCTGCCCAAGGCTCGCCGGATGCGTCTGTTCGTCACGCCGACCACATTGATGCGCTGGCACCGGGCATTGATCAAACGGTACTGAACCACCCGCACCGGCGCGGTGCTCCAGTCATCGCCGTGACGGACACTACCGGCCAGCCCGCTCGGTCGGCGGCGATTCAGCATGCACCGCGCGCCCGCGGTGGAGATGTCGTGAGCTTGGCTTTACGCCTGTCTCATGGCCTGATCATGACGTTGGAGTTGGTGGCTAGGTCGTCGTCCATGATCTAGGTCGGCGTGCCGGTATTGGGGTTCATGGCAGGCTCGTAGATTCTGATGATCACGTGGCCGGGGTGGCCAACGTCGCCGAGCGAGATGTCGAATCGGACTGCCACGTTCTTGTACTGGGCTACCGTGCCCTGCTCGTAGACGATCAGGTTGGCGTAGCCGAGGACCTTTGCATGGGTGCTGTCGGGCACAACCAGCCATGTCACGGACGTGCTGGACAGGTCGACCTCGTCGTGGTTGTTCTTCACCACGTACCGCAGATCGAAGCTGCCGGTGCTGGGCGTGGTGGAGCTGCCGGCCATCAGGTTTGTGAAGCCGACGACCACCTGAGCTGAAGGTTGGTTGGGATTGGCGGGTGTGTCTGGCGGAATCGGCAGACTGTCGGTAGCGGTGGGAGTGAAACGGGCGTGACCGGTGAAATAGCCGTTCGCCGAATCGTAGACGGCCAAAATGTCGTGCACCACGGAACTCCAGTTGCCGGCGGCGTCTTGCACCCGGACCCCGACGTTGTAGGTGTGTTCAGAGGGCTCAAGCGGCCCGTCATCGCCGATCGTGGGTACAACCTCCTGGGCACCAACAGGCTTGGCACGTCAACAACACACCCGGGGTTGACAAGCCATCCCCGTTAGGGAATTAGTGGGCGTCGATCAGGACGTCCAAGTTGCGGGTGAGTCGCGCGGCGTCGGTGAGTACCAGGTATTGCTGGTGGTGGCCGCCGCGGGCCCAGAAGTTGAGGCCTTCGGGGGTGACGACGTTGTGGCCGCCGTGACCGGTCAGCCGGTACACCTGGTCGGTGCCGTAGAGGGCGTAGTACAGCGCGGTGGGATCCCAGGTTCCGTCGGTCTGGTTGTTATCGCAGACGTAGATCAGGTCGAACGCGACCCGGACGGGGCTGTCGGCCGGATGCGAGGCGCATACGTTGTTGCCGACGAACACCCGCACGCCGATCTCGAACCCGTCGTACACCACCGGGGTCGGCCAGTCGGCGACGACTCGGCGGGTAGCAGCCAGGTCGAGGCCAAAGTTCCATTCAGGGACGGCGGCGCGTGGGTACTCTCCCCCCATGATCACGGTTCGGGCGACCTTGCGGGCGACCAGCGCCCGGTCGGTGCGCACGAGTTGGGCCAGGGCGGTCAGCGCACCGACCGACAGGATCGTCACGCTGTGGTCGGGCTGCGCCCGCAGCAGCCGCCGGTAGAGGGCGACCGCATCCTCGGTACCCCCTGAGTGCGGGTAGCGCTCGGCAAGCAGCCGGCTGTAGTTCTGCTCTACCGGCAGCGCCCCGGCGGTGACGCCGATCGGGATGTCCGGCCGGCCGTACCAGGTGTTGAGCGCGTCCAACGCCGGCGCGTTCCACTCATTGTCTACATCGGACACCATGCCGAGGATCCGGACCCGGCCCCGGTCGGCGGCGGCGTGGGCGGCGGCCAACGTGGCAACGTCATCCCACCACTGACCGAAGTCGGTGTCGATGATGAGCCGGGTCGGCGGTGGCGCCGCGGATGACGGTAACGGTGTCGCGGCGATCAACGGAAGTAGAATGACCAATACGTAGAGCATTCGACGCACCCGAACCATCCCTTCGACATGCGACAGGTCATGAATCACCCACGCCAATCAAGCCTTGCCTTCGCCTGAACCTAATTCCCACCAGTATGCCGAATAGCGAGTAGCCGAGTAAACGACCGAGCAGCCCCTTGTGATGATAGACGTCGATCATCGCGGCTCCGGTCACGTCGAATCGCGAACTCGGCCCGCGAGGTCTGACCCGATCATGCCGGTACTCAACGCAACGGACCGCTGACGCGGGCACACGACGCCGCGGGCGAGCCGGCCCAGGCGTTGATCCGGTACCAACAACTCCGGGCCCGGCCCTCGGCGTCGACCCGGCACCCGTCACGCGCGAGCTGCACGTCGCGCTCCTGCGCGGTACCGCCGAACCCGCCACCCGGCCGACGCCTGGGCGGAGGCGGAGACCGTCCGGCTCGCCAGCGCTACCGGTGCCGCAGTGGCCCGAGCGCGGTGCTACCCGGCCGAGCGAGCGCTGTTCCTGCACCCGGTCGTCGAGGCACCGGCGACGCTCGTTTCGAGCTTGCCACCGGCCGAGCTGGCGCAGGCCGCCGGGGACCGGGCCGGTGCGCTCGCGGCAGTGGTCCCGGAGGTCGCTAGCGTGCTGGGTACCGTGCCCGCGGAGCAATCCCGGGCCCGGACGTACCGGCGGCGGGCCTTCGACACGGTTGCCACGTTCCCGCGCCGGCTGTCCGGCGCACGTCCGCTCCTGCTCGTGCTCGAGGACGTGCACGACGCCGGTGCGTCCACAGTGGAGTTTCCGCACTACCTGGCCCGGCACGCGGTGGGTAGCCGGATGCTGCCCCCCGGCGGGTGCGTGCCGGCCCTGTTCGATACCAGCGAAAAGGACGACACCGCCAGCAGGGCAGCCAAGAAGCGCCCGGTCACGGGTGCAGTGGACACGCACCGCAAGACCCACCCGCGGCAGTGGTCGATCACATCGGCCGAGTCTTGAGGCGAGCGCCTCCTCGCGGCCCGGTTCAGTGGGACCGCCGAACCGGGCCGAAAATGTTCCGAGGTGCTCGCCCAACGCGTAACAGCGGACCGAGACGTCGATCACCTCGCGGTCAAGGTGATCCGATCCGCCGGCGTCGAGGCGCCAGGCGTTGTCCCAGTCGACGGTGATGCGATTGCGCCATTGCATGAGCGGATCCTGAAGCAGCCAGGCTGTCAGGCCGGCGTCGTTGTCGTGCAGCCGGTCCCGCAGATCGGGTCGCGTGGAGCCGCGCATTCATCCGCTCCAGGACCGTGAGCTTTGCAGTGTCACCGCAACCAACGCAGAGCACGAGGAGCCAGGCGTCGAGGAGTTTGTGGGTGGCGTCG
>Ga0075420_100004311_pt1 | contig 12454 bp, 12 predicted proteins | sample SoiMetdeltSBSDD4_FD_75296 | JGI IMG/M metagenome (GOLD analysis project Ga0075420, IMG submission 75296) | Bulk soil microbial communities from a Populus tree surrounding site in Tennessee, USA - Soil MetaG P. deltoides SBSDD4 | ecosystem: Environmental > Terrestrial > Soil > Tree plantation... | reverse complement strand
TCATCAGCGCGTCGAGATCGGCTTCATACCATTGGTTGAGCGCGCCGGCCGCGCCGCCGGCGAGCGCGATGCAGAGCACGGCGGTGAAGCCAAGCACCGGATGGATCGTCACCGGCGCCGCCAACAGCCCGCACAGGCCGGTGAAGACGACAAGTGCCATCACCCGCGGCTTGGTCAGCGCGACAAAGTCGCGCCAGTCGGCGGGAAGCGCTTGGGTGGTGGAGTTCGCAATGCTTGTCATATTTCCAATCCTCCCCTCCCGTTTGCGGGAGGGGACGACCATTTAGTCGACGCGAGGCAGCGTCTCATACTGGTGGAAGGGCGGCGGGCTCGACAGCGTCCATTCGAGCGTGCGTGCACCTTCGCCCCAGGGATTGTCGGGCGCCTTCTTTCCCGCCACCAGCGCGTAGATGATGTTGGCGAAGAAGCAGGCCATGCCCGCCAGCACCAGGATGAAACCCGATGAGGCGATCGTGTTCCAGTCGCCGAACGCATCATTATAATCGGGCACGCGGCGCTGCATTCCCTCCATGCCGAGGAAGTGCATCGGGAAGAAGACGATGTTCACGCCGATGAAGAACAGCCAGAAATGCAGCTGGCCGAGCAGCTCGCTCTGCAGCTTGCCGAACATCTTGGGGAACCAGTAGCTCCAGCCCGCGAACAGCGAGAAGACCGCGCCCAGCGACAGCACATAGTGGAAATGGGCCACCACATAATAAGTGTCGTGAACGTTGTTATCGATGCCGCCGTTGGCGAGCACCACGCCGGTGACACCGCCGACTGTGAACATGAAGATGAAGCCCAGTGCCCACATCATCGGCGTCTTGAAGCTCAGCGAGCCGCCCCACATGGTCGCGATCCAGGAGAAGATCTTGATGCCGGTGGGCACCGCGATGACCATCGTCGCGGCAGTGAAATACATCTTCGTGTTGAAGTCGAGTCCGACCAGGAACATGTGGTGCGCCCAGACGACGAAGCCGATCACGCCGATGGCCACCATCGCATAAGCCATGCCGAGATAGCCGAATATGGGCTTGCGGCTGAAGGTGGCGACGACCTGGCTGACCATGCCGAAGCCGGGCAGGATCATGATGTAGACCTCGGGATGGCCGAAGAACCAGAACAGATGCTGGTACAGGAGCGGATCGCCGCCGTTGGTGGCGTCGAAGAAGGCGGTGCCGAAATTGCGGTCGGTCAGCAGCATGGTGATCGCGCCGGCCAGCACCGGCAGCGCCAGCAGCAGCAGGAAGGCGGTGACCAGGATCGACCAGACGAACAAAGGCATTTTGTGTAGCGTCATGCCCGGCGCGCGCATGTTGAAGATGGTGGTGATGAAGTTGATCGCACCGAGAATCGACGACGCACCGGCAAGGTGCAGCGAGAAGATCGCCATGTCGACCGCCGGCCCGGGCGAGCCGCTGGTGGATAGCGGCGGATAGACCGTCCAGCCCACGCCCGCCCCATTGCCGGTACCGCCCGGCACGAACTGCGAGCCGAGCAGCAGCATGAACGAGGGGACGAGCAGCCAGAAGCTGATATTGTTCATCCGCGGGAAGGCCATGTCCGGCGAACCGATCATCAGCGGCACGAACCAGTTGCCGAAGCCGCCGATCATCGCCGGCATGACCATGAAGAACACCATGATCAGGCCGTGCGCGGTGATGAACACGTTCCACAGATGATAGGCCTGGTCCTCGTTGCCGCCGGCCCAGGCTTGCAGATACTGGATGCCGGGTTCGGCCAGCTCGAGCCGCATCAGCCCCGAGATGGTGCCGCCGATGATGCCGGCGGTGATCGCGAAGAGCAGATAGAGCGTGCCGATGTCCTTGTGGTTGGTGGACATGAACCAGCGCGCGAAGAAACCCGGCTTGTGATCGGCATCGGCATGGTGGGCGTGGCCGCCAGTGGCCTCGAATGCGTGGGCGGTGGTGTCGGTCATCTTAGTGAGCTTTGCTTTCTGGAGCCGGGGCGCTGGCTGGCGTGACGGTGGCTTCGGCGGGCGCAGTGGCGGTTTCGGCAGCGGCCGCGGCCGGCTTGGCGCCCGTCATGGTGCCGCCCTTGGAGGCAACCCAGGCGGCGAACTGCGCCGGCGGCACGACTTCGACGGCAATCGGCATGAAGCCGTGGCGAGCGCCGCACAGCTCGTAGCACTGGCCATAATAGAGGCCGGGCTGGTCAACCTTGAACCAGGTCTCGTTCAGCCGTCCGGGAACGGCGTCCATCTTGACCCAGAAAGAGGGGATGCCCCAGCTGTGGACGACGTCGTTGGAGGTGACGATCATCTTCACCGTGGCACCGGCAGGCACGACCATGCGCTCGTCGACGCCGAGCAGCCGCGGCTCGCCGCGCTTCGCATCCTCCTCGGCCGGCAGCATGTTCGAGACCAATTCGAAATCGCCATTGTCGGGATATTGATAGGTCCAGAACCACTGGTTGCCGATCGCCTTGACGGTGAGATCGGCCCTGGGCGGCGAATATTGCGCGCGCAGCAGGTCGATCGACGGCAGCGCGATCGCCACCAGGATAATCACTGGAATCACCGTCCAGATGACCTCGATGAAGGTGTTGTGCGTGGTCCGCGACGGCTCGGGATTGCGAGCACGGCGGTAGCGGAACATCACCCAGAGCATCAGGCCGAGCACGAAGAAAGAAATGATCGTTATGATCGGCATCAGGATGATGTCGTGAAACCACAGGCCTTCCTTGCCGATGTCCGTGACCTGGGGCTGGAACCAATGCTTCTCGAAACGAGGCTGGCCGACGCCTTCGACCGGCTTGGCCGGTGGGAAGGGAACAGCCTTGGCGGTGGCCGGCGCATCATCGTTCGCCGCTTCAGGAGCAGCGGCTTCGCCGGTCGGCGCAGCCGGAAGCTGCGCCTGTTCGGCGGCCGTCGGCGTCGGCTGGGCGGCGGGACTGGACTGGGCCACGGCGAGCGTCGGCACGAGGCCGAGCGCAGCGGCTGCAACCAATATTTTCAGCAGAGACTTCATCAAAACCCCATTGGACGCCGCGCGGAGGATGCGGATTTGGTTCCGGTCGCAAAGACCGGACGCGGCGCCTTATAGGAAGGCAAGCCCCCGGCCTCAAGCGCCCTGAGACGGTTTTTCCCGCGCTTGATGCTCGCGGTGCCGCGCCCTATCAGGGCGCCGACGATTGGCAAGCGGAAATCGGACCAGGCCGACACATGACCGAAGAACAGATTTTGGCGGAATTCCGCGCGGCCGACGCACTGCTCGAGGGTCACTTCATCCTTTCCTCCGGTCTGCACAGCCCGCGCTACCTGCAGTGCGCGCGCGTGCTGATGGATCCTTCGCGCGCGTCGCGGCTCGCCTCGACGCTGGCGGCCAAGCTGCCGCGCGAGCTGCGCAGCGAGATCGAGGTGGTGGTTTCGCCGGCGATGGGCGGGGTTATTGCTGGACATGAGATGGGGCGCGCGCTCGGCGTCGAGGCGATATTCGTCGAACGGCCGACCGGCACGTTCGAATTGCGGCGCGGCTTCCGGCTGAAGCCGGGGCAGAAGGTGCTGCTGATGGAAGATGTCGTTACCACCGGCCTCAGCTCACGCGAGGCGATCAAGGCGGTGGAGGAGGCCGGCGGCGAAGTCATCGCCGCGGCGGCTTTGGTCGATCGCTCGAATGGCGAGGCCGACTTGGGCGTGCCCTTCTTCCCGCTGGTCCAGCTATCGGTGCCGACCTATGCGGACGATGACCTGCCGGCCGAACTCGCCGCGCTGCCCGCCGAAAAGCCCGGGAGCCGGCAAGCGGCGTGACCATGCGCCCGCCCAAGCTCCGCCTCGGCGTCAACATCGATCATGTCGCCACCATCCGCAACGCGCGCGGCGGCGAACATCCCGATCCGGTGCGCGCCGCTTTCGTCGCCGCCGATCATGGCGCCGACGGCATCACCGCGCATTTGCGGGAAGACCGGCGCCACATCACCGACGGCGATATCGACCGGCTGATGGAGCGGCTCCAGATACCGCTCAACCTGGAGATGGCGGCGACGGAGGAGATGCTGGCGATCGCCCTCGCCCACCGCCCGCACGCGGCCTGCATCGTTCCCGAGAAGCGTGAGGAACGGACGACGGAAGGGGGCCTCGACGCCGCCGGCCAGCACAATCATCTGGCATATTATGTCGATCGTCTGGGTGCGGCGAACATCCGCGTCAGCCTGTTCATCGAGCCCGATCCTGCCCAGGTCGAAGCCGCCGTACGGCTCGGCGCGCCCGTCGTTGAGTTCCACACCGGTCGCTACGCCCATATCGACGGCGACGAACGCGCTGCCGAGCTGCGCCGGATATCCGACGCGGCCGCGCTGGCGGTCAAGAACGGCATCGAACCGCACGCCGGCCACGGCCTCACCTTCGACAATGTCGCACCGATCGCCGCGATCCCGCAGTTGGCCGAGCTCAACATCGGCCATTTCCTGGTCGGCGAGGCCATCTTCATCGGCTTCGATGCCAGCGTGCAGCGGATGCGGACGCTGATGGACGAGGCGCGCCGGTGAAGCGTTCCTCCCCGGAACGGGGAGGGGGACCGGCCGAAGGCCGGTGGAGGGGGGGCCGTGCTACGCGCCGAGCCCGCTCCACCGGCCGGCGGCGCCAGCCGGTCCCCCTCCCCGCCAGCGGGGAGGATCTATGCTGATCGTCGGCATCGGTTCGGACCTGTGCAACATCGAGCGCATCCAGAAGTCGCTCGACCGATTCGGCGAGCGGTTCGTGCGGCGCGTGTTCACCGAGGTCGAGCGCATCAAGGCCGAGGGGCGCCCGCTCACCCGGGCCGGCACCTACGCCAAGCGCTTTGCGGCGAAGGAGGCTTTTTCCAAGGCCGTCGGTACCGGCTTCCGGCGCGGTGTGTTCATGAAGGATATAGGTGTGGTGAATAAAGCATCGGGCGCACCTACATTGTCGCTTACCGGCGGCGCGAAACAGAGGCTTGACGAGATGATACCCGAAGGCCACGCCGCCGAAGTGCATTTGACGATGACCGACGACCATCCCTTTGCCCAGGCGTTCGTCGTCATCACCGCCATCCCCATTGCAAGGAGCTGAAGTTGAGCGCCAGCGAGCATAGCGCGTCGACAGGCGAGGAACTTCCCGCCACGGAGCGAGCCCGATCAGACGAGCCGCCCGGCGGAGGCGAAACACCGGCGGACGGCGAGCCGGGCGCAAGCACGGATCAGCCGAAGGCCAAGCCGAAGACCGACTGGTTCGGTGAGATCAGGTCGATCTTCTGGCTGCTGCTCGCCGTGCTGGCGTTCCACAGCTTCGTGGCCAAGCCCTTCTACATCCCCTCGGAATCGATGATGCCGACCCTGCTGAAGGGGGACCGGCTGGTCGTCACCAAATTTCCCTATGGCTGGTCATGGGTCTCACCCAGTTTCCACCTCCTGCCGCCGATGAGCGGCCGGCTGTTCGGCCGCATGCCGGAGCGGGGCGACGTCGTGATCGTCACGCCGCCGGGCGGCAACCAGGATTATATCAAGCGCGTGGTCGGCCTGCCCGGCGACACGATCGAGATGGTCGGCGGCATGCTGATGATCAACGGCTATCCGGTGAAGCGCGAGAAAAGGCCGGCGACGATGATTCCGATCGACGTGAATGTCGGCTGCGGCCGGGGCGAAGATGGCTTCGTCAGCGACGGCCGCATGGCGAGCCTGATTGCGACCGGGCCCAACGGCAGGAAATATTGCCGGCTGCCGGTGTTCCGCGAAACGCTGCCCAATGGCCGGTCCTATGACACCATCGACCTCGGCTATCGCGGCGACGTGGACGATTATCCCCGGACCTTCGTCCCGCCCAACCACATCTTCCTGATGGGCGACAATCGCGACGAATCGGCGGACAGCCGTGTCGCCCTGTCCAGCGGCGGGCTTGGCGGGCCAGTGCCCTGGGAGAATCTTGGTGGCCGCGCCGAGTTCATCACCTTCTCGCTTGACGGCTCATCTTCCTACTGGAATCCGATCAGCTGGATCACGGCGATGCGGCCAGGGCGGGCCGGCTCGTCGCTGCATCCACGGGAGACCGGAACGCAATGAGCGAAAACGGGGGGGATCACATCGAAGAACGCGGACCGACGGAATTCCGCGACCCCCTCGTCCGGCAGGAACTGAAGAAGGCCAGCATCTGGTACGGGATCGGGCTGGCAATAGCGGCGGTGATCTTCCTCGCCCAACCGCTGCTGCTGATATTTGCCGGCATCGTCTTCGCCTCGGTGCTCGACGGCGGCACCCGGCTGCTCGAGCGCATCTTGCCGATCGGACGCGGCTGGCGGCTGGCGATCGTCACCCTGGCCGGCTTTGGACTCATCATCGGCTTCGTCGTCTATGCCGGGTTTGAACTGGTCGCGCAGGCAGAGACGTTGCGGATCGTCGTCACCGAGCAGATCAACCGGATGCTGGTCTGGGCAAACGCCACGGGCCTGACCGAAGGCGGCATACGGTTCGAGCAATTGGGCCAGCAGGTGATGGGAACTCTTGGCCGCCTGAGCAGCGCCGTCGGAAGCGCGGCCGGCGCGATTGCGAGCATCATCATGGTCCTGGTGATCGGGATTTTTATCGCGATCGAGCCGCGGCTCTACGAGCGCGGTGTCGCCTGGATGTTGCCGATACGCTCCCGGCAAAGCTTCTACACGATGTCCGAGCGCATGGGCTGGACGCTGCGCCGGCTGATGCTCGGGCGCCTGGTCGGCATGGCCGTCGAGGGAATCGGCACCTGGCTGCTGTTGTGGCTCGGCGGCGTCCCCATGGCTGCACTGCTTGGCATGATTACGGGATTGCTCGCCTTCATTCCGAATATCGGCGCGATCATTTCGGGACTGCTTATGGTGACGGTCGGCTTCAGCTACAGCACCGACGCCGGCCTGTGGGCGATCCTGGTCTATCTCTTCGTGCAGAACGTCGACGGCTATTTGATCGTGCCCTACGTCGCCCGGAAGACAGTGGATCTCGCTCCGGCGATGGTGCTCGGCGCGCAGCTGCTGTTCGGCGCTCTGTTCGGCTTCATGGGATTGCTGCTTGCCGACCCGATCATCGCGATGATCAAAACGGCGCTCGAACACCGTTCACGCGAGAAAGAGGCTGACGAAGCGAGCGTGGCGGCGCCCGGCTGACCTTACTGCGGCGGCGGAGACGGCGGGACCGGCGGTCCGCCAGGCATGCCGCCGCCCATCATGCCCTGCAGCTGCGCCATGTTCATGAACTCGTGCAGCGTCACGTCGAAGATCAACGTCGAATTGGCGGGAATGACCACCGTTCCGGTCGCCGGATCCTTGCGATCCTCGGCGCCGTAACCGATGTCGGGCGGGATGCGAAGGCGATAGCTGCCGCCCTTCTGCATCAGCTGGAGACCTTCGGCAAAGCCGGGGATGACGCCGGATACAGGCATCGGCGCCGGCTGCTTGCCCTGGGTGCTGTCGAACACCTTTCCGTCGCTGAGCCGCCCGGTATAGTCGATCAGCGCGATATCTGCGGAGGTCGGATGCGGACCCGTCCCTTCCTTGATCACCCGATATTGGAGGCCTGACGGGGTCTCCTGATATTGCATCGATGCGGTGCCGTAGAGCGCCAGCGCGACTGCCGCCGCTGCAAGCACGATCAATCCAAGCCAAAGCTTGAGCACCGATCCCTTCTTGAGCGGCTGGATCGGAACGGCGGTAGCGGACATGGGAGAATCCCGGTCTGGAGGAAGGGGCCGGCTGCCGCCCGCGGTCGGATTAACGGATTCCGTCGCGTTCCATGCGCTTGCGCTCGAGCTTGCGGGCACGGCGAATGGCGGCGGCACGCTCGCGGGCGCGCTTTTCCGACGGCTTCTCATAGTGACGACGCAGCTTCATCTCGCGGTAGACGCCTTCGCGCTGGAGCTTCTTCTTGAGCGCCCTCAGCGCCTGGTCGACATTATTGTCGCGAACGATGATTTGCATAAAAGGTCGTCATCTCCATTCTTCGATTCAGCGCGGCCAATCAGGCGGCGGCGCTAGACCAGAAACCACAATATAGGGTTCGTTGCAGGGCATATCCCGCACCGTTGGGACCGCCGTTAACAGCCCACAGCCGCATTTTCAACCCGTTGGCCCGGGCTGGCCACTGCGCATTTACCCGATTTTTAGCAAATTTGGTTAACCGCTTTAAAACATCTGCACCGTATCCCGGACGTGTGAAGATAGAAATCACGCTAGATACGGCACGATTGTCGTCCTTGCTCGAGACGAAGCGCCTGCAGTGGGTCGGCGGCCTGGGAATCGTCCTGGCCTGCGCCTCCTGCGTGCCTTCACCGCGCCTGGCAGGTAATCTGGCATCGCCTGCCGCGCTGGCCGCGACTACAGATCTGCCAACACAGTTCAGCGCCGAGCAGCGCGAACAGGTGTCGCGCAGGGTGGCCGAGCTGCTGGTTCCGGTATCCAGCTCGCCCGCCGAACCCTTCAGCGACAGCGGTCAGGCCCCGGAAGATCATGAGCGCTCGGTCAACTGCCTGACCCAGGCGATTTATTATGAAGCACGATCAGAGCCCGAGGACGGCCAGCGCGCCGTAGCCCAGGTCGTGCTGAACCGCGTCCGCCACCCGGCCTTTCCGTCGACCGTGTGCGGCGTGGTGTTCCAGGGGCATCAGCGTACGACCGGCTGTCAGTTCAGCTTCACCTGCGACGGCTCGATGAATCGGGGCATCCGCCAGCCATCCGCCTGGATGCGCGCCCGCCGGATCGCCGAAGAGGCGATCGGGGGAAGCGTGTACGAGCCGGTCGGCAATGCCACCCATTATCACACCACCGCGATCAGGCCTTATTGGGCCGCGCATCTGCGCCAGTCCGCCATCGTCGGCGCGCACATATTCTACCGCTGGGCCGGCAATGCGGGCGAGGCCTCGGCCTTCCGCCAGAGCTATGGCGGTCTCGAGCCCGAACCGGCCTTCTGGCAGGCGGCCGCCTCGGCCGGAGCCGGCGGCGTCACCGTTCACCAGGGCCTGACCCCGGACAGCCCCATCGCCGATGCGGGGCAGATCCCGGGCGAAGGAGAAACACCGGGCACCCATGAAGAGGTCGCGCTGCAAGGCGGTGGCAAGGTGACGATCCATCGCAACGCCCGGCCTGAGCTGGAACTGCCGCATGAGGCGCCGCCACAGCGCGAGGCCCTGAACGAGCAGCGCAACACCGGCGTCAAGGTCCACGTCGGAGCCCCGCCGAACGCCGGCTGAGGCGTTGCCGGAACCTGGCTGCGGCCCTAAGGTCCGCCATCTGTAATCCGAAACACGTTCGGGCTGAGCTTGTCGAAGCCCTATCCTTCCCTTAGCGCGCCAGAAAAAGGGAGGCCTTCGACAAGCTCAGGCCGAACGCTGTGGGTGACTTGGTGGAGTTCCAGATCTCGGCATGACAAGCTTCACGGTGAACGGCCAGCCAGTCCATTACCGGCTCGACCCCGATACGCCTTTGCTCTGGGCGCTGCGCGATGCCTCCAACCTGACCGGCACCAAATATGGCTGCGGCACCGGCCATTGCGGCGCCTGCACCGTGCATGTCGATGGGCGCGCGGTGCGCAGCTGCCTGGTCCCGATCAGCCGGCTCGAAGGCAGCTTCGTCACCACCATCGAGGCACTGTCGCGCGACCGATCGCATCCGGTCCAGCAGGCCTGGGTCGCCGAATCGGTGCCGCAATGCGGCTATTGCCAGTCCGGTATGATCATGGCGGCGGCCGCCCTGCTCGACCGCAATCCCAATCCGAGCGATGCCGACATCAATGCGGCGATCACCAACATCTGCCGCTGCGGCACCTATCCACGAATCCGCGAGGCGATCCGCCGCGCGGCGATGATGAAAAGCGGCCAGGCGCCGATCGCGGTCGCCCCGCCGCCAGGCATCGATCCCGAGGACGCCGCCAAGGCTACGCCGGCGCTCAGGCCGCCTCGCGAGGCACCGGAAGGCGAGGCCATCGCCGACTGAGCCTGCGTCTGACCTGTCCAGCTTTCGGACAGCTGTCGTCGCGGTTCAGCAACCGCTCATCCGATTGTTGCCATGACATCACTCGGGCAGCGATCATCGCGGCCAGTGTGTTCAGGAGTGATGGCAATGCGGAAGGCATTGATTGGTTTGATGATGGCCGCGACGGCGATAACGCCGATCGCATCGGCATTCGCTCAGGATCGGGGCGGTGATCGGCAGCAGACCCGTGAGCAATGGCAGGCGCAGCGCGCCGAACGGCAGGCGCAACGCACGCAGCCGCAAGCACAGCCGCAGACGCAGGCACAGCCACAGGCACAACCGCAGGCGCGGCAGTTCCAGCGTTCGGAAGCGCAGACACAGCGTTTCGAGAACCGGGCACAGCGCTTCCAACGGCAGACACCTGAGGCGCAAGTCCAGAACGTACAGCCTCGCGCCGAGCAGCCGCGTCAGAGCTTCCGAGTCGAGCGTTCGCCGCGGGTGCAGCGCGATGTCCAGCAGGTGCAGACGCAGCGCTGGAACCGCACCGACAGCAATGATGGCAGCAGCCGGCTCCAGCGCCGCGAGGCGCCGACGCAGGTCGTCCAGCCGACGCAGCAGACGCAGGATCGGCAATGGACCCGCGACGGCTCGCGGACCGACCGCAATCGCACGGATGGCACGACGACGGTTCAACGCCGCGACCGCGACACTACGCGCAGCTGGGACGGCAACCGCACCAGGGATGGCAGCAACGATTGGAACCGGACTCGCAGCGGCGACCGGAACGGCACGCGCAGCGGCCGCTGGGACGGACGCACCTACTCCTGGAACCGCGATGGCCGGAACTATAGCTGGAATACCGACTGGCGCCGCGACCGGCGCTACGACTATCAGAACTATCGCCGCTACAACCGGTCGATCTTCAGCATCGGCGCTTATTATTCGCCCTATCGCAACTACGGCTACCAGCGCTTCTCGATCGGCTATTTCCTGGAGCCTTTGTTCTTTTCGAACAACTATTGGATCGGCGATCCGTGGCAGTATCGCCTGCCGCCGGCCTATCCGGGCACGCGCTGGATCCGCTACTATGACGACGTATTGCTGGTCGACATGTACACCGGCGAAGTCATCGACGTGATCTACAACTTCTTCTGGTAAGTGCGAGGGATTGGGGGTTGGGTTTTGGGGATTGGGGTAATTCCAATCCCCAATCCCTAACCCCCCAACGCCTCGGCGATCAGCTTGCGGCTGTTGTCGATGCCGTAGAGGGCAATGAAGCTGCCCATGCGCGGGCCCTGGCTGGTGCCCAGCAGCGTCTCGTAGAGCGCGCGGAACCAGTCGCGCAGATTTTCGAAACCGGCAGCCTTGCCGACCTCATAGACCTCGGTCTGGATCGCCTCGGCATCCGCATCGCCGGGCAGAGCGGCGAGGCGGTCGTCGAGCTGGCGCAACGCCGCCGCCTCATTGGCATCAGGCGAACGGCGTTCGAGCGAATCCTTCACGAAATCGCGGAAATAGACCAAAGCATGCTCGATCAGCGCATCGAGCTCCGGATCCGTCTCCGGCGAAGCGTCGGGCGCATAGCGGCGCACGAAACCCCAGATCAGCGCCTTGTCGTCGGTCGAAGCGACACCGACCAGGTTCAGTAAAAGCGCGAAATTGAGCGGCATGCGCGCGGGCGGCACGGCGCCCGAGTGGACATGATGCACCGGATTGCCAAGCTTCTTGTCCAACTCCTGATCCGGGTAGGCGGCGAGGAACTGATAATATTCGTCGACCGCCCTGGGGATGATGCCGAAGCTCAGCTGCTTGGCCTTCTTCGGCTCGCGAAAGATGTAGAAAGCGAGGCTCTCGGGCGGCGCATAGGCCAGCCATTGCTCGATGGTGAGGCCATTGCCCTTGGTCTTGGAAATGCGCTCGCCATTTTCGTCGAGGAACAGCTCGTAATTGAACCCTTCGGGCGGGCGGGCACCGAGCACGCGGGCGATCTTGCTGCTCTGGATGACCGAATCGATCAGATCCTTTCCGGCCATCTCATAATCGACGCCGAGCGCCACCCAGCGCAAAGCCCAGTCGACCTTCCATTGCAGCTTGGCGCTGCCCGACAGGATCGACTGTTCGACTGCCTCGCCTGTCTCGGGCTCTACATAGCGGACGGTGCCCTCATCGGCATCCACCACCTCGACCGGGACCTGCAGCACAACGCCATTGACCTGGCTGATCGGCAGCACCGGTGAATAGGTCTTGCGCCGCTCCTCGCGCAAAGTCGGGAGCATGACGTCCATGATCGCGTCATATTGGCGCAGTACCGATTTCAGCGTCTCGTCGAACCGCCCGGAGCCGTAGCAGTCGCTGGCGGCGAGGAATTCATAATCGAAGCCGAAGCGGTCGAGGAATTGGCGCAGTAGGTGGTTGTTGTGATCGGCATAGCTCAAATGTCCGCAGCCAAACGGATCGGGGATGCGCGACAGCGGCTGGCCGATATGCTGGTGCATCATATCCTGGTGCGGCACGTTGGGCGGCACCTTGCGCATGCCGTCCATGTC
>Ga0075420_100004307_pt1 | contig 12467 bp, 8 predicted proteins | sample SoiMetdeltSBSDD4_FD_75296 | JGI IMG/M metagenome (GOLD analysis project Ga0075420, IMG submission 75296) | Bulk soil microbial communities from a Populus tree surrounding site in Tennessee, USA - Soil MetaG P. deltoides SBSDD4 | ecosystem: Environmental > Terrestrial > Soil > Tree plantation... | reverse complement strand
ATGCGGTCGGCTGCTTCCTTGAGGACGACGTCTCCCGCCGGGTGCCCGAGCGTGTCGTTGATGTCCTTGAATCGATCGAGATCGATTGCAATCAACGCAAGCGAATTACGAGTCCCGGCGATGGTCGCAAGATGTTGCTCCAGCAGATGGAGAAAGGCGGCGCGATTCCACAGCTTTGTCAACGCGTCTCGTTGAGCGAGCACCTCGATCTTTCTGAACGCGTCATGACGCGACACGATGTTGTCGAACACCGTTCGGCAGATCACGATCGTGCTCACATAAAGGACGCCAATGAACATCGCCAACGAGACATGCACGATGTCCGCCCGCCAGAGCAGGGCGAGGGTAAAGGGAACGCAGGTGAAGCTGATCTGCCCGATCGTTACGAGCGGGCGGCTGGCATTGCGGGAAGAAATGCCCGCGATGTAGCCCATGACGCAGCAGCTGATGAGGATTTCGACGTCGGTCCCGGGATGCATCGTCAAGGTATAGGCGCCGGTCAAGCCGACAAGGGCTGCAAAGCCCCATGCTCCCAGCAGCGCGCCAAGCTCCCAGCGCTTGATCAACCGAGTGTCCGTCGCATCGTGCGTGGTGCGGTGATAGGCGAGAACCAATCCGCTGCGCCAGGCGCCGACGATGATGAAGCCCAAGAAAAAGTTTGCATAGAAAGCGTCGCCGGTCAGACCGCCGGATATTCCGATGATCACGAGCGCCGCGATGGTCGCGCTGAATATCGATTTCGGCGTGCTGTAAAGCGCGCGAACCAGCTCGAAATAGAACAGCTGGTCGGGGACCGCGCGGTCCAGCCGATCGAGCACTCCGATCTTCAATGCGGTGCTTTGCCGCCGAGCCATGAGCCTTCGCAACCTGGGAATGTGCAGGTTCATCGCTGCACATCTTGTTGGTAGAACCCCATTTGCAACGTAGTGGTCGGCGGTTTGGATCACCTTAAATTTCGACGCAAGCTCCTGTTCTGGTTAATGAAAGGCGACAATATCGGCTAAAATGAAAGCGAGCGCGCGTTGCCGGTTCGCGGCGGGCGCTCGGAAGGCGCGGTTGGCTGGACTGAGCGACAATCGACAGCGATGGGGAGCAGAACGTGAAGGTCCTGATCACCGGCGGAATGGGCGTCATCGGTGCGGAAACCAGCCGCAAATTCGTCAAGGAGGGTCACCGCCCCGTCATCTTCGCCCGCCACCGCGACGAAAGCCTGATCGGGGATATCGCCGACAAGGTCGATATCGAGCTGGGTGACGTGCTCGACATGCCGCGCCTCCTGCAAGCCATCAAGGCGCATCGGGTGACCCATGTCGTGCACACTGCCGCTTTCGTCGGCGCGGTCTCCGCCGCCAACCCGGCGCTCAGCGTCCAGGTCAACGTGATGGGCGTGGTTAACGTGCTGGAGGCGGCGCGCGCCTTCGACGTCAAGCGGGTGGTCTACACCAGCGCCAAGGGCGTCTACGGGCCGGTGCTCGGCGAATACGGCCATCCGACCTACAAGCCGATGCCCGAGGACATGCCGAAGAATCCCAAACGCATCTACGACTCGGCCAAGCTGATGGGCGAGAACGTCGGCATCTACTACGACGCCAATATGGGCATCGAGGTCGTGGTGCTCCGCTTTGCGTCGACCTACGGCCCCGGCAAGACCGCGCGGCATGGCGCCATGGGTGTCACCAGCCGGATCGTCGAGAACCCGGCGCGCGGCCTGCCGTTCCGCATCGAGCAGGGCGGCGACGAAAAGGACGACTTCATCTACAACAAGGATTCGGCGAACGGCATCTACCTCGCGACCATGGCCGGAAAGCTCAAGAGCCGCATCTTCAATATCGGAACCGGCGTCGGCGCCACGCTGCGCGACTTCGAGGCCGTCATTCGGCGCCATATTCCCAACGCGGTGATGGAGATCGGCCCCGGCTTGAACTTTTTTGGTTTCCCTTATCCGGCAACCGGGGTCTACGACATTTCGCGCGCCCGCGACGAGCTCGGATACCGGCCGGAATACGACCTCGAGCGGGGGATCGCCGATTACCTGCAGTCGCTCAAACGACTCGGCGGCTGACGCAACCGAAACAGAGGACATGGGCCATGCGCAAGCTCACCGAGTATCCGACGCCGTCGCTGGGCGAACGCGACCGTCGCTGGGCGGCGGTCCGCAAGGAGATGCAGGCGAGGGGCCTCGATTGCCTCATCCTGTGCGGCTGGCCGGCGATGTGGGACTTCAACATCGCCAATGCCCGCTACCTGTGCCCGATCGGCGGCAATGCCGAGTTCAACGTTCTGGTGTTTCCGGCCGCGGGCGAACCGACCTCCTTCATCTATTCGCCGGTGTTCACCAACTACTGGCGCGGGGCGCAGGACTGGGTCGCCGACGTGCGGCCCAAGCGCGCGACATTTGCCGATAGTATTGCCGACCGGCTCACCGAGCTGAAGCTGACCGGCGCCAAGGTCGGCATCGACGGGCTCGCCGGCCCGCTCGATCCGGACGGCTGGGTGCCGCACAGCCTGTACACCCGGCTGCAGGAGCGGCTGCCGGGCCTGAAGATCGTCAATCTCGAGGACATGCTGGAAAAGATTCGCACCGTGAAGAGCCCGGAGGAGATCGCCATTCTCGGCAAGGCCGCCGCGCTCGGCGATCTGATGCTGCAGGCCTGCCGCGATACCGCGCGTCCGGGCGTCAAGGAGTGCGAGGTCTATGCGCGGATGATGGAAGCCATGGTGGCGAACGGCGGCGAGGAGCCGACGCTGTTCCTGTGGGCGGCCGACAAGCATCCCTACCCGCATCCGTTCCGCGTGCCGACCACGCGTCCCCTGGAGAAGGGCGACATGATCATCTGCGAGATGCATCCGAAATTCGGCGGCTACTTCACCCATGTCGAGCGCACCTTCTGTCTCGGCAAGCCGGAAGCGCGCTATCTCGACATCTACGACGCCTGTCTCGCCGCTTACCGGCGCGGGCTCGGCCTGTTCCGCCCCGGCGGCAAGATCTCCGAAGCCATGGACGCCGTGCGCGACACGATCGAGGGCAGCGGCTTCGGCATCTGCGAGGCCGGCATCCACGGCCATGGCCTGGCGTCGTTGGAATATCCGCGCTATCGCCACCACGCCTTGCGCGCCGACGAGGGAGCGCTCAAGGCGATCGGCGACGAGTTACGCGCCGGCATGGTGTTCGCCATGAACATCGATCTGTTCGATCCCAAATGGCACAACGGCGAAACCGGCTGCGTCTTTGCCGAGACCATCGTCATCACCGACGATGGCGCCCGCCGGATGCACTCGTTCTCCACCGATTTCCAGGAGCTCCCGATCTAGCCTGTACTCACCAACAACGCGCAGATCGGCGGCCTGCTTTTTGCTCCGTCTTCCGGTCCGCGGCTAGCCAAGTCGGCCAAGCGGCGCGCGGACGAGGGCGGGCTGTGGGATCAATCGCCTCGGTCAGCCGCGACTTTATTGCCAAGCACGGAAATGATCTTCTTCATCAGCCGGTCGAAGTCGACAGGCTTGGTATCGAACTCGTCGCAGCCTGCGGCGAGCGCCTTCTCGCGCGAGCCCGACATTGCGTGCGCCGTCAAGGCGATGATTGGAATTCGGCTGGTCGCCGAATTGCTCTTGAGGCGCCGCGTCGCCTCCCAACCGTCCACCACGGGAAGATCGAGATCCATCAGGATTACATCAGGCTGCTGCGCGATCGCCTGGGCGCAACCGGTCTCCCCGTTGTCTGCCACCAGCACTTCGAACCCTTCCAAAAGCTCCAGCCGCATTTTGAGCATGTAAACGTTGTCGTCATTGTCCTCGACATAAAGAATTCTGGTCACGACGCAGCCTCCGGCACCGCTTGCGGTTGCGGCCTTTTCACCACGAGTTGGCGGACGCGATCCACGAGATCGGAGGGATTGAACGACTCCTTCAGCAATATCAATTCGACCCCGGAGTTGAGCCGCTCGCGATCTTCCGCGCTGAGGTCGCGGGCCGTGATGACGATCACCGGAATTCGCGACCAGGCCGAGTGCTCTTGCAATGCCGCAACGAACTGGAATCCGTCCATCTCCGGCATCATGAGATCGAGCAGGATGACATCCGGCTCAATCTCCTTGAGCTGGTCGATAGCAACCCTGCCATTCTCCGCTTCGCTCACCAGCCATTGCAGGGGCTCGAGCCACATGCGAACGCGCTGGCGCTGATCGGCATCGTCCTCGACGATGAGCACGCGGGCAGGCCCGGCCCGAGTTCTATGTCGCCGTATGAGCTCGAGCAGCTTGTCGCGGTCGATCGGCTTGGTGAGATATCCGACCGCCCCCAGCGCCATGCCCTGGCGGCGCTCGTCGAGGATGGTCGCTATCACAACCGGGATGTCGGAAAGTTGAGGATCGCCGCGTAGCGCAGCAAGAACCGTCCAACCGTCCAGGTCCGGCATCGTGACGTCGAGCGTGATCGCGATCGGATGGTGCTCCTTGGCCAGCTTGAGCCCCTCGCGCCCACCGGTGGCGGTGATCACCGAGAAACCGGCCTGTCGCAGATAATCGGAAATGAGCTCGCGTGCTGTCGGATCGTTGTCGATCACCAGAACGCACCCACTTTCAGATTCGGCGGTGCTTCCTTCGACAATCTGGGGCGCGGCCTCATCCAGAGGCTGCTGTGAAGCGAGTGGTAGTGACACGAGGAACGTTGAACCTTTTCCCGGCTCGCTGCTCACCGTCACATCCCCGCCCATCATCCGGCACAGGTGGCGTGTGATCGCCAATCCGAGGCCGGTCCCGCCGTACTGGCGAGCGGTTGAGGCGTCGGCCTGTGAAAATTCCTCGAATAGACGGCCAACTTGTTCCGGCGTCATGCCGATTCCGGTATCAATCACAGCGAATTCAATAAACTGCTGAGCATCCTTCACGCTACGTGCGACATGCAGCGTGACTTTGCCGTTTTTGGTGAATTTGCAGGCATTGCTCAGAAGATTGAGAAGAATTTGCCGCAACCGCAGGGAATCGACTTCGATCGGTGGAAGATCACGTGGGCAATCGATTGTCAGGTTATTCTTGTTCTGGTCGGCCAGCGGCCGCGCCGTACCGACCACCTCATCGACCAGCGGGGCAACACTGATAGTCTCGACATTGAGCTCGAGCTTACCCGCTTCGATTTTCGAGAGGTCGAGGACCTGGTTGATCAGACTCAGCAAGTGCGTACCGGCGCGATGGACGCGACGCAGGGGCTCGAGCGCCTTCTCGGTGCCAAAGCGTGCCGCGTTGCTGACCAGCATGTCGCTGAGTCCGATGATCGCGTTCAGCGGCGTGCGCAATTCGTGGCTCATGTTGGCGAGGAAACTGGACTTGGTGCGACTCATCGCCTCAGCCTGATCGCGGGCGGTTGTGAGGGCATGCTCGTAGCGCTTGCGATCGGTGATGTCGGAGTAGATGATCACAAGCCCGCCCTCCGGCAACGGATTGTGCCGAATCTCGAGCACTATCCCGTTCGGACGCGTGCGTTCGAATGTGCGGTGCCGTTTGGCCTGGGTCGTGAAGCGCTCGACTTCGGCATCCACATCGACGGCTCCATACTCGCCGCGCTCGGCGAGGAAACGAATGAATTCCCGGTACGAAGGAGCGCCGGAAAAAAACGTCGCGGGCAAGTCCAGCAGAGCAGCCACTTGGCGGTTCCAAGCTGCCAGCTTCATCTGGGTATCAAACATCAGAATGCCGTGAGACATGTTGTCGAAGGTGGCCCGCAGCGCCGCACCTCGCTCCTCGGCTTCGGTGGTCAACCGCGCCCGCTCGATGATGCTGTCCTGGAACAGGCTCAATGTGCGCGCCATCACGCCGATTTCGTCGGGCGCAGTCGCCGGTATCGCAACGTTCAGGTTGCCCGTCGTGAGGGCGCCCATGGCGTCGACCACTTCTGCCAAAGGCCGCGAGATCGACCGCAGCACGATCAGCGTAATGATGAAACCGAGCACGATCGCGCCCAGTGCCGTGAGCAGGATGACACGCGTCGTCTCGGTGACGTCTTCAATGACCTGGGCACGCTCGGCAGCGGCCTCGTCGTTCAACTCGCTGGCCACCTGGGACAGTTTTTGCTCGATGACGATGCTGTGCTGACGCGCACGCGCCAGCATTGTGTTGCCGACAACGCGCCGATCGTCGGTGTATTGTTCCACCGCCCGTGCCGCATAGAGCTCGAACTGTGCGAGCTCCTTCTTCAGCTCGGCCGCAAGCTCGGGACGAGCGCGGCCGAACTCGTCGAGCTTGCTCGTGAGTCGCAGCAATCGCTCTTTCGCATTCTGCTCCGATTGATTGAGCAAGCTGACCGCCAGGTCCGTCACCCAATAGCGATATTCCCCGAACACGACCTGAACGTCGTGGACAAGGTTGATCAACTTGGCGAGCTCGGTGACGTGCGCCACAGCGCGCGAATTTGCGGCAAGCTTGGCGGCCACGTAGATCGTTGTCCCGGCCAGAATCGCAACCAGGACGGTCGAAAGAACCAGAAGTCGAGCGCGGAGGCTGAAGTGTCGCAGCGCGGACTGCATGTTCGACTACGGCGCCGAGGCGGCTGTCAGTGGAACAATGTGACGCTCTTGACGCCGCCAAGGTCGTTTTCCGCCGCACCTTCTTTGGGATGACCGGTAATGTCGGTTTCGCCCTGCGGGCTGCCGTGACCTGAGAAAAAACCGACAAGCGCGACCGCAACGGATAACTTCCCCGCAATTGGGATTGCGTTTGGCATCTGGGCCGCCTCCGTGATCGACATCGCACATTAGTTGCACCGATGGGTTGAAACCGTCAAGCACGGAGCGCTTGCTTCTACCGACGATCGTTATCCTGCGCTGATAAAAAATCCCTCAAGCTCGCGCTGCTCCTTGTTATCGATTTTATGCGGACCATCCATCTTGAAGTCTCCGCCGAGCATTTTTGCCGTTGCGGCGGATATCAGCACCCGGTTCGGCTGGCTGGCGGCTTCTATCCGCGCCGCGATGTTGACGGTATCGCCCCATACGTCGTAGGCGAATTTGTGCGTGCCGATCACGCCGGCCATCACCGGGCCCGAATGCAGGCCCACGCGGATCGAGAATGGCACGGGCAACCTCGGTTGCAGTCGCGCGGTCGCAGCAATCATGTCGAGGGCAAGTTTTGCCGCGATGCGAGCATGGCCCGAGCGTGGCCTGGGCACGCCGGCGACTGCCATATAGTTGTCACCGATTGTTTTGATCTTTTCGACTGCGACATCCTCGGCCAGCCGGTCGAATTCGCTGAACAGCTGATTGAGGCAACCCACGATTTCATAGGCCTTCATGCGGGCCGTAATTTTTCCGAAGCCAACCACATCTGCAAATATGACGGTGGCGCCTTCGAAATGATCCGCAATGTTGCTCTCTCCCGTCCTCAGGCGGCCTGCGATTTCAGCGGGCAGAATATTCCGCAACAAAGCTTCACTGTGTCTCTTTTCGTTCTCAATCTTGGTCAGATATTCGGACTCCAGCTCGCGTAGAGAGTGCTTGCGCAATGCCGAAGCGATCCGGGCGCGCAAAATTGTCGGGTTGAAAGGCTTCGGCAGGTAATCGTCAGCACCAAGCTCGATGCATTTCGATACTTTGTCGGTGTCCGTGTCGGCACTGATCATCACGACCGGGATATCTCTGGTATCCGGGTTGCTCTTGATGGTCTTGAGAACTTCATCGCCGTTCATGTCTGGCATCATCATATCGAGCAGAACGAGGCTGAATTTTTGCTTGTCGATGAGGGCAACAGCTTCGTTGCCTCCGGCAGCGCTCGTAATTCGCGTATAGCCATCGGTTTCCAGCAGCAACTGCAGGGTGTAGCGATTGTCGTCATTGTCATCGACAATGAGGATGGCTGGAAGATCGGAATCCATGAATGTCCTTGCTCGTCCGAACGAATGACCGCCTTCGGACCACATATGACCCCCGGAACATGTCTTGCCGGGTTGAGCAACGCACTTGACTGATCATACCGCGTATTGAGGCAGCATGGGAAATGAACTGGTCTCCGACCCCAGCACCCATTCCGCGATTGCAACCGACCAAGACGGGCTAGGTGTAGCGCGCCCGGCTGCATAGAGGACGATCACGCCTCTATCAGCGGAAAAAGTCCGACTGCAATAGACTCTGATTTCGGAAGACGGTCGCGATCCGCATGACACGGACTGCGTTGCCGATTACGTCGGCGGGGCACTTCTCAGCTCGGGGCATTCAATCGTCCGACCAGCTCTTTGGGGGCCGGATGACGATCCAATCCGGGCCGCCATTGCGTCGTCTCGCATCAACGGTAAAGGGTAAGGCTGTAGACCCCACCTAGATCGCCCTCGTTCCGACCTTCTTTTGGATAGCCCGTAATATCGATCTGCCCCTCCGGCTTCCCGTGGCAGGCGAGGCACGATGCCGAATAATATTCCGGAACCGCGACCCGAAAGGCGGCACGGCCCTTGCTGTCGGCGACCGCCGCGTACGATTGCCCCTTGGGCCAGGTCGCCGACGTGAGCTTCTCGCGAATGACGGAACTCTCCCAGCTGTCGGGCCGCGCCTTGCGATTTCGGACAATGTCCAACGGCGCGGTCATTTTCAATTCTGCATCGCCTTGCGCGCCCCTGTTGAAGGCTTCAACAACGAGCCGGCCGAACGTCGAGGGAACAAAGCCCTTGAACCCGACACCGCGCTGATTTAGCTCCCGCTGATGCGTGTTCATGACTTCGACAATGCCGTCCATCTGGACGCGCAGCAGACGACCGTGCCGGCTGCTCGGATCGATCTTCGACGGATCGGAGCCGGTTGCCTCTCGAAAGAGCTTCAGCACTTGCTCGAGAACGCTCTTTCCATCGAGGCCCTTGTCCCCGACATCGGGATTGTCGATCAGGGCCTGGTTGTTCGAAATGACGATGAGGCCTGCGCTCATCATGGCCGCCACGCTCTTTGCGATCGCGACGCCTTCGCTTTCGTCCGCCGCCTTGCCGAGGGTCGCAATGCTCAGGGCTATTCCGAATGATGCGCATGCGAAGAGTGCAATGAAGGCCCAAGTCGCTGACGCAATTGATTTTGCGAGATATGCCGGCATTCGTGCCCACAGAGGGTCGTGCATTTTCAGTTGATCCCGATTTCACCAGCCCCGCCCGATTCTACGCGGTCACGGGACGACGTCAATTGCTGGTCGGCTGCTGGGCCGATGTAACACTTTCCATCTACTGAAATTTCTGGAAAGTTCCATCCACCGCAATTTCTGGAAAGCGCCCTCCTCGTTGCGGGCAAGATCGCCCCGGCGATAGCCGCAGCCAATGGCCGCTGCCAAGGCGGTTCGGCCGTATCCACACACCGGGGGTCACCCGCGGAGCGTCTAATTCCCGTCAACGGCATGATTATGGAGAGCAAAAATCGCGCTCGGCCTGACGCCGGTTCAGCGTCTGGTGGCGAGGGGGCGGGACGCTGGTCGGCAGTGCGATCGAATGCGCCGCGGCTCCGACCTCTTCGGAACAATGTTGCATCCACGTCACATGGCCGGAAAAGCACTGTATGGTCGTATGCCGGACGGAACGGCACATCTACACTTGCCCGGCGTAACGGCGGGGTCATGTCCAGGCTGGCAAATGGTCCGACGATTTTCGATCGGAACGGCAGGGGCCGCTCCGACAGGGTCGTTTACGCCATCCGCCTGCTCGCGGCTATCGTCTCGGCGCTGACGTACTGGGCGATATCGACGCACCCGGCAGGGGCCGACGTCGAGCACACCCATGGCGCCGGCTTTCATTCCGGTGAAGGCGCCTATTTTCATTTTCAGGATCCTGACCTTGCGGCATTGCGCGACTACGCGCACCGAATCGCAGATCATGATTCTGGTCCGGCCAGCAGGCCGCGGCTGCAGGTGGCGGAGGCCGACAGCGCCTTCGAGGCGCTGCGTGAATTCCTGCGAAAGCGAGAGCAGCCCCCGGAATCGGCTCCCGCCGATACGGCCAATCCGCCGGCCGGGGCGCCGCCCAGCCGCCCCCGCGCCGCACCAAGCCGGCCAACGCCAAGTCCACCCAAGGCCGCAGCGCCGCCGATGCACGTGCGGCCGGCGATCGGCGGGCATTTTCTCGGCGCGAACACGTGCCTGTTCTGCCATGCGCCCCAGGCCGCCACGTACGACAAGACGCTGATGGGCCGAATCAACAGGACCACCCACAAGGGCAAGCTCGACTGCGAAAGCTGCCACGGCCCCGGCGCGGCGCACGTGCAGGCGGCCGGTTGCGAGGCGTGCCACGGCGAGGGCGGGATCACCAGCAAGCCCGGAATCCCCAGCCTGGTCGGCCAGGACCCGCAATATCTGGTCCCGGCGATGAAGTCCTACCTCACCGGCCAGCGCAAGTACGAGCTCAAGAAGGTGCTGCTCTCGGGCCTGAGCGACGCCGAGCTCAACAACATCGCCCATTACTACGCGCGCCAGCCCGCCGCCCGCGCGCCCACGCCGCCGGTCGGCGACGCCGCGGCCGGAAAGGGCGCCAGCGGATCGTGCGGTGCCTGCCACGGCGTGCAGGGCATCAGCATCGCCCCCGCCTGGCCGAGCCTCGCCGGCCAGGACGCGCGATACCTCGCCGACGCGATCAAGGCCTACAAGCATGGAGCGCGCAGCAAGGTGATCGCCTGCGCGGCCTGCCACGGCGAAGGCGGGGTCACGAAACGCCCCGGAACGCCAAGCCTGGTCGGGATGGCGCCGCAATACCTCGTCGCCGCGATGAAGTCCTACGTCTCGGGCCAGCGTAAGAATGACCTCAAGAAGACGCTGCTCGCGGGCGTGAGCGATACGGAGCTCAATAACATTGCCCTCTTTTATGCCCGGCAAGCGCCGGTGCGCGCGCAGACTGCCCTGATCGGCGATCCGTCGGCCGGAAGGGCCGCCAGCAGCTTGTGTGTCAGTTGCCACGGCGCGCAGGGCGGCAGCGTCGTTCCCGCCTGGCCGGGTCTCGCCGGCCAGGACTCGCAATACCTCGCCGAGGCGACCAAGGCCTACAAGCAGGGATCACGGAGCAAGGTCGTCGCCTGCGCGGCATGTCACGGCGAAGGAGGGATCAGCAAGTCGCCGGGCATTCCCAGCCTTTCGGGGCTATCGCCGCAATACCTCGTTGGAGCGATGGAGGACTACGTCTCGGGCGAACGCAAGCACGAGCTCAAGAAGGCGCTGTTCACGGGGATGGCCGCGGCCGAGCTCAACGACATCGCGCAGTACTACGCGGCGCAACCGTCCGCTCGAGCCTCGACTCCGCTCGTAGGCAACCCCTCGGCCGGACAGGCCGCCAGCGCCGCCTGCGGCGGCTGCCATGGCGCACAGGGGATCAGCACCAACCCGGAATGGCCGAGCCTCGCCGGTCAGGACGCGAAATACTTCGCCGATGCGATGAAGGCGTACAAGGACGGGTCACGCATCGATGCCATCATGAAAAGACTCGCCGCTACTCTTGACGAGCGCGCCATCAACGACCTCGCGAGTTACTACGCCACCCTCACTCCCGCGCCGCCGAGCGCGCCACGCGTCGCCGGCAAGCGCGACCCCGTCCTGGTTGCCAACCGCCTCCTCACGGCGCTCGACGAGCGCACCATCAACAATATTGCGGGCTACTTCGCCAGCCTTGCTCCGGCGCAGCCGCCCGGCACGCAAAACGCGCCTGCCGGGCGGGAGCCGAGCCTGGTGCGCAACGGCCTGGTCGCGTTTCTCGACGACCGCGCGATCAATAACGTGGCGAGCTACTATGCCGGCCTGCGTCCGGCGCAACCCGTCAGCGCAAGAGGCGCACCTGGCGGGCGCGAGCCCGCCCTGGTCAGGACGCTCAAGCCCAGTGATGGAAGCAGCGTGGGTGGGATCATTTCCTACCGCAAGGACGACCCGTCCCGCCGGGTCGAGGACAACAACGCGATCTGTCTCACCTGCCACGAGCGCGGTGGCCAAACCTACTGGAGCGGCAGCGTCCACGAAACCAGGGCGGTGGCCTGCAGCGAGTGTCACACGCTGATGGTGCCGGTGTCGCGCAAGTTCGCGCTCAAGACCAAGGCCGAGCCGGAAACCTGCTTCCAGTGCCACAAGGATCAGCGCGCGAAGATCTTCCGCTCCGCGCACATGCCGATCCGGGAAGGGAAGGTCACCTGCTCGAATTGTCACAATCCGCACGGCAGCGCCACCGAGGCGCTGTTGAAGGAAAACTCGATCAACGACAACTGCTACAAGTGCCACGCCGAGAAGCGCGGGCCGTTCCTGTTCGAGCATGCGCCGGTGCGGCAGAATTGCCTGAGCTGCCACGATCCGCATGGCACCAACACCGAATACATGCTGAAAGTGTCGCGGCCACGGCTATGCGCCGAGTGCCATGGCTTCGGTCACGGCGGCCTGACCCAAGGGCCGCGGTCGGTGGAGACGTTCGGACGCTCGTGCCAGAACTGCCATACCGCGATCCACGGCAGCAACAGTCCGTCGGGTCCATTGCTGCAACGGTAGGGATGGAAA
>Ga0075420_100004305_pt1 | contig 12469 bp, 12 predicted proteins | sample SoiMetdeltSBSDD4_FD_75296 | JGI IMG/M metagenome (GOLD analysis project Ga0075420, IMG submission 75296) | Bulk soil microbial communities from a Populus tree surrounding site in Tennessee, USA - Soil MetaG P. deltoides SBSDD4 | ecosystem: Environmental > Terrestrial > Soil > Tree plantation... | reverse complement strand
CCGGCTGCCGCGCGTCACCAACACCGCGTCCATCCTGGTCTCGCTCAGGATCTGTCGGCCCGCGCGTTCGAGAGCGCGAACGTTGTCGTTGATACGAACGCCCAGCGCCTGCTCGACTTCCGACTCGTTCGGTGTGCACGCGGTGAGACCGCGATACTTCAGCAACTGATAGCGGCTATCTACGAGGATCGGCACCGGATGTCCCGCGCGCCGCATCGCCGTGCGAAGACGGCCCACAAGTGCCGGCGTCACGAGGCCGGACCCGTAATCGGACACCAGCACGGCATCCGCAGACAGTGCGGCGCGGAGTGCGGCGGACTCGAACGAGGCTGCCGCTTTCGCGTCCGCGTTGCCGTTGACGCCGCGATCGATGCGCACCACCTGCTGCTTGGCAGAATGAATGCCGCCGGCAAGGATGCGTGTCTTCACGGGCGTCGGTTGCCCTGCCACGCGTACGACCTTCGAGGCGTTCACACGCTGATGAAACGCCTTCACGAGTCGTCGCCCGGCATCGTCCTGTCCGATAAGACCCACGAGCGCCGCGCGCCCGCCCAGGGCCGCGACGTTGTTGGCGGCATTGCCCGCGCCACCGGGCACGATCTCAGTGGAGTCGTACTCGAGGATGAGGACCGGCGCCTCGCGCGACACGCGCGCCACGCGTCCGTAGACGAACTCGTCGGCGATGACGTCGCCAATGACGGCAATGGTTCGCCCCTGGAGCGCGTCAATCAGCGCGAGGACGATCGCAGGATCCACCCAACGGCCTCCATCAAATTATTGAGAATAACATCCGCCTCAACCTGGTCGGGCGGCGAATCCGCCTCGTGCCCGCCGTGACCCGTGCGCACAAGGACCGTGCGCACGCCAGCCTCGCGGCCGGCGCGAACATCGATCCAGCGATCGCCCACCATGAACGACCGCGCCGGATCGAGGTTCATCTCGCGGCAGGCCTGTTCGATGAGTCCGGGCCCGGGCTTGCGGCACCGGCAGATCTGACGGTACTCCACCCGCTCGGCAGCCGGATGGTGCGGGCAGTAGTAGTAGCGGTCGATATGTGCCTGGCCAGCCGCCAGCCGTTCGTCGAGCGTTCGATGCACCTCAGCGAGAAACGGCTCGTCGATGATCCCACGACCGATGGCGGACTGATTCGTCACGACGACGGTGACAAGGCCTGCGCGGTTGAGCAGCCGCAACGCGTCTGCCGTCCAGGGGTAGAGAACGAGGAGGTCGAGCCGATCGACATAGCCTCGCTCTTCGACGAGGGTACCATCGCGATCGAGAAACACCGCCGGGCGCATCACCGCACGAACCCATCCTGCATGGGTGCCGATGGTATCTCGCCCAGCGCGGTCGCCACCATGTCTGGCGTGATGCCAGACATGCATCGATGATCCAGCGGGCATTCACGAAGCATGCAGGGTCGGCACCACGCAGGTGACGTCAGCACCCGCGCCCAGCCGCCAGGAGTGGTCAGAGGACGTGTCTCGGCTTCGATGGTGGGGCCAAAAAGCGCGACCACTGGCGTCCCGAGCGCCGCGGCAACGTGCATGGCTCCGGAATCGTTCGACACGCAGGCGCGCGAGAGTGCAAGCACACCGGCCAGCTCCGTCAGCGTCGTCCCACCGGCCAGGTCGATCGCGGCCCTGGCACTGTTCTGAGGCAGGGCCGCACGAATCTCTCGCGTCGTTGGCGCATCAGCGCGGCTTCCGACCAGAACGCACGTCGCTCCGTCGCGGGTCAGCGCAGTGGCAAGGCGAACGACGTGTGCGGGGAGCCACTGCTTGGCCTTTCCGTACGCGGCACCCGGCGCGAGCGCGATCAGCCTCGAGTGCCCATCCCAGCCTCGCGCTGCCAGAAGTGCCCGCGCAGCCTCGCGCTCTCCATCGCTGACACGGAGATCCGGCGCCAGGGGTCCGTTTTGAGCGCCGAGCTCGTGCACCAGGTGCTGGTAGTACTCACCCTGATGCCGCCTGCCTGCGGGACGAGGCACCGCGCGGGTCAGCAGGCGCGTGCGAACGTCGGTGGCATATCCCCATCTTTCAGGGATGCCCGCGCGACGGACGAGCCATCCACTGGCAAAGGAGTTCGGCAACAGGACCGCGAGATTTGCCCCGCTCTCTCGAATCCTGTCGGCGTCCTCGCGAAGGGCTCCCGGCCTGAACATCTCGCCACGCCACGTGGTCCGAATCACCTCATCGACAACAGGAGCAAGCTGAAACAGGTCGGCGACGCCCGCACGCGCGGCCACAATCAAACGCGACTCTCCGAAGTGGCGCTTGAGATCGGCGATGGCAGGAAGCGCCATCACCGCGTCGCCGAGCCAGTTCGGCGCGACGACGAGAACGCGCGGCCGGTCGCTGCTCACTCCTGATCTCCGCTGTCCACTTTAAATGACCCCCGACCCCCTGTTCCGACGTCTCTCCAGCGCCGGTGCATCCACAACCACTGCTCGGGATGTCGGCGCACGTACATTTCGAGCACGTCCGTGCAGCGCTGAGTGAACTCGCGGATCGCGTCTGGGGACTCAGCGTTCGGCGGCGTCACGGGATGTTCGTACACCAGCCGATAGCGACCACCCGGCAGGGGCAATGCAAACACGGGGATAACCGCGGCACCCGTACGCAGTGCAAGCGCGGCGAGCGCGGAGGTCGTTGCCGCGGGCCGCTGAAAAAAGTCCACGTAGACAACGTCAGGGGTGTGCAGGTGCTGATCGATCAGGACAGCAATTCCTCTGTTGTTCGCGAGCTCCTGCAGCATTCGCCTGACGGCGCCCTGCCGATAAATCACGGTATTCCCGGTCATCGTCCGCGTGCGCTCGAGCATCCCGTGGAGTCGGGGATTGTCGAGAGGCCTGGCCAGCACAGAGACGGGATGGAAGCGCAGTGCATGGGCGATGGCGTGCATTTCCCAATAGCCGAAATGTCCTGTGAAGAAGAACACCCCACGGCCTTGCTGATACGCCGCGTCCACGCGCTCGGCGCCTTCAATTTCGACTGCCGCGAGCACCTGCTCTGCCGAGTAGCCCCCGAATCGCAGCAACTCCAGAAGCACACTGCCGAAATGCTCGAACACGCCCCTTGCCAGGTTCTGGCACTCCAGTTCGGAGCGCCCCGGAAATGCGCGAGCGACGTTGTCGAGCGCCGTTCGACGATGGGAGTGGTCAAGTCGATATGCCACCCTTCCCAGCCACACACCGCATCGGCGCACGACCGCCATCGGCAGAATGCGCAGTGAGAGGTCCACACCGCGCACGAGCACGTATTCAACCCAATGCTTCACGCGGACCTGGTAGCTCGGCGTTGACGTGCGGCCGCAAGGCGCTCGGCGAGCCACGCTCGAAATGTCGCATCGGGTTCGACCCGAACCTGGTAGGGCTGGTAGGTCCAATGCACGGCGTCGGGGCCCGAGGCTTGGGCGGCCACGAAAGGCTCCAGACGCACCGCGTCTTTTTCTGTTGTCACGACCAATGAGGTACCTGCCGCTCGAGCGACGTCCTGGATTCGCTGAACATCGCGTTGGTCGAACCAGTGATGATCGCGAAACGTCAATGCGCTCGCGATTTCGAAGCCTGACGCCGTGAGGCCTGCAAAAAATCGTTCAGGCCGAGCGATGCCGGCCACGGCGACCACCCGCCCTGGTCCGCTGGCCGACACCCCGCCGAAAGGATGCAAATCCCGAAGTGGCGCGCTCGTCGGAACGACTTCGAAAACGGTGCGAGCGTTGAGAGCCGCCTGCACGCGCACACGATCGGCATGCGACCCCTGCACCAGCACTGCGTCCGCGGCCTCCGCAGCTTCGACCGGTTCACGGAGACGGCCCGTGGGCAGCACTCGCTCAGTAAGGTCGTTGACCGACATCATCAGAAGGTCAACATCGCGAGCCAGCCTCACATGCTGAAAGCCATCATCGAGGACGTGCACGGTCGCGTCGAGGTGGGTCTCGGCCCAATGACCGGCCTTGTGCCTGTCGGCGCCGACAACCAGGACCGCACCCGGTAGCGAGCGCGCAAGCATCTGGGGCTCGTCGCCAGAATCCGCCACACCGACCAGGGGACCGTGCCCGTCGCTTACCACGACCAGCGCAGCCTCCGAGCGTCGTCCATAGCCGCGGCTCAGGATTGCGGGACGCTCGCCGAGATCTTGAAGAATACGGGTCACGGCGGCAACCGCCGGAGTCTTTCCGCTACCCCCGACAACCAGGTTGCCTATGCTCACCACCGGCCGCACGAGATGATGCTGCCGGTGCGGCTGCTCGTACCAGGCCCGGCGCGCGCGGACAACCCGGCCGTAAATACCGCTGAGTGCGCTCAATGGAGGCCGGGAAAGGGAACGACCGTCGCAAGACGATCCTGAGGAACCAGCTCGGCGAATACTGCGAGCGTCTTGTCCCGGGCGCCTCGGTTGGTTTCGACGAGCGCACGTGCGGCGGCACCAAGTCGCGCTCGGCGGACGGGATCGCCCATGAGCGAGAGCAATGCCTCCTCGAACTCCCATGACGAACGAACCTGCACGGCCGCGCCATTGGCGAGAAACGTCTTGGTGATCTCGCCGAAGTTCTCCATGTGGGGACCGAAAACGATGGGCTTACCGTACAGAGCGGGCTCGAGGATGTTGTGACCGCCGGCAGGCACGAGACTGCCTCCGACAAACACAACCGTGGCGATCTGATACAACTGCGCGAGTTCACCAATCGTGTCGAGCACAACAGCGTCTGCGCGCGGCTCGGCATCGATGGCCAGATCTGTGCGCCGAACTGTCGAGAGTCCCTCCTGACGACACAGGCGTTCCACTTCGGCAAACCGCTCAGGGTGCCTGGCCGCGACGACCAGCAGCGCATTGGTCGTCTGACGAAGGCGGTTGAACGCGCGGAGCACAGCCTCTTCTTCTCCGCGAAGCGTGCTGCCGGCAACGACAACGGGTCGCGAAGGGGACACGCGAAAGAAGCGGAGGACTCGTTCCGGGCCGCGTCCAGGCGTAGGGGATCCGCCGATCGAGTCGAACTTCAGATTGCCCGTGACCGACACCTTCGACGCATCAGCGCCAAGCTCAATCAGGCGGCGAGCCGATTCCTCACCCTGGACGCAGAACCGATCGACGTCGCGGAGCACGCGCTTGAAGAACGGCCGAACAAGCCGGTATCGCGGATACGAGCGGTAGGAAATGCGTCCGTTGACGATGATCGTCTTGATGCCGCGGCGACGACACTCGCGCAGCGTGTTCGGCCAAATCTCGGTCTCCATCATGACGAACACACGAGGCTTGACGAGATCGAGCGTGCGCCGGACGGTGAACGTCCAGTCGAATGGAAAATAGAAGACGCCGTCCACGTCTCCCAGGTGCCGACGCGCGAGTTCCTGACCCGTCCGGGTGGTCGTTGACAGGAAGAGGCGGAGCCGGGGGTAGCGGGTGCGAAACTCGGCAAGCAGCGGCCGTGCGGCGAGCACTTCACCGACCGAGACCGCGTGCACCCAGATGGACGGATCGCCGTCGAGATTGAGCGAAACCGGCAGGTAGCCGAGGCGCTGGCTGAGACTTCCGAGGTACTTCCTGTGCCGAAGCGCCTGATACACGAAGTACGGCGAGGCCACCACGAGCACCAGCAGTGTGACGATGCTGTAGAGGAGATACACGCTAAGTGTCAGAACTAATTGATGTTACGACCGATGAAGTATATCGTGCGAATTCCCGTCGTTCAAGGCACCTTTGGTACAATCGGATGCTTTATTCAGAATCTGCCGCGCACGCCGGGTCTATAGACCGGCCTACGCAGGATGTACCGCCGGGTCTGAAGACCCGGCCTACGTACGAGGTTCGAGGTACGAGGTTCGTGTGTTCGGAACAGTCGATAACGTACGTGGGGCGGGTCTTTAGTCAGGGCCGTACGTAGGGCAGGTCTTTAAACCCGCCGCAACGGAAGTCTTTAGTACGTAGGGCGGGTCTTTAGACCCGCCGGGATGGCACTGGGTCGCAGAAGGGAAAACGATGGCCGTACGAGTGGGGATCAACGGGTTTGGACGAATCGGGCGCAACATCATGCGCGCGGCGATGGGGAATCCCGACATCGATTTCGTTGCAGTCAACGACCTCACGAATGCGGCGACGCTCGCGCATCTCTTGAAATACGACTCGGTGCTCGGGAACCTTGATGCCGACGTCCAGGCGACGACTGACGGCATCCGTGTCAACGCGGATGAATTCAAGGTGCTGTCGGTCAAGGATCCGGCGCAGCTTCCGTGGAAGGATCTGGGCGTCGACGTGGTATTCGAGGGGACCGGCCTCTTCACGAATCGCGACGGAGCAGCCAAGCATCTCACTGCCGGCGCCAAGCGCGTGATCATCACCGCTCCCGCCAAACAGCCCGATGTCACCATCGTGCTTGGTGTGAACGACGACAAGTACGACCCGGCCAAGCATCAGATCATCTCGAACGCGTCGTGCACAACGAACTGCCTGGCCCCGCTCGCGAAGGTGATACACGAGCGCTTCGGCCTGCGCAAAGGGTGGATGACGACCATCCATTCATACACCAACGATCAGAACCTGCTCGACCTGCCCCACAAGGACCTGCGCCGCGCTCGCGCCGCCGCGCTCTCGATGATTCCGACCACCACCGGCGCGGCAACCGCTGTCGGCGAGGTCCTGCCGGAGCTCAAAGGCAAGCTTGACGGGTTCGCGATGCGTGTGCCGACGCCGAACGTATCGGTCGTCGACCTCAACGTCCTCGTTGACAAGAAGACGTCAAGTGAAGAGGTCAACGCGGCATTCAAAGAAGCGGCAGGCGGGTCGCTCAAAGGCATCCTGGCCTACTCGGATGCCGAGCTTGTGTCGATAGACTTCCGTGGCAATCCCTTCTCCTCCATTCTGGACGCGCCGTATACCAAGGTCATGGACGGCGACTTCGTAAAGGTGCTGTCGTGGTACGACAACGAGTGGGGCTACTCGAATCGCTGCGTTGACCTGCTCATGAAGGTCATCGCGCCCAAAGGTCTTTAGTCCGAACACTCGTGGCCATCAGAACCCTTCGTGACCTAACTCTGTGCGGCCGGAGAGTGTTTGTCCGTGTCGACTTCAACGTCCCGATCACAAACGGCGTCATCGACGACGACACCCGTATTCGTGCGTCGCTTCCAACCATTCAGTACGTGCTGGACGCCGGGGCGACGTGCGCCGTCCTGGCGTCGCATTTCGGGCGACCTAAGGGCAAGCCGAATTCCCAGATGACCCTCAAGCCTGCGGCGGCGCGACTTGCCGAGCTCCTCGGTCGTCCGGTGGCATTTGCCGACGATTGCGTCGGAGAGGTGGCCGAGCGAGCCGTGGCCGAGGCGCCGCAGGGCGGCGTCGTCCTGCTTGAAAACCTGCGCTTCCATGCGGGCGAAGAGAAGGACGATCCGGCGTTCGCGCAGGCGCTTGCCAAGCTCGCCGACGTGTACATCAATGACGCGTTCGGCGCGGCGCACCGTGCGCATGCGTCTGTCGACGCGCTCCCTCGACTGCTCCCACAGGCTGGCGCGGGGCTGCTGATGGAAGACGAGCTGCGCTATCTCGGCGAGGTGCTCGAACGCCCCGACCGGCCGTTTGTGGCGGTACTCGGTGGCGCGAAGGTGTCGGACAAGATTGACGTCATCGAGAACCTGCTCAAGCGCGTTGACCGCCTGGTGATCGGCGGTGCCATGGCCTACACGTTTCTCAAGGCCACCGGCAAGCCAACCGGACGGTCGCTGGTTGAAGACGACAAGCTCGACGTCGCGCGCGACATCATGACGCGGGCCAACGTAATGGGAATCCAGTTCCTCCTTCCGACCGATCACGTCGTCGCCGGCAAGATCGAGGCCGGTGTCGCCACGCAGACGCTGGCTGTGGACGATCCCGCGATCGGCGATCGTATGGGCCTGGACATTGGACCCGACACCATCGCCGCGTACTCTCGCGCGGTGGCTGACGCCAAGACGGTAGTCTGGAACGGTCCGATGGGCGTATTCGAGATCGACGAGTTCGCGCGCGGCACGATGGCGCTGGCCGAAGCGGTCGCGAAGGTGCAGGGGACGACGATCGTTGGTGGAGGTGACTCGATGGCCGCAGTCCACAAAGCCGGCGTGAGCGATCGGATTACACACATCTCCACCGGCGGTGGCGCCTCGCTCGAATTCCTCGGAGGGCGCAACCTTCCTGGCGTGCAGGCCCTGCCCCATGCGTAAGCCATTCATCGCTGGGGGAAGGTACGTAGGTACGTAGGGCGGGTCTTTAGCGGGAAGGTACGTAGGGCGGGTCTTTAGACCCGCCGAAAATCATGCGTAAGCCATTCATCGCCGGCAACTGGAAGATGCACAAGACGGTCGCCGATGCCGTCAAGTACATCCAGGAACTCAGCACCCTCGTGGCCGACGTGGACGATGTCGACGTGCTGGCCGCGCCGACCTTCGTTGCGCTGCAGGCGGCGGCCGACGCCGCGCGTGGAAGCCGGATCCGTATCGCCGCGCAGGATCTCTACTGGGAGCGTGAGGGCGCGTTCACCGGAGAAGTGAGCGGCGCGATGATCCGCGATGCCGGTGCCCAGTTTGTGATCGTCGGCCATTCGGAGCGACGCACGTTTTTCAACGAGACTGACATCACCGTGAACCGGAAGACCGCGGCGGCGTTTTCCGCCGGCCTCACCCCGATTGTCTGCATCGGCGAAACGCTCGATCAGCGCGAACGCGGCGAGACGTTTTCCGTCTTGGACCGGCAGATCAAGCAGGGACTCGACGGCTTCGGTACCGACGCCGTCATTCAACTCGTCGTCGCGTATGAACCGGTGTGGGCGATCGGAACCGGCAGGAACGCAACGCCAGCCCAGGCGTCGGAGGCGCACGGCCACATCAGAGGTCGCCTGCGGCAGTGGTTCGGCAGCGAGGCGGCCGACGCGTGCCGCGTGATTTACGGGGGAAGCGTCAAGCCCGAGAACGCCGGGGAGATCGTGTCGCAGCCGGACGTGGATGGGGCGCTGGTGGGCGGCGCCAGCCTGGACGCGAAGGGTTTTGCCGAGATCGTGGCAAGGAGCAGGGGTCGGCGGGTATAATGGCGTTTTCCCTGAACGGACAGTGAGGCCATGTATTACCTGGTAGCGGCGATTTATGTGGTGGTCTGCATGGTGCTGATGCTGGTGGTGCTCCTCCAGCAGGGCAAGGGCGGCGACATCGCCAACGCATTTGGCGGCGGCGGCAGCCAGGCGGCCTTCGGAGCGCGCAGCGGCGCGACCGTGCTCTCACGGGCGACCACTGTGTGCGCCGTGCTGTTCATGATTGGAGCGCTCGCCCTGGGTATTCTGGGCCAGCGTGGACCTCGGTCGGTCGTTGGCGGACGCGCTCAGCCGGGCGCACCTGCCGCGCCGGCGGGAACTCCGGCGCCTGCAGCAACGACTCCAGCCGCACCGGCGCCTGCGCCGGCCGGCAAGTAGACCGGCGACCAGACGATCTTTCCTCTCTGCGCGGAAGTGGCGGAATTGGCAGACGCACCAGCTTGAGGGGCTGGCGCCCGCAAGGGCGTGAAGGTTCGAGTCCTTTCTTCCGCACCATCACTCGCTGACGCTCGTTCGGTGCGTCAGACTGAACCCAGGCACTCAGCCGTCGCGCTTCGCGCTCGGCTTTCGGGCACGAGTCCTTTCTTCCGACTCAAGCAGTTACATCGAAAATTGATGGCTCGACGAGGCGCCTGCGAGGGCGCTTTGGGGGAGGCTACGTGGCCACTGGCACGTGCGCCGGCTTAGCTTCCACGTTGCGAAAGGGCGAATAGGTGCGCTGCACCTTCGCTTCGAGCACGGCACGTCCGGCTGCCGGAGCCGCGGCAATCCGCGCGCGCAGATTGTTTCGCTTCTTCCGCCGCTGCTGGCGAAGATGGATATCGGTCGGGCGATGGCTTGCACTCATGATGGGATACCTCGGATCGAGATTATCGACTCGTGAGTCCCTTTACCGTTCAAAAGAGCACACCTCACGTACCGGGATAGGTGGCGCCGCTGCGACCGTTCCGCGAACCTTGCTTTACAATTGGCCGCAGTTCGTGAGCCGCGCGAGGTTCACGGCTCCCCCTCACGCCAGTCAGAGCTCGTTGGATACTGGATGCCGGAACCGCGCGAAGCCCGCTCGATCATCGAAGAAGCCGAACAGGCAGCCGCGGCTGGCAATCACTCCGCCGCCGAGGGGCTCCTGCGCGAGGCGGCCACCCTCCAGGAAGAGACGCTCGGCCCAGACCATCCAGATCTCGCCAACACCCTGAACAACCTCGGCGTCGTCTGCGAGATGACGAACAATCCGATCGACGCGGAGCACTACTTCCGCCGCGCGTACACCATCGCGACCGCGACGCTGGCGACGGACCATCCATTCGTCGCCACGAGTCGCAAGAACCTTCATGATTTCTGCGCGGCCCGCGGACGGCCCGTGGAGTTGCCGCCGTCCTCACCGGAGGTCGCAGCCTGGCTGAACGCGCCCGCGCCTCGTACAGTGGCCGCGCGCGAGCCGTCGCCGTCGGCGACGCAGGAGGTGGCGCCGATTCCTAGGAAGAGATTCCTACGCCCGCTCACACTTGGCGCATTGAGCGGGGCGGCCCTGCTATTCGCAATTTTTAGAATGGACCGGCCCTGGGGCAGTGGGGCCGAGGAGGCCAAGTCACCTCCGGCGACCGTGAGGGCTGCGGCGCAACAGACTCCGGTCCCGGAGTTAACGCTTCCACCGGCCGAACCGATCGCGCCACGGCAACCTGCCGCGATGCCAACGGTGGTCACCGCTCAGCTCTGCACCGCCCTCAGGGCGTGGCAATGCGAGGCTGCGGACAGCCTGGTTCCACCCGGGCCGCTGTTCTTCTACACCCAGGTCAAATCCGCAACCGCCACGACGATTGAGCACCGTTGGTATCAGGGTGACCGCCTGCGCCACGCAGTGCAGCTCCGTATCCAGGCCAACCCGGTCGCCGGTTACCGCACGTACAGCCGCAACGCCATTACCACTGAGCGGGTTGGCGACTGGCGAGTCGAACTGCGGAGCGCGGATGGTGCGGTGCTGCACGAACAGCGCTTCACGGTCCGATAACCGACGCGCTTCGGTGGGTACCAGTCTTTTTTCGGCAGAATGAAAACGACCCCGGGAGCGGCGGGGTCGTCTTCATTCTAGAGTTGCTGGGTCGAGCAAGCCTCCAAAGGTGCTCTCAGATGTTTCAGCGGTTTTCTGCTCCGGCCTGGGCATCGGTGTTGATGAATTTCCGGTCGTTCTCATTGCACACCATCTCGAGCAGTTTCCAGGTCGGCTGGCGTGTCAAGATCGCCGTGGTTTTCCACGGTCCCGTGTAGTACGGCGCATCTTCCATGATGATTTCGTACTTGGCTACGTTCGGTTGTAACGGTGTCAGCCGTTCAACCATATGAAGTTTGTCCGTGTGCCAACGCGTTCCGCGTTCCCCGGGGTAGTGGCCAAATTCATCGATCGGCCACTCTTTAAAGCCGATCGTGTCAATGACCAACGTGTCTCCCTCCCACTTGCCGATGGACTCGCCGAAGTAGCCCGGTTCGAGATCCGTAGAGTGCTGACGTCCATCCATCCAGACGACCCGGCTGTTGTTGTTGATGTATTCGTAGCGGATCACGATGAACTTCGGCGCCTGAAGCCACTCTTGTGCATAAAACGTCTGCATGTATCCGTCGATGCCACCCGGGATGCACAGTCCGAACGGATTGTCCAAGCGCTCGATGCCAGTTGGCTTCCTCAAGAACATCGTCTTGCCCAGTTCCGTCAACGGCGGCAGTGTCCGCGCATCAAGGTAACCCTCGCGACTGACGGAAGCATCGGCGTCCCGTAAACCCGTGTTGTTAGCCCTATCGGAAGTTCCCGAATACACGCCGCTGAAGTCGGGCTTCCCATCGGACGTTCGCGGTATGGAGGGTTTGTCAGCGGTGGCCTGGCCTGAAACACCGACGACGGTGGAGCATATTCCGACGACCGCGACAAGCAGCGGCACCGCAGCACCTCTGCGGAGAATCATTCTGTCCATGAGCGGACTCCTTCAAATGTCCTAGTAGTCAACCTAGCTCTCCAAGGGTCCCGTGAAGTAAGGCGAATCATGCGCCGCTTGAACCCGCCTGTCAAACGACAGGGCATTGGAAATGGCCCGTCTTTGGACGGCCTTTTTCGTTATCCTTCAATCACCATGCTGCCGAAGACTCGCGCCTTTTCGAAGGCCATCGCTGGCGTCATCTGCCTGGTCTTCACGCCCCTGCCGGCATTTCCGCAGGAAACCCTGCAACTGAACGTGCCCTACCGCTGTCAGGACGGGGTGACACGAACGGTGACGCGTTGCGAGCGCAACGCGCGGGGCGGAGAGGTGTGCTTCTGGCGCGAGGAGGAAAACGGCCAGATCAGCGAGCGTTACAACGTGCGCGGCCAGATGGACGGGTGGCTGGCCACGTGCAAGGCGCAGCCGGCCGCCGCGACACAGCCCGCCCC
>Ga0075420_100004302_pt1 | contig 12474 bp, 10 predicted proteins | sample SoiMetdeltSBSDD4_FD_75296 | JGI IMG/M metagenome (GOLD analysis project Ga0075420, IMG submission 75296) | Bulk soil microbial communities from a Populus tree surrounding site in Tennessee, USA - Soil MetaG P. deltoides SBSDD4 | ecosystem: Environmental > Terrestrial > Soil > Tree plantation... | reverse complement strand
ACCGTCGCCTCGGCTCGCCTCGTCGACGAGCACGGCGGGATGCGCTGGTTCATGCCGCTGATGCTGGTCGGGACCGTTTCGACGGGCGGCCTGGCGGTCGTCCCGGACGTCTGGCTGATGCTGCTGCTCTCGTGCGTTCGGGCGCTGCCGTTCGCCGCTGCCGCCACCATCCTGACCGCGCACCTGACCCGGGTCGTCGCCCCCACCGACCAGACCGTGGTGCTGTCCCTGACGCCGTTGCCGCGCAACTCGGCGATGTTCGCCGTACCGATCGTCGCCGCCGCTCTGGCGCCGTTCGGGGTCGGCATCGCCATCGGGGTCGGGGCGGTGGCGTACGCGGCGGCAGGCGCCACCGGCTGGCTCGCCGAGCGCTCCACCCCGGCCGAGATCGCCGGCCTGCGCAAGCGCGCCGAGGCCCAGCAGCCGGCCGGCACGGCGGCCGGGCCGTGAGGACCGAACGGTGAGCGGCTGGAAGGCCACCAACGCCCTCTTCCTCACGACCATGATGCTCCAGGGGCTGGCGTACGGCCACATCAACGCCTACCTCCCCCTGTATCTGCGCGAGCTCGGCCTCTCCGAAGCGGAGGTGAGCACCTGGCCGGGGATCCTCTTCGCCGTCATGATGGGCGTCGCGTTCCCGTTTGCGCCGTTTTGGGGCGCCCTCGCCGAGCGCTACTCGAAGCGGATGGTGGTCATCCGCGCGCACTACTTCGAGGTTGCTTCCCACCTGGTGCTGTTCTTCGCCACCGATATCTGGTGGGTGCTTGCCTCGCGCGTCCTGCTGGGGCTGACCTACGGCAACGGCGCCGTCGTCATCGCCACGCAGGCCCAGATCACCCCGCGCAAGCACGTCGGGACGGCCATCGCCATCGTCCAGGCAGCCATGCCGATCGCGGCCAGCATCGGGCCGCCGGTCGGCGCGGTCCTGATCGAGTACGTCGGCGTCCGCGGCCTGTTCCTGGTGGACGCCGGCCTGGCCGTGACGTCGTCGCTCCTGCTGACGTTCCTGATGCCCGAGCCGCCGAAGGCGAAGCCCAGGGGCTCGGTCCTCTCCCGCACCGGCGAGTGCCTGGCGATGATCTGGGACCGACCGGTCTTGCGCTGGAACTTCCTCTGCCTCTTCCTGACCGTGGGCGCGCGCGGCGTGGTCGACGTCTACCTGCCGGTTCGCATCACGCAGGTGACCAGCGACCCGGCGCCCGCCATCGGCGCGATCCTGGGCGTGGCCGGTGTCGTCACCGCCGCCGCCACGCTTGCCTCGGGACGCCTGCTGGACGAGCAAGGCGGTATCCGCTGGCTGATGCCGCTGATGCTGCTCGGCGCGGCCGCCATCCTGGGCATGACCGTCGTCTCGGAGCTTTGGGTCATCGGAGTGCTCGCCTGCATCCGCGCAATCCCGCTGGCAGCCGCGAACACGATCACGGTGGCGCACCTGACGCGCGTGCTGGCGCCATCGCACCAGACCGTGATCCTCTCGTTGACGCCGCTACCCCGCAACACGGCAACGTTTGCGTTGCCGATCCTGGCCGCCGCCATCGCTCCGTTCGGCGTCGGCCTGGCGCTCGCCATCGGATCGGCGGCGTACGCCGCTTCGGCCGCGGCCGCCTGGCTGGCGCAGCGCGAGACGCCGGCCGAGATCGCCATCCTGCGCGAGCGCGCCGAGGCCCAGCCCCAGCCGACCGGCCGCTGACGGCTGCCCGCTCAGGCGAGGCGCGGGAAGACCGCCTTCAGCCCCGCCAGGTTCCGGTCGAACTCCAGTGCGTACGGTGTCGACAGCTCGATGAACAGCGTGTTCAGCCCCACCGACCTCGCCCAGACGTTCAGGCTGCCGGTCGCACGGTACGGCAGCGGGCTGCCGCCACCGCCGCCGGGCGTCGGCGACCAGTAGCCGCTGGCGTTGACGTACAGCTCGGTCAGCTCGGCGCCGATGCCGTCGCGCGTCCCGAACATGAACCCGCCGGCGCTGTGGTAGTTCACCGTCAGCAGCGGCCGGTTCGCCAGCAGCCAGTCGGCCAGCGCCCGGGTCTCCTGCTCCGAGAACGGCTCCGGGCCGCCCAGCCCGCGCCGGAACACCCCGTTCGAGTCCGAGGCATCGGGCGCCCAGTCCGGCCCGCCCCAGTTCCGATTCGGATCGACCCCGCTCAAATACTGGCGCGAGCCGACCGTCGCGCCGTCCGGGTTGGTGACCGCCAGGATGTCCAGGCCGAGCGTGCCGGGCACCTCGCCGGGCGTCGAGACGAAGTGCTCCGTCAACTGCTCGACCAAACGGATCGTGTTCGCCTCGGGAGCGCCGTGCTGCCCGCCGAGGATCAGGACCCGGTTCTTGGCGTCGCCGAAGTGCCGCAGCACCAGCGGCTGGCCGCCCTGCGAGAAGCCGATCGCCGTCCACGGTAGCTCGACCTCGGCCGCGGCCGAGCGGGCGGTGGCACCGATCGTGAGGACTCCGGCCGTTGCAGCAATGGCGCCGAGTGCCTGGCGCCGAGAAACCCGCATTGTGGCGCTCCCGTTACACTGCTATTGCGCAGGCTCACCAGCATTCACCCGCATCGGACGGTACCATGTGCACGGTCGGTGCCGCACGTTCTCGCTGGTGTCGAGCGAGTGGGCCGCACTGCTCTGGAGGATCACGGTTGATACTGGCGACTCTGCTGGCGCTGCTCCTGGCGATCGTGCCGGTCGTCCCGTCGGAACCGCCTCCGATCCTCGCCGAGTCCGTTGGGGTCCGGCAGCTCTCGTCGCTCGCGCTGCGCCTGAAACAGGAGCAGTCCGCCGTCACCCGCGACGAGTACGGCCACGCCACGGCGGTCTTCGGGCTGCCGTCGACCGAGGCGCGGATGCTGCTGCTGCCCGTCGACCGGCAGCGGGCGCTCCCGGACGGCTACCGCCCATCGGACCTGACCTGGCTCGGCGGTCGGCTGGTCCGCGGGATCGCCAGGGCCGACGCCGTGGCGATGATCGACGCGGCGGAGTCAGAGGGCGTCGAGATCGCGGCTATCTCCGCCTTTCGCGGCCCGGACGAGCAGGCGCTCGCCTTCGAGTCGGCCATCTGGGGGGCGATGGCGCGCGCCGCCGAGCCGATCGATCGCGCCGAGGCCGAGGCCCGCATGGCCCGCTTCGTGGCGCCACCCGGCCACTCCCAGCACCAGCTCGGCACCGCTATTGACTTCTCGACCTGGGAGATCAACTACGCCATCCAGCCGAGGTTCGCCGGGACGGCGGCGGGCCGCTGGCTGGAGATGAACGCCTGGCAGTACGGGTTTGTGCTCTCCTACACCCACCAGGGGGAGGAGCGCTCCGGCTACGCCTACGAGCCGTGGCACTACCGCTGGGTCGGCCGTGACCTGGCCACCATCCTCCAGCGGGACCGCTACATCGACCACCCGACGCTGATCGTCGACGATTACCTGCGGGCCGCCGAGGAGCTGATGGCCTACGAGGGCATCCCGTGACTCCCCGCTCGCACACCGTCCGCGAAGGCGAGCACCCCAACCTCGACGTCAGCCAGGCGAGGCTCGCCCGGATCGCCCGAGGTGATACGCCGGCTGCCGGCGCGGCCGTCCCCGGCTGCCCCCGATTCGTTGCCGCACCGGGGCCGTCGGGTTGACCGCTGACTCCGCCGCCGGCCCCGCGTCGGCCGACGGCGCCACATTTCGCCCGTTCCACGCCTGGATCACGGCGCTGGCCGGCCTCGCCTTCATGGGGAACGGCCTGGATCTCGCGCTGGTCAGCTTCTCGCTGCCTGGCATGCGCGCCGAGCTCGGCCTCTCGCCGGCCGAGGTCGGCTACATCCTGCCGATGGGCGGGATCGGCCAGCTCATCGGCGCCATCGCCGTCGGCTGGCTCGCCGACCTGATCGGCCGCCGGCTGGCGTTCGTGCTGAGCGGCTGCCTGGCCGGGCTCGGGATCGGGCTCGCCTCGCTCTCGACCGGCCCGGTTGTCTTCGCGCTGCTCCTGCTGATCGGCGGGACCGGGATCGGCGGCGTCTCGCCGGCCGCCAGCGCGCTCCTGAGCGAGCTCGCCCCACCGAGCCATCGCGGCCGGATGATGGCCTGGACCCAGGTCTTCTGGGTCGCCGGCTGGTCGATCGCCGCGACGCTCGGCGGCTGGTTCGAGGCCGCCCTCGGCTGGCGCGGCATCCTGGCCATCGGCGCCCTGCCGGTCGGCCTGGCGATCCTCAGCTACCTTGTCGTCCCCGAATCCCCACGCTACCTCGTGGCCCGGGGCCACCACGACCGCGCCGTGGCGCTCGCCGAGCGGCTGGCACGCCGTCACGGCATCCACATCCCGGTCGGCATCCCATCCACGACGGCCAGCCACGCGTCCGGCGCGCGGGCCCGGATCTCGCTCCGGGCGCAGCTTGCCACCATCTGGGGCCCCGATCTCTGGCGCCGCACCTTCGCGCTCTGGGTCACCTGGATGACGATGAACGCCGTCTTCTCCGGACCGATCTACATGCTGCCGGTCGCGCTGGAGGGGCTCGGCGCGCCCAACCCGCTCCAGCTCAGCGCCTACGTCGGCTTCGCGATGGTGCCGGCCAGTTTGGTCGCCGTCCTCGCGATCGACCGCTCCGGCCGCCGCCCCCTCATGATCGGGTCGCTGCTGCTGGCCGGCGCCGGTGCGCTGGTCGTCTCGCTCGGGGTGTCCGCGCTGGCCGTGGTGGCCGGTGGCGCCGTGCTGGCGGCCGGTGCGCTCGCGGCCTGGCCCGTCGCCCTGGCCTGGGCCTCGGAGCTGTACCCGACCCATCTGAGGGGCACGGCGGCCGGCTGGGCGGCCGGCGTCTCCCGGCTCGGCTCGATCTCGGCGCCGCTGGTGATCGGGCAGTTGCTGATGCTCTCGGGCAGCCATACGGTCGCCGTGCTGCCGTTCGCGCTGGCCCTGTTCGCGGCGGTGGCGTGCGTCAGTATCTTCGCCGGCGAGACCGCCAACCAGACGCTGGAAGACCTGACCCGCCGGAGCGCGTCCCCAGACCGCTAACGCGGGAACAGCAGCGGCGTGTTCAGGCCGGGCAGCACGCTCGGCGTCGTGGTCGACGGCGCGGACGCGGGGCTCGAAGTGGTCCGAGGCGGCGGGATCAGGTTCGGCGGGTTCGGCGCCGTGGGTGCGGACGGCACGGGCTTCGGGTCTGACGCCGACTTCGTCTCGTGCGTGGGCTCCGGCTTCGGCGCGGCCGGTGGCAACGGCGCGGGCACCGGCAGGGCGCTCCGGCTGCCGGTATCGGCGTCCCCAAGCTCGGCCGACGGGAAGTAGTGGCCGAGGATCGCCTCGTAGCTCATGCCGCGCGCCGCCAGGCCCTTCGTGCCCCACTGGCACAGCCCGGCGCCGTGGCCCCAGCCCGCCCCGTACGCCGTCACTTTGACCAGCTTCTTCTCGGCGTCTCGCTCCACGTCCAGCGCGATCGCCGACGACGGCAGGAGGCTGCCATCCGGGGTCCTCAGGAAGTTCCGGATGCCCCAGTCCCGCTTGACGGTCCAGCTCACGCCCGGCGCCTCGAAGCGCACGGCGAGCGCCCGCCCGGAGGGCCCCCGCTCGGTGACGGTCACGCCTTCGAGCATCTCGACCTTCGCGTCCGACTCCGACGACGCCACGGTCTGGCTGCCACGGAACCGCTGGATGCCGGCCGCCACGATCGCCTTGAGCTGCTCCTGGTCCCAGCTATAGCTCCAGCGGTACTTGTCCGACCCGGCGCAGTAGCTGTCCCAGGTCGCCTTGTAGAACTTCATCGCGCCGTCATCCGATGCCAGCGAGATCCCGCCCGGCAGCTCGCCGTCCGGGACCGCGTCGCTGCCGCCGCCGTCCTCGTTGCCGTAGATCCGGGCCGCCGTCTCGGTGTGGCCGCCGCACGCCGAGGCGTACAGCGGCTGGAACAGGCTGCCGTTGATGGAGAGGACCTTGCCGCGCGTCGCGTCGACGGCGGCACGACCGGCCGCGTGCTCGCCGGTAAACCCGCCGAACGCCTGGCAGTGCTGGGTGTCGCAGACGTCGGCGCTCTGGGCCTTGTGCGGAGCCTGCTCCCGCCGCGACAGCGTGTACGTCCGCGCCGCGACGGCCTGGGCCTTCAGCGGCTCCGGCCCGAACAGGGCCGGCAGCTCCTTGGTGACCACGCCGTACAGGTACTCTTCGAGCCCGAGCACGTTGACCAGCGCCACCCGGTTCTCAGGCGACGCCGTGACCTCCAGCGTCCCGCGATACGGCGTCGGGTCGCCGCTGCTGGTCGACTGGTTCCGGAGCGGGGCGCCGTCGCCGGTGCCGTTGACGCGGATCGGGCCGGTCAGCCCGGTCTTCTTCTGCCCGGCGCCGTCGTCCACCCAGAAGGCGTCGCCCTCGCGCCCGACCGTTACCTGGCGCCGGTTGGGCGCCTTGAACAGCAGCTCGCCGTTGCCGTCCGCGACCGCGAACTCGCCGTCGCCGCTCACGGTGATTGTCGGGGCATCCACGCTGCTGTCGCCACGGCGAATCAGCACCCGGGCGAGGTTCTGGCCATCACCAGCTTCGGCCCAGGCGCGCGGCGTCGGGCGCAAAATGCCGGGCGCGGCCAACACGGTCAGGCCGCCGGCAGCCGTCATCAGGAACGTTCGGCGTCCAAGCCGGATCGGGGTCGGCACGAGTCCGAGGACCTCCATCTGGCGCTGCCCACTCGGCCGCGCCGTGCGTCGCTTTGAGGGAACGCTCCGCTCCCCGGTATCGGAGACGGTCACTCAGGTGGACTGGCAGACATCCGCGTCAGCTCGTAGACGGAATCTCTGCCAGGACGGTCGTTCCCAAGAACGACTCAACCTGACGTCGGTCGCGGAGCCGATCGTCCACGTACTCGAGGAGGAAGGCGAGCCCGACCGCGCCGATCAGGCCGGCCATCGTCCGCAGGCCGACCTCGGCGGCGGTCAGCGGCAGGGTGTTGGTGCGCGCCACGCGTGGGCGATTGACGATCCGCACGAAGCCGTTGTTCGCCTGGAGGAACGCCAGATACTGGTCCAGCCTGGTGTTGAGAACCCGCTCGTACGCCTCGGCGATCGCCATCGCGGACTGCGGGTCGCCGGCGGCGATCTGCACGTCGAGCAGGCGGTGCGTCTTCTTAGTGCGCGTCAGGTTGACGATCGCCTCCGGCTCGATCGTGTTGCCCATCTCGGCGCTGACGTCCGCCGCGAACGCCTCGCTTCGCAATAGCTCGCTCAGGTCGTCCGCCAGGTACTCAGAGGTGAGCACAGAGTAGTACGAGTCGAACTTGAAGAAGTCGCCGACTCTCGGGTCTGGTACGACACTGATAGCCAGCCGCATCGAGGCGGTGTACGCCGACGGCCCGCGCAGCGCCATCGCGACCGATATGACGAGCGTCGCCAGCGTGATCACGGCGATCAGTCGCGCGTGGCGCTTCAACACCGCGCCGTACGCCCTCAGCTCCATGGTTCCCCCTTGGGATCAGTCCCGCCGGCGCCATTGCCGCGTCGCTGCCGAACTATGCGCGAACCGACCTGACCAGAACAAGCACGTTTCGGCAATCCAAACGCGTGCCGGCGCGACAGGCCCGACGTCTTCGAACAAGTTAGACGGTGTCGAGCTTGTCACATCCGCCCGGTTGAACGGCCCGTGGAGCGCACGTATACTGCCGGCACCTCTGCCGATCTGGACCGAAGGGGACGACGATGCAGACGCGAACGACCTACCAGATGACCCGGCGCGGTTTCCTGGCTCGCGCCGCGATCGGCCTGGCCGCGACGTTTGAGACCTCGGTGCTCGCGGCCTGCTCGCAGCCCCCCGCACCGGCCAAGCCGGCCGAGCCCGCGAAGCCCGCCGAGGCCCCCAAGCCGGCCGCCGCCGCCCCGACCCAGGCGCCGATTCCGGTCACCGCCGTGGTCCAGCCGACCACCGCGGCGGCGGCACCGGCGCCCACCCAGGCCGCACCCGCCGCCGCCAAGCCGGCCGCCGCCGGCACGCTGACGGTCAGCCAGTCGGTGGACATCAACACTCTCCACCCCTGGATCGGCACGCTCAACGTCTGGAAGGGCATCAAGACCGACGTCTACGACCAGCTCTCGTACCAGGATCCCACGACGTTCGAGTTCAAGCCAAAGCTCGCGAAGTCGTTCGAGTGGACCGACAACAACACCAGCCTGCTGGTCACGCTCCCGAGCGGGGTGACGTTCCACAACGGCGAGAAGCTCACGGCCGAGGACGTCAAGTTCACCATCGACAGCATCCGGGACCAGCAGGTCGGCTCCTGGCTGCGCGGCTTCCTGGCCCCGATCAAGGAGGTTCAAGTCGTCGACGAGACCCACCTGAAGCTGAAGACCGACAACGTCGAGGCCCAGTTGATCCCGGCCTTCAGCTATGTGGACATCACGCCCAGGAGTATGGGCACAGACCTCGCCAAGACGAACCCGGTCGGCTCGGGGCCGTTCAAGTTCGTGGAATGGGTGCCGAACGACCGGATCGTCCTGGAGAAGAACGACAAGTACTGGGACCAGGCGAACATCCCGAAGGTCGACAAGATCATCTTCAAGCCGGTCACCGAGATGCAGACCCGGCTTTCCCAGGTGCTGGCCGGCAATGTCGACCTGGTCTACGACTTCGCACTGACGGAAGTCCCCAGGATGCAGGCCGACAAGCGGGTGGTCGTGACGCTGAACCCGCCCGCCGAGCAATCGTTCGCCATGTACCTGAACATGCGCAAGCCGCCCTTCAACAAGGTCGAGATGCGCCAGGCGATGGGGTTCGCGCTGGACCGCGAGGCGTTCATCAAGAACTTCCAGGCCGGCATCGGCAACCCGGCCGGCAACAGCCCGTTCACCGACAAGCACTGGGCCTATGAGCCGAAGACGGCGGCCGCCTACAAGTACGATCCGGACAAGGTCGGGCAGTTGATGGAGAAGGCCGGCTACCCGAAGGGCCAGGGGCTGGAGTTCAGCCTGCTCGTCCCGAACGGCTATCCGGAGTTCAAGCAGATGTCGACGATGCTCCAGGCGACGTTCGCGTCGCTGGGGTACCAGCCCGCCATCGAAGAGGTCGAGATCGCGCAGTGGTCGCAGCGCCTCAACCAGAGCCGCGAGTTCTTCGGCGCCGTCGACTACCCCGGACGTGGCACTGCCGACCCGGCCCTGACCTATAGCGCCGGGCTGCTCTACCCGCCAACACCGGCGAACATCGGCGGGCTGACTCCGGAGACGATGCCGGGCTACGTCGAGGCCCTCAAGGAGGGTGCCCAGACAACCGACCAGGCGAAGCGCAAGGAAGCGTACTCCAGGGCCCAGATGCTCTGGGTCGAGCACCTGCCGGGGCCGGTCTTCATGCATCGGTCGGCCGCGCACGCCGCCCTGCCAGGCGTGAAGGGGTTCATCCCGCACGCCGCCTTCCAGCAGAGCTGGACGGCGGTCTCCGTCGAGAAGTGAGGCGACCGGTCTCGGCACGTCGGGGTGACGCGTGACCCGCTACCTGGTGGTGCGGGTCATCGGCGTCATCCCGACCTTGATCGGCATCTCGATCCTGGTTTTCGGCATCACCTATCTGATCCCCGGCGATCCGGCGCTCATCATGGCCGGCAGCGAGGCGACCCCTGAGGTCGTCGCGAACCTGCGCCAACAGTGGGGGCTGGATCAGCCGGTCTACATGCGCTACCTCTCCTGGCTGGGCAACATCGCGCGCGGCAACCTCGGCGACTCGTACTTCAGCCGCCAATCGGTCGTGCAACTCGTCGGGAATGCGCTGCCGGTCACCCTGGAGCTGGCGGTCCTCTCGATGCTGGTCGCCGTCCTGATCGCCATCCCGACCGGGATCGTCTCGGCGGTCAAGGCCGGCTCCTGGTTCGACCTCGGCGCGGCGGCGCTCGGCTTCATCGGCCTGTCGATCCCGAGCTTCTGGCTCGGGATTATGCTGATCTACCTGTTCGCCGTCCATTTCCAGGTCTTGCCGGCCGGCGGCTTCACGCCGCTCTCTTCGGGCCTGGTCCCGAACCTCAAGAGCATGATCCTGCCGTCGTTCGCGCTCGGGACGTTCGCCTCCACCCAGCTGATGCGCTACCTCCGGGCCAGCCTGCTCGACGTGCTCCACGCCGATTACATCCGGACGGCGCGGGCGAAGGGCATGCGCGAGCGTTCCGTCCTGGTGGCCCACGCCGTCCGCAACGCCCTGATCCCGTTCATCACGGTGCTCGGCGTGCAGATGGGCTACCTGCTGGGCGGAACGGTCATCGCCGAGTCCGTGTTTGCGCTCCCGGGCATCGGGCGGCTGGTGCTGACGGCCGTGCTGAACCGCGACTACCAGGTGGCGACGGGCATCATCTTCCTGATCGCCGCCTCGTTCGTGCTGATCAATCTGGTGGTGGACATGCTCTACCCCGTGCTCGACCCGCGCGTGCGGCTGGCGCGCTCGAGGGCCTGACGTGACGTCCTCACCCACGGCTTCGACGACGACGGAGATGGCCGCGGCCCGTGGCGCCGCGCGCGGCAAGTCGGGCGGGCGCGGCTTCATAGCGGCGGCCAGCCGACGCTGGCCGTTGACGGTCGGGTTGCTGTTCGTGCTGCTGCTCTGCCTGGTCACCACAGGCGCGCCGCTCCTGGCGCCGGCCTCGCCGGACATCCAGGACATGGCGAATGTCCTCCGCTCGCCCTCGGCGGCGCACCCGTTCGGGACCGACGAGTTCGGGCGCGACCTGCTGAGCCGGGTGCTGTTCGGTGGTCGCATCACGCTCCTGGCCAGCTCCGCGGCGGTGCTGCTGGCCTCGCTGCTCGGCTGCACCATCGGCCTGACGGCCGGCTACTTCGGCGGCTGGTACGACGCGCTGGTGGGCCGGATCGTGGACATTCTGTTCGCCTTTCCCGTGATCCTGCTCGGCATCGCGATCGTCGCGATCATGGGGCCGGGCGTTATCAGCGTCGTCGTCGCCATCGCCATCGCCTCGTTCCCGAACTTCGCGCGGGTCTCGCGGGCCGCGATCGTCCCCGAGAAGGAGCGAGAGTACGTGCTTGCGGCGCACGTGGTCGGGGCGTCCACCTGGTACATCATCGCGCGGACGCTGCTTCCGAACCTGGTCGGGCCGCTGATGGTGCTGGTCTCGCTCGGGTTCGCCTACGCGGTGCTCTACGAGGCATCGCTGTCGTTCCTGGGGCTCGGCGCACGCCCTCCCACCCCGGAATGGGGTGTCATGCTCTCGACGGCGCGCGACTTCATCTTCCAGGCGCCCTGGTACGCCTTCTTCCCGGGCTTCTCGATCGTCCTGCTGGTGTTCGCGCTGAACCTGGTCGGGGACGGCTTGCGCGACGCGATCGACCCGTACCGCTCCCGTCGCTGAGAGTCGCGGCGCCGGGGCCAATCTTTCGGCCTCGTGGTCAGGCCTTTCAGCCCGAGGATAGCGTCGCATGCACGCCCAGCAGATTGATCAGCAGCCGCAACACGGTGTCCGCCGTGGTCCAGTTCACGTCCAGGGCCGGGCAGTACTCCACGACGTCCACGCCGACAACCATTCCCCGCGACGACAGGCCGCGCATGAGCGCCGCGGCCTCGTGGAACAGCAGGCCACCCGGCATCGTGGCGCGCGTCCCCGGCGCGATCGACGGGTCGAGCCCGTCCACGTCGATGGTGACGAAGTAGCGGGCGCCGAGCGGGAGCTGCTGGAGCAGCCAGTCCGCGCCGTGGGAGCGCAGCGCCTCGGCCTTGACCAGCAGGTTCCCGTCCGCGCGCGAGTCGGCGACGTCGCTGGCCCGAGCGCTGCCGACGCCGCGCAGCCCGACGTGGACGATGCGCTCCACCCACGCCATCTCCGACGCCCGCCGCATCGGGCTGGACAGGCCGTCGCGGACCCCGGCCACCTCGTCACGGTAGTCGAGGTGGGCGTCGATCTGGATGACCTGGAGCGGGCCGTGGCCCTCGTAGGCTCGAAGCACGTGGGTGACGATCGAGTCGTCGCCACCCAGTACGACGGGCACGGCGCCGCGATCGAGGACGCTCCGGACGACCGTCGTGGTCCGGTCGAGGTGGGCGCGCGGCTCCAGGTGCGTGTCGGTCACGTCGCCGCAGTCGACGAACGGCAACGGCCCGCCGCCGAACGCGACGCCGTCCAGGTCGAAGTCGAAGTGCCCGATCGACGCGGCGAACCGGGCCGACCGGGCTCGGACGGCCGTCGGAGCGTTGATCGTGTCGGCCGCGAAGTCGCGCAGGGAATACGGGGAGCCGTGCGGCGCCCCGATCACGGCGAACGGAGCCCTGACCTGCTCCAGGTCAGTGCAAAGCGGGGCACCCAGGAAGGTGCGCGCCTGGCCAGGCGGCTGTAGGAAGCTCGGCATCGCGTACGATCCTCTCCGGCAGCGTTGCCGCCCCGGTTCACGTCTGCGGAACTGTCCCGCTGCTGGGGTTGGCCCGCCACTCTCGGTACGCCTGCTCCACGAACGTCGAGAACCGCTCCCGGAACACCTCCGCGCTGAACCGCTGGGCGTTCTGGCGAATCCGCTCCGGGTCAAACGTCAGCGACTCAAAGCGGCGTATGGCATC
>Ga0075420_100004301_pt1 | contig 12475 bp, 7 predicted proteins | sample SoiMetdeltSBSDD4_FD_75296 | JGI IMG/M metagenome (GOLD analysis project Ga0075420, IMG submission 75296) | Bulk soil microbial communities from a Populus tree surrounding site in Tennessee, USA - Soil MetaG P. deltoides SBSDD4 | ecosystem: Environmental > Terrestrial > Soil > Tree plantation... | reverse complement strand
GTCACGAACGCCAGCAGCGTCGCCATGTTCGGGTGGATCATGCCGGCGCCCTTGGCCGAGCCGCCGATCCGCACGGTCCGCCCGCCCAATTCCAGCTCGGCCCCGGCCGACTTCGGGTGGGTGTCGGTCGTGATGATCGCCCGCGCGAACTGCGCCCCGCCGTCCGGCGTGAACTCGACGTCGCCGACGCCGGCCCGGATCTGGTCCATCGGGAGGTTGACGCCGATCAGCCCGGTCGAGGCGACCAGCACCTCGGACGGCTCGGCGCCGATCTTCTCGGCCGCCAGCGCGCCCATCTCGCGGGCATCGGCCAGTCCCTGCTCGCCGGTGCAGGCGTTGGCGTTCCCGGCGTTGGCGATCACGGCCCTTGCGCGCCTGCCGGCCACGATCTCGCGAGAGACGGTCACCGGGGCTGCGCAGAAGCTGTTGGTGGTGAAGATGCCGGCCACCGCCGCGGGGCGGTCGGACGCCAGGATGGCCAGATCGAGCTTGTCCGGCCCCGGCGTCTTGATTCCGGCATAGACGGCACCAGCCGTGAAGCCAGCCGCGAGGGTGACGCCACCGTCGACGACTGGGCGATACTGTTTCGCCGATCCCACCGGCGTCCTCCCATCCCCACGAAGGGGTCGGCGAGCGCCCGGCGACGACCAGCCGCACACGAACACGCGGCGGCATTCCCCCTGGGATCTCGCCCTGAGAGTATAGGTCGCCAGAAGTGGGGCGGCAAACGGATGGCCGGTCGCCGGGGAGTTGGCAAGCAGGCTGCTATACTGCGGCCGCCCCGAACGTGGACCGTCCGCGTGGCGATCCCCAGGCGACCCACTCTCGCGAATCGACCATCGGAGCGCGCACGTGCAGTCCCGTCTCCGCTTCCTGAAGCAGTGGGCCCGCAACCCGCGCGAGCTCGGATCGATCACCCCAAGCTCGCGCTTCCTGACCCGCGAGGTCGTCGAGCGGATCGACTTCTCGCGCGCCCGGTACATCGCCGAGCTGGGGCCGGGCACGGGCGTTTTCACCGCGGCGATCCTCGAACGCCTGGCGCCGGACGGACGCATCCTCGCGATCGACACCAACCCCGGCTTCGTCGAGCACCTCCGCCGCGAGATCCCCGATCGGCGGATCCAGGTGGTCGAGGCCTCCGCCGAGCGGGTCGACGCCCTCGCTCAAGAGGCCGGCTTCCCCCGCGTGGACGCCGTCGTCTCGGGCATCCCGTACTCGCTGCTGCCACGCCCGGTCATGCGCGGCATCCTGGAGGCGAGCCGGCGCGCCCTCGGCGACGAGGGTCTGTTCGTCGGCTACCAGTACTCGAAGATGCTCCGGCCCCACCTGCTCGACGTCTTCGGAAACGTCCACTACCGCTCCGTGCTGCTGAACCTGCCGCCAGCGTTCGTCTACACCTGCCGGGTCCGCGGGCCGTCTCGCTAGGCGATGTCCCAGACGGAGGCCCTGCCCGCCCCGCGCTCGCTCCGGTCCGTCGCCGTCTCCAGGGCCGGCGCGATGTCCGCGCTGCTGCTCCTGGTCTTCCTGCTCTCCGGCGTCAGCGGCCTGATTTACCAGGTGCTCTGGCAGCGCCAGCTCAGCCTGGTGTTCGGCGTCAGCGCCTACGCCACGGCGACGGTCCTGGGCGCCTTCATGGCCGGCCTCGCGCTCGGCGGCTACCTGGCCGGCCGCGTCGCCGACCGGGTCCGCTCGCCGCTGCTCTGGTACGGCGTCGTCGAGGTGCTGATCGGCGTCGCCGGGCTGCTGACGCCGCTCGCCTTCACCGCCCTCCAGGACGTCTACGGGCCGCTCTACCGGGCGGTCGGCGGGAGCGCCCTGGCGCCGATCGTCCGCTTCGCCATCGCCTTCGGCGTCCTGCTCGTCCCGACTGCCCTGATGGGCGCCAGCTTCCCGCTGATCGTTCGGGCCGCCCTCGGCTCGCGCGACGACGGCGGCCGGGCCATCGGGCTGCTCTACGCGATCAACACGCTCGGCGCGGTCGTGGGCACACTCCTGGCCGGCTTCTACCTGATCGGCGAGATCGGCATCCGGGGCTCGATCGGCGTGGCCGCCGTCCTCAACGTGGCGGCCGGGCTGGCGGCGCTCGCGGTCGGCCAACGCGCGGCGCCGAGCGCGACCCGGCCCGACGAGCATGCACCGGTCGCCACGGCCGCCGTCATCTGTCCCCCGGCCCTCGTCCGGCTGCTGCCCTGGCTCCTTGGGCTCTCCGGGTTCTGCTCGCTGGCGTACGAGGTCGTCTGGACCCGCCTGCTGGTGCTCTTCCTGGAGAGCACGACCTACGCGTTCACCGTCATGCTGGCGGCGTTTCTGCTCGGGATCGCACTCGGTAGCGCGGCCGTCAGCCCGTTCCTTCGCCGAGCCCGCAACGGTCCGCTCGCCCTGGCCGCGCTCCAGGCGCTGGTGGCCGTCAGCTCGCTGCTCGCCCTCCAGGCGCTCGCGCTGATGGAGCCGCTCCTCGTCTGGCTCGGCTTCGCCAGCGCCCAGGGGCCGTCAATCGGAGCGATGGCCGTCCTGGCGTTCACGGCGATGTTCCCGCCGGCCCTCTTCCTCGGCATGAGCTTCCCGCTGGCCGTCACCCTGTTCACGGCCGGCGGCGAGCAGGTCGGGCGGCGGCTCGGTTCGCTGTACGCCGCCAACGTCTTCGGCGCGATCTTCGGGGCGCTGGCGGCCGGCTTCCTGCTCGTCCCGGTCCTCGGGAGCAACGCCACGCTGACGCTGCTGGCGGTGGTCAACGCGCTCGCCGCCGTGGCGACGCTCGCCGTCGACTCCGCGTCTCCGGCCCGGAGCCGCCTCGGCGTGGCCGTCGCCGCGCTGGCCGTCGTCGGCCTGCTGAGCGCCCTGGCGCCGCGCGCCTACGATGCCGTCCTGGCCGCGCGGTTCCCCGGCCAGCAGCTCCTCTGGTCCGAGGAGGGCCTCGAGACGACCGTCACGATCACCCGCGACGAGGACGAGCACCTGCGGATGTACCTGAACCACCACCACCAGGCGAACGACGCCGACTGGATGGTCTACTTCCACCGGATGCTCGGCCACCTGCCGATGCTGGTCCACCCGGCCCCGCGCGAGGTGCTGGTCGTGGGGCTCGGCGGCGGTGCCACGGCCGGCGCGACGACCCGCTACGAGGGCGCCCACGTCACGGTGGTGGAGCTGTCGCGCAGTGTGGTGCGCGGCGCCGAGTGGTTCCAAGATGTAAACTACGCCGTCCACGAGCGCCCAAACGTCACCATGCTCGTCGACGACGGCCGCAACCACCTGCTGGTCTCCGGCCGCACCTACGACGTCGTCACCGCCGACGCGATGTTCCCGGCCCAGGCCGGCAGCACGAACCTCTACTCGGTCGAGTACTTCCGGCTCGTCCGCCGCTCGCTGAAGCCGGGCGGCGTGATGCTGCAATGGGTCAACGCCGACATCCCGGAGACGGAGCAGCAGCTGATCATCCGCACCTTCCTGGAGGTCTTCCCGCACGTCAGCCTGTGGCTCGACGGCAGCCTGCTGGTCGGCTCGGAGCAGCCGCTCGACCGCGCCCTGCCCTGGGTCGACCGCGTCTTCGAGCAGCCGATCGCCCGGGGGGCGCTCTCGCAGATGAACATCCGCTCGGGCGACGACGTCCGGCGCCTCTATCGCGCGGACCGGGCCGCCCTCGAAGCGTACGTCGGCGACGGCCCCGTCATCACCGACGACCGCCCCCGCCTCGAATACTTCCTCGGCCTGCGCTCGGACGGCGGTCCGCGCAGGAACATCAATCGCGGCCTCTCCGGCCGCCCTTGAGGTTGGACGATGCCGTCCGTGTCCCCCCGGCGCGCCGAGCCGCCACTGGTCCTGGCGATCGACGTCGGCACGACCTCCGTCCGCGCGATGCTGTTCGACGCGAAGGCGCGCGACGTCCGCGGGACCGCCGCCTCGGCCGAGACCCCGCTTGAAACGACGCCCGATGGCGGCGCCACCATCGACGCCGAGAAACTGCTCGACGTGACGCTGGGCGCGGTCGACGCGGCGCTCGACGCCGCTCGAAAGGCGCTGCGCCCGCACACGCAGATCGACGGCGTCGCAATCGCCACGTTCTGGCACAGCTTCGTCGGCGTCGACGAGCAGAACCGTCCGACGACGCCGCTCCTCGTCTGGGCCGACTCCCGGGCCCGCCAGGAGATGCTCGACCTGCGCGCCCGCCTTGACGAGCGCGCCGTCCACGCCCGGACCGGCTGCCTGCTCCACTGGAGCTACTGGCCGGCCAAGCTGCTCTGGCTCCACACGGCGATGCCCGAGGCGTACGAGCGGACAGCGCGCTGGGTCTCCTTCGGCGAGCTCTTCCACCTCCGCGTCCTTGGCAGCGCCGTCTGCGGCGTCTCGATGGCGTCCGGCACCGGCCTGCTGGACCAGAACACCCAGGAGTGGGATCCCGAGATCCTCGACACGCTGGACCTCGATCCGAACCGCCTCCTGCCGCTGACCGGCCAGGGCGAGTCGGTCGGCGACCTCCAACCCGAGTACGCAAAGCGCTGGCCGATGCTCAAGGACGCCTGGTTCTTCCCGAGCGTCGGGGACGGCGCCGTCAGCAACGTCGGCAGCGGCTGCGTGACCCAGGACCGGATGGCGCTGATGGTCGGCACGTCGGCCGCGCTGCGGGTCGCCTGGCGCGGCGAGCGCACCGAGATCCCGTGGGGCGCCTGGTGCTACCGGATCGACGAGCACCGCTTCGTCCTGGGCTGCGCCGACTCCAACGGCGGCAACCTGTTCCAGTGGCTGCGCGAGACGCTGCGACTGCCATCTATCCGAGAGACTGAGAAGCTGCTGCGGGCGATGCCCCCGGACGGCCACGGCCTGACCGTGCTCCCGTTCATCGCCGGCGAGCGCGGCCCCGGTTACGCCGCCCACGCCCGCGCGGCGATCCTCGGGCTGGGCCAGGCGACCGCGCCGATCGAGATCCTGCGAGCCGGCCTGGAAGCGGTCGCGCTGCGGTTTGCGCTGATGTACGGCATCGTCACCAGCGTCCTGCCCGAGCCGAAGCAGGCCATCGCGACGGGCGGCGGCCTCCAGCAGTCGCCGGCCTGGGCCCAGATGGTCGCCGACGCGCTCGGCCGGCCGCTCGTCGCCTCGGGGGAACGCGAGGCGTCGAGTCGAGGCGCCGCGCTCCTGGCCCTGGAGCGGCTTGGCGCGGTCAAAGACGTCGAAACCGCGCCGGCCGCCCTGCGCGGCACCTACGAGCCCGAGCCCGACGCCCACGCGCGCTTCCAGACCGCCCAGCAGCGCCACCGCCACTACTACCAGCGCCTCGTGACGGACGAGCAGCCCTCTTGACTCCTCGCCCTCACGCCAACGTCTTGTCCAGCGGCTCGCCGCAGTAGCCGCAGAAGCGGTGTCCGTAGACCAGCGGCTTGCGGCAGGCCGGGCAGCGGTACGTCCTCGGCAGCGGATCGAGGCGCGGGGCGCGCGCGAGGGCGCCGGCCCCCAGCCACGAGGGCTCGAAGCCGCTCGCCGCCGGGTCGGCTGGCGGGGCGGCCGACCCGAGGCCCGCCGCCCCGCCAGCCGACCCGAGCGTCCTGGCAAGCCTGTCGAGGCTCTCCGCCAGCTCTCCCTCGGCCCCGCCGGCACCCTGGAACGCCACGTCCTGCACGACGGGCGCGGCAGCCAGGTCGGCCGGCGGCGCGGGGGCATGCGCGAACGCGTCACCGGGGCCGCCGATTCCCTTCGCGACCAGATCGCCTGGTCCGCCGGTCCCGCCACCCAACGCTTCGCCGCCCGACGCACCGCCGAGTCCGTGGTGTGCGAGCGTGGAGCCGTTGCCTCCGCCCGGGACGCGCGCCAGGTCGCTGCCGGAGCCGCCGATGCCGCCGGCACCTCCCGACGACCCTCCCAGCTTCGACTGCGCCGCACCCTCTCCGGGAGCCAGGTCTCCGACCCCATGATCGGTCGGGCGGAGCGGATCGGCGCCGGGTGCGTCGGCCTGGACGTCGGCGGGCTGGCCGCCGGGGTTCGCCACCGCGTCGTGGCTGATGCCCTGGTCGCCGCCAAGGCCGTTGCCGTCCGGACTACCGAAGCTGCTTCCCTCGACGCCGTCCGGCGACCCGTGCCCGAAGCTGTCCAATCCGTTCGGCCCCGCCTTCGCCAGGCCATGGAAGCCACCGGGCGACCCCTTGGCGAGGCCGTCCAGCCCGCCGTTGAGGCCGCCGCCCTGCCCGCCGAGGCCCCCTGACGCCTGGCTGCCCAGCGTCGCGGCGCCGGTCGTCCGGCGCGCGCCGTCGAAGCCGGTCGCCAGGCGCCGGACGAGCGTCGGATCGGTGCGCAGCACCTGGCCGGCCGCCGCCGCCAGCGCGAGCAGCAGCGTCCCCAGCAGGATGAGCGGGCTCGGGTCGTGCGCCGGCGAGCTGGCGATCTCGACCTCGCCAGCCGGCTCGGTGGGCTCCGCTGGCTCGCTCGGCGGCGTCGACGTAGCAGGCGGCTCGGCGACTGCCGCCACCACGACCGGCGTCGACGTGGGTGTCGAGATCGGCGTGGATGTTGCCGTCGGCGCCACCGCCGTCGCGGCTGCCGGCACCGGCGTCGCCGTCGGCACGGGCGTCGGCTCCTCGATCGCGGGCTCCTCGGCCGGCGGCTCCGCCACGATCTCCGGCTCCGGCACGACGACGGCCTCCGGCTCGGCGACCGGCGTCGCGGTGGGCTGCGGCACCGGCGTCTTGGTCGGTGGCTTCGGCGCGGGCGTGTTCGTCGGCGGGACCGGGGTCTCTGTCGGCGGCGCCAGCGTCGCGGTCGGCTCCGGCACCGGAGTCTCCGTTGGAGGCACAGGCGTGGCCGTCGGCTCCGGCATCGGCGTGTTGGTCGGCGGGACCGGAGTGCTGGTCGGCGGAACCGCCGTCGCGGTCGGCTCAGGTACCGGCGTATTCGTCGGGGGCTTCGGCTTCGGGGTCGGCGTATCCGTCGGCGGGACCGGCGTCGGCGTGCTCGTCGGTGGCTTCGGTCGCGGCGTGGGAGTATCCGTGGGCGGCTTCGGCTTCACGGTGGGCGTCGGCGTTGGGTCCTTCGGCGCCGGATTACAGCGTGGAGGCGGAGCCGGGGCGCTGCACGGGTTGCCAGGCTGCGCCACGCTCGGCCCGGAGCCCGGCTTCTTCGCCGGCGTCGGATCGACGACCGCCTGCGCGGCGACCTGATCGGTGGCGAACGAGTCGGCGGCGCGCACGGGGCCGGCCGGCCCGGCCACTGCCAGGACCAGCACGACGGCACCGGCCGCGAGCCACATCGCCGGCCCAACCCGTCGCGTGTTCCTGGTCCTGGCGTTCATCCCGCTGCCCATCCAGTCTGTGCGTAGCGCATCGATGACCGGGCTTGCGCCGGGCCTACACTCAGCCTAGAGGTCAGAGGTGATCGACGCCTGTCGCGCCGCTGGCGGGACGCCTGTTCGATCCAGAACAGTTCGTCCTGACGCCCGCGCGACCACCCTCGGCTCGTCTTGCAGGGCGGCGACCTCGGGGCGCTAGCGAAGCGTCGCGAGGCAGGCGGCTGGCACCACCGTCACGTCCTGCTCGGTCAGGGCACCGCAGCGACGGGCCGCGTCCTCGAGCGCGAACCGCCGCCCGCCCTCGACCCGCCGCACGACCTCGGCGGTGTACGGCGCGAAGCTCCCGGCCCACGCATCGGCGGCGGTCGCCGGCTCGAACGCCGCCCGGTTCACCAGGAAGACCGTCAGGCCGTAGCGGCTCGCCAGCTCTTGCAGCTCGCGTGGCGACTCGGCGTAGTAGGCCGCGATGGCGTCGCTGGCGCGCTGTTCGACCTGACGGTAGAACCCCAGGTGATACGCTAGCGCGTACTCGCGGTTGACCAGCACCCGCCGACCGGAGAACGCCGGCACCGAGTCAGCCTCTACCGGCGCGCCGACGACCAGCGCATCCGGCGGCAGCGTCCGCAAGTAGGCCGTGATCTCCGGCGTCCGGTCCGTCACGAAGTTGCCGTCGAAGCGGGCCGGGTAGAGCGCCAGCCCGCCCGCCAGCAGCAGCACCACGGCTGTGACTGCCCTGCCCCGCCCGAGCGATCCGAGCGTCGATTGGAGCAGCGCCGCGATCCCGACCCCGGCGCAGATCGACAGTGCCAGCGGCACCGTCCAGGCCACGAACCGGGCCGGCAGGTAAAGCCGGAACAGCAGCGCGTGCGCCGCCAGGAACAGCGCCAGGGACGCCACGATAATCTGCACCGACATCGCCGCAACCGGCCCGAGGCGCGGCCCGCCCGGTCGCCACCGCCGAGCCGCCGCCGCGACCGGCAGCAGCGATGCCAGCGCAAGCAGCCCGTAGAAGATCGGCAGCCCGGGCACCAGTGCGTCCGTCACCCGCAGGTCGAACCCGCTCCGGTAGCTGACCACCCAGTACTCGTAAGGGTCGGGCGTGAAGAAGGCGTTGCGACCGCCCGGCCCGAACTCCGGCATCTCCAGCGCCGTCCGAGCGTCCACCGTCGGCCCGAACGGCGAGCTGCCGAACACCGTCGGCGCGAGTAGCGCGACGCAGACGACGGCGCAAGCCACGGCCGTCGCCCACGCCGCCCGGTCCGTCGACGGGCGCGGCGGCCATCGATCCAGGCACACCAGCCGCGCTCCGACCAGCGCCACGCCCAGCGCTGCGGCGCTCGGATAGACCAGCGCCTCGGCCGCCACCACCCCCACGATTGCCCACCAGCGCCAGCCGGCCGCCAGCCCGTACAGGAGGAGCACCGTCAGGGGCAGCAGGAATGCCCGCGGGCTGCCGGTCGGCAGATCGTCGTACTGCCAGACGTACCAGCTCCCCAGCACCGTCGCCAGGAACGCCGCCGGCCCGGACGGGTACAGCCGCTCGACCAGCAGGAACGTGAACAGCGCCGCCACCAGCCCGAGGATCGGCGGCAGCAGCTTGCTGGCCGTCAGCGGGTCGGCGACGAGCAGCAGCGCCCGGAACAGCAGGACGTACCCCGGCGGCGCCTGGCTCGCGAAGTAGTCGGCGTACAGGTCATCGCGGAGGAGCGTCGGGTCGACCAGCCGCTGCATCCAGAAGACGTGCTGTCGGGCGTCGTCCTGGACCACCAGCGGGTCGAGCGCCGGCCAGAGCGATCGGACCATCCAGAGCGCCACGAACGCCAGCGCGGCGGCCAGCCACGCGACCCTGACGCCTCGACTCACTCGCAGCCAGTCTCGAAGGTCGGGGCGCGCGGATCGAACAGCGACCGATTTCGCCAGGGCAGAGAGTACGGCACCTCCAGCGCGACCCGGCCCAGCTCCTCGCGACGTTCGCCGGCCAGCGGCGCCTGCCGCGCGATCCAGTACCGCTCGTGGCGCGGCTCGTCCCGGGCCGGTCGCCGCCGCTCGTCGCGCTCGGCGTACCGCAGCACGACCGCCGTCACGTCGCAGGCCCGCAGGCGAGCATCGGGATCGCGCGGGCTGACGTCCTTGCGGATGTCCTCCAGCTCCAGGAGGTAGTCCAGCGCCTTCGCCCAGGTCCCACCCCCGCCGGTCGGCAGCAAGTGCAAATCCGGGTGGACCACGAACGGCTCGCGCGAGCGCCGCTGCTCCTCGACCAGCCGGACCATCCGCCACGGCCCGTCGTTGCTCCGCCCCTCGGCGATCTCGGTCTGGTAGTACGACCACAGCCCGCCGAGCTGGACCAGCACCACCAGCCCCGCCACGCCGGGCGCGCTCCCCATCACAAGCCTCGGGCTCGCTCCGCGCCGGCCCGCCAGCGCCACGATCAGCCCGGCCACCATCACCAGCGCCACCGGCACCAGCGGCATGATGTATCTGGAGGCGAGGATCGGCGACCAGCGCTGATTGAGGGCCGGGATCAGCAGCACCACCGGCACGGCGAGGCAGAGTAGCAGCGGCTCGCGCTGCTTGACCGACCAGGCGAGCGCCGCCACCAGCCCGGCCAGCGCCACCAGCACCCGCGGATCGACCAGGTACTCGGCGGCCGTCATCCGCGGATCGACGACCCCCGCCGTGGTGTGGACGATCAGCATCAGGATGCCGAGCACCGACGCGACGTACCCCCACGAGTCCAGGCCGGCCCCGCCGGCGTACTCCGAGCCGACCCGCTGCGCCTGGGTCAGGGTGTCGAACCCGCTCCCCAGGTTGTAGGCCAGCACGTTGCCGTACCCGACCGCCAGCAGCGCCAGCGCCAGCCAGGCGCCGGGCCGCAACGGCAGGCGCGGATCCCGCCAGAGCGCGTAGGCCGCCGCGCCGACCAGGAACGCGATCACCGACGGGTGCGTCTGCAACGCGAGCCCCCAGGCGAGGCCAGCCAGCCCCAGCCGTAGCGGATCGCCCGGCCTGTCCAGTGCCCGCAGCAGCAGCCAGATCGCCGCCGTGGTGAAGAGCGGCGTCACGCAGTTCGACCACGCCACGTGGCTGCTGACCAGCACGTGCGCGGCGTTCCCGGCCAGCAGGATCGCCGCCACCAGACCGGCCGTCGGCCCGAACAGCCGCCGGCCCACCAGGTACGTCACCCCGACCGTCAGCGCGCCGGCCGCCAGCGAGGCGAGGCGCGGCAGCTCGGCGTTCCGCCCGAAGACGAGGAAGCCGGCCGCTACCACGTAGCTCCAGAGCGCCCCGATGTACGAGTCGACGTTCACCAGCGGGCGCAGCTCGCCCTGGACGATCGCCCAGGCCCGCACCGCCTCCTCGGTCTCGTCGGTGTACGGCGGCACGACCTGGACGTTCGGCCAGCGGACCAGCGCCGCGACCAGCGCCAGCCCGGCCACGACCGCCAGATCGCGCAGCGCCCCCCGCCAGGCCGGCCGCGATGCGGACGTCTCGGCCGCCGGCGCGGCCAGCGTCGCGTCAGCCATGTCGGGCCATCTTCGGGGCGACGGTCGCACCCGTCCCGCCCAACGCCAGCCGGCCCCCGAACGTCCAGCCGAGCGAGGCCCGATACCGAACGGCCAGCAGCGCCACCGGCACGAACACCAGCGGCACGATCAGCCGCGCGTCGTACTGGAGGAGGTAGGTCAGCGGCGCCAGCAGCGCGAATGCCAGCGCCACGATCCGAAGGCCGCGACCTGGCGTCAGCATCGCCACGGGCCCCAGCCAGAGCAAGTACCACGGGTTGAACCATTGCGACCCGACCAGCAAGTACGCCAGGACCACCGCCGCGACGGTCCCAGGCACCGTCAGCCGGCCGCGCCAGAGCGCCCAGAGCGCCCAGAGCGCCAACCCGAGGAACGCGCCGCCCGCCAGGACACGCGCGATGGCGATCGCCGACTCGAGCGGCCAGCCGGCCCGCTCCAGGCCGATCACCACCAGTTCGGCCGGCGACGCCGAGAAGATGCTGCCCCTTTCGAGCCCTTGGAACGTGCCGAGCCCTGCGAAGAACGGCGCGTACGCCGCTACCACCAGCAGCGCCGCAAGCGTTCCGCCCTGCACGATCTCCCGCCTCGCGGCCGGCCCGGAACGGCACGCCGCCACCAGCAGGACCGGTCCGGCCACCGCCGCGAGCGGCTTCACGAGGAATCCCACCGCCACCAGGACGGCAGCGAGCCGCCAGCGCCCCGACCGAGCGGCCCACAGGGCCAGCAGCACCGGGAGCGCCGCCACGACGTCGTTGTGGCCGTTCTGGATCGCCTCCAGCAGCACCAGCGGGCACCAGGCGTACGCCAGCGTTCCCACGACCGCCCGCTCGGGGCAGGCGCCCCGCAGCACCAGGAACAGCACGCCCGTCGTCCCGAGGTACGCCAGCGCCGGCCAGGCCTTCATCGCCACGATCGCGCTGACGCAGCGCTCGCCGCCGACCTGGGCGCTCGCCGCCTCAAGCACGCGCCAGATCGGACCGTGGGCGTTCACCACCGCTTTCCAGTACACCAGGTCGTAGTAGCGATCGTCCGGATAGTCGGCCGGGACCCGCAAGAACGGGTTGTCGCCGTAGACGGCCAGGATCCGCCCGTCGAAGACGTACTTGAAGATGTCATTCGAGAGCAGCGGGTAGCCCGGCAGCAGCACGCCGACGAACAAGACCGGCAGCCCGACCAGCAGGATGCCCGCCGCCACCCGTCCCGCCGCGCGCGGCGCCAGCCACAGCGCCCCAAGATACAGGCCGGTCAGCGCAGCCATCGCCGCCAGGAAGGCGAGCCCCGTCATGGCGGTGTAGCGCGGCGTGTCGAACAGGCCAAACACCCAGGTCGGGCGGTTGCGCGTGCAGAGCTCGCTCAGCGCGAACGGCCCGCTGAAGGCGAACCAGAGCACGCCCGCCAGCCCGAAACCGGCTACCGAGGTCGCGCCGAGTCGGAGCGGCGGGGCGATCATCGCACGCGGCGCCGTCGGGAAGTGGCTACCAAGATTCTGTCGCTCCCGGAGTCCCGGCGATAATACGAAATGCGGCCCGACCCTCGCGATGCGGTAGCACCGCACACAACCGTGGTCAGGCGGCGTGGCCTGCGGCGCGTGCCGCGTCGAGGAGCCACTGGGGGCGTCGTCCGCGCCGCCTGACCCCGGGGCCGGGGACCGGGCAGCGGAGCCGGTCCGGAACGGACCAGC
>Ga0075420_100004300_pt1 | contig 12475 bp, 12 predicted proteins | sample SoiMetdeltSBSDD4_FD_75296 | JGI IMG/M metagenome (GOLD analysis project Ga0075420, IMG submission 75296) | Bulk soil microbial communities from a Populus tree surrounding site in Tennessee, USA - Soil MetaG P. deltoides SBSDD4 | ecosystem: Environmental > Terrestrial > Soil > Tree plantation... | reverse complement strand
ACCACGGACCACGCCGATTTCACGATCCTACGGTATCGCCCTCTCACCCCTTTGGCCGAGCGGCAACCGTGATCGTGACGTCGCGTGCCGTTCCCCCGCGCAACGTGCGTGCGATGACCGTCTGGCCGACACGACGGTCGGTGAGCAGATCGAGCAATTGTTCGGGCGTGCTGACCGGCTGGCCGTCGAAGTCGAGCAGCAGATCTCCAACCATCAATCCCGCGGCGTCGGCCGGGCTGGACGGCGTGATGGCCATGATCAGGAGCGCGCGCTCACGGCCGCCCGTTCTCTGGGCCGCGGGCAGTTCGATCGAATGGACCGCCAGACCCACGAATCCACGTTGCGGCGTGCCTGACGTCAGGACCTGCTGCGCCGCGTTCCACGCGATTGACGCCGGGATGCATACGCCAAATCCACGGATGGTGGAAGCAGTCGCGATCCCGATCAGCGTGCGCGAGACGTTGAAGATCGCGCCGCCGGCAAATCCATCGTGCATCGGCGCCGTTACCCGGAAGACGCGGGGAATCTCGCGCCGCCGGCCGGTGCGCAGTGGACCGCCGACAACGGCGACGATTCCCACGCTGGCGGTGACAGCGTTGCTCCACGACCGCGCGAGCGCGGAGATCAGCTCGCCGGGACGCGGTTCATCCGGGGCCGTTGCGGGGGCAGCCAGGTTGTGCGGGACTTTCGTCCGAATCACCGCAATGCCGGTCGCCGGATCCCATCCCGCCAGCTCGGCCTCCATTCCCTCATCATCCTGACCGTTCACACGCACGCGCAGGCCATCTTCACGGCCAACCGCTCGCGCGGTCGTGATGAGTGTGTCGGGTCCGTGAACGATGCCGCTGGCCGGGCGGCGTGTGCCGAATACTTGCACGACGGATGGAGCGGTCGCCGCGATGCCATCCGCAAGGTCTTTCGAGAGTGCTTCGAGGTTCGTCATGACCCCGATTGTGGTACGTGCGCGCGGCCGGCTGGATCACCTGAATGGGGAGGCAGATCAAACTCCCAACTACCAACTCCCAAGAATCCCACGTTCGAGCGATCGGGACGCTACACCCAACCGAAGCTTCGCTCGACAGCCTTTCGCCAGCTCGCGTGTGCAGACTCACGTTGATCGGCGGACCACCCCGGCGTCCACTCGCGGTCGGCTTTCCAGTTCTGTCGCAGCTCGTCGAGCGAACCCCAGAAGCCGATCGCGAGCCCGGCGAAGTAAGCGGCGCCGAGGGCCGTTGTCTCAGCGACGGTCGGCCGGACCACGGTGACGCCGAGTATGTCGGCCTGTAGTTGCATCAACATGTTGTTCACCGTGGCGCCGCCATCCACCTTGAGCGAGTCGAGCCTGACACCCGAGTCCACGACCATCGCGTCGAGGACATCACGCGTTTGAAAGCAGATCGCCTCGAGCGTCGCGCGTGCGAGGTGCGCGCTGGTGTTGAAACGCGAAAGCCCCACGATCACTCCGCGCGCATCGGATCGCCAATAGGGCGCGAACAGTCCAGAGAACGCGGGGACGAAGTAGACGCCGCCGTTGTCGGGAACGCTGGCGGCGAGCGCTTCGATGTCAGCCGCGGTCCTGATGATGCCGAGCTGATCGCGCAGCCACTGTACGGCCGATCCGGTGACCGCCACCGGATCCCTCGAGCGCATAGGTCACGTCGCTCGCGCTCATCGAATAGCACGCTGTCGTCAGGAGTCCCGCCTTCGATGCGACGATCTCCCGGCCGGTGTTGAGCAACATGAAATTGCCCGTCCCGTACGTGTTCTTCGCCTCGCCTGGAGAGAGACAGACCTGGCCGACCGTGGCAGCCTGCTGATCGCCGAGTGCGCCGCATACCGGGACCTCCGCGCCGACTGGTCCGTCACGCCGCGTGAACCCGTACGGTTCGCGCCCGCACGAGGGTCGTATCTCCGGCAGCATGCGCCGTGGGACGTTGAACATTGTCAACAGCTCGTCGTCCCAGGCACCAGTGGCCAGGTTCATCAACAGCGTGCGGCTCGCGTTGGTGACGTCCGTAATGTGCACGCCGCCGTCAGTGCCGCCGGTCAGATTCCAGATCACCCAGCTTTCGATGGTGCCGAAAATGGCCTCGCCACGTTCCGCCGCGGCGCGCAGGCCGTTGACGTGCTCGAGTTTCGACTGCAATTTCGAGGCGGAGAATAGGTTGCGGGCGGCAGCCCGGTTCTCTGCCGCAGCCACGCGCGCTGCGGCTCGAGCGCACGCACGATCGGTTCGGTTCGCGTGTCCTGCCAGACGATCGCGTTGTACCAGGGCCGCCCGGTCTTCGGGTTCCAGACGACCACCGTTTCACGCTGGTTGGTGACGCCGATCGCCGCGAGATCGCTGCCGGTCAGGTTGCTCCGCCAGAGCGCTCCGGCAATGACTTCCTCGACACGCGCGGCAATCTCGAGGGGATCGTGCTCGACCCATCCTGCCTGCGGCAGGATCTGCCGGTGTTCGAGCTGATGGCGTGCGACCTCGCCCCCGGTACGATCGAACACCATGAAGCGCGTGCTGGTCGTTCCCTGATCGACGGCACCTATCAAATGAGGCATTTCAGCGTCCCATTGCAGCCGTGGTCCGGGGTTCGTAGTCCGTGTCTCGCCGGAGGCTGGTGCCGAAAACTTCGACGAGCCACGAACCACGAGCCACGAACTACGGCTGCCACGCCGTCCCAGGCGTCATTTGACCAGAAACAGCTTGTCTTGCCGCTGCAGCGCCCATCTGACCTTGCCATCCGCGCCGATGATCACGTCTTCTTCCTGCGCCATGCGGACGGCCTGTCCATCCCATTCGGGCACTGGCGTCGTGGCTTGCAGCTCGATGGAGTACCACATCGACGGGATCACCTTCGCATCGCCCCGGCCCGGCACACCTTCCTGATAATCCCAGAGCCCGATCAGCGGGCCGGCGCCATGCCCGTGGAGCCCGATTGGATGTGAGTAGACGGTGCCGTTGATGTTCTTGGCCTTCATCGCCGCCAGCGATGCCGCCAGGATCTCGTTGCCGGTTCGGCCCGGACGCAGTTCGCTGACGACGATGTCCTGCAGCACATTGGCGTTGGCGAGCGCGCGGCGGAGACCTTCAGGCGGATCGGTCTCCCCGGGTTTCAGGACGTACGCGTTGTGCTGCGTGTCGGTGTTGAGCCGCGCCACGGTGATGCCGACGTCGCAGTGGAGCACGTCGCCCGGCTGAATGACCGGATCGCTGCCGATCTGTTCGGCGGTCGCTCCTTTGCGCTGGACGCTGACGCTCGGCTGAAACCACGTGTCCAGGCCCTGGTCGTTGACTTGCTGCCGCCACCACCACACCAAATCGCTCGTCTTCGTGGTTCCAGGCTTGATCACCTGATTCGAGAACATCGTCTGCGTCATCGACCAGACCAGTTCCTGCATCTTCTTGAAGAACACTTCTTCTTCAGGAAGCCGCGACGCAATCAACTCGAGCGGCAGCGCCTCGGCATCCTTGAACCGCGCAGTCCACGTGTCGCCAAGCGCGGCGCTCATGCCCTTCAGTTCTCCGCTCGTCAGGCCGTCGGAGAACGCGAAGACGGTCGAGCGGTTGATGGCGATGACCTTCGGGTTCCGCTCCTCGATGACGGTCTTCAGGATCTGCCACTGCTCGTCGCCCCACAGTTCGGCCTGCTGCCCGCGGCCGATATTGCCCGCGGCAGCCCGCGCCGATCGCCTGGCTTCGAAGACGCCGCCTTGCGTCGTCCCGCCGAGCGCGATGCGTTCGACGCACGAGACGGACGGCGGCGTTCCCGCGGCGGCACACTTGTCGAAGAAGGCGTAGATCGTGCGGCGCCTGGCGGCAAAGGTCTCGGGAGCCGTGATGGCGCTGAAGACGGGGTCCTCAGCGTACTCGCGCATGGGGACGACCCAGAGATCTACGCCATGCTTGCGCATCAGCGCCGGCACGAACGTATCGAGACGTTTCTTCAGCCAGTCCTGCTGCATGGTCGCCTGCTCGCGCAAGGTGCCGAATGGACGCGGCTTGTGCGCAGGCTGCGCCACCAGGAGCGCAGACGTCATCCAGGCTGCGGCAATGAGAGAAACGGGACGCAGAACACGCATCATCGGGACCTCCCGGGGGAAGTCTACTGGAGAATGGGCGATGGGCGAGGGGCGAGGGGAGAGGGGCGAGGGGCGATGGGCGAGGGGCAAACGGAAATGGGCAATCGACAATGGGGCCTCGGCGATCGAAAATGGCGGCCCTATGATTCTTCGACGCGCTTTCGCATGCGCTGTGGTCGTCTTGCTCGCTCTTGTGGGCGTTCGCGGGCAGATGCGTGATGGCACGGACAATCGAACGATCGGGTCCAGGGTCGACGAGATCTTTGCTGAGTTCAGCAAGACCGGCTCGCCGGGCTGTACCGTCGGTCTCTATCAAGGCCCCCTCATCGTCTACAGCCACGCGTACGGGATGGCGAACCTCGATCACGACGTCAAACTGACGCCAGCCAGCGTGTTTCACGTCGCATCCGTCTCGAAGCAGTTCACGGCCGCGGCGATCCTGCTGCTCGCCGCAGAGGGCAAGCTCTCGATCGACGACGACGTCCGGAAGTACATACCGGAACTGCCGGATTTCGGCGAGCGCATCACGATCCGTCATCTGGCGAATCATACGAGCGGCATCCGTGACCAATGGTCGCTGTTGGGCCTGGCGGGCTGGCGGTACTCACGGGATCTCATCAGCGACGATGATGTGCTGGACCTGTTGTCGCGTCAGAAGGACCTGAACTTCAAGCCGGGCGAGCGCCACGTGTACTCCAACAGTGGCTATACGCTAATGGCCGTGATTGTGAGCCGGGTCAGCGGGAAGTCGTTCCGGCAGTTCACCACCGAGCGGATCTTCAAGCCGTTAGGGATGGATGACACGCACTTCCGCGACAACTTCAACGAGATCATCAAAGGCCAGGCCTACGGATATGCGCGGGACGACGGCGAGCTGCGCCTCAGCGTCACGAACTTCGACACCGCCGGCGCGACGAGCCTGATGACGACCGCTGAGGACCTGGTGCGATGGCACGCCAACTTCGACGATCCGAAGGTCGGGGGCCAGCCGCTGATTTCCGGACTGCTCGAGCGCGGCGTGCTCAACGACGGCCGCCGCATCGACTACGCGTTTGGCATTTCTCACGGAACCTATCGAGGCCAGCCAACGGTCAGTCACGGCGGAGCAGACGCCGGCTATCGTTCGGCCTTTCTGCGATTTCCCGAGCAGCGGGTTGGCGTCGCCGTCCTGTGCAATCTCGCATCGGCGAACCCCGTCGTGCTCGCTCAGCGTGTCGCGGACGTCTTTTTGGGCAACAAGCTGACGGCATCGACATCGGAGGTCGCCGATACCAGTCCAGAGGTAGCGCTTGGCCCGGAACTCCTCCGCAGCTACGCCGGACTCTACTGGAACGAGAACGAGTCGTCGGCCCGTCGATTTGAATTCGACGACGGAAAGCTCTTCGCCGTCGTCGGGCGAGAGCGTCAACCGCTCAAATCACTCGGAGAAGGAAGATTTGTTCAAACGACGGGGCCGGGAACGAGGCTGACGTTCGATGCGGGGGGCGCTGGGGCAGTGACCATCGGCGGCCCGGGCGGTCCGGGCGATCGTTTTGTTCGCGCTGAGCCGTTTTCACCGGCGCCAGCCAAGCTGGCAGAGTTTGCCGGCGTGTATCGCAGCGATGAGATCGAATCCTTCTATCGCATGGTCGTGCACGAGGGTGCGCTTCGCCTCGAGCGCATGAAATCCCGCCCGGCGGCCATGCAGCCGATCGTCCTCGACACCTTTGGCACGCAAGTCGGCACGATTCGCTTCGTGCGAAACGCCTCTGGAACGGTGACCGGATTCGTGCTCGATGCCGGCCGCGTCAGACGCGTCAAGTTCTGGAAGGAGGGCAGCCGGTAGACGTCGCGTTATTGATCGAGACCCGCCATCTCGAACAACACCGTAGCCAGCGCCGCGTAGTCGTCATCCCCATGTCCCGACGCGACGAGCGCGGTCACGAGCTGCTGGACTACGGCAGACACCGGCGCAGGGGATTCGTTCTCGGCCAGCGTGGCCCCAGCGATCTTCAGATCCTTGGCGTAGAGCCTCGAGCGGAACCCCGGCTTGTAGTTGCTACTCAGAATCCGCTCGCCATGCACCTCGAGCACGCGGCTGGCCGCGAATCCTCCGAGCAGTGCCTGCCTGACACGAGCCGGATCGACGTCAGCCTTTCGTGCGAGCGTGAACGCCTCGCTCACCGCCGCGAGCGTGCCCCCGATCACCATTTGATTGCAGACCTTGCAGATCTGTCCCGCACCAGACGGCCCGATTCGGACGACGCGATCGGGGTTGCCCATGGCGTCGAGGATCGGCTTGACCTCCGCGAATGCGGCATCGTCGCCGCCAACCATGATCGAGAGCGACGCGTTGATTGCGCCGATCTCTCCGCCGCTGACCGGCGCATCGAGCATCGTGGCCCCGAGCTCGGACGCCCGCCCGGCAAGCCGCCGCGCAACCGCGGGCGCGATGGTGCTCGTGTCGATCACAATCGTCCCGCGCTGGATCGCGCTGAAGACACCGCGCTCGCCTTCGAGCACCAGTTCGACATCGGGCGAGTCCGGCAGCATCGTGATCACCCGTGTAACTCGTGCTGCAACCTCGGCCGGCGAACCCACACGTTCCGCCCCCGCCGCCACGAGCTCGTCAACCGGCCCCGGACTGCGGCTGTGGACCACCAGCGAGTAGCCACGCGCAATCAGATTCTTCGCCATGGGTTTCCCCATGACGCCCAACCCAATGAACCCCACTCGACGCCCGTCACTCATTGCCACCTCGAACCTCCGTCACACGTGAACCCTCGTGTGAACCCTCGTATGAACCCTCGTGGGAACCCCCGTGTGAACCCCCGTCACCGCATCATCATCCCCCCGTTGATCTCGATGGTCTCGCCGACGAGGTAGGACGCTTCGTCGCTGGCAAGGAACGCAATAACGCGCGCGACCTCGTCGGGCGTGCCGGCCCGCCCCAGCGGTACCGACTTCGCCGACGCGGCAAACGCCTCTGGCGGCGTGAATCGATCGTGGAAATCGGTCGGTCCGATCAGTCCCGGCGAGACGCAGTTCACACGCACGCCCTTCGGAGCGAGCTCGCGAGCCAGGCCCTTGCTCATGGCGATCACCGCGGCCTTGGCGGCGGCGTATGCAAATGCGCCCACTCCTCCTCCGTGGTGAGCGGCCACCGACGCCATGTTGATGATGGCGCCGGATCCCCGCTCCACCATGCCTGGTGCGACGGCCTGGCAGCAGAGCCATGTCGACACCACGTTGACGTCGAGCACCTCACGAAAGAGAGCCTCGGTCATCGCCGCCAGATCGCGTCGGGCGATGAGATCGCCGGCGTTGTTGACGAGGATGTCGACAGGACCAAGACCGGCGGTGACGTCGGCGATCATCGTGCGGACCGAGCTGGATAGCGTCACGTCGCACTCGAACGCGCGGGCTCGGCCGCCGGCCGCTTCGAGCGTTCGTACGAGCGCCTCGGCTTCATCGCGACGTCGGCGATAGTTCACGGCGACGGTGGCTCCCCGGTTTGCGAGTAATGTGGCCGTTGCGAGCCCGATGCCGCTGCTCGCGCCAGTGACGATGGCGACCTTGCCGGCGAGTCCGCTTAGGGAAGTGACATGTGTCATGAGTTGGTTGGTGCGGAGAGGGCCAGCAGTCGGCGCTCGGTGATGGCGGCATGCTCGGCAGCCGCAATGCGGATCTCCATCGCGGGATCGTGCTTCAGGCGCGTTCTGAGGATGCCGAGCATTTCCTCGGCGGTGCGGCCTGCCGCGCGCACGATGAATATGTAGCCAAACTTCTCGAGATACGCCCGATTGCCATCGGCAAGCGCGTCCAGAACGTGTCCGCGCGAGGCGCTCACGCCTGCCTGCTCCTGTTGCGAGAGGTGTCGTGTCGACGCGAACCGCCGCTCGAGCGCCGCGCGGTCGCCGATCATCGGATGATGGCTGAAGGCTTCGCGCCAATCCTCAGGGGGCAGCGCGAACCACTCGTCACGCGCGGCGGTGAGCATCGCCTCGGTTCTGCCGAAGGGCCGCCTGGCGATCATCCGTTCGATCCAGGCATTCGATCCGCAGCACGTCCGCAACAGCTCACGCGCGGCGTCGGCCGATGCGGAATCAAGCTTCAGCCACGGTTCCATAGACACGCAGGCGGCTGACGCCGCCGTCCGGATAAATATTGAGGCGCACGTGGGTAACAGGCCTTGTCGACTGAAGCTCGCGCGTGAAGAAATGCCGGTGGTGCGCCTTGAGCTTTGTCTGCGGGAGCAACTCGTGCCAGTCGGCCGATCCCAGCGCCGCCATCGGTGCCGCTGGTGCGAAACAACCTTCGATCGACGCGCTGTCGGGGAAATTGCCCTTGAAGTGGTTGGTGTCGAGCTCGATTCGGCTGATCAGTCCCGCGGTTCCGAGCCGGACGATCGCCCAATCGTAGCCAGGACCGCGCCGGCGTTTCGTTTCCCATCCGTCGCCCATGTTCTTCGCCCGGCCGGGCATGATCATGTTGTCTTTCGCCCCGAAGTGCATGTCGCTGGCGGCGATGACGAGTCCACCGTTCCTGATCTCCGCGAGGTCCATGATTTTTCGACTGCGGACGATTCGTGACCAGTCCACCACGACGTCGCCGTGCACTCGAAGGCGGGCCACGCCGCCATCGGGATAGATGTTCAGGCGCACGTGGGTCCAGGCGCGATCGGCCAGTTCCGGCGTACGTTCTATTTCCAGGTAGTTGTGGCTGTCGCCGCGCAGTGGTGTGCGGGGCAGAATCAGCGACCACGGTCCGCCTTCGACTGTGGCTACCTGTTTGGTCACGGCGCGTGTCGTGTCGAGTGCCTCGATCGAGCAGTGTGACGGAAAGTTGCCGGTGAAGTAGCTCGTGTCCACGTCGACACCGCGAATTCGGCCGCGCATACCCAGCTTGACGACGCACCAGTCGTGGCCGGGGGTCCGGCGGCGGCGCGATTCCCAGCCATCCATCCACTTGCCACGCGCCGTAAATTTTCCGGGGATGAACACAGCGGGCTCCGCCTTGACCAGGTTGGCCATCGGTGCAAAGAAATCGTCGTTGGTCGCTATCGGCCGCCCGCCCACGCGCGCCGACGAGAGGTCGGCCATCGACGTGAACGCCGGGGTGCTATGATTGCGGCCCGCTTCCCGCTCGCGTCCTTCGGAGTTCTGCATGCTCGCTCACTCTGCGTATGGCAAATCGAAGATTCGAATCGTCCAGGTGCTGCGCGGCCGGGAACGCCACGACCTGCGCGACCTGACAGTGGCAATCCGATTCAAGGGTCAGTACGACGAATCCTATACCGACGGCGACAATCGTCACGTGCTGCCGACCGACACCATGAAGAATACGGTGTATGCGCTGGCCGCGCGCGATGGTATTCACGAACCCGAGACCTTCGGCCTCGCGCTGGCCCGGCATTTCCTCGAGCGGAACCCGCGACTGAACCGCGTCCGTGTGGATCTGACCGAGCACCTGTGGGGCCGCATCAGCGGACCGAAGGGTGAACACGGTCAGGCCTTCATCCGCAGCGGTCCCGAAACGCGAACCGCGGCCATTCAGGCTGGCCGTCACCGCACGTTGCTCGGAGCCGGCGTGGCCGATCTGATGGTTCTCAAGTCCGCAGACTCCGCGTTTTCAGACTTCCTGCGCGATGCCTTCACGACGCTTCCGGACACACGCGACAGGCTTCTCGCCACATCCATGACGGCCACCTGGCGCTATAGTGCCAGCGATCTTGACTATTCGAGCGTGTGGCAGACGGTTCGCAGCACGCTGCTCGGCGAGTTCGCCACCCACAAGAGCGAGTCGGTTCAGCACACGCTCTACGACATGGGCCAGGCGGTCCTGAATCGCGTCCCGGAGGTCAGCGGGATTCATGTGGTCATGCCGAACAAGCATCATCTGCCTGTCGATCTGTCACGATTCGGTTTCGAGAACCGCAACGAAATCTTCGTGGCCACCGATGAACCTCACGGTTTGATCGAAGCGACGCTCGTGCGGTGACGCGTCTCGCAGAGTCCGGTCGTAGCGTCCGGCTTCAACCGGACCCGTTGGCACCCGTAGCGTCCGGCTTTAGCCGGACCCCCGATTTGGCATGGCGATTATAGTCATCTCCAACTTGGCTCTCTGAGATCTCATCAATGGCAGCGATCGTCGTGCGGAGCCAGCGTGTGGTGCTGCCGGACCGGGTCCGGCCGGCCGCGGTCTACATCAAAGACGGCCGCATCACCGCCATCCGCGACTACGCCCACATTCGTGACGACGTGGCGATCATCGAGGCCGGCCAGCACGTCGTCATGCCCGGTCTCGTCGATACGCACGTCCACATCAACGAGCCAGGGCGAACCGACTGGGAAGGTTTCGCGACGGCAACGCGCGCGGCAGCCGCCGGCGGCGTCACGACGGTCGTCGATATGCCCCTGAACAGCGTCCCCGCCACGACGAGCATCGAGGGTTTCGATGCGAAGGTCCGCGCCGCCGAGGGCATGTGCCACGTCGACGTCGGGCTCTGGGGTGGCGTAGTGCCCTGGAACACGGATGCCCTCGAGCCGCTGGCGAACCGCGGCGTGCTCGGTTTCAAGTGTTTCCTGTCGCCGTCGGGCGTCGAGGAGTTCGTCAATGTCGCTGAAGACGACCTTCGTGATGCGCTTCCGGTGCTTGCCCGGCTCGGACTTCCGCTGCTCGTCCACGCGGAACTTCCGGCATTGCTGCGCAATCCCGATCCCTTCCGGAACCCTCGAGAGTACAGGACGTGGCTCGACAGCCGGCCGGCTGAAAGCGAGCATGCGGCTATCAGCCTCCTGATTGGGCTGGCCCGTGAGTTCCGGACGCACATCCACGTCGTGCACCTGGCTTCAGCCGATGCGCTGCAACTGCTGGACGAAGCGCGTGCGACCGGTGTCTCGGTCACCAGCGAAACGTGCCCGCACTATCTGACTTTCGCCGCCGAAGAGATCGACGACGGTGCGACAGCATTCAAGTGCGCTCCGCCGATCCGCTCGGGCGATCATCGCGAACGCCTCTGGCGTGCGCTGGCGGCCAATCAGATCGATCTGGTCGCGACTGACCATTCGCCCGCACCTGCAGCGCTCAAGCATCTCGAGGACGGTGATTTCGTCCGTGCATGGGGAGGCATCGCGTCGTTGCAGCTCGGGCTTTCCGCCGTGTGGACTGGTGCTGCGGGCCACGGCATGCTGTTCGACTACGTCGCGCACTGGATGTCCGCGGCGCCTGCGCGGCTCGCGGGCCTGACGAACAAAGGCGCGATCGCCGTGGGCCGGGATGCCGATCTCGTAATCTGGGATCCCGACGCGACGTTCGTCGTCGACCCTTCAACGCTCTTTCACCGTCACCCGATCACTCCCTACGCCGGACGCAGGTTGCGCGGTGTCGTGCAGACGACGATCCTCCGCGGCGAGGTGATTTACGACGGGGGGCAGTTCGTGAGCGATCCATCTGGACGGCTGCTGCTGCGGGGCAATAGCTGAGGGTTTGACAACCTGCTCGAAGACGCGGGCCGTGGCCTGACGTAGAATCGTCGTTCGATGAGCGCGATTACCACTCACGTCCTGGACACGTCGCGCGGCCGGCCCGCCGCGGGTGTTCCGATCGTTCTCGAAGTCATCGGTCCGCGCGATCAGTGGCAGGAAATTGGCCGCGGTGTGACCGATGCGGACGGGCGCCTGAGGACGCTCATCCCAGAGTCCCAGGCTCTGACGGCCGGCACTTACCGGCTGGTCTTCGACACGCGCGCGTATTTCGAGAGTCAGCGGACGCGCGGTTTCTATCCGCAGGTCACCGTCGCGTTCGAGGTCGGCGACAGTGACGCTCACTATCACGTGCCGTTGCTGCTCAGCCCGTTCGGTTACTCCACCTACCGAGGCAGCTAGACTAATCCCTAATCCCTCATCGCCAATCCCTAATCACCAATCACTGATCACTGATCGCGAATCGGTTCGATGTCGCATCGTTCTTGGCGATTGTTTGACCGGTGGCGGTGAGTCGTGGAGTGCCCCCTTCCCTGGCTCAACCAAGGTGCCTCGGAATCGTCGACCAACCCGGATCAACGTCCCACCGCCCATCGAGCCTGGGGATCGAGCGCGACGAGAAAATGGGACACGCCCCAATCGTCGACAGCGGCCTCCAACCCGGGATTCCCCGCCGGAAGTCGCCCGTGCTTACCTATCCGCCCGTGGACATGCTCGGATTGCGCCTGTTCAGGCGGACCGTTCGATATGATCTACGCGCCCCAGGGCGGTCAGGTCCATGTTTCAGGGTCTTCGTGATTCCGCGATTCGTGATTCGCGATCAGTGATTAGTGATTAGTGATTAGTGATTAGTGATTGGCGGCCAGGTCATCATCAGCAAGGACGGCCAGCTGTCATATGATTCGCGTATGAAGCGTCCCGCTGGATCGCTGAAG
>Ga0075420_100004299_pt1 | contig 12476 bp, 12 predicted proteins | sample SoiMetdeltSBSDD4_FD_75296 | JGI IMG/M metagenome (GOLD analysis project Ga0075420, IMG submission 75296) | Bulk soil microbial communities from a Populus tree surrounding site in Tennessee, USA - Soil MetaG P. deltoides SBSDD4 | ecosystem: Environmental > Terrestrial > Soil > Tree plantation... | reverse complement strand
TTCTCCGGCCTCTTCAGCGTGGTGGCGGCCACCGGCGCCATTCCGGCCAACAACGCCGCTGCGCTCCAGCAATCGTGGAAGGAGTTCGCCGCCGCCGGCGCTCACGCCGCGTTGCACGGCCTGCTCACGATCCGACCCGATCGTCTCGACGGTGAGATGCGTCTCTACGATCTCACCACGCCCGAGCATCGGCTCATCACGACCAAGAAGTTCGACGTCCCCGGCGTGCAGGGCCGGCGCCTCGCACACAAGATTGCCGACGAGGTGGTGCTGCAGTTCACCGGCGAGCCCGGCGTGGCCGACACCAAGATCGCCTACGTGGCGGGGCCGCGCGGCGCCAAGGAGATCGTGGTCGCCGATTACGACGGCGCGTCGCCGGTGCCGCTCACGCGCAACGGCTCGATCAATCTCACACCGGTCTGGAGCCCCGACGCACGGTCGCTCGCCTACACCTCCTACAAGCAGGGCTATCCCGACCTCTATCGTGCCTTCCCGTTCGAGCGCCGTCCGGAGCAGACGCTGGCGGCCTTCGTCGGCATCAACACGGCCCCCGCCTTCAGCCCCGACGGCAAGAGCATCGCGATGACGCTGTCCAAGGACGGCAATCCCGAAGTTTACGTGCTGACGCTGGCGACGGGCACCATGCGGCGGCTCACCCGTCACGCCGGCATCGATACGGAGCCCACGTGGGCGCCCACCGGGCGTCAGCTCGCGTTCATCTCGGATCGCACGGGCAGTCCGAATCTGTACGTGATGGACGCCGAGGGCACGAGCGTGCGGCAGCTCACGTCGGGCGGCTTCCACACCCAGCCACGCTGGTCACCGAAGGGTGACGCGATCGCCTATACGGCGCGGCAGGGCATCCACGACATCTGGCTCATCAACGTGGACGGCTCGAATCCGCGCCGACTCACGGGCGGCGGCGGTGACAATCAGGGGTCCACGTGGGCGCCGAGCGGACGACACCTCGCGTTCCAGTCGAATCGGAACGGACGCTGGCAGATCATGGCCATGCTGATCGACGGAAGCGCCCAAGCCGTGATCACGACGGGTGCAGCCGAGGCGACAAGCCCCTCGTGGTCGCCGCGGTTGCCGTGATACAGTCTCAGGCGTTGCAGCGGGCACTCAGCAGCAGATCAAAAGGAGGCGTCATGGCTACGCGCGGTTCTTTTCTTGTTGTGACATCGCTGCTCGTTCTGGCCGCGATCGGCAGTGGGTGCGCCAAGCGTCCGGCAACCACCCAGGCCGCGGCCCCCGCTCCAACGGGCACGGCGAGCACGATGGCACCAAGTTCCAGCCAGCCGGGCGGCACGACCGCCACGCCTTCCGGACCTTCGATGTCACAGCCCGGCGGCGGCGGCACCGCCACGCCCACCCCGGCCCCGGCGGCGCCGGCACCGGCGGCGCGACCGGAGGTGCGCACCTTCGTGGCCGTGCCGGAGCTGCAGGACGTGTTCTTCGACTTCGACAAGTACGACATCCGTCCTGCCGACACGCGGACACTCGACGCCAACGCGGCGTGGCTCAAGTCGAATCCGAATCACCTCGTTCTGATCGAGGGGCATGCCGACGAGCGCGGCACCAACGAGTACAACCTCGCTCTTGGCGAGCGGCGCGCGAAGTCGACGATGAACTACCTCGTCTCGCAGGGTGTCCAGGCCAATCGTGTCACCATCATCAGCTACGGTGAAGAGCGGCCGACCTGCATGGAGAAGAGCGAAGGGTGCTGGGCCAAGAACCGGCGGGCACACTTCCTGGTGAAACCCCGATAGTCGCGCGGGACACGGCGGCGAGGACGGGCGCGCCCCTGATCCTCGCCGCGCTGCTCTTCGGCGGCTGCGCGTCGGTGAGCGACGTCACCGGCGTCGCCACGCAGCAAGACCTCATGGAGGTCCGCACCGAGCTCGCCGTCGTCCAGAAGAGCGCGCTGATGGCGAAAGCCGACGCCGAAGCCGCGCTGGCGCAGATCGACAAGCGCCAGCGCGAGCGGACGGCCGAGGACGAGCGGCGGCTGCAGGTCCTCGCGCAGCGACTGGAGGGACTTTCCACTGGCCTGACGTCCCTGGCCGGACGCCTCGACGATCTGAACACGCGCACGGAGGCGCTCGGCCGCCAGATGCGCGGCGCCACCGCCGTCCCGGCCCCGCTGCCACCCACCGCGACCGCCCGCCCCGCGGCACCGGCACCGGCGCCCGCCCCCGTCGAGGCAACACCAGGCTCGCGGCCGTCCACGAACGCACTCCAGCCGCAGGACATTTACCAGGCGGCGTACATCGACTTCAGCAAGGGGAGCTATCCGCTCGCCGTGGCCGGCTTCCGTGAGTTCCTGCGCCGCTATCCCGACCATCCGCTCGCCGGCGCCGCACAGTACTGGATCGGGGAGGCGCACTTCAGCCTGGCCCGCGGCTTCACCAACGCCGGGCAGGCGGACAAGGCGACGGAGGCGCTCGAGCAGGCCGTGCAGGAGTTCCGGAAGGTGCAGGCCAACTTCGCGCGCAGCGAGAAGGCGGCCACGGCCCTCTACAAGGAAGCGCTGGCGCTGCTGGATCTCAAGCAGCCGGCCGTGGCTCAGGCCCGCTTGCAGTATCTCGTCGACAACTTCCCGCAGGCCGAAGAAGCCCCCCTCGCCCGCGAGCGCCTCGCGGCTCTGAAGCCTTCCGACCGCTAGTTCTCAATCTTCTTGATTCTTGCGCTCCACTCGCGGCCGCCGCCGTTCTGAGCGCGGCGGCGGCGCCTTCTGCGTGCGCGCGGCCGAGGCGACGAGCGCGCTATCCAGGAAGCGGCGCAGCGGTCCCCGGTAGACGCGCCCGTTCTCGTACCTGATCTCATAGACGTCCGCACTGACCGCGCGCACGCTCACGATCTCGCCTGCACCACCGGCGCCACCGCTCACCGCCGACGCGTCGCCGACGGCGGCCCCGCGCTGCGCTCGTATGAACGCACACGCCTCATCGAGACCTTCGGACCCGATGAGCAAGGCCTGCCAGGGCACTCCGAACAGTGCCGCGAGCTTCTGCAAATTCCCCAGGCTGGGCACCGTGCGGCTCCTCGCGCTCACCCACGCGTTCACCTGGTGCTGGGAGAAGCCGTGTCGTCTCGCCCACGCACTCTCGGAGAGGTTCTCGGCCTGCTGTGACCCTCTGATGCGCGTGGCGATCCGGTCGCGCAACCCAGGAAGCTCCTCGAATCCCATCAGGCTATGGTCGGGATGCGAGGCGCGTCGACCTAAGCGTCCAGATCGTCAACATGTCGAGGTGAGCAAGCAGGATTCACGCCAGACGCCGAAGCCCCACCGCATCGGCGGTTCGCGGCATCCGAGAACGGCGCTGCCTCGAGATATGGGCAGCGCGAGGGCCGAACGTGCACACGGGTGTGGGCGGGCGACCGTCCGGATACTGGCGGCGAGCGGTCGTCGTCCTGGTTAGTTGTCGCCGAGGCCGAGGACCCAGACGATGGCGACATCACGCTCGGGCGGGCCATACACCATCACCGTCGCGCGTGGATCGCCGGTGGACGCGGAGCTCACGAGAACCCCGGGCTCGGTGGCCGGTCCGAACTGCCAGAGCCCCAGCGACACCAGCAAGGCGGCGGCGAGGGCGCCGCCGAGCGCCCACTGAGGTCGCCATCGACGCGACGCGCTCCGTACGGGAGCGAGGACCCGGCGATCCTGGATGCCGCGCACGACGCCAGGCCAGAAGCCGGTCCACTCGGGATCCCGGACGTCCGCGGTGCGGGTCAGGAGCGTATGGAGACGGCGCAACTCGCCGGCCTCGCGCTGGCACACCCCACAAGCGGCCACATGAGCGGCCGTCGAGCGCGCCGTCCCCTCGTCCAGGGCGCCATCCAGCCAGGCGCCCAGTCGCCGTCGCGTGCGATAACAGGTCAACACGTCGGTTGGACGGCTACCCCCCAGGCCTTTATTCTCATGACCGCATCATAGCCGAACGGTTGGTGGGAATGAGGCTCCCCGCCCCCCTGGCCAGCGGCCCGCCCGTCTAGCCGGCCTCCTCGGCTGCCGCCCGTTCCTCGTCCCAGATGACGTAGCAGCGCGGATGGAACTTCAGGCTGTCAGCGGCCCCGAACGCCAGCTCGTACTCGTATCCCGCGTCGATGGCCTCACCGCAACAGCAGCAGCGCACATTGGTCGCTGGCCCCACCCAGAGCTTCGCCGGCGCCCCTCGCGGGAGCTTCGCCGCCTGCAGCAACTGCCGCACGCGCTGCCGCACGATCTCGTCGATCGCCTTCGCTCCCTGGCTCAGACTTGGTCGAGGGCGTAGCGCCACGAGTTCCAGACCAGCACCAGCCGGTGAAGCGTGGTCTCGGGTAGCTGGCCGCGCAAGGCATCGGCGAGCTGATTGCCGCCGACGTCCCTGTTCGCCTGGCAGAGGCGGAAGAGCTCCGCCCGATAGGGATCTTGCTCCCAGAACATGGGGGACATCCTGACCCAGTCGCGGACGCGCTCGATGAGCTCGTGTCTCGGCTGCTGCGCCCGCGCTGCGTCACTGCCCACGGGGCTCAGTGCGGCGCCAGCGCGCGCGTCAGCCAGCGGACGCGCGGCTCGACCCAGAGCCCGCACGCCAGCCAGTAGCAGAACCGAAGTCTCGCCCACCATCCGAGCTGCGTCCCATGCTCGCCACCGTGTGTCATCGGCACGTTCCCCCGGTCAACCGGCTCATCGCCAGAGAATCCGACCCGTCGGCTTCTGTACAGGATTCGCGCCAAACCAGAAAACTCTCGACGTTTTATCTACTTACACCGCGCCAGGGGCGGGCCCGGGTCGAAGTGCCCAGGAATGTAGGCAGATCGTCGGGACCCGACTGCACAGATTTTTGTGCGGTGGGCACGCGCGTCGTTGATTTGGCGTATTCTTCCGGAGCGCAGCGGGGCTGTGGCGACGCCGTCCGTGCTAGACCGGCTGAGCGTCATTCGGGAGACGACATATGGCTATGCTGTCTCTGTTTGTCGTGTCGGGAGGGCTCCTCGCGCTCGCGCTGTTCGTCTACCGCGCGGACACGCAGAGCGCCATCCATCGGTGGTTTGCGTCGTTCGTCGCCTGCTTCGCCGTGTGGGCGTTCGGAATCGCGGGCCGACAGTCCGGGACGCATCTCGACGCGTGGAACGACGTCGTCTTCGCGAGCGCGAGCTTCTTGCCGGCGACGCTGCTGGGCTTCACCTACGCGTTTCCCGTGCAATCGACGGTGGTGCCGCGCTGGCTCGTGCAGGGCAACGTGGTCCTCGGCGGCGTGTTCGCGCTACTCGCCGCCGCGACCCCGCTCATCTATTACCAACCCGAGATCACGGCCGTCGGCTTCGCGCGGAAGTCAGGACCGATCTATCCCGCGTTCGCCTTCTACATCCTCGCCGGCTGGGTGCTGGGCCTGGCCACGCTGATCGCAAAGTGGCGCGCGGCTCGGAGCGTGGCGCGAACGCAGGTCCGTTACGTCACGTGGGCGTTCCTCCTGTCGGGGCTGGGTGGGCTGACCACGAATCTCCTGCTCCCCTGGATCACGGGGCGATCGACGTATACGTGGTTCGGGCCCTACTTCGGCGTCGTGCTCATCGCCCTGATCGCGCACACGATCATCCGGCACCGCCTGATGAATCTGCGCCTCGTCATCCATCGCGGCCTCACGGTCACGGTGGCGGCGGTGGTGGTGCTGGTCCCGGTCGGCGCGCTCGTGCTGCTCGTCTGGCCCCGCGTCGCCGAGCGACTCGACGTCCGGGAGCACGTCGTGGTCATCGGCGCGGTCATCGCCGTCGGCCTGATCAGCCCGTTCGCGCGTGACGCGGTGGCCGCGCTTCTCGACCGCTACGTGTATCGCACGCACGCGAGCTACCAGCGCACGGTCCGCGAGGCCAGCGCAAAGCTCACGCGCGTGCTCAACATGACGGAGCTGGTGGCCGTGGTGACCACCACCCTGCGCACGACCATCGCGCCCGAGGGGCTGGCCATCTACATGCCCAGCCCCTCGCGGCTCTGTCGCGTGGCCTGGAGCAAGGGCCTGGAGACGAATCGGTTCGAGGCTCCGGACGAGCTGGCGGCGGATATCGCAAGCCGGCTCGTCCGCACCAACGACGCGATCGCCATCGATCACCTGTCGGACGGTGAGGCGGGCCGGGAGCTGATCGCGCGGATGCAGGCCCTCAACTGGGCCGTCGTCCTGCCGCTCTTCGCGGAGAACGCGCTCATCGGCACCATCGCCATCGGGCCGAAGCTGTCGGGCGACCCGTTCTACCGCGAAGACCTGAATCTCCTCATGACCCTCGCCAATCAGGCCGGAGTGGCCCTGAAGAACGCTCAGCGCTACGGCGAGGTCGTGGTCGCGCACGAATACGTGGCCCGGATCGTGGCCTCGATCAGCAGCGGCGTGGTGGCCGTGAACCCGGTCGGCCAGATCACCCTGTTCAACGACGCGGCCGCGCAGCTCACCGGCCGCGACGCCGCCGACGCCCATCAACGCTTCGCGGCCGCCCTTCCGAAGCCGCTCAGCGAGGGGCTGAACACCGCGCTGCACAAGGGAGAGGTGGTCAAGGTCGCGGAAGTGGAGCTCGTGCAGGGCTCGGAAATCCGGCCGGTGATCCTCACCACCTCGCCGATCCTCGACCAGTCGGGGGCCATCATGGGCGCCGTCGCCGTCTTCAGCGATCTGACGCCCCTGAAAGCGCTCGAGCTGGAGCGGCAGAAGGCCGAGCGGCTCGCCTACTTCGAGATGCTCGCCTCCGGCGTCGCCCACGAGATCAAGAACCCGCTGGTGGCGATCAAGACGTTCGCGCAGCTGCTGCCCCGGCGTCAGGACGACCCGGAGTTCATCGACGAGTTCGGCCGCATCTCGTCCCGGGAGATCGGGCGCATCGAGCGGCTGCTCGATCGTCTGCGAACGTTCGCGCAGCCGAGCGAGCGACCGCACGTCCGCATCGATCTGCGCGGTGCGATCGCCGAGGCCATCGAGGTCCTGGAGCCCACCTTTGCCGAGAAGGGCGTACGGCTCGACGTCGATCTGCCGGAGGAGCCGGTCGTCGTCGTGGCCGATCACGACGGTCTCAAGCAGCTGGCCCTCAATCTCCTGATCAATGCGCACGAAGCCACGCCGACCTCCGGCACCGTGGTGGCCGGCGTCCGCCGCCAGGCGGACCAGGCGCTGCTGACGGTGGCCGACACCGGCGAAGGGATCGCCCCCGAGATGCTCGACCGCATTTTCGAGCCGTTCGTCACCACCAAGCCCTGGGGCACCGGCCTCGGCCTGGCCATCTCGGCCGGCATGGCCGCCATGCACGGCGGCACGCTGCGCGCGGCGAATGGCCCCGCGGGCGGCGCGGAGTTCACGCTGAGCCTCCCGCTCGCCCCCGGCCGGGACGAAGGCATGGTGCCGACCGACTCGGGCACGGCGTCGGCGCCGGCCGGTGGCCGATGACGACGCCGCGCTCGGCGGCATCGTCGCGCGGCACGGTGCTCGTCGTCGACGACGAGCAGGCCGTGCGCGCCTCGCTCAGCGCCATCCTCAAGGCCACCTGCCATGTGCTCGAGGCGCGGAACGGACGGCAGGCGCTCGAGATGCTCGACGCGCATCCCGTCGACCTCGTCATGCTCGATCAGCGCATGCCGGGCGAGCAGGGGCTGGACGTGCTCGTGCAGATCAAATCGATCGACCCCACCATCCTGGTGGTGCTCGCCACCGCTGTCCGTGAGGTCAAGACCGCCGTCGAGGCCCTCAAGCGCGGCGCCTATGACTACATCACGAAGCCGTTCGAGGTCGACGACATCGTGCTCCTCGTCCACCGCGCGCTGGAGAAGCGCATGCTGGAGCGTGAGGTGCTGTGCCTGCGGTCGGAGCTGGCGAGGCCCGGCCTCGATCAGAGCGGAGCGCTGCAGGGCATCCTCGGCCGTCATCCGGATATCGCGCGGATCCATCAGGTCATCGCCCAGGTCGCTCCCACGCCGACGACGGTGCTCGTCACCGGCGAGAGCGGCACCGGCAAGGAGCTGGTGGCACGGGCCATTCACCATCTCAGCCCGCGGTCCGACAAGCCGTTCGTGGCGTTCAACGTGGCCGCCTTCCCTGACACGCTGATCGACTCGGAGCTCTGGGGATACGAGAAGGGCGCCTTCACGGGCGCGCACGCCCGCAAGCTCGGACGGTTCGAGCTCGCCCAGGGCGGGACCGTTTTCCTCGACGAGATCGGCTCGTTGCGTCCGGATCTGCAGACGAAGCTCCTCCGGGTGCTCCAGGAGCGCGAGGTGCAGCGGCTCGGTGGCGCCCGGCCGATCCCCGTGGACGTCCGCGTGCTCGCCGCCACCAACGCGGATCTGCAGCTCGCCGTGAAGAACGGCACGTTCCGCGAAGATCTCTACTACCGTCTCAACGTCGTGAACATCCACGTGCCGCCTTTGCGCGACCGGCGCGAGGACATTCCGCTCCTCGTCGACCACTTCGTGCGGAAGGTCGCGCGGGAGTGCAGCCGCGACGTCAGCGGCGTCTCCGCAGAGGCACGCGATCTCCTCACCCGCTACGACTGGCCGGGGAACATCCGGGAGCTGGAAAACGTGATCCATCGCGCGGTCGTCCTCGCCACCGGACGCGTGCTCCAGCTGCACGACTTCCCGCTCGAGGTCGGACTGCCGCAGCCGCGGGCACGCCTCACCGAGGACATCGGGCTGCCCCTCAAGGACGCCTGCGAGCAGTTCGAGCGGCAGTACGTGCTGCGCGCGCTGGACCAGCTGCAATGGAACGTCAGCGGGGCGGCGCGGGCCCTCGGGGTCCATCGCAACACCATCGTGCAAAAGCTCGCTGCCTGGGGCCTTCATCGCCCTGGCGCCGAGCCGGATCGCGCGGACGCTTCGTGAGCGAGGTGACCCTCGACGTCGGGGGCGCGGTGGCCCTCGAGGCGCGGGTCTCGATCCCGGGTGGCGCGAGGGCCGGCGCCGTGCTCTGCCACCCGCACCCGCTGTACGGCGGTGACATGGAAAGCCACGTGGTGATCCTGGCGGCGCAAGCGTGCGCGGCCCGGAATGTCGCCACCCTGCGCTTCAATTTTCGGGGCGTGGGGGCGTCGACGGGCAAGCACGACGACGGGCGCGGTGAGCAGGATGACGTTCGCGCCGCGCTGGCGGAGCTGCGCCGGCGGCTGCCTGCCGGCGCGCCGGTGGCGCTGGCCGGATACTCGTTCGGGGCGGCCGTCGCCGCGGCCGTCGCCGCCAGCACGCCGATCGGAGGCCTCGCCCTCATCGCCCCGCCGCTCCGCATCATGCCGCTGATACCGCCGGCCGTGAGCGGACCGTTCCTGATCGTGGTGGGAGCCGAGGATCAATACTGTCCGCCGGCGTCGCTGGAGACGATCCGGGACGCCCACTCCCGGCTCACGTTGACCGTGATCGACGGCGCCGATCATTTCTTCTTCGGCGCGCAGGACGCGCTCGGCGCGGCGGTGGAGGGCTGGGCGGCGGCGCTGGCGGCGCCCTAGATCCGGGGCAGGCGCGTCGGCGTCGCGGTGCCCGCGGACAGGATGATCCGGATGCCTTCCTCGACCGTGAGCCCCGTCGCCACCACGTCCTCGGCGGGCACCAGCACGATATCGCCGAGGTACAGGTTGTTGGACGGGATGAACACGGTCAGCATCTCGCCCTTCCCGCCCGGCGCTTCGAGGAGCAGCTGGCTCGTCACGAAGGCAAACGCGTACGCGCCCTCGCGCGGATGGCGCACGAGCACGACGGCCTTGAACGAGTTCCGCCGCTCGGGCGAGAAGGAGTCGATGAGCATCTTGACCGAGGGGTACAGGAGTCGGAAGACAGGCACCTTGTGCAGCAGGTTGTCGCCGAAGGCGAGCACCCGCCGGCCGGCGACGTTGCGGGCGATGATGCCCATGACGAGCATCACCACCACCGCCGTGAGGAATCCGAGGCCGGGCACGGGCCGGCCGAATATGCGGTCGTACATCGGCGCGAAGATGTCGTCGACCTTGGCCCAGAAGACCCAGAGGAGCCAGCCGGTGGCGATGGCGGGAACGGTGACGAAGAACCCTGCGATCAGCCGGACCTTGAGCCAGTTCTTCATCGCCCATCGACTATGACATCTCCACCGACGGATCGCCAAATCGTGGGACGCGCGCTGGTGACGGGCGGCGCCATCCGCGTCGGCCGCGCCATCGCACTGGCGCTCGCCGACGCCGGCTTCGACGTCGCCATCGGATTTCATCGCTCGGCGCGACACGCGCGCCGCACCGTGGAGTCGCTCCGCCGGCGTGGGGTGGCGGCCACCGCGATCCGCGCCGATCTCCGCGACCCGCGAGCGGCCCGGACACTGGTCGCGGCCGCCGCGCGCCAGCTGCGCGGCCTCGACGTGCTGGTGAACAGCGCGGCGCTGTTCTACAAGACCCCCGTCACGAGCGCCACCCGCGCCCAGTGGGATCAGCTGCTCGATCTGAACCTGCGCGCGGCGTTCTTCTGCACCCAGGCGGCCGCCGCGCGGATGCAGACGGGGGGGCACGTGGTGAACGTCGGGGATGTCATCACACGCCTCACGCGGCCGGGATGGGGCGCCTACACCGCCAGCAAGGCGGGCCTCGAGGCGCTCACGCGGACACTGGCCGCGGAGCTGCGCGCGCAGCGAATCGCCGTGAACTGCGTGGCGCCCGGCGCCGTGCTGAAGCCCGACTGGCTGCCGGCCGCGAGGTGGCGTGCCATCACGCGCGGACACGCCGGCAGCGCGTCCGACGTGGCGGCGGCGGTCGTGTTCTTCGCGACGTGTCCGCCGTACATCACCGGCCAGGTGCTGGCCGTCGACGGCGGGGAAAGCGCCTGACTCCTACACGCCGCCGGCGTCGAGCAGGTCGGCGAGATTGTTGACGTTGACCCAGCCGCCCCGCGTGTAGACGACGCGCACGGGCCGGCCGACGGCGATCGCGCGACCGATGAGATCGGAGAGACGTGCGGTGCGCAGCGTGTCGTCCTTCCGCGATGCGGCGATAGCCTCGCGCAGCCAGCCGGCGCCGTCGCGACCCAGGTGCAGCAGGCCGATCCACGCGCCGTGGCTCGCCACCGGCGCCACCTCGCCGATCGCCTGCAATCGCGTCTCCGCGAAGCTGAACTGCCCGCTGTCCGCGCGCTCTGCGCGCACGCGATCGGGCACGTCGGCGCCGGCCAGCCCGGAATCGACGACGAGCGTGATGTCGTCGCCGGCCTCCTCGAGCAGCGCCTGGATGATGTGCCGCTTGACGACGATGTCACCGAAAGCCACCACCGTGCCCGGCACGAGCTCGGCTTCGGCGAGCGCGAGTGACCACGCCTCACCGGTCGTCGCGAAGTCCGCGTTGTCGACGAACCGGGCGCCGGGCGCGTCCACGGCCGCCGCGTGATGACCGCGGACGACGGTGGCCACGCGGCAGCCGAAGTGCGCCAGGTCGTCCAGCAGCCGGCCGAGGATCGGCCGACCCTGGACTTTCAGCATCGCCTTCGGCGTGGACGTGGTGAGGCCGCCGAAGTCGGCGCCGGCGCCAGCGGCCAGCACGACCGCGGAGAGCGCGCCCGCCCTCGCCGCCGGCAAGTACCGGCTCTCCGCCTCCTGGAGCTCGTCGTCCCCCTGAAGCCGGAATACCTCGTGCAGCGGCGCGACCTGGGGCTCGACGTTCAGCAGCGACTCCTCGCGACGCAGCCGCCGCGCCGTCACCTGCATGGCGCTGATCGACGCGCGCAGCAGATGGTTGGCCCAGATCACCACGCCGACGTTCCGCGCCCGGAACTCCTCCGTCGGCGTGCGCCAGTACTTCGTGGGGACGAGCACGACCGGCGCGCGATTTCCCCATGCGTCGAGGAACGCGAAGATCTCGGCCGGGCTCGACTCCTTGCTGTGAATCAGGATCGCGTCGGCGCCGGCGGCGTGATACGCCTCCGCGCGCCTGAGCGCCTCCCCGAGCCCCCAGCCGGCGATCAGCGCCTCCACCCTGGCCACCAGCACGAAGTCCGGATCGCTCTGGCTGTCCTTGCCCGCCTTGATCTTCCCGGCGAACTCGTCGACGTCGGCCAGCGGCTGCCGCTCGGATCTCAGGAACGAGTTCGTCTTGGGAAACAGCTTGTCCTCGATGGTCACGCCGGCCACGCCCACCTGCTCCAGCTTGCGCACGAGCCGCCGCATGTTGTTGAAGTTGCCGTAGCCGGTGTCGCCGTCGAGCAGCAGCGGGATCGACGTCGCCTCGGCCATGAAGGCGACGTGATCAACCACCTGCGACCACGACAGCTCGTTGTTGTCGCGCACACCGAAGCCGGCCGAGATCGTGAGGCCACTCCCCCACACGCCCTCGAAACCGGCCTCTTCCACGATGCGGGCCGAGACGCCGCTGTGCGCCTCCATCAGGAAGGCGAGCTCCGGTCGCGTCAGCAGCCGCCGGAGCCGCGAGGTCTTGCGCATGCTCACCTCGTCACGCTGCTGCGAAAGCGGTCGCGGATCTCCACCGGAGCGAAGGGAATGCGGGGGACGTCCGCCTCC
>Ga0075420_100004297_pt1 | contig 12476 bp, 8 predicted proteins | sample SoiMetdeltSBSDD4_FD_75296 | JGI IMG/M metagenome (GOLD analysis project Ga0075420, IMG submission 75296) | Bulk soil microbial communities from a Populus tree surrounding site in Tennessee, USA - Soil MetaG P. deltoides SBSDD4 | ecosystem: Environmental > Terrestrial > Soil > Tree plantation... | reverse complement strand
GCGCTGGAGGCGCCGGCGGTGGCGCCGGCGGTGGCGCCGGTGGTGGAGCAGGCGGCGCCGGCGGCGGCTCCGGTGGTGGAGCGGGTGGCGCCGGCGGAGGGTCCGCAGGCGGCGTCGGCGCCGCTGGCGGTGGCTCTGGTGGTGGAGCAGGAGGCGCCGGCGGCGGCTCCGCCGGTGGAGTCGGCGGTGCAGCAGGTGGCTCCGCAGGCGGTGGGGCCGGCGGCGTCGGTGGAGCGGGTGGAGCGGGTGGAGCAGGCGGCTGCTGAGGCGGGGTCCCGGGATTCTGGCCGGGCGGTTGCGCTGGCGGTCCGGGCGGCTGGCCAGGCGGAACGGCGGGTGGGCCGCCTGCGGGCGGTACCAACGGCGGTTGGCGTGGCGGAACATCGGGAGGCATCCCGACACCCGGCGGTCTGTTGGAGGCAGTTCCCGTACTGGACGCTAAGTCAGTACTCGGACTGGTCACCCCGTCGCTTCCGTCGGAGCAGGAGGTCAGGGCCCACACCGCGGAGATGATGAGGGCGGAAGCGACGCGTGTGATTCGTGTCATCGTTGCTTCTGAGGGCTAGATGCGGCGACCACACCACCCGCGGCAGCGCGGGAGGTACGAATGCGAACATGGCGCGGGCAAGACTGCACCACCCGTCCATGACCCCATGAGAAGGAACCGAAGCCGATTCACCGTACGTTTGACCAGGCGGATAGTCGTCTTGGATTCCAACCGATTCAGGTTCTGGGGATTTAGCGACGATGACGACGATGTCTACCAGCGTGCGACGCCCACCTGCCAACGGATGTTGGCCACATGGCCAGCGGAAAAAAATTGCTGACGATTTCGTAATAAGATTGGATGGCTCCAATACGAATCGCCGATTGTGTCGCTCGTCACGTTAGGTCGGATTTGCTCGCGTGGTCAGTTTGTCGAACGGGCAAGGATCCGGGGCGAGGGCACCGCAGGTCGGCTGGCGCGCGGGCAATTTCGCTCTCAGCGTGGCGATGAGCGGCAACACGAACGGCCTCGGGATCGCGATACTCCATCCCGAGGCCGTTCCCCTTGTATCGTCGCTCGTTGCGAGCGGAACGTCCTAGCCGACCGCGGCGATCCGATTCATCCGCTCACGTCGCCGACTCCGGACTCTGTCTCTTCGATGCTCGCCAAACACAGATCAGCCTAGCCGTTTCGATCGCCGCAGATCGGAAGCCATCGGCAGGAGATTGCGACAGGGCGAGGAGATCCCATCACTGGACAACGCCAGGCCGCGTTGGGGAGAGAATAGCATTGAAGAACATCTTGAACGTCCCGTAGGACTGGCCTCGGTAGAGCGGGCGAAAGCCGAACATCGTCACGCGGCCGGCTCCTAACGCCACATCCGCCGCCGCCGCCTTGCCGGCCAGCTTCGGCGCCCCCTGGAGAAACCCGCTCAACAGGATCTGCTCCGGCTGCGATGGGTACCGCGCGATGACACGTGCCGGCGAGCCAGCCGGGATGTCCAGCGCGGTCGAGTTCACGAAATAGAGAGCGGCCTGCGTGCTCATCCCGCGGCCGACCGAGTGCGTAGAATCCACCTCCACACGGAGAATCGACCCCGGCGCATAGATCTGCTCGGAGTCCGCCGCGCGACCACCTCCGGCCGCCACGAGCTTCACGTCGATCCCGAACACCTCGGGCGCCAGCTCCGTCGAGCCGTCCACGAGCACGACGTGGCCGCCTTCCTCGACGAATCGCTTGAGCGCTGCCAGCCCCTCCGCGCCCATCCCACCCGAATACGGCGGCGGCACCTGTGCTGCCGTCATTCCCTCACGGACCTCGCGGAGTGACAGATCCGGGATCACGATGACGTCGAAACGGCGACGCAGCGCTCCGGCACGAACGACCGAGTCCGTGAGTGAGACGTGCGGAATCCTGAAGTCATCGAGGACCCAGCGCGTCCATCCCTCGTCCATGCTCGCCGTCCACGATTTGTAGAGGCCGATGCGCGGGTGACGCGTTAGGCAGCCGAACTGTTTCGTATCCGCGGCCGGCCAACCGCCCGCGATCGAGCTCCGGGCGACGCATCGGACCCGCGCATCAGCGTCCGTCACGCGCGTCGTCTGCGCCGACAACGGCTCCTTCGCCTCGAACACCGTCACGCCCATCTGTAACGGCAGCGTCCACCCCGCCACGTCGTACGGCCGCTCCGGCGGGCCTCCGGGATACTGCTCCATGCGCGGAAACCGCTGCACCTCGAGCAGATCCTTTGCATGCGCACGATACGGCTGGTCCATCCGCACGATGTACGAGCCGGGCCGGAACGTCATTCCCTGCAGGGTGAACGACGATGTCGCGCGATCCACCTCGACCCGACCCACGCGGAGCACATCAACGAGTCGTTCGACTGCGCCCGCGTCCGGCTGGCCCGCCGGAATCATGTACGCGTACGGCGCTCTCTTGCCGGCTTCGACCGCTCGCCGACCCATCGCGACGAAGTTCCTCAGGTAGTCCTCACGCTGCTCCGACGCGAGCTTCACGAGCGCCTCGGCGGCGATGAGCTCGTAGTCGATGATGTCACGCAGCCGCCACGTCCCGCCCGGCCACGGGTTCGGGAAGTTGACCCGCCGCTCGTACTTCGGCAGCCCGCGCGCGTGACCGCGGAGGCGGGACGTGTCCTGCTCGATCGGAGTCGCGATCCGCACACTCGCCGCTTCGGTGATGACGCCGATCATGTTGTGGCGGGTCGGAGTGGACCGCGCACCACCGTGCCACCAGAGGTCGTAGATGACGCTGTTCGCCACGCCGGTCTTCCCGCGCTCCTCCAGCGCCAGCGCCATCTCGGCACCGATGTGCGCGATGCCGCGCACGATCAACGGGTCGAGGTTCGGGTTCACCGGGTCTACGAGCGGCGGCACGAAGATGCGCGCACCCTCGGCTCCCATCTGATGCACATCGTAGAAGATCTCGGGGAACCAGGCGCCATAGAGGTAGTCGGTCACGAGACGCGTCTCCTTCTGCGTGACCATGAACCAGTCGCGGTTGTTGTCGTGGCCGACGTAGTGGTGGTAGAGCCAGGGCAGCGACCCGCCTTCCCACTGGGTGCCCACGTTCTTCCGATACCACTCCGTGATCATGCGCTGGCCATCGGGGTTCATGGACGGCGCGATGAGCACGACTTCATGCCGAAGCAGCGTCTGCAGCGTGTCGTTCGTGGCGAGGCGATACGCCAGCTCCATCGCCATCTGCGACGCGCCGATCTCCGACCCGTGAATGTTGTTCGAGATGAACACCACGCTCGGCTGGGTGGCCATGAGGCGTCGCTCTTCGTCAGGCGTCAGCTTGCGCGGGTCGGCGAGCTTCGCCTGCGCGGCGCGGATCTCCGGAAGCCGCGCGATGTTCGCGGGCGACGAGACGACGGCGACGATGAACGGTTGGCCGTTTGTCGTGCGGCCGAGCGTGTCGAGGTGGACTGCGGGCGACTCCGCTGCGAGCCGCTGGAAGTACGACGTGATCTGCCCCCAGTCCGCGAGCGTTCGGTCGGCGCCGACGGTGAAGCCAAGGAACTGGCTTGGCGTCGGGATGGCGCTGGTTCGCGGAGGAACCTGCGCGGTTACCGCCGACGCGAACGTTACGACGCTAGCGAGCGCGGCCTGGTGAACGCGGAGAGTGGATGACGGGCGCATCGGTGCGGGGCGAGGAAGGGTCGAACGGAGCCGCATCTTGACCGCCACCAGGGCTCGTCGCAAGGAGAGAAGGCGGGTTGAGCCGGTTGTCGTCCCGCGACCAGGCTGCGGTGCGCCGAACCATTGGGACGCGGATGGCGCGGCCCGCGCCTGACGGCGCGGACGCGGAGGACGCGGTACGAGCGGACGGTTGATTGCGCGACCGCCGACTTAGCGGCGGCTGACGGATCGCGTGTGAAGGGAACGGCTCCCGGGAAGCCACTCTCCGGTTAGGCCGTTCCCCTCGAACATCCGAAGCTTCGGTCGGACGGGAGCCGCCTGAGGCGCTTCCGACCATCTGGTTGTGCCGCGTGCCGTTCCCGCGTCGCGCGCCGTCAGGGGCGCGATTCCGCGTCGTCCGCGTCCCGCTTGTTCGGCGCGCACCGAAGGCTGGATCTCGGTTCGATCGGCGCACAGCCAACGGGGCATAGGGACTTCGCCTGGCGAAGACCTCGCCCGCCAGCGTTAGGGCGGATTCGCGAAAGCCCGACCGGCCGGAGGTCGTTCGAACCGGCATTCCAACCCTTCGGCTGGTAGGCCTGTCGAATGACTAGTACGATCAACGGACTAGTCAAACGATGACAGACGATACGACCGGATCGCTCTCGCCCGCCTCGTACCAGATCCTCCTCGCGCTCGCGGGACGCGACAGGCACGGCTACCTCATCCGCAAGGCCGTCGAACAGCAGACTGACGGCGCCATGCGCCTCGGTCCCGGCACACTGTACGCCGCTATCCGACGGCTCGAGGACGCGGGGCTCGTGGAAGAGTCGCCGTGGCGGCCGGACGCGGACCTCGACGATCGCCGCCGCCGCTACTACCGCCTGACCAAGCCGGGGCGAGCGGCGCTGCAGACCGAAACCGAACGCCTTCGCGCAACCGTCGAGTTCGCGCTGAAGCAGCTTCGGACGCGCCCCGCGCGCTGAGGAACACGCCCATGTCAACGCGCTACCATCCTCTTCGCGAGCTGCCACTGCGGTACCGTCTGTGGCTCGCGCTGCTACCCGGTCATGTGCGTGACGAGCACGGTCGTGAGCTGCGGGACGATCTGTCCGACCACACGCCGTCGCTGGTCCCGTTTGCGCTGGACATCCTGCGGGCCGCACCGGCCGCGCATTGGGATGTGCTGCGCCAGGATCTCTCGCTCGCGTTGCGCCAGCTGCGTCGAGCGCCGGCATTCGCGCTCATCGCGGGGCTCACGCTCGCGGCCGGCATCGGCGGCAACATCGCGTTCTTCACGCTCGTCGACGGCGTGTTGCTCCGACAGCTCCCGATCGCAGGCGCCGACCGCCTCGTGGACATTACCGAGGAGAACGTCGGTCGCGGGATGCCGACCTTCGGTGTCGCGCCCGCGAACTTCCACGACTTTACGCGCGACAGCGCGCTCTTTCAGGCCGCCGCCGTGTACACGCGTCGCTCGGGCACATTGCGACTCGGCGAGGCGCGCGAGCGCGTCGCGTACAGCGCCGTGAGCGGAGACTTCTTCCGCGTGTTCGTCGACCGGCCGATCGCCGGTCGAACGTTGCAGCGCGAGGACGATGTGGCTGGCGCGTCGGCCATCGTGCTCAGCTACGGGTTCTGGCAACGTACGCTCGGCGGCGATCCCGACATCGTCGGTCGGACCATCGACATCGACGGCACGCCACTCACGGTCGTCGGCATCATGCCGCAACACTTCACATTCCCCAATCCGACGACGGCGTTCTGGCGACCCATTGCGCTCAGTGAGGGCGAGTGGGGAGCACGAGGTGCACGGTTCGTGTCTGCCGCCGCACGGCTGCGGCCCGGGGTATCGGGAACCGAAGCGTCGGCCACGCTCGCTACGATCGCCCGCTCGCTCGGCACGCAGCATCCGCGCACGAACGAGGGGTGGACGGTGCTCGTTCGCGAGCTGCGTGACGCACGCGTGAGCCGAGTGCGGTCGCCGCTCCTGTTCGTGTGGGCGGCGGGTGCGCTCGTAATGCTGATCGCGGTCGCGAACGTCGCGGGGCTGTTCCTCACACGCGCCATCGGTCGGGAGCGGGAGGTCGCTCTCCGTGCGGCGCTCGGGGCGCGAACCGGTCGCGTCGTTAGGCAGCTCGTGACTGAAGGGCTGGTGCTGGCCAGTCTCGGCGCCGCGGCGGGGTTCGCGATCGCCTATTTGGTGCTCGAGCGCTTGCGCCCGCTCGCGACGGATTTCGTGCCGCGCATGCACGAGGTGGCCATCGGTGGCCGCACGGTCTGGTACACCACTGGCCTCGTCGTCATCACGGCTGCGCTGCTAGCGGCGGTCGCCACGTCGCCGGTTCGCGGGCTGCGGCTCTGGGAAGCGCTTGGAACGACGAGGGCGAGCGCGTCGCGGCAGCGCCGACGGCTCCAGCGAGGAATCGTGGTCGCGGAGATCGCGCTCGCGGTGTTCGTCCTCGTCGCCGGTGCGCTCGTCGCGCGATCCATCCTTGGCCTGGTGTCGCAGCCGATGGGATTCGATCCCGACGCCCTGCTCACGTTCCGAGTGGAACCGCCCTGGCCGTCGAACATCATGGAGAGCCACGACAGCATTGGCGCCCGGATGATGGCGGATCGCCGCCGCGCGACTGCCGGCTATGACGCGCTCGCTGAGCTGCTCGCGGGTCTGCCGGGCGTTCGCCTGGTGGGGGCGATCAACCGGTTGCCGCTGACGGGTGATTGGTGGACGAGCGGCGTGCGATTGCCCGAGTCGCAGGATGGCTCGGCGGACAATCGGATTCCGGCGTACGTGCGACCGGTGACGCCGGGGTACTTCGAGGCGATGGGCACACGCGTGCTGCGCGGGCGTGGGCCCTCGGCGGCCGACGTCGCGGGGAGCGAGCGTGTCGTCGTCGTGGATGCGGAGTTTGCGCGCCGCGTGTGGGGCGACGCGAATCCCATCGGGCGAGCGGTGCTATTCGACGGGCCGCCGAATCAGCCACCGCCTCGCGCGAGAGTCGTCGGTGTGGTCGAGGCGATGCACATGAATCGGCTCGACGCCGAGCTTCGCTCGACGATGTACGTGCCGTTCGCGCAGGCGATCGAGGGGCACTATCTCGACTGGGGGATGGACGTCGTGATGCGCGGTGCGACGCCGCGTCTCGAGCCGGAGATCAGACAGGCGGTGCGTCGCGTCTTTCCGAATGCAGCGGTGTTCCGGGTTTCGTCGATGGAGGAGATCGTAGCGGTCTCGACCGCGGACCGTCGGTTCCAGTTTCTCGTTATTGGTGTGTTCGGCGGGCTCGCGCTGCTGCTCGCGACGATCGGGGTTGGCGGAACGCTGCTGTTGTCGGTGCGCGAGCGCGGGCGCGAGCTCGCGGTGCGCGTCGCGTTAGGTGCCCGGCCGGACCGGCTGTGGTGGAGCGTTCAGCGCGACGCGCTGCTACTTGCGGGCAGTGGTGCCGTGATCGGGTCGGCCGCGGCACTCGCGAGTGCGCGGGTGTTCTCGACGCTGGTCTACGGCGTGTCAGTCCGAGATCCGCTGGCGTTGGTTGTGGGTCCGACGCTTGTGATCGTTTCGGGGTTCCTGGCTGCCGCGGTACCGGCGACGCGGGCGCTGCGCGTGAGCCCGGTCGCGGTCCTGCGCGACTAGCGGGTCATCTTGAGCCGTCATGACACTGTGTCATCCCGAGCCGTCAGGCACTGTGTCATCCCGAGCCGTCAGGCGAAGGATCCTCATCGTCCCGAGCGAGGGTCCTCTGCCGGGACGCCGAAGATCCTTCGCTGCGCTCAGGATGACAGCGCTCTGCCGGGACGCCGAAGATCCTTCGCTGCGCTCAGGATGACATTCTTGCTACTGCGCCGCGAGACGACCCGCTCGACGCGGCGCCGGCGCCGCCGCGAAGTAGATGCGGCTGTCGACCCACCCGGCCAGCCCTTTCGCTTTGATGCGGCGGAACCCAGCGCGCGTTTCGCCGAGTTGCACGCGGGTGTCTGGGCCGACCGATCCGATGATGCGGGCGCGACCGCTCGCATCGGCGCGGACGACGACCCAGCGGCGTGCGACGGAGTTGACCCACCGGCCGCTCGTGCGCGCGCGAGGGCCGGGGGCTTTCGCCGTGGTTCGCGATGTCGTCGCTGTCGCCTTGCCTCGCGGGCTTCGCGACGCAGCGACGGTGGGAGCGGTTCGTTTCGCCGGCGCCTTGGCCACGGTCTTTGCGGGCGGTTTCGCCTTCGCGCGTGGCGGTGAGGTCGTCGCCCTCGGAGGCGCAACCGCCGTTCGCCGTTCGTCCGCGACGCGTGTAGGAGTTGTCCGCGCTGGTGGCTCTTCGGCCGGCGGCGCGGTGGCCACGTTAGGGGACGGCGTCGATGGTGGTGCCGGTGTGACGCCCGGTGTCGGCGCCCGCCGGATCACGGATGGCGGAGGCAGCCACGGTTCGCGCGAACGAGCGCTATCGCTGACAATCGTCCTTTCGACCGCGTCGACCGCGGCAGTCGATGAATCGGCCGTACCGGTCGACCCGACTGCGACTGTCGCTGGTTCTTCGGCCGGCGGAACTGCCGGTCGCGGCTGCGAAGAATCGACGGCGCTGACCGTCGATGTGGAATCGAGGCCAACGACACCCGTCGAAACGAGCTGGCTCGCGGTTGCGGTCTCACCCGAAGGCGGTGGTGAGAGCACCGGTTGCGCGATGACGGTGTCGCCGGTTCGCGCGACGGGCATCGTATCGATGGCCGGACGGAGAACAACCGCCTGGGGCTCGGGGTCCTCGTCGCGTATGAGGAATGCCCCGACCGCGAGGCTGAGGAACGCAGCCACGCCGACCCCTTTCAAGAGAAGGGGCGTTATGGGGGCCTTCACAGGCGCGCTCGTGCCGCACCACTTACACGAACCGGCACTGATCGGGTAATCGGAGTCGCAGGTGGCGCAGCGTGCGAGCGGGAGCAGCTCGCCGAATCCGTCCCGGACGTTGAACGGATGTCCGCACTTCGGGCACTTGGACGCAGCCATGAGTGCCTTCGTCCCGCACGCATCACATCGTACAGAGCGCATGTGACCGCCTTGTTGAGGGTGCGCTCTGCTGCACCGCCTATACGGAATCGCGCCTGCGGAGCAGCGAATACCCTGTTTGACACCACAATCGGCAACGGCGGCGTTGCTGATTTCAAACCGCCGCCCCGATGTCCGCCCGAGGGCGGGCTCTATACTACCTCGCTGACTCGCTGTTGTGCCATGGCACACGCGAAGCCGCGTGCGACGCCGCTGCCCGGAGAGTCAGCCGTCGGATGTCATCCGAGCGTGGCTGCTGGTAGCGGCTGCTGGTGGCTGAATGCTCGGGCTGGTCGTTGGGTGACGCTGGTTGGGAAAACAAAAACCGCCTCGGGACGCTCATGGCTTCCCGAGGCACGTTCTTGATCCATTTCCGTTCATCTCGCCGTCGGGGGTGCAAAGGATCGGCGCGCCGTGCCACAGCGGGGCCACGGGCGCGCGTTCCCGTTCGCTTGCGGTGGGAGCGTGGATTGTTCACGCGAGGTACGCTCCGGGTCCTCCGACGCCGCGTATGCGAGCATCGCGGCCATCGTCGCGTTGTTCTTCAGGTCATCGAACACGATCTTGTCGTACGTGTCTCGGTTCGTGTGCCAGGTGTACTGGCGGTACTCCGCGTAGCTCGACTGCAGTCGGAACGCCGGCGCCGGACGGCAGACGAACGACGTGTGATCGCTTCCCGTATTTGCCTGCGGTCCCGGCACCTGCAACCGCACGCTGTCCGTCATCTCGGTCGGGAGCTGAGCGACCCAGCGAGCGAGGTTCGCGCCGGCTTTCAGAAAGCCCTGCGCTTCCAGAATCTCGACGCGCCACGTCCCGTTGTCCTGGTTGAATGCGACCTGGAGTCCGCTGATCACCTCGGGGTGGTCCTCACCGAAGGCGAGCGAGCCGATCGTGCCCTGCTCCTCGCCGCCCCAGTGACCGGCGATGATCGTGCGTCGCGGACGCGGGTACGCTTCCTTCAGGATGCGCATCGCCTCGAGCATCGTCAGCGTGCCGGTGCCGTTGTCGGTCGCGCCGGTGGCGCCGTGCCAGCTGTCGAGGTGCGCCGAGAGCACGACGTACTCGTTAGGTAGCTCCGTCCCCTTGAGCTCGGCCACGACATTGAACATCGGGACTTCGGTCGGCGTTGCCTGGGCATCGACGGTGAGGCGGACGCGCGGGCCCTGGTTGTTCGATGCGAGGCGATGGAGCAGACCGTAGTCCTCGCACGACAGATCGACCGATGGGGCTCGCGTCGTGTTCGACCCGAAAATCTTGTTGACGCCCCAGCCGTTGGACCATGTCAGCGTCCCGACGCCGATCACGCCCGCGGAATCGAGACGCGCGTGAATGGCCCGGTTCATTTCCTGCTGCGGCATGCTGTCGGGGGCGAGCTTGCGGTAGCGGGCTGCCGCGGCGCGCTGTACTTCGACGCGCCGCGTGTTGATGCGCGTGACGGTCTCGCGTCGGGCGTAACGGTCGAGCTCCTGCGGCGCGCGGCACATGATCTCCGGCGCGGAGACGAGCACGAACTTGCCACGTACGGTGCCGAGCCACTGGCGAACGGCGGCGCTGTCGGCGAGCTCCGGAATGAGGACGACGGGACCTTCAACCGGCCGGTTCGCGGTGCCGGGGCTCCATGCGAGGAGCTCGACGTCCAGATTCTGGACGCGCGGGGCGGTGAGTTGCATGTGCACGGCCCCCTGTCGCCATCCGCGCCAGGTGCCGTAGCGCTCAGGCCGAACGCTCACGCCCCATCCCTTGTACGTGCGCTCGAGCCACTCGACGGCGGACTGATAGCCCGCAGTGCCTGACAGGCGTGGACCGATGGAGTCGATCAGCACCTGCGCGAGCGTTTCCGTCTGGGATTGTTCCATGCCGATGTGCCACATCTTCCGGATCACGGAGTCGGCGGAGCGGAACGTCTGCGCGCCAGCATGGCTGGCCGACAGCGTGACGAGACCGACCATCAGCAGGCTGCGTATCGAAGGGCGCATAGTGGTGTCGTGTAAATGACTGGCGGCCTCGCCGTGGCGAGACGACCCTTTGTTCGGGACGACCGTGATTCCTTCCTGCGTTGCTTGCGCGCGGCGGGACAGGCGCTGGCGCCCGGAATGGCAATGGTCGAATCGTAAGGATGGCGAGCGGTGACCGTAATGGGCGGTCGGGGGAAGACCCGCTTACCGGTTCGACTCGCCTGGGCGGGGGTGCACGTTCCAGCCGGGGTCAGATCGGGGTCAGAGTTCGGAAGTCATCAATCCGCCGGCGCCCGCGGCGGATTGATGACTTCCGACTCCAACCCCAACGAGACGGCCGCGCATGCCCTCGAGGCCAGTCGAGGGGCCAGCGCCACGTCGGATTACGGCGCGTTAGGTTTCGTGATGCGCAGAACCGTCCCGGTCGTGCCGACGGGGCCGAGCTCCCCGGTGGCCATGATGTAGACCTCGCCGTCACGATCCTGGCCGAACCCCTTCACGAAGAAGCCGAGTGGGTCGGTCCCGTTGATGAGCATCTCCTGGATCGACCACACGGTGTTGGTTCCGGCTGGCGTCGAAACGAACACACGACCGCGTCCGCCCGCTGACGTCGCGCCGCCGAAGATATACCGGCCGAACAGGCTCGGCACATCGGTGCCGCGATAGACGTTGCCGCCGACGACGGTGAACGCGAGACCGCCGGGCTGCTTCGCGTTCGCGAACTCGATGACGGGGTCGCTCAGCGGGATGTTCGTCGTCGGGTCGACCGTCGGACAGGTGGCTGGAGACACCGTCGGATTCTCGGCGTCGAAGCAGTGCGTGCCTTCCTTCACGTTCCACCCGTAGTTGCCGCCCTTCTCGATGACGCTGACTTCTTCCCAGAGCTCCTGGCCGGCGTCCATCGAGAGGAGCATGTGGCTGCCGCCCGGATCGAACGCCATGCGGTACGGGTTGCGGAGGCCGTACGCATAGATCTCGTCGAGGCCGGCTTTGCCGACGAACGGGTTGTCGGATGGGATGCCGTACGGGGAGGCGCCGTCGACGTCGATGCGCAGGATGTTGCCTAACAAGTTGCTGGTGATGTCCTGGCCGTTCCCACCGGCGTTCTCGGTGTACCAGTCGGCGACGTGGCCGAGGCCTTCGTCATCGCGGCCGCCGCCGTCGCCGATGGAGATGTAGAGGTAGCCGTCGGGTCCGAACGCGATCGTACCACCATTGTGATTCGCTTGCGGGTGATCGACCTGGAGGATGATGCGCTCGGAACCCGGATCGGCTTCGATCTGTTGCGCGCCCCGCGTCCGGAACTCGGAGATGGTGATCGTGTTATTGAACCCAGCCGGGGCTCCGGCACGCGGGGGCGCGGTATAGAAAACGAAGAAGCGGCCGTTCCTGAAGAAGTCAGGGTGGAACGCGAGGCCGAGGAGCCCGCGCTCGTCACCCTGCGGGCGCAGCTCGGTGATGCGATCGCTCAGGTCGAGGAAGGGCTTCGGCATCACGTTGCCGCTCGGCGTGAGGCCGTAGATGATCCCGACCTGATCGATGACGAACCGGCGACCGTTGTTGCCGGGGGCATGAACGAGCTGGATGGGTGAGACGAAGCCGGTGGCGACGACCTCGACGCCGATCGCGACGGGCGAACCGATCGGGCTCGGTCCGACGAGCGATGAGGGTCCGTCGAGCGCGCCCGACCGAGCGGGGCCGATGGGCTCGCGGTCATCGGCGCATGCGGCGAGGACGGCGAGCAAGGGAACGAGTCCAGTCACGAGCTGTCTGCGCATTGGGCCCCTCCGGAGGCGAGATCCACCTGACGCAAGTCGGCACCGCAATCGTCCACGCGCGTGCGCGGCCGGCCGCGC
>Ga0075420_100004293_pt1 | contig 12482 bp, 13 predicted proteins | sample SoiMetdeltSBSDD4_FD_75296 | JGI IMG/M metagenome (GOLD analysis project Ga0075420, IMG submission 75296) | Bulk soil microbial communities from a Populus tree surrounding site in Tennessee, USA - Soil MetaG P. deltoides SBSDD4 | ecosystem: Environmental > Terrestrial > Soil > Tree plantation... | reverse complement strand
CATGAGCGCCACATCCCCACTGAGCCCCAGGGAACTGGTGGATGAGTACTTCATCGAGAACCGTACCCGGCTGCTCGAAATCGCGGCCTTTCTCGATCGGGTCGATCGCGCGGATCCGTCCTACGCCGCGCGCGACTTTCGGATGACGGCATTTGCCGAGGCGCTCGACGCCCTGGCGCCCGGCGGCAGCCGGCTCGATCGCATTCAGCTGTTGCTGAGCGATCCGAGAACAGCACCCCTGGAATCGCTGGACCGCAAGAGCGCTATCGGCGCCTTCGACAGATCTAGCCCAGAGTCCAAAGAGGCGCGGTCATGAGGTACATCGATCATCACGCGCACATGGTGTCGCGCACGACCGACGACTATCAGCAGATGTCACTGTCGGGATGCGTGGCCGTCACGGAGCCGGCGTTCTGGGCCGGCTGGGATCGCAGCCATGCCGACGGGTTCGAGGACTACTTCCGCCAGTTGACCGACTTCGAACCCAAGCGGGCGGCGCAATACCACATCCAGCACTACGCCTGGATGGCGATGAACCCGAAGGAAGCGGACGATCGCGAGCTGTCGCGTGAAGTTCTGCAGCGTATCCCGACGTTTCTCGCCAAGCCAACCGTTCTCGGCATCGGCGAGATCGGGTTGAACCGCGTCACGCGAAACGAGATCGCCACCTACACCGAACAGATCGAGCTTGCGCTGACCCACAATCAGCTCATCCTCATTCATACGCCGCACCTGGAGGACAAGCTGAAGGGCACGCGCATCTCGGTGGACGTGCTGCGCAGCTTCTCGACGCTCGAACCGGCGCGCGTGCTCGTCGACCATGCGGAAGAGCACACGCTCGAGATGATCCTGGAGCACGGCTACTGGGCCGGCCTCACGCTCTATCCGCAAACCAAAGTCTCGCCCCAGCGCGCCGCCGACATCGTCGAGCGCTTCGGCCCCGAGCGCATCTGCATCGCCGGGGCCTGCGACTGGGGGCCGAGCGACTCGATGGCCGTGCCGCGGTTCATCATGGAGATGCGGCGGCGGAAGCATTCCGAGGAGCTGATCCATCGCCTTGTTTTCGAGAACCCGGTTCAGTTCCTGGGCCAGTCACAGCGTTTCAGGATTCGACCGGAACTTGAGAGGGAGGCCATCGGGTCGATCTGATCATCGTGCACACAGACGCCTTCCACCTGACCTATTGCACGAACATTCACGCGGCCGAAGGTTGGGATGCGGTATTCACCAACCTGCGCCGCTATGCGCCGCAGCTGAAAGCCCGTTTCTCGCCGTCGTCGCCCTTTGGCCTTGGCCTCCGCCTCTCGGCGCGCGAAGCGCGCGAACTGCTGGAGGGAGATCGGCTGCCGCAGTTTCGCGCCTTTCTCGACCGCGAGGGCTTGTACGTCGCCCTGCTCAACGGATTTCCTTACGGTCCGTTTCATGGCACGCCGGTCAAGGCGAACGTGTATGCGCCCGACTGGCGCGACTACGCCCGTGTGGACTATACGCTCGACCTGGTGCGGGTCCTCGCCGCGCTCGCCCCGCGCGACGTTGACGGCGGCGTGTCCACCGCCCCACTCTCGTACAAGCCATGGATGGCCGGCCGGGACAATGACGACTGGACGACCATCACGCGAAATGTGGTTCGCGTCGCCGAAGCGCTGATCAGGCTTCACCGCGGCGCCGGTGCGTTCATTCATCTGGACATCGAGCCAGAGCCAGATTGCTCGCTCGAGAACACCGACGAGACCATCGCGTTCTTCGAACGCTGGCTGCTACCGGTTGGCGCGCCGATGCTGGCCAGCGCGGTTGGCGTGGAACTCGCCACGGCCGAGGAACTGCTCCTCGATCACGTCCGGCTTTGCTTTGACTGCTGCCATTTTGCTGTCGAGTACGAGGATCCGGCGGCGGCGCTGGACCGGTTCAGCGCTGCGGGCATCAAGATTGGCCGCGTGCAACTCAGCTCGGCGCTGCGCGTTCCACTTGGACGCGATCCTGGCGAGACGGCCGCCGCGATGCGTACGCTCGAACGCTTTGCAGACACGACCTACCTTCACCAGGTCGTCGAACGCGGCGCGGGTAATCTTCGCCACTATCCCGATCTCGATGACGCATTGCGAACAGCGCGGGCGACGACGGCGGAGGAATGGCGCATCCATTTCCACGTTCCGTTGTTCGCGCGCGAGTACGAGGCCTTCAGCTCCACGCAGGACTACGTGGCACGTGTTCTGGAGCTGGCGCGCATCCGCCCCTTCACGACTCATCTGGAAATAGAAACCTACACGTGGGATGTGCTCCCGGCCGGCCTCAAGGTCGATCTGGCGGAGTCGATCGCCCGGGAGTACGACTGGGTACTCAGCACGTTCGCGCGATCTCAGGCGTGATGAAGAGAACGGTCGTATTGAACGTCGTCGGCCTGACACCGCGGATGATCGGGCCGTCCGGGGCCGCGCCGCAGTTGTCGCGGTGGGCGGACAGCGGCGCGGTAGCGCGAGTTCGCGCGGCGTTTCCAGCGGTGACCTGCACCGCGCAAGCCAACTATCTGACCGGCCGCTACCCCTCCGACCACGGCATCGTCGGCAACGGGTGGTACTTCCGGGATGACTGCGAGATCAAGTTCTGGAAGCAGTCGAACAAGCTGGTCCAGGCGCCGAAAATCTGGGATGCCGCACGCAACATGGATTCATCAGCCACGACGGCGAACGTGTTCTGGTGGTACAACATGTATTCGACCGCGGATTTCTCAATTACGCCGCGGCCGATGTATCTCGCCGACGGCCGCAAGCTGCCTGACATCTACACCGCGCCGTCGTACCTTCGCGATCGGCTTCAGGAAGAGATCGGACAATTCCCGCTGTTCGAGTTCTGGGGTCCGCGAGCGTCGATCGCGTCCACGGAATGGATCGCCGAATCGGCCAAGCGCGTCGAGGAGCGTTTCTCGCCGACGCTGACGTTCGTTTACCTGCCGCACCTCGATTACAACCTGCAGCGGGTAGGGCCGAGCGATCCGGCGGCTGCCGACGACATCAGCCAGGTCGACGACGTGTGCGGGGACTTGCTGGCCTTCTACGAAGCGCGAGACGTTCAGCCAATCGTGCTCTCCGAGTATGGACTGACCGACGTCGATACGCCCGTGCACCTGAATCGGGTACTCCGGATGGAGGGGCTGCTGGCGGTACGCGAGGAGCGCGGGCTCGAGCTGCTCGATCCGGGTGCCAGCGCGGCATTCGCGGTGGCCGATCATCAGGTCGCGCACGTTTACGTGAACGATCCCCGAGAGTACGCGAGGGTGCGGGAAATCCTCGAACACACGCCTGGCGTTGAGCAGGTGCTCGACAGCGAGGGGAAGGCCGCATACCGAATCGATCACCCGCGCGCCGGCGAGTTCGTGGCGATCGCTGCGCCGCGGGCGTGGTTCACGTATTACTACTGGATGGAGGATCTGCTGGCGCCAGACTTTGCGCGAACCGTCGATATCCACCGGAAGCCGGGTTATGATCCCGTCGAGCTGTTCGTGGATCCCACGCTCACGGCGCCGGCGCTGACGATTGGCGTCAAGCTCGCGATGAAGTCACTGGGATTTCGCACGCTGCTCGACGTGATCCCCCTCGACGCCACGCTGGTCAAAGGTTCTCACGGCCGCCCGGCCGAGGGTGATGACGGGCCGCTGCTGATCACCCGGCGGAAGGACCTCATCCCGTCATCAATCGACTCGGTTGACGTGTACTCGATCATCCTCCAGCACCTTGGAGCCAGCCATGTCCGCTGAACGCGCATTCCTGGCCGACATCGAAGCGTCGGTGATGGGGGGCGCCTGGCAGGAATCGCTCGCGCGGATCCTCTCCGAATTCGGCGCGGACAGCGGAACGATCCATCTGCTCGGCAACGATGGACTACTGCACTTAAAAACCGCGAGTGCGGGGATTCCTCAAGTCGTTCTCGACACGGTCCGCGAGGTACCAGTCGGCAAGGGGATGGCGGGGCTGGCCGTCGAGCGCAAGCAGCCAGTGAACGCGTGCAACATTCAGACGGACACGAGCGGCGATGTTCGTCCCGGCGCGAGAGCAACAGGCCTGCAAGGGTCGATCGTCGTGCCAATACTCCGCGGCAGCGACGCGATCGGCGCGCTCGGCATCGCCAACCACCACGAGCGGATGTTCACCGATGACGAGGCGCAAGAGCTGCTGGAAGTCGGGCGCGTGCTGGGACGTGTGATCTAGCGCTTCCCTCCCAACGCGATCTTTGCCATCACCATCACGACTCCGGGGATGAGCAGCGCCCCGACAAACGCCACCAGAAATGAGTCGATGCGCATCGAAAACGCGCCGAAGGCGGCATAGCCGAGCGCAATCCCCAGATTCGACAGCGCGGTCAGCGCCACGAATCGCCTGAACGGAGCGCGGACGAGCCCCGCAAACATCACGCTTGCTTCGGCGAGTACGGGTACAGGTCGGCACATGACGATCGTCCAGTCGCCGTAGCGCTGCACGAGGGACTCGGCGCGACGCAGGCCCTCGTCGCCGACGAATCGGCCGGCGGCGCCCGAGACGCGCCGGCCGAGCGCGTAGCCCAGAAAGCAGCCCACCATCATGCCGCCCCAGACCACAGCCGCGCCGCGCCAGACGCCTAGCAGCACGCCGGCCGCGGTCGAGACGATGCTCGACGGCACCGGCAGGATGATGTCAAACGCAAGCAGGCTGAAGATTGATAGCGAGGCTAGCCAGACGCCCGTATCGGTTTGGGTGATCCGTTCGGCGAACGCGTTGAACTGAGATTCGAAGAGAAAGAATGGGACCAGCACGAGGCTGATAAGCACGACCCAAACCACTACCCAGCGCATCCGCGCAAGGGTATCAAACCTCACGGGGGCTCCGTCCCCGCGCCGTGCGCGCCTTTGGCAGACTAGCTTCGCGGTCTTTGCGAGGTAAACTCTGTCGACGCGCGTGAACTGTCGTGCATCAGGAGGCAAACGAGGATGAGGACTGCATTATTTCGTATTTGCGCGGCGTCGGCGCTGCTGGCTGCCGGCTACACCGCTGGACGGCTAACGCCGGAGCCCGTGGCGCAAGCGGCGCAAGCGCCAAGAGTCTTCGAGATGCGGACGTATACGGCCAACGAAGGCAAACTGCCGGCACTTGAAACCCGATTCCGCGATCACACCATCAAGTTCTTCAACAAATACAGCATGACGAGCATCGGCTACTGGAAACCGGCCGACGGACCCGCGGCGCAGACGACGCTCATCTACATCCTCGCCCATCCTAGCCGTGAAGCTGCGAAAGCAAACTGGGGCTCGTTCGGTGCCGACCCGGACTGGCGCAAGGCTCGCAGTGACTCCGAGGCGAGCGGACCGATCCTGTCCAAGCCGCCGGAGTCGGTGTTCCTGACCCCCACGGACTATTCGCCGATAAAGTAGCAGCCTGTGAACGCCGTGATCACCCGACGCGCGCTCATCCTGATCGCCGCGCTGGCTGTCGTACCAGCGCTGCAGGTGTTCCCACGAACGCCTACGCCAGCCCCTCAGGCGAGCCGCCTCCCGAAGCAACTGTCGGGTGAGGAGTTCTGGAAGCTCAGCACCGAGATGTCGGAGCCGGACGGGTTCTTCCGCTCCGACAATCTGGTGTCGAACGAACTGCTCATGCAGTTCGTGATTCCCGACCTGATTCGAACCGTCAAGCCGGGACGCGTCTACCTCGGCGTCGGGCCGGAACAGAACTTCACCTACATGGCCGCTGTCAAACCAACCATTGCCTTCATCGTCGATATCCGCCGCGGCAACCTGCATTTGCATCTGATGTACAAGGCGCTGTTCTCTCTCTCTGCCGACCGGGGCGAGTTCGTGTCGCGCCTGTTCTCGTTGAAGCGGCCCGCCGGGCTTGGACGCAAATCCACGGTGCAAGATATCTTCACCGCGTTCGCCGATTCCCAGCTGCGCTCTGAAGAGCTCTACAAAGGCAACCTCGCCGCCATAAAAGACGTCTTGTTGCAGACGCTGAAGATACCGCTCCCGCCAGAAGACGTAAAAGGTGTGGAATCGATCTATCAGGAGTTCTATACGCGAGGCATTGCTATTCACTACGAAGTAACACCGGGCAGCGCAGGATCGTTTCCCTCCTACGCCGAGCTGATGTCGGCAACGGACGGCGCGTCCGTGCCGCACAGCTACCTCGCCACAGAGGAGCGGTTCGCGCAGATCAAGGACCTCCACGGACGCAACCTGATCCTGCCGGTCGTTGGAGACTTCGCGGGGCCGAAGGCTATACGCGCGATCGCGAAGTACCTGCGGTCGCACAACGCGCTGGTGTCTGCATTCTACGTTTCGAACGTCGAGCAGTACCTCGCCCGCGACGGCCGGCTGGAAGCGTTCTGCGCCAGCGCGGCGACTTTGCCAACCGACGACGCGAGCACGATTATCCGGAGCGAGCGTGGAGGCTTCGGCCCGCGGGTTGGGCGCGGGCCTGGAAACTTCGGACGGGGCGGTTTCGGCGGCTCGTTCACGTCGCAGCTCTACAACATGCGCAGCGAAGTCAAAGGCTGCGGCAGGTAGCCACGGAGCACACGGACCACCGATGGAGGTTTCGGCTTTAGCCGGACTCTCACTTCAACAGAAACGCTCTCCTCCGTTCGACGAAGCTCTTGAGGCTTCGCTCGTGCCCGTCGATGTCGGTCTCGAACGCTTCGAAGCTATACAGCCGCCGCGTATCGGCCTTCACGTCCGCGGCGATGAGCGCCTGATATTTCTTGACGCGCGGGCCGAGCGTGTTCCAATCCAGCCATTTCGTCGCGATGTCGCGGATGTAGCCGAGGTAGCGTTCGCGAAGAGCCGGCACGGCCAGCAACTTCGATCGCAGCGGCTTCGATGCATCGTCAAGGCCGATCAACGGATCGAGTTCGACCGTTGCCCGGCCAAACATGCCGCGGCCACGGCCCGGTCCACCGGGCCCCGGTCCGCCGGGACCGCCAGGCCCGCCGGGAGGGCCGACACCAGGTGGCGGCATCGGGAATCCACGCCCGCCGCCCTCGTCGGCAAGTCCCTCGTTCAAATCGTGCGGGATGACATGAAATCGCCCTTTCGGATCCTGATAGATGCTGTAGTCGCTCGCTCGGGCCCAATAGCCGTCGCTGTTGACGAGCGCATTCTCGACGGCGAGAAATTTCAGGACGCCCTCGATGTCGAGCAGCGGCGACAGCGCGGCTTCGAGCTTGTCAGGTGGGGTTTCGTTGAGCACCTTGAACATGCGGATGAGGCTGGTCCACGACTTTGGGTCGTCCTTCGACTTGATCTCGTAGGTGCGCTTGTACGCTGCGGGATCGTCGCCGAGATACTCCATGCCGCCGCGGCCGCCGGGACTACCGGGAACCTTCCACCTGGCGCCGTCCGTCGTGCCGAAGAAGTCTCGGACGAAGTCCTTGTTGAATTGCTGCGCGCTGACGTAAACGCCCCAGTATTCGCCGTTGATGACTGCCTTCACGTAGTTGGTGCGCGGCGTTGGAATGTACTGCTGCGCGATGTCGGAGTAGATCATCGCGCGCACGAACGTCGGATCGCCGTTCGCGTTCAACAGGTTCATCGTCTTGTACGTACCAATCGCCTGGGTCTCGCCCACAAAATCAAACGCCAGGTTCAAGGACCGCTTGGATCCCTCGGGAACCATCATGTAGGACGATGCGCCGCGAAAATGGACGCCGACGTTCCTGTAGATCTTCTCGTCGACTGTCGCCATCGCCGGTACCTCGACGTCGCTGTTGTAGAACGCCGCGAGCTCCTGCTCCCAGTCGCTGTTCTCGAACTGCAGGAAGATCGTGCGGACGACGGATGGATCGTAGAGCGAGGCCTTTGGGTACGACTTGACGTCGGCAGGGGTCACCCGCGGGCCTGGTGTGCCAGGGTTCAGGCCTCTGCCGCCGGGAAAGCCGCGCCGCCCGCCGAACCCACGCGCACCGGCACCTTCGGCGGAAAGCGTCTCGCGCGCGATGGCACGCTCGGCTGAATCGAGACGCTTGTCTTTGTTCGCGTCGAAACGTGCGACGAGTTTTCGTTCTTCGCCGCCGAATCCGCCCCGACCGCCGGGCCCTCCCGGAAAGGGAGGCGGTGGCCCCTGGGCCAACGTCTGACCGTGCAGCATCGCGCTGATCAAGAGATAGCCGCCAAGGCCGGCGACGAGCCCCAGCAACAGCGCCTTCAGCAGCGTTGTCCACAGCGACTTTTGGCGAGCCTTCTGCTTCATTGGTTCCTTCCCGGGTTCAGTCCGCCTCGAACCCGTTGCGTTCGAGGCTTACGTTCTGGACGCCTTCCTGACGGTTCAGCGTTCTCACGAGCTCACTTGCCACGCTGTTGCCCCGCAACTCGATCCGATATGAAACTTCAATCGCCAATCCCTGACGAGCCGTCGACAAGGAAACAAGCCGGCGGTTACGTGTGTAGGTTTGCAGGACGTCGCCAAGCAGCGCCTCGGGGTCGTGTCCGAGGCCAATGCGAACCTGCAACAGGTACACTTCCGACGCCGTCGCTAGCCCTGCGCTGCGGCTCATGAACCACATCGCGAAGCCAACGATGGCAATGCCGCTAATCGCGACCCACGGGTGGCTTGCACCGACGGCCATGCCGACCGCCACCGCGAAAATCACAAACGCGGTGTCCTGCGTGTCGCGCACCACGGTTCGGAATCGGACAATCGATAACGCTCCCACCAGGCTGAACGCGCGCGCCACGTTGTCGCCGATGACCTGCGTCACCATGGCAATCAAGATCGACAGCAGGACGAGCGTGACCGTGAACGACGTCGAGACGTCGCCGCCGCGGGTCCGCCGGTAGATGAACGCGACGACCGCGCCGAGCAGCATGGCGCCGATTAATCGGCCAAGAATCCCGAGCGGTTCGGCAGCAATCCCTGGCAGCGCGCCTTGAAGGACCTCAGGCATACGCCGCCAGGCCCATTCGATATTTTGACGCTGGCTCGGGGTTCAGCATCAGCTCTTCGACGAGCCGGCGGAACGTCGCCGGCACCACACCGCGGAACTTGAGCTCCAGAATGACGCGATCGTGTAGGAACGGAACGCCGGCAGGATGCGCAAACCCGATCCGCTTGCTCGGCTGCGCCTCGAGGTTCGCGTCCAGCGTCAGTCGGATCGTCTCGCCGCCGTGCACCAGCACCCGCGCGACTCGTTGATATGTCACCTGGCAGACGGGCTGTAAGCCCCGCGCCACGAGACGCCGATGAAACCAGTGCCCTTCCCACGCACCGTCGAGTTCGGCTGTCCCCAACCGATCCAGCGCGGTCAACGACGCGAGGGTTCTGCGTTTCGCAAGGACGCTCGGCTGGCGCATCTTCCGTTCGAGAAACGCGACCTGTGCCGTGCCATATCGGCGGATGCGATACTTGCTCCGTCCAAACGATCCGCGGCGATGGAAGACGTCGAGACCGCCGGTGTCGAAATAGATGCTGGTCGTCTGGTATTCGTCGCCGAAACGCCCTGACCCGTGAGGATCGGGATCGAGATGCGTGCGTGCCCACTGCCGAATGCGAGCGGCGAGCTCGGTTGAGACGACGAACTTGATCTCGGAGGCGTGTGTACGAATGTCCCGGCTGTGTGGCATGTCACGGCTAGAATACGGTCGCCGCGGCGCGCCGGATACCTGGAAGTTACACAAACGACATGTTTTCACCGTCCTGCCACAGTTCTGCCATCAATCTCGAGGTTCGGGGTTCGAGGTTCGGGGTTCGGGGTTTTCGAGTCCCGAATCCCGACTCCCGAGCCCTGCTATGGAAGGATGTACTGTTCCAGCAGATCGAAGAGCTGACGGCGATAGCCCCAGCGTTCGTCGCTCACGCTCGTCGAGGACGTGGTGACGACGACGAGATCGAGATCTCGAAAGACCATGATGTGCTGGCCGCCGAAGCCCCAGGCGAAACACGCCTTGCGGCCATTGACCTCGGTGACCCACCACCCATAGCCATAGTGGCGATCGGGATTCCATCGCGAAGTCGTTCGCGCCACGCACGAGGTCTCGACCCATGCTCGCGGTACGACCTGCCGGTCTCCGACTTGCCCGCCGTTCAGATACAGCTGCCCGATGGCAACCATCTGCCGCGGCGTCAGCAACATCTCGTTACCGCCAAAGTAAATCCCTTGCGGATCCCTGGGCCAGTGCGCGAGTGAGAACCCGGCCGGCTTCGCGATCGCCTGCTGCGCGAACTGCCACGTGCTCATCTTGCTGGCCTTGGTCAGGATGGCCGAGAGCAGGTGACTCGTCCCGCTGCTGTACTCCATGGCCGTTCCCGGCTCGCTCACAAGCGGACGCTCGAGCACGTAGCGCACCCAGTTTCTGCTCCTCACCCACGATCCGTAATTTCCACCGCTCGTCGACTCCAATCCCGAACGCATCGTCAGCAGATCCTCGATCGTGATGGTCCGCTTGCGCGGATCGGGATCGCGGCGAAGCTCCGGGAAGTAGCTGACAATGGGCTGCTGGACGTGGGAAATCATCCGGCGATCGATCGCAATGCCGACGAGCGCGGCGATGATGCTCTTAGAGGCGGACTTGATGTTCGCCAGACGCGATGCGCGCCGGCCGGGCGCGTAGTGTTCGAGAATCAGCTCGCCGCGCGAGCTCACCAGCAAGCTGTGTAACTGCGGGAGCGTCGAGGCAGCGCGAATCGCTCCGGCAACGTCCGGCTTCGACGGAGCAGCAGAAGGGGTAGCGACGATCGCCAGCACGAGACAGGCGATCGTGGCCGTCAACGCGACGCGCATCAGAGGATCTTGCCAGGATTCAAGAGGCCTTTCGGATCGAGCGCCCGCTTGATGGCACGCATTGTCTCGATGGCGTCACCATGCTCGCGCGCCAGATACTTCATCTTGCCAATGCCAACGCCGTGCTCGCCAGAACATGTGCCACCCATTTCGAGCGCGCGCATGACGAGCCGCTCATTCAGGCGGCGCGCTTCGGCCATTTCCTCCGGCGAATCCGGATCGACGAGATACAGCATGTGGAAGTTGCCGTCGCCCACGTGCCCAACCAGCGTACCGGTCAACGGGGACCGATCGAGATCTTCTTTGGACGCGACGATGCAGTCAGCGAGCCGCGAGATTGGCACGCAGGCATCGGTGCTCCAGGCCTTCGCGCCTGGCCGCAGTGCCAGCGTCGCGAAGTAGGCGTCATGCCGCGCCCGCCACAAGCGCGATCGGTCTTCAGGTCGTGTCACCCACGCGAAGTCGGATCCGCCGTGCTCGGCGGCCAGGGACTGCACGGTGCCGGCGTGATCGGCCACTTCCTGTTCGCTGTGGCCGTGAAACTCAAAAAACAGCGTCGGCAGCGGCCGATAGTCCAACCGGGAGTACTTGTTGACGGCGTCCATCTGCACGTCGTCGAGCAGCTCGATCCGGGCGACCGGCACGCCGAGCTGGATGGTTGCGATCACAGTCTTCACGGCCGCGTCGATCGAGGGAAACGCGCAGACCGCAGCGGCAACGGCCTCGGGGAGTGGTTGCAGCCGCAGCGTAATCTCGCTGATGATGCCGAGCGTGCCTTCGGATGCGACGAACAATCGCGTGAGATCGTAGCCGGCTGACGACTTGCGGGCCCTGCCGCCGGTCGTGATGATCTTGCCGTCGGCCAGCACGACGGTCAGCCCTCGGACGTTTTCCCGCATCGTGCCATATCGAACGGCGGTCGTTCCCGACGCACCTGTCGCGGTCATGCCGCCAATGGTCGCGTCGGCGCCGGGGTCCACGAAGAAAGTCAGGCCGGTGTTCTTCAAATGGGCCGCGAGCTGACGATGGGTAACGCCTGCCTGCACGGTGACGTCGAGATCCTCCACGCTGACGCGAAGGATCTTGTTCATCTGCGTGAGGTCGATGCAGACGCCGCCGCGTAGCGCCAACACCTGCCCTTCGAGCGACGTGCCGGCGCCAAACGCAACGATCGGCACCTCCCGCTCCGCGCAAGCGCGGACGATGGCGCTAATCTCCTCGGTGGAATGTGGAAACGTGACCAGGTCTGGCGGAGCCGATGCGTGGTACGACTCCCCGCGGCTGTGATGATCGCGCACGACCGCGGACCCGGTTACGCGATCGCCCAGTATGGGTTGCAGCGCCGCCAGCAGTGAGTCTGCGGCCGAGGTATGCACGAACTCATGCTAACACCCTCGCCGGAGCTTCTCGCCCGAGTAGTCAGCGAGAAGCGCAGCGCGGGTCGGGCTCGCGGGTCGGGGTCAGGTTCGCGATCTTCCAAACAGCATGAAGACAATGCCGACGATGACCACAACCATGAGGATGCCTACCCACATCCCCGCTTTGAAAATTCCCTCGACAACCTGACAACCGCTCGAGGCGATAGCCAGAATCATCAACAACTGCAAACGGAGCAGTAGGTTCCGGGTCATGTGCGCACCCCCTGTTCAGCCAGCCGCGAGGTTCAGATCCCCGCAGCACGGGGTGATAGCAAATGCGGAGCCAGGCGATGGGATTAGTGCCGGGGATTCGATCTTGCTTTATCA
>Ga0075420_100004291_pt1 | contig 12487 bp, 8 predicted proteins | sample SoiMetdeltSBSDD4_FD_75296 | JGI IMG/M metagenome (GOLD analysis project Ga0075420, IMG submission 75296) | Bulk soil microbial communities from a Populus tree surrounding site in Tennessee, USA - Soil MetaG P. deltoides SBSDD4 | ecosystem: Environmental > Terrestrial > Soil > Tree plantation... | reverse complement strand
TTGTGCCTCATCCGGGCCATGTGTCCGGCGGTGATGATGTCGGTGCCGCCGGTCGCCGTGACGAAGACGTCCGCTGTGGACACGACCTCGTCCAGCCGGACCACCTGCAGGCCGTCCATAGCCGCCTGCAGCGCGCAGATCGGGTCGACCTCGGTGACCGCCACGCGTGCGCCCTGGCCGCGCAGCGACTGTACGGCGCCCTTGCCGACGTCGCCGTACCCGCACACGACGGCGAGCTTGCCGGCGAGCATGACGTCTGTCGCGCGGTTGATCCCGTCCACGAGCGAGTGCCGGATGCCGTACCTGTTGTCGAACTTCGACTTGGTGACCGAGTCGTTGACGTTGATGGCCGGGAACAGCAGCCGGCCCTCGCGGGCGAGCCGGTACAGGCGGGCCACGCCGTTGGTGGTCTCCTCGGTGACGCCGCGCATCCCCTGTGCGATGCGGGTGAACCGATGGGGGTCCTCGGCCAGGCTCGCGGCCAGGGTCTCCAGCATCAGGCGGTACTCGGGATGGTCGTGCTCGTCCGGCGGCGGCACCGCACCGGCCGCCTCAAGCTCGACACCCTTGTGCACCAGCAGGGTCGCGTCACCGCCGTCGTCGACGAGCATGTTGGGCCCCGACCCGGCGCCGAAGTCGAACAGCTGCCGCGTGCACCACCAGTACTCGGCCAGGGTCTCGCCCTTCCAGGCGAACACCGGGATGCCGGCCGGACGGTCCGGCGTGCCGGCCGGACCCACGACGACCGCCGCGGCGGCCTCGTCCTGGGTCGAGAAGACGTTGCAGGACACCCAGCGGACCCGCGCACCGAGCGCGGCGAGGGTCTCGATGAGTACGGCCGTCTGGACGGTCATGTGCAGCGAGCCCGCCACCCGGGCCCCGCGCAGCGGTTGCGTTGCGGCGAACCGGTGCCGCAGCGCCATGAGGCCCGGCATCTCGTGCTCGGCGAGGCGGATCTGGTGCCGGCCAGCCCTGGCGAGGGACAGGTCCGCGACGGCGAAGCCGAGGTCGTTGACGCGTTGCAGCCTTGTGTTCATTGACGATCTCCAGTTCCTGCGACGTGGGATGGCGATCCGACGCGGGCGTGACATCGCCCGGGCCGACGAAAAGGGCACCTCCTCGAGTCGGAGGCGCCCTTGCGGGAGGTCACAGGCCGAGCGTGGCGGATGGGATCCGTCGCAGCGCCTCTCGGCCTGGACGGCGCCTGTGCGGCGCCTGGTCCTTACCCGCCGAAGCTAGCAACACCGTGCCGCGACGGTCAACCGGATGAGCAGCTTCGACCCGGGACGACCGACGACCGTGGACAGGCGGAGGCCGTCAAGGCGGTCGGCTTGGCCACCACCATCGAGGACGGGGACATGGTGGGCCTGCTGCGGATCGTCATCAAGTAGCGGAAGGTCGAGCCGGCTGGGCTAGGGCGGGTTGGCGCTCGAGACCGGCGAGGCGGCGGGCAGCCGGTCGCGGGTGCGCCCGGCGACCACGAAGAGAAGCACCCATAGCGCACCCAGCAGCGCGGATGCGAAAACCTCGCTCGGCCAGTCACGACCGAGATACAGCCGCGCCGCGCCGACGAGGATGACACCGCCGACCGCAGCGGTCCACGCCGCGACCGAGGCGCCCCAGGGCAGCCGCCGGCCGAGCATCCAGGCGAGCATGCCGAGGCTCGCGGTCACGAGCGTGACCTGGTTGGGGAAGAACGCGTCGGCGATGCCCGCGGGCCGGGCCCAGTCGGCGGCGAGGGCGAGGACGAGCAGCGAGACCGGTGCGCCCACGGTGGTCAACGCACCCAGAAGGTCGCCGCGCCAGGTCCTTGGCCGAGGGTTGAGCGCGAGGCCGACCGCGGCGACCGCCAGGACCAGGAACCACCCGCGCAGCAGCGTGAGGGTGGTCAGCGCGGCGTCCATGACATCGGGTGTACGCCGGGCGGCGAGCCACTCTGCGACCATCGGGTCGACCAGCGGGAAGCCGCTGTGCCGTACCAGCCGGTCGATCGCCCACGTGAGCCCGAGCCCCACGCCGAGCAGGGCCGGGACCCCGAGGGCGAAGTTCACCGCGACCGCGCCGTCAGAGCCGAACCGGGCGGTCAGCCAGCAGAACCCGGTCTGGTACCGGCGCTCCAGCCACCGCAGGGGCGGGGTGTGGACGAGCCGGGCGCCGAAAGCCGTCACCGGATGACGATGCCGGCCCACATACCGCGCGACCAGTACCAGCGCGACGATGACCAGCACCAGAAGCACCAGGGCGCCGGTCGCCCGACCGAAGACGTCGGCCAGGCGCGCGTACGAGGTGCCGGCGAGGTAGCCGAGCACGACCGAGCCACCCACGACGGCCGCCACGCCGAGGACGTTCCACGGCAGAACCTGCCGGTACGCGACGCCGGACATCCCGGCCAGCCGAGGCGTGAGAGTGCGGGCGAAGGCGACGAAACGGCCGAGGCCGACCGCCCGGCCGCCGTGCTGGGCGCACAGCGTATCCGCCTTGGCCCAGCGCCGCTCCCCGACCCAGCGCCCGAGCCGGCTGCCGCGCAGCCTCGGCCCGGTCCGCCGGCCTTCGAGGTAGGCCACGGCATCGCCGCTCAGCGCGGCGAGCACCATCACCACGACCGCGGTGGGCAGGCGAAGAGTGCCGGCGTAGGCGAGGAACCCGACGAAGAGCAGCGTGATCTCGCCGGGCAGCACCAGCCCGATGATCAAGCCGGTCTCGGCGAAGACGACCAGCGCCGCCACCAGGTACACGGCGAGCGGTGGCAGCTCGCCGAGCCAGCTCAGCAGCTCCTGCACCGCTGTCCGCGCTCCATGGCTTGAATTGTCACAAACCCCGCGCGAGGGAACCAGACAAAGAGGACAGCGAGCGCGGATGGCCGACGCTGGGTGCTGCAACTTGTTCCGGCCGGTGGCCGCCCGGTCACGCTCGGACGGCCACCGTACCCGGTGCCGTACTCAGCCGGTGAACCCGGCGGTGATGGAGGTGAACTGCCAGTTGGTCTGGCTGATGCCGGAGCAGTTGGAGACCACGCCGCCGCCAGGGCAGGGCCGGTCGCGGTTGACCGACCAGAACGCCAGCCGGGCGATGTGGCGAGAATTCGCCCAGTCCCGGATCTGCGTCCAGGTTGTCGGTGAGGTCAGCTCCTGCTGGTCGCTCAGGCCGTTCATACCGGACAGGCCCATGTGCGCGTACGCTGTCGCGTCCGACCAGCCGAACGCGGTCTTCAGCCTCGTCTTGAGCCCCTCGGCCGCGTTGACGGTGTTGCCGTACATGTCCGCGCCGCCGCCGAAGTCGAACGGCATGATGGTGAAGATGTCGATGTTGGCCGCGAGTGCCGCCGCCTGGTTGATCAGCCGGGTGCCCCACCAGTTCGGGCCGGTCGTGGTGGTGCCGAAGGTGATGATCGTCTTGATGCCCGGGTTGTTCTGCTTGATGATCTTCAGCGCGTTCAGGATCCGGTCCTGCACGACCTCGTTCTCGAACTCGTCGGTGTTCTCGATGTCGATGTCGATCGCCTTGAGGCTGTAGGCGTTGATGACCTGCTGGTACGCACCGGCGAGCGCGCTGGCGCTGCTGCAGTTCGGGCCGAGCTTGTTGCCGCTCCAGCCGCCGAAGGACGGGACGATGTCGCCGCCGGCGGCACGGATCGCGTTGATGGTGCTCTGGTCGACGCCGCCGGTGAGCGGCCGCACGCCGTCCCACGCCGGGGTGCAGCCGCCGCCGGAGAGGATGAAGGCCATCGTGTACGCCCTGATGCCGGTGGCGGACATGACCGACGTCGCGCTGGGCGGGTCTCCCCAGCCGAGGTAGAGGTAAGGGGCGCCCTTCATGGCCGTTGTCGGGCATCCGCTGGTCGTGGCGGTGACGCTGCCGCTCCTGGGCGACTCCCCGTTGGCGTTGTACGCGGCGACCGTGTAGGTGTGCGTGGTGCACGCGCCCAGGCTGCCGATGGTGGCACTGGTCCCGGACACGGTGGCCCGCACCGTCGTGCCCTCATAGACGCGGTACCCGGTCACGGTGCCGCTGGAGGCGCCCCAGCTCAGCGAGATAGAGCTGGAGGTGGTGCCGGTGACCGTCGGCGTGCCAGGGGTGCCGGGCACCCCAGGGGTACCACCGGGGCCGTCGAGGCTGACGTCATCGGCGTAGTAGGTGCCTTGGGCGTACCACCCATGCATATAGATCTGCACGCTGGTCTGCGATGCACCGGTGGTGTAGGACGTGGTCAGCCTGGTGTAGCTGGTGGCCGACGGGGTCCACATCGAGGACCCTCCGGTGATGCCGATGTAGACATAGTTGCCGCGGACCCAGGCCGACAGCGTGTAGGCGGTGTTGGCCTGTACCGAGATCGTCTGCGTGCACTTGGCGTTGTCGGAGCTGGTGGCGGCGCCCCGCAGCGCGTACGCGCCGGTGTGCACCGGGCTGGTGACGACGGAGCCGAGGCCGCCCGTACAGGACCAGCCAGACAGCGTGCCGGTCTCGAAGCCGGGGTTGGTGACCAGGTTCGCGGCGTACGCGGGGTTCGCCACGACGAGTCCGGCGCCGGATGCCAGGAGCGCCGCGCCGAGGGAGAGGAGTAGTCGGGTGCGGATGCGCATGGAGGCCTTCCAGAGGGTGAGGAGCGAGGTCGGCGCCGGGACGGCCGGTGTCCTACGACGCCGGTGTGCCGCTGGTTTTGATGAGTCGTTGCGTGGCGCGGTGGGCAGGGGTGGGTGCAGGCCGACATCGACCTACGGATCGGCGGCGCCAGTGGTTGATGTACCGCAGCCGCGAGACCTTATTAAAAGGAAACTTTATTAAAAAATCATTATCGATGTCAATAATGTGACCTTGGGCGCTGCGGGAATGGGGGCGTGCCCGAGCCGGGCGGCGGAGCCAGCGAGGTGGGCCTCCGGTGAGCCCGATGCGCCCGCCACGACGACGTCATGGCGGGCGCATCGGGTTGGCGCTGTAGCCGTGCGGGTCAGGCGACGGGCGTCCCGGTCGACCTCGATGGTGCCGGAGTAGGCCACAGACGTGGCGCGGCTACCGGCAGCGTGGAGCCATGGCGCCGGGGCCGAGGCTGGTTCCCGTCCGTCATAGACGTATCCGTCAGTCTTGCTTATAGGCCGCGACCTCGAGGGCAATCTTGACCTTGTCGCTGACCGCGGCCGCCATCGGCCCACCGACCACGCCGAACTCATTGCGGCTGATCTCACCGTAGGCCGAGAACCCGACCAGCGGCCGGCCGTTGAAGCCGACGCCGACGCCGTTGAACTCGAGGTTCAGCGTCACCTGCTTCGTGACCGCGCGGATGGTCAGGTCACCGTCGACAAGGAACTTGTCCCCGTCGACCCGTACGCCTGTCGAGGAGAAGGTCATTGTGGGGTACTGCTCGACGTCCAGGAAGTCGTCCTGGCGGAGGTTCTCGTCGCGGCCCTTGTTCTTGGTGCTCACCGACGCGGTCCTGATGACGGCGTTCACCGACGAGTCCAGCGGGTTCTCCGCGGTCACGATCGTCCCCTCGAACTCGTCGAAGCTGCCACAGAACTTCGCGACGCCGAAGTAGCGGACCTGGAAGGACACATCGGAGTGGGCGGCGTCGATCGCCCAGGCGCCGGCGACGTAGCCGGGAACACTGACCTGCGTGGAAGTACTCACGAGTGCTCCTTGCGGTGAGTTGAACGTGGACAACGGAGGGAGATAGACCCAGCGCTCGGGCGAGGTCCCAGATGAGCCAGGAAACAGCTGCCACGCACCGTCCTGGCCAGCCGCCGCGGCGGCGGCTCGGACACGTCCACGCCGCGGCGCTGGTGCAGCTTATAGAACGACGCCATGGCCGACGGCCTCCGGTTCACCCACGCCGCCAGCGGGCTTCAGGAGCGCCCCTCCTGACCGGACGGCGGACACGCTGACCAGCTCTGCACGTTTACTCGTACCTAGCGCTGCACTGACGTCCATACACCGGCAGATGGCCTCACGTACCTGGGCCAGCCACGGCCGGGCGCCCATCCGCTGGGTCATGTCGGTCGCGATGGCGAGGTCCGTCAGGGCGGCGTCCAGGTCGCCCATGGCGAGGGCAGCCTCGGCGGTGAAGTAGGCCACCGGCCCGCTAGCCGCGAAGTCCAGCACAGAGCACGTCAGATGGCGGTACGGCAGTAGCTGGGCACGCAGCCGGGCCACCAGCTCAGTCTCGCCAAGACGTGACGCGGCGAGCAGTGCCCAACAGCGGGTGTAGAGCCACAGGTAGTCCTTGGGCCCATAGGGAACCCGACGTAAGGCGAAGCGGGCATCGTGCGCCTGCCCGGCCTCGACCAGTGCCATCACCAGGATGCTATGTAGGGCCGGCAGCCCAGAGGTCTCCGCGGCAGCGCGCAGCTCGTCGACGAGCTCGGTGCCGCCGTCGATGAGATACGCGGCTTCCCAGCGCTGGACCATCCGGATCTGCTGCGCGGCCCCCCACTTCGTCCGGGCGTGCCGGTCATAGGTCGCTCGGCTCAGCTCGTCGGCCTCCCACCAGTGCCCACCCAGCAACAGCAAGCCAGCGCGAGACCAGGCAAGCTGCGTGTTGAGCGGTGAGTGTTGCTCCTCCGCCACCAGCTTGGCGGCGAGGTCCAGCTCGGTGGCTGCCTCAGCGACGCGGCCCAAGGTAACAAGCGCCTGGGCACGAAGCTGCCGAGCCCGGACCGTCACCGGCGGCGGAAGACCGGGCAGCGCCAGCAGCTCGGTGACCGCTTGTAGGCGCTGGTCGAGATGGTCGGGGCCGGTGAGCGCCGCAGCTCGTAGGTGCAGGACGTGCGCCAGCGCCACATTGTCGGTCGCGAGCCGGGCGAGGGCTAGTGCCTCGTCGGCCAGCACAGCACGGCGCACCGGGTCACCGTCGTAGTAACGGGCGACGGCCAGGCAGGACAGGACCAAGGCACGCTGCACCGGGCCGGTCACCTGCGATAGCGCGCGTTGGCAGACATCGACGAACCATTTGTTGACTTCACCATAGTCGACCGGGTACCAGGTCAGCTCGCTGACGGCTGCGACCGCTGCGGCGACCAGCCGAGAGCTGTCCGGGTCGCGGCGAGGGTCATGTGCCGCGAGGGTCTCCTCCATAGCCTGGACGAACACCGACAGTCCTTCATGGACGTTCCCGGCTCGGTACAGGGAGGTTCCCAGGCCGACCAGCAGGGGATACCGGTCCAGGTCTTCCTCTCTGGCCAGGTCTGCGGCGGTAAGGGCCTGCCGCCACAGGGTGGCGGCATCGTCGAAGGCGAGCCGGGCGTCTGCGGCGCGGGCCGCAGCGGCGGCGTGGGCACAGGCGTGGGCGGCGGCGGTGGGGTCAAGCTCGGCCGCTAGGAGCCAGTGCCGCGCGATCTCGGCGGCTCTCTCGGTGCTCCCCGTCCATGCCCGGGCCGCCGCAGCACCGATCCGTCGATGCAGATGGGCCCGGCGCAGCCGTCCAGTGGTCTCGTAGAGAGCCTCCGCGGCCAAGGCGTGGGTAAAACGGAACCAGCCCAGCCGTTGTTGGTCTTCTACTATCAGGCCCGCTGCCACCGCGGTGTCGAGAACCTCCAGTGCCGCCTCGACCTCGACCGAGGCAGCCTCGGCGACGACCTTGATGTCGAAGTGCCGGCCAGCGACGGCGGCGACTGACAACACCTCGGCTGCGGTCTGGGAAAGCCGGGCGACGCGTCGTAGCACCACCTCGCGCACTGGCGCCGGCACCGGCGCCGTGTGGGGCTGGTCCAGGCGCTGTTCACTGGTCAACAGCTTGATCAGCTCCCGCAGGAAGAACGGGTTGCCCTCGGTACGGGCCCACAGTCCTTCCGCCGTGCGCTTACTGACATCCTGGTGGATGAGAGCACTCGTCAGAGCCTGGGTGTCCTGGACACTCAGGCCAGTCAGCTCTATCCCGGTCATCCCCGCTCGGGCCAACGCGGCTAGCGTCTCGCCCAGGGTTGCTGCCTCGCCCGACTGGTAGGACCCCGACTGGTAGGACATGGCCAGCAACAGCCGGCTCGCTGGCACCGACTCAGCCAGGTGGGCCAGCAGCCGCAGTGAGCTCGGGTCCGCTCGATGCAGGTTGTCGAGCAGCACAACCAGCGGTGCGGCGTGGGATGCGTCAGTCAGGTAATGGACGATCGCTTCAAACCGCCGCAATGCGGCACCGGCCACATCCACGCCGTCCGCTAGCTGCTGGGTCTTCCCTTCCAGCAGCTCGGCCACAGGTCCCGGTACCGGACACTGCGGGAAGTAGGTGCCTACCGCACGCAGCACCTGCTCCCAGAGCCACAATGGTGGCGCGGCGACGTACTCCGGGCAGGTGCCCCAGAGCACCGGCACACCCGCCAGCTTGGCGAAACGCCGCAGCAGGCTGGTCTTACCGATCCCCGGCTCCCCCGACACCGTCACCACGCGCCCGCGACCAGCCGCCGCAACGGCCAGCGCCTCGACCAGCTGCCGCAGCGCCGCCTCCCGGCCGACCAGGACCTCGCCGTCCGTAACCGGCGAAGGTGACGGACCATTCGTGCATACCTGCGGTGGGACCACGGGCCGGCCAGGCACTGTCATGGTCGGGACGGCTGGGGCCGGGTGCCAGTCCAGGGCCGGAGCCTGGCTCAGGATCTCGCGCTCGAGATGCTGTAGCGCCGGCCGGGGGTCGATACCCAGCTCCTCTGCCAGCCGTACCTGGATGGTCCGCAGCACTCTTAGCGCGTCGGCCTGTCGCCCGGCCCGATACAACGCCAGGCTCAACAGCTCACAGCCGTACTCGCGCAGCGGATGGGCCTGTATGAAGGCCTCCAGCTCGGCCACTGCCACCTCATGGGCCCCCACCGCCAGCAACGCCGCGCAACGCGCCTCAACAACCGACAGCCGCAGCTCCTCCAGGCGCGCCACATCCGGCGCCACCCACGTGGCATCGGCCACCTCCGCGTAGGCCTGCCCTCGCCACAACGCCAACCCGGCCTCGAACTCGGTCAACGCCTGCTGCGGGTCACCGCGGTCCCACGCCTGCCATCCTGCCGTAGCGCGCCTACTGAACCGCTGGACATCGATGTCAACCACATGGCTGTCCAGCAGGTAGCCGCGGGGACACGTGCGCAGCACCGTCGCCGGTGTCCGCGGGGGCCGGCCCGGTTCCAAAACCCTCCGCAAGTTTGCCACATACGCCTGCAGCGAGGTCATCGCCGACGGCGGCGGATGCCCCGCCCACAACGCTTCCAGCATCACATCCACTACCACCGGCTGGCCCACCCGGCTCACCAACAACGCAAGCAACGCGCGCTGCTTAGGCGCTCCCAGGTTTACCAGCCGGCCACCGACCACCGCCTCTACCGGACCCAACGCACGGAACTCCACCATGCTCTGGGGGGCTCCCGGCATCTCCAGCAGCGGTGCGTCGGTCCATCGGATAGAGCCAGGCGGCGTGCGATGTGAGGTCTCAACGACCACTGCGTCAGTCATGTGTTGTTCTTCCGACGCCAGCAGCAGGAAGAGTCCTGCCTTCCCGCGGACTACAGCTCCACGGGCGCCACCTCGGGCGACCCGGCCCGTGCTCCGGCCCCGGCGCAGCCGGCCGGGGGCGCCGACAGGTCATGCCGGAGCCCGGCTCTTGTGGCAGGAGCTCCCGCTGGATGCCGGTGTGCCGCACGGGCAGGATCTTGCACAGCACCCGACGACCCGGCGGCTGCCGACGCCCCGGACTGCGGGTCCTGCGTGGCACCGCCGGCAACAACGGCTTGGTCCACTCCTCCGCAGCACCCGAAACGACCCACGATGGTGACTCACACCTCCCCACGATCGAACATGATCCGCACCCGAAGCGCCACAATGCAACCATGATGATCAATTTGTTATATAGATCACATTCCAGATGTGGCGTACCGCCTCGTGCCCAGCCTCCGCGTAGCCAGCATCTTCGCGACCAAGGTAAGCCACGACATCGGGGCCCCTTTGATGAGCCCACATCCGACCGCAGTTCTGGTACGTGCTCAGCCGCGAGGACCAGCCATGGGGTCGACGGAGGTATCCACGGCCGCCCGTTCCTGGTCGGACAGGTTACGGTTCCGGATCTTCGTCGAATGGTTCATCACTCCAGCGCCACCAGGCGTCTCGGCCATCGATATGTAACAGGAGCTCTGGAACCTCGCGGCCATCCGGGTAGCGCAGGGTCAACGTAGCGCGTATGGCATCGTATGCCGCCTCCCAGGCGTCCGGCTCGTCATCGATGTCCTCGATCAGGCGCAGCTCATCCGCGAACAGCGTCTGCACCTCTTCGAACGCACCGTATGCGTCAACCCGGGCGTTGAGCCAGGGAAAGTCTCCGCCGGTGACAACCAGGTCGGCGAGTAGCTCGTCACCTCGATAGAGCTTCCATGTCCGCTTCGGGCCCGCGTTCACCGCGAGGACGCTACCGCACGCTACGCCGGGCGGGCTGCCATGCTGGCCAGGGCGCCGGGGTGGGCTCGAATGGATCAGCGGCGGTATCCATATCCGCTCGCGGTGGGCTCCGCCCCACCCCGTGCAGCCGCATGCCCGCAGCCCCGAGTCATGCGGACATGTCGCGCCAGCATCGGCTCGCTTTGACCTTCGGCTTCGCCACCGTCGTTCATCCAGCGGGAATGAGCAGAATGCTCCGCCCAGCAGCCGGCCTCGTCGGGGGCGGGGCCAGGTCGGTGAACCGGTTTTGACCGGGTCTCTTTGGCGGGCGAAGATATTACCGATCACCTATATCTTTCGCGTAAGCTAGATCCTAGAGAGACTCTCACAAATTTCCCCAGCCCGGCTCGCGGCTTCGAAACGGTCCTTCAGCCCGGACGCCGCGGCCACCCCCGCATGCAGAAAGGTGATTCATGAAAGACTATGCAGTGCCGGAACATCATCGCACTTCCCCTCCGCCGCTGGTCCGGTCCAGACGCGGCCGGCAGCTCCTCGCCATCGCCTCCGCGCTTGTCGTGACCTTGGGTATGCTCACCGTGACGCTGACCGCCCAGGCGGCGGTGCCGCCCACACCCACCGGGTGGAGCCTGGCCTTCAGCGACGACTTCAACGGCTCGGCCGGCACGCTTCCCTCGTCCGGCAACTGGATCTTCGACACCGGGCACGGCTACCCGGGTGGCCCGGCCAACTGGGGCACCGGCGAGGTGCAGAGCTACACCACCAGCACCAGCAACATCCGCCTCGACGGTGCTGGGAACCTGCGGATCACCCCGCTGCGCGACGGTGCCGGCAACTGGACATCGGCCCGCATCGAGACGCAGCGCTCGAACTTCAAGCCGGCCGAGGGCAGCATCATGCGCATCGAGGGCCGGATCCAGATGCCGAACGTCACCGGCAGCGCGGCACTGGGCTACTGGCCGGCGTTCTGGGCCCTCGGCTCCCCGTACCGTGGCAACTACTGGAACTGGCCCGCTATAGGCGAGTTCGACATCATGGAGAACGTCAACGGGCTCAACGCGGTATGGGGGGTACTCCACTGTGGAGTGAACCCGGGTGGCCCGTGCAACGAGACGACCGGCCTCGGCGCCAGCCGGGCCTGCCCCGGGTCGACCTGCCAGTCGGCGTTCCACACGTACCGCTTCGAATGGGACCGCACCGTCAACCCTGAGCAGCTGCGGTGGTACGTGGACGGCCAGCAGTACCACAGCGTCAGCGAGGGCCAGCTGGGCGCCACCACGTGGAGCAACATGACCAGCCACAGCGGCTACTTCATCCTGCTCAACGTGGCGATGGGCGGTGCCTTCCCCAACGCGCTCGCCGGCATAGGCACGCCGACCGGGTCGACCGCCTCAGGCGTACCCATGATGGTCGACTACGTGGCGGTCTGGTACCGCGGCACCACTCCCACGCCGCCACCGACGACCTCGTCACCTCCGCCCGGGACGATCAGCGCGTACTCGACGATCCAGGCCGAGGCGTACAACGCGCAGTCTGGCATACAGACCGAGGCCTGCAGCGAGGGTGGGCTGAACATCGCCTACATAGCTAACGGCGACTGGGCCCGCTACAACAACGTCGACTTCGGCTCCACCCGCCCGGTGGACTTCGTGGCCCGGGTGGCGTCCGGCGCCGCGGGTGGCGTCAGCGGGCTGGTCGAGGTGCGGATAGACAGCCCGACCAGCACCCCGATCGGCAGCTTCGCGATATCCAACACCGGTGGGTGGCAGGCATGGCGGTCGGTGCCCGGCAACGTCTCCGCGGTGACCGGCGTGCACACCGTCTACCTGACGTTCACCAGCGGCCAGCCAAACGACTTCGTCAACGTTAACTGGTTCGTCTTCCGTCGTTGAGCGCGCTCCTACAAACGTTGGTCATGAGGGTGGCGGCGCGACACGCCGGCAAGGGCGGCCCGCCAACCTCATGACCAACATCGGGACCTTCGATGCCCGCTTGCGCAGGACCGCATGGCGGTCGTTCGCCACGGTGATGGACCGCGGGCGTTGCCATGGCCGGGCTGCGTGCCGTCGGCTGGTCAGTGGGTGTCGATCAGGGCGTCGGGTGAGCCGGGCGGGGTCGACGAGCAGCGGGTACCGCT
>Ga0075420_100004290_pt1 | contig 12488 bp, 10 predicted proteins | sample SoiMetdeltSBSDD4_FD_75296 | JGI IMG/M metagenome (GOLD analysis project Ga0075420, IMG submission 75296) | Bulk soil microbial communities from a Populus tree surrounding site in Tennessee, USA - Soil MetaG P. deltoides SBSDD4 | ecosystem: Environmental > Terrestrial > Soil > Tree plantation... | reverse complement strand
CCTGGCTGTCGCTTACCGGGATACGGTCCGCGATCACGTCGAGGCCTGGCACTTCCAGCTCACGCGAGAAACGGAGACCTTCGATCCTTTCATCATGACGCCGGCCCGCTTGAATGAAGAAGGCGTGCTCGTCTGCCCATCGCCTGGCTTGCAGATCCTTTCGACGCACGCTAAACGCAGCATCATCTTCGATCCCACGGAGACCCAAGATGTTCTCCAATGGAGAGTGACTCGAGAGCTCTCCGCGGAAGAGGTGGTACGCATTCTCGGCGAAGGCGGCCATCGCGTCCTCGAGCAACGATTCCCCCGGAGGGCCTACGTCGCGATCCGCGCCGGCGCGGAATAAGATTCTCACCCGACGATTGAGTCGTCATGCCCGGGCGACCGCTTGCGTTGTCGGAGGAGATGACGAGGGGCTCGCACTGGATGCCGACCGCCTCCCCGAATAGGCTGATACGGAGCGGCGGGTTCAGGTCGAGCCCCGCGCCGGGTCCAGGAGCTTCCATGGAGACCGCACCGCAAATGGTCAGATCCACGTACGGCCTTCAGGTCCTCGTCCTCCTTCTCGCTCTCCCTCTCTCGATTCGCGCCGGCGACGAGGTCCCGAATCCCGGAGAGCCCGGGGAGCCGCAGGAGGGGACGATCGTGCTCGACGCGGGCCATGTCTGGAGCTTCTTCCGGGGCACGCAGGATCCGCCCGAGGGCTGGAACCAGCCGAGCTTCGACGATACATCCTGGGAGCGGGGCCCCACGGGCATCGGCTACGGCGATGAGGACGATGCGACCGTGCTCGAGGACATGGGCTGCGCGGTCCCCGACGGGACCCCCGAGGGCGAGCGCGACTGCACCGGCGGAGGCTATCTCGCCTTCTTCGCCCGCGCATCGTTCGAGGCTCCCGAGATCCCCGAGGGTCAGCGACTGGTCCTCCGGGTGAGCTACGACGACGGGCTCGTGATCCACGTGAACGGCGTCCAGATCGGCCGCGTCAACATGCCCGACGGCCCGGTCACCCGGAACACGGCCGCCCTCAGGGCGGTGGGGGACGCGCCCGCGGAACCGGACGCCGTGATCCCCGTTCCCGCGGAGGTCCTCGTCGCGGGAACCAACCTGATTGCGGTAAGCGTCCACAACGTGAACCTCACGAGCTCGGATGCCTCCTTCATCCCGCGCCTCATCGTGGGGGATCTCCGGGATCCGGATCCGGAGCCCGACTGCAAGGAAGCCTGTACGCGCCATGCGGCCGAGATCGCCGCGGGCTGCATCGCCGAGGGCATACCCGAGGAGGAGTGCGCCGCGCGGAAGGAACGAGCCTTCGCGGAGTGCGTCGCGAGGGAGTGCGACACCGATCCAGGCGAGCCGACCTGCAGGGGCCGCTGCGAGGAGGAGGCGGCCGGGCTTCTCGAGCGGTGCATCGCCGAGGGCGGAACCGAGGACCAGTGTAAGGGCAGGCAGCGCGAGGCGCTCGCCGCGTGCGTGGCCCGATGCGATGGCGAGGAGCCGCCGAAGCCGGACTGCGAGGAGGCGTGCGCCGAGGCGGCCGAGAAGGTCCTCGGCCGGTGCATCGAGGAGGGCGGCAGCCCGGACCAGTGCCGCGACCGCGCGGAGGCGGCTCGCAGGGAGTGCGTCGAAAACTGCGGCGAGGAGCCTCCGGAGAAGCCCTGCGCCGACGAGTGCGCTGCGAGCGGTCACGCGGTCTTCGAGGCGTGCCTGGATGCGGGCGGCGACAGAGAAGAGTGCCGAAAACACGCCGATGCCATCGTCTCCGTGTGCCTCGAGCGCTGCGGAGCGGGGACGCCCTGCGAGGACCGCTGCGCGGTAGCCGCCCAGATTGTCCTCACCGGCTGCGACCTCGCCGGTCTTCCCGAGGGTGACTGCAGATCGATGGCGAACTCGGTCCTCGAGCGGTGCGTCGGCCTCTGCGAGCCCCCGGTTCCCTGTCCCGACCGGTGCGAGGATCTGGCCGACCGCGCCGTCGCGGAGTGCACCGCGCGAGGCGGCTCCGAGGAGGAGTGCTCCGCCGCGGGCGCCGCCGTCCTCGAGGAGTGCACCTCCCATTGCGATGGCGAGCCCGTGCCCGACTGCAACAGCCAGTGCGAAGGGAAGGCCGAGCGGATGCTGGCCGAGTGTATCGCGCAGGGAGGACCGGAGCGCGAATGCATCGCCGAGCGGGATGCTTTCCTCGCGCGCTGCAAGGAGGAGCTCGCAGACGTTTGCGAGAACGAGGTCGCGGCGCTCGAGTCCGCCTTCCAGCTCTTCTGGAGAGGCGATTCGAATCGCGACGAGAAGATCGACCTCGCGGATGCGGTGAACATCCTCGGATCGCTCTTCCTCGGGGACGCCCTTCCGCCCTGCGAGGACGCCGCCGATGCCAACGACGACGGGAAGATCGACATCACGGATCCCATCTACATTCTGGGGTCGCTCTTCCTCGGCACGGGTCCCATGCCGGATCCGTCCGCGGCCAAGGGCCAGGATCCGACGGCGGACGGCCTCCTCTGCGAGGACTGACCGCCCCGGCGATCTTCGAACGGCGCTCAGATCCGTCAGGTTTCCTGCAGGCGTTGCCATGCATCCGTGGAGGACCTAAGATCTCGATCCACATGCACGCCGAGCCGGAGACACTTCGCTGCCCCCTCTGCGGCGCTCCCGGGATCGCGGGCGGGGGGGCCTGCACGGAATGCGGCTCGGACGGAGAGAGGGGCGCCATGGAATCGAGCTCCCCGGCCCGCGCCACCGCGTTCGAGGCCGCCTGGAGGGAATCCTCGGGCCGACCTCTCCTCATCCGTTTCGCCCGCGCCGTCTCGGGTGCCGGAGAGACGGCGCTCTCCTTCGCCGTCAGGCCGGAAGCTTCGTTCCGTGGATTTCCGGTCGAAGGGAGCATGCTCGCCGCGCTCATCTTCGGAACGCTTCTCGGGGGCCCCTGCCTCCTCCTCGCCGTGGCGCTGAGGTCCGTCCTCGTGGATGAGCCGCTGCCAGGCCTCGCGATGGCCCTCGCTCTCCTCCTCGCCGCGCCCGCTCTCTACCTCTACCTGCGCGCTCAGGCTCTCCACCTCACCCTCGTCCTTTCCGGCAAGGCGCGCCGCTCCTTTGCGGCCACCCTGCGAGTGGTCGGGTATGCCAACGGGTCGCTGGCTCCGCTCCTCCTCCTCCCCATCGCGGGCGATCTCCTCTTCCTCGTGGCCGGGTCCATGGCCGAGGTCAGCGGCATCCGGAAAGCGCACGGCCTTCGTCTCGGCGAGGCCATCGCCGTGGAGCTCGTGCCGGTCTCGCTCCTCCTCCTCGCCCTCGGAGCGGCCCTGATCGTCGCCTTTCTCGGGTGGAGCCAGGTGCGGTCATGAGCCGAAACCATCGGGGCATGCTTCTCGTCACCGCCCTTGTCTCGCTGATCGGCTGCGCCTCGAACGTCAACGACATCCTCGAGGAGGCGAAGAGCGGCGATCCGGAAAGCGTGGAGGAGGCGGTAATCCAGCTCGGCGAGATGCTCCGCCAGAAGGAGGAGGGCGGATACCCCTTCGATGAAGCGGACGCCGTGGCCATCCTCTACCTGAAGGACGTGGCCAGGAAGAGCTCGAACCCGCTCAACCGGGCCAGGGCCATGTCCAGCCTCGGTCTCCTCCGGAGACCCGATCTCGGACACATCTTCCTCGCCGGTCTCGAGGACAAGTCCTGGATCGTCCAGCTCGAGGCCGCGCGGGGGCTGGCCGCGAAGTCCTACCCGGAATCGGCATCCGCGCTCGCGAAGCAGATCGATGCCGACCACAGGATGGAGGTGCGGCTGGCTCTCATCCGCGCTCTCCAGGCTGCCGGCGGCGACGCGGCGCTCGAGGCGCTCCTCCGCGTGTTCCTCGACCGCACGAGCCGCTTCCGCAACATGAAGATCGCCGCCTACGAGGGGGTCCGGGCCCTGAGCGGCCGGCCGTACGCCTTCGAGGACGCGGACAACTGGGAGCGGTATTACAACGATCGCTTCGTTCCGGCCAAGAACGATGGAGAGCCGCCTGCGCAGCCCGGGGGGGCCCCCGCCTCGGGAACGGAGCGCGGGAGCGGGTGAGGGCCGGACGGGGTCCCGAGGCGCAGCGCTCCTGATGCTCCGTCGCCGGCTCATCCTCTTCTTCAAGCTCGCGGTCGCCTTCGGGCTCATCTACTGGCTCGCGGCTTCCGGACGCATAGACCTCCGGAAGCTCGCCGACGTGGGCGAGCGGTGGCCCTGGTTCGTCGCAGCCCAGGTGCCCTTCGACATCATCATGCTGCTCGCGGCCTACCGGTGGCGTCTCCTCCTTCGCGCCCAGGGTATCCACTACACGTTCATGGACACGTTTTCGCTGACCATGATCGGCCAGCTCTTCAACCAGGTCGTCATCGGCTCGACCGGCGGCGACATGGTGAAGGCGTACGCCGTGGCCATGGAGCACCCTGGCCGGAAGAGCGGGGGGATCATGTCCGTGGTGGTCGACAGGCTCGTGGGCCTCATCGTCCTCATCGTCTTCGCGCTGGGCGCCATGAGCTTCAACCTCGAGCTCATACGCTCACGGGCGGAGCTCACCTACATGGCGGCGGGGATCGGTCTCGCTCTGATCGTCGCCCTGGGCGGCCTGCTGGTCTTCTACTCGGACCGCTTGCGACGGAACCCCATCGTGGGCGCGGTCCTCTCCTGGATCCCCTTCCGGGAGAAGCTCGCCACGGTTGCCGAGGCGGTGTACGTGTACAAGTTCCATCCAAGGGAGGTGGCGCTCTCCGTCGTGGTCTCGTTCTTCGTGCACGTCGCGGTGGTCATCATGAACCTCCTGCTCGCGAAGGCCCTCATTCCGGCTCCTCTGCCCTGGGCAAGCTTCTTCTTCCTCATCCCCATAGCCCAGGTCGGCATGGCCGTTCCCATAAACCCGCCGGGGGCCATCGGCACGGCGGAGGGGATTTACGAGTACCTCCTTCCACTCGCCGGCGTTCCCCACGGCGCCATGATCTGCATCCTCCAGAGATTCACGTACTACCTGTGGGCCGCGCTGGGCGCGGTCTTCTACGTGAGGCGGAAGGGAAGGGTGGCCGGGGCGGTCCAGGCGGCGCTCTCGGAGGACGCGAAGCCGCTTCTGGGCGGCCCTCAGGACGATGCGGGTCCCGAGCCGAAGGAGAGGATGCCGGCGGCCCCCGCCCCCGCCTCCGAGCCGAGCCGGTCTCCCTGAACGGCGGCCGGCCTGCATCCTTCCTTGCGAATCCGGGGGCGGTACGGGTACATTCGGAATACCGGGAGAGGACCCGGACGACCATGGAAACCACCCCTTCCGCTCCATCGCGACCCCACGGACCCGGTTTTCCGCTCCTTGCTGCACGGCTGATCGGTTGCCTCCTCGTCGAGATGGTGGTCGGCCTCTTCCACATGATCATCTTCCTCTTCCGCCGCCGTGCGGAGCGGGACCGCATACGCTCGATAATCCTCGCGGCGGGGAGGTCCGCCGCCGCGGTACTGGCGCTTTCCTTCGTGGTCCTGGGCTCTGCGGGCTGCGAGTCCTGCCATACCGAGCGGATCACCTCCCATCCCGGCACATCTCTCGAATGGCACTGGAACGAGCTCGTCGACTCTGCCGATGACATCTTCCGCATGAGGGACTGGAAGGAGTCGCTCATGAGCGATCTCGAGGACCTCGTCAGCGATGACCCGTGCCAGCTCCCGGAGACCTTCGCTCTCTGGGGGTGGTAAGGCGGAGTCGAGTCCCGGCCCGCGTGGAGCTCGACCTACAGGGACCGTAATGTTTTGACCGATATCCGGTCGATCGTATACTCACGCGGAACCGTCTGCGGCCGCTACCCCGGGGCCACTCCTCCACTCCGATGAACCTGGAAAAGGTCAAGATCAAGAGGGTCATCGGGCCCACGCCCAGCGGCGCGGCGGTCCTCCTGGGGAACGAGAAGAAGACGTTCGTCGTCTTCGTGGGGTTCTACGAGGCGGCGGCGCTCATCCGGGAGATCAACCACGAGGTCCCCGCGCGCCCTCTCACCCACGAGCTCATCCAGAACGTGTTCCTGGGGTTCGACCTCGAGGTCAAGCACGTCATCATCTCCACGATCCTCGAGAACACGTTCTGCGCGACCCTCATCCTCCAGCAGAAGGTGGGCGCGGGGAACGAGGAGTGGCTGGCGCGGCGAAACGAGGTCCGGATCGATGCGCGCCCCAGCGATTGCTTCGTCATCGCGCTGAAGAACAAGGTCGACATCTTCGTGACCCGGGAGGTCTTCGATCAGGTGCAGGATGTCTCGAAGATGACGGAGGACGTCGAGGGAAGCCTTACAGGAGGGAACATCCTGGGCGGACAGTCCCTGGGCGAGCTCGAGTTCGACTTGAAGACCTCGGAAGAGGAAGAAGGATCGGGCGGAGCTGCGGAGGTGAGCCCGGGCTCTTCGTTCTTCGAAGATGAACCTGGCCTCGAGCAGGAAGATGACGAGGACGATCCGGGCGAAGAGAGAAAAGGGAAACACACTTGATGCGCATCGCGAAATATCTGGGATCGTGGGCCGACGGAATTCGTGCGCCCGGCATCGTTCTGGGGGCGCTCATAGCCTTCTCAGGTATCCACCTCGTTGGAGGCGGAGAGGGGCGGGATGGCCGCATCCTCCGCCAAGCCGTGGCCGACCTTGAGGAGGGAGAGTACGAGTTCTACCCGAACCGCCGGAGCATCTGGATCGTCAACCGCTCGAACGGCCGGATGGCGAACTACTACTTCAACGATGACGAGCTCGGGAGCGTGGACCGCTCCCGAGTGGCCACGATCGATCTCAAGACATTCCCCCGCAAGGACACCGTCCTTCACCTGAGCGACCGGAACTACAACAACATCCTCTGGGTCTGCAACCTGAGGACGGGTGACGTGCAGATGTGGCATCCGGGACGCGACGGCGTGCTGCGATCCGAGCAGCCGATCACGAGCAGCATCGACCTCATGGAGCGATGAGCCCGGGAGTGGGCCGGACGGCCGGTGATCTACGGAGGGCTCTCGCGGTGATCGTTTGCGCCCTCGTCGTTGCGAGCTGCTGCACGACTCCGCCGAAGGCGAGCAAGTTCTTCTCGCGCAGCACCTGCAAGGAGGCCCTGCGCGGCTTCGTCTATGCCGTCGACGTGGGGGAGTGGGACTATGCCTTCGAGAGCCTCGCCTCCGCTTCGAGGGAGGAGATCGGCTCCCCGCTCCGCTTCCAGATCGCCGTCAACTATCTGAAGGACCCGATCTTCAAGGACATCTCGCTCTACAAGCTCATCTCCGAGTCCGTGCCGAATGAAGGGGAGGAGTGCCGGCTGGGTGACCGCGGCACCATCATCGTCACTCCCTTCGTGAAGGACGAGAACGGGAGGATCACCTTCTTCAAGGTCCCGCTCCTCTTCCTCCTCGAAGATGAGGAGTGGCGTCTCGACCTCCTCGGCTCGCTCGAGGCCGTGAGATCCACGATGCCGGCGCCGAAGGACCTCACGCGGAGGTAAGGGCCCTCCGTGGCGGGCCCTAAGGTGCGGATTGCTCGAAGGCCATCGATGTTCTCGGCCCTCATCATTTCCTGAATTTCCCTAAAGGCGCCCACCTGGCAGGACGATAAGAAGGGCGTTCTCAGACCGATAAGTCAGGTGAGGCGGCCACGGCCGAACGGGAAGTGAAGAGAGAGACCGAGGGAAGCCAGTCTTCCTGCGCCCTTGGAAGAGAGAGACCCGCGCCGGCCGCGCTCCCGGGACCTTCGGTGGGGAAGGTCTGTCACGCAATGCGGAGTCGTGGCTCCGCGCGACGTGCCGGGCTTGCCCGAGCTCGCGCCGCATGGATCAACGTGGATAGAGCGAGCGACGGCCACGAGGACTCATTGGCGCGGATTGCGCGCGCAGGCACCGGCTCCGGTGTCCTACCCATCGACGCTGGTTCCAGCGCGAGCGTTGGCGGGTCCGTGCTTCGAGTCCAGACGATACGGCGAGGCCGCCTCCGGCCTCGCCGTCATTTCCAACACGCATCGCCCGGCAACGCCCGGCGACATCAACACTTGCTACCCAGCTACTGCGCCTCCTGACAAGGCGCAGCCCACAGTTCTACCCTCCACTCGCCCCGGCCCGCCTCACAGGCCGGGGTGCCTTTTTTCAATGGCCGGGCATCTTTTCAGTGGCCGGGCTTCGCCCGGCACGATCAAGTAAAGACAGGGGAGGAGTAAAGGCAGGGAGTGGCTCGGTGGACTTCTAGCGAACCCGCATCGTAATCTTCCCGATGGAGAGGAGGATGCGCCATGAACGCTGTACGACTGGCTGTGGGTGTCCTGGTCCTCGGGCTCGCGGGGTGCGTTTACGGGCCCGAGCACATCCCCATGCTGCAAGCGAACCGTGACGCTCGCCTGAACGAGGCGCGGGCCTGGGATGCCGCCATACACGATGTGGAGGCCCGGTTCGGTCTACCCCCCTCGCCCGGCATCGAGGGCGTTCGGGAAGCCGATGCCGCCCGGATCGAGTCCTCGAGCCTCGAGGCCAGGGTCACGGCCCTTCGAGAAGAGAACCGGAGGCTCGCGGAGAAGATCGCCGAGCTCGAGGATCCCTGGTTCCGCTCGCTTCCGCCCCGGGAGCAGGTCGACTGGCGCATTCACCGCGACCTCCTTCGCGAGCGAGCCGACGGAGGGCAGGGTGGGGATCGAGGATCTGCTCCCCGGCTCGATGATCGAGCGGCGTCGGAGCCTGGCCCGAGCGGAGCGCCCGGCATCCAGGAGATCTGAAACTCCGGCACGATGCTAGGGGCCGTGCCTCGAGGTCTCCCGGAGACAAGGAGAAGCCGGGAGGGGGAGCGGGAGCGCGAGCGGGAGGGAGGACGAGAGTCGGGACTCGACTGGATGTGCCCGCAGCGAGAACGTATCGTTCCTCGTCGCCCGCGGCCGCCCCGCCGGGCGGCAGGGAGTGGCTCGGTGGACATGGAGCGTACTGAAACCTGAAGCATGACCCCCCGGAAATTCGAACGGGTCCTCGTCGCGAACCGTAGCGAGATCGCCATCCGTGTCTTCCGCGCCTGTACGGAGCTCGGGATCCGGACGATCGGCATCTTCAGCAAGGAGGACCGCTCCGCGCTCCACCGCTACAAGGCGGACGAGTCCTACCCGCTCGACGAGAGCCTCGATCCGCTGAAGGCTTACCTCGACATCCAGGGCATCGTGACGATCGCGAAGCGCCATGAAGCCGACGCGATCCACCCCGGCTACGGCTTCCTCTCCGAGAACCCCGAGCTCGCCCGCGCCTGCCGGAAGGCGGGTATCGCCTTCGTGGGGCCGCCGCCGGAGATCCTCGAGATGATGGGGGACAAGACAGCGGCCAGGAGGGCGGCGCAGAGCCAGGGCATTCCCATCGTCCCGGGAACGGACGGCCCTCTCCAGGATGTCGCCGCGGCGCGGAAGGCGGCAGCGGAGATGGGCTACCCCGTCATCATCAAGGCCTCGTTCGGCGGCGGCGGCCGCGGCATGCGGGTGTGCCGGAACGACCGCGAGCTGGGCGAGTTCGTCTCGCAGGCGCAGCGCGAGGCCGCCGCCGCGTTCGGAAGCGGCGACATCTTCCTCGAGAAGTACCTCGAGAGTCCGAAGCACATCGAGGTGCAGGTCCTGGGGGACATGCACGGGAACGTCGTCCACCTCTACGACAGGGACTGCTCGGTCCAGCGGCGGCACCAGAAGGTGGTGGAGATCGCCCCCTCGCCGGGAGTCCCCGCGGAGCTCCGGGAGAGACTCTGCTCGGAGGCCGTGAAGCTCGCGGCGTCCGTGCGCTACGAGAACGCGGGGACCGTGGAGTTCCTCGTGGATCGCCGGGGCGGGCACTACTTCATCGAGATGAACCCCCGCGTCCAGGTCGAGCACACCGTCACCGAGATGGTGACGGGCATCGACATCGTAAAGAGCCAGCTCCGGATCGCGGAGGGTCATCCCCTCGGCAGCCCCGAGATCGGCATCCGTTCCCAGGCGGAAGTGAGCCTGCGGGGCTACGCGCTCCAGTGCCGTATCACCACGGAGGACCCGGCGAACGGCTTCATCCCGGACTACGGCCGCATCACGCACTACCGCTCGGCGGCCGGCTTCGGGATACGGCTCGATGCGGGAACCGCCTTCTCCGGCGCGGTGATCACGCCCTACTACGACTCTCTCCTCGTCAAGGTGTCCGCCTCCGGCCTGACCTTCGACGAGGCCTGCCGCAAGATGGACCGCGCTCTCGCCGAGTGGCGCGTCCGCGGCGTGAAGACGAACCTGCCCTTCCTCCGGAACGTCGTGAACCACGCGTTGTTCCGCGCCGGGAAGACGACGACCACGTTCATCGAGGAATCGCCCGAGCTCCTCGACTTCCCGGAGCGCTTCGATCGCGCCACGAGGCTCCTCGAGTACATCGGGGACGTCAGCGTGAACGGGAATCCGGCGGTCAAGGGCGCGCGTCCCACGGACCTCAGGAAGCCCGTCGTGCCCGCCCACGACCAGGACTCGCCACCGCCGCCGGGGTCGCGCGACCGCTGGAAGAAGCTCGGAACGAAGGCCTTCCTCACGGAGGTGAAGGCCGAGAAGAAGCTCCTCGTCACCGACACGACGTTCCGGGACGCGCACCAGTCGCTCCTGGCCACTCGCCTCCGGACCTACGACATGCTGAAGGTCGCGCCGGCCGTGGCGCGGCACCTCCATCCGCTCTTCTCCCTCGAGATGTGGGGAGGCGCCACCTTCGACACCTCCATGCGTTTCCTGAGCGAGGACCCCTGGGAACGCCTCGGCCTGCTCCGGAAGCAGATCCCCAACATCCTCTTTCAGATGCTCCTCCGTGGCGCGAACGCGGTCGGCTATACGAACTACCCGGACAACGTGGTCCAGCGCTTCGTGGACGAGGCTGCGCGGACGGGCATGGATCTCTTCCGCATCTTCGATTCGCTCAACTGGCTTCCCGGCATCACGCCGGCCCTCGAGATGGTGAACGAGGCCGGCGGCATAGCGGAGGCCGCCGTCTGCTACACGGGAAACATCGGAGACCCCGGACGGGACCGCTACGGGCTCGAGTACTACGTCGGGCTCGCGAAGGAGCTCGAGCGCGCGGGCTCGCACATACTCGGCATCAAGGACATGTCGGGGCTCCTCAGGCCGTTCGCCGCGAGGAGACTGGTCAAGGCTCTCCGGGAGGCGGTCGGTATCCCGATTCATCTCCACACGCACGACACGGCGGGTGTCCAGGCGGCCTCGCTCGTCCTCGCGGCGGAGGCCGGTGTGAACGTCGTCGACTGCGCGATCGGAGCCATGAGTGGGCTCACGAGCCAGGTGAACCTCGAGTCGCTCGTGGCGGCGTTCGAGCACGAGGAGAGGGACACGCGGCTCGACTACGACAGGCTCCTCGAGCACACGTACTACTGGGAGGATGTGCGGAAGTACTACGCCGCGTTCGAGAGCGGGCTCAAGGCGAGCTCCGGCGACGTGTACGTCCACGAGATCCCGGGCGGCCAGTACTCGAACCTCCGTCCCCAGGCGGATGCCATGAACCTCGGCCACCGCCTGCCCGAGCTGAAGCGCATGTACGCGGTCGTGAACCGGATGCTCGGCGACATCGTGAAGGTCACGCCGAGCTCGAAGATGGTGGGGGACTTCGCCCTCTTCATGCTCACGAACAACCTCACGCCGGAGGCCGTGCTCGAGCAGGGCAAGGACCTCACTTTCCCGGAGTCCGTGATCGGCTACTTCGCGGGCGACATCGGGCAACCGCCGGGTGGTTTTCCCGAGAAGCTGGCCGAGGTGATCCTCAAGGGACGGAAGCCGCTCCGCGGCAGGCCCGGAGAGTCCCTGCCGCCCGTCGATTTCGCGATGACAAAGGTCGATCTCGACAAGAAGATCGGCCGCTCGGCGAGCGAGCGCGACGTCCTCTCCTATCTGATGTATCCGAAGGTCTTCACCGACTTCGCGGCGTTCCAGAAGAAGTACACCGACGTGTCGGTGGTCCCGACGGACGTGGTCTTCTACGGGCTCCAGAAGGGCGAGGAGACGGAGATCGAGATCGAGAAGGGGAAGACGCTCTTCATCAAGCTCGTCGCGGTGGGGGAGCCCGACGAGCACGGGGAGCGCACGCTCTTCTTCGAGCTGAACGGCCATCCCCGCGAGGTGAAGGTGATCGACCGGAAGCTCGGGAAGATCGCCCCCACGAGGCCGAAGGCCGACAGGGATAACCTGCATCACCTCGGCGCCACGATGCCGGGCATGGTGGTCGAGGTGAAGGTGAAGCCGGGCGACGAGGTCCGGGAGGGCGACAAGCTGATCGTCATCGAGGCGATGAAGATGGAGCTGACCGTGGCCTCGCCGCTCCACGGGGTCGTGAAGGAGATCCACGTGAAGCCGAAGGATCGCGTGGATGCGGGCGACCTCCTGGTCGTGTTCCGGTAGGCGGCCGAACGTGGATCTCTTCTCGGAGGCGATGCGGCGCGATCCGTATCCCGTCTACGACCGCATACGGAGCACCACCCCGGTGCTCCACGACGCCGCGACGGACATCTGGA
>Ga0075420_100004289_pt1 | contig 12488 bp, 14 predicted proteins | sample SoiMetdeltSBSDD4_FD_75296 | JGI IMG/M metagenome (GOLD analysis project Ga0075420, IMG submission 75296) | Bulk soil microbial communities from a Populus tree surrounding site in Tennessee, USA - Soil MetaG P. deltoides SBSDD4 | ecosystem: Environmental > Terrestrial > Soil > Tree plantation... | reverse complement strand
TGATGAAAGGCAACAAGGCCGAAGCGGAGAACTCGGTGAAGCTCGCCGAGAAGGCAGGCTTCAAAGTCAACCCGCAGCTGAAGGCGGATATCAAGAAGCTGAACTGACCCGTGTGAGCTCTGGAGTTCCTGAGTTCCAGAGTTCCTTAAGTTCGCATGAAACTGAGCTCAGGAACTCTGGAACTTCAGGAACTCCGGAACTCCGGAACTCGCCCGCTACGTGTCGATCTGTGCCCGCTGTAGCCTGCCGCTGAAATCAACATAGATCGACTTCCACTCCGAGAACACATCGAGGGCGGCGGTTCCCGCTTCGCGGTGACCGTTGCCCGTCGCCTTGGTGCCGCCGAACGGCAGATGCACTTCCGCGCCGATCGTCGGGGCGTTCACGTAGAAGATCCCCGTGTACATGTCGCGCATCGCGGCAAAGGCCGTGTTGACGTCGCGCGTGTAGATCGACGCGGACAGCCCGTAGGCGACGCCGTTGCCGATGGCGATCGCCTCGTCCAGCGATCGACATCGCATCACCGACACGACTGGACCGAAGATCTCTTCCTGCGCGATCCGCATCTTCGGATCGACGTCGCCAAAGATCGTCGGCTCGTGGAACCAGCCGCGCGCGTGCGCACCCGTGTCGAGGCGATGACCGCCGGTGACGAGCGTCGCGCCCTCCTGCTGACCGATGGCGACGTACTTCATGACCGTCTCGAGCTGTGATTCGCTGACGGAGGGACCCATCTGCGTCCGCTCATCGAGACCGTCGCCGACGCGCAGCGCCTTGGTGCGGTTGGCGAACTCGCGCAGGAACTCGTCGTAGACGCGCTCGTGCACGACGACGCGACTCGCCGCGGTGCACCGCTGACCGGTCGTGCCGAAACCGCCCCACAGGCACCCCTCGATCGCGAGCTCGAGCTGCGCGTCGTCCATGATCATGACGACGTTCTTGCCCCCCATCTCGAGGTGCACCTTCTTGAAGTTCGGCGCCGCGTTCTGATTGACGATGCGGCCGACGGTCGTGGAGCCGGTGAAGGAGACGACCTTGACCTCGTCGTGTGTGGACAACCGGGTGCCGACCTCGGGACCGCCCGTCACGAGGTTGACGACCCCTGGCGGAATTCCGGCCTCCTCGAGCACCTTGACGAAATTGACCGCTGAGAGCGGCGTCAACGTCGCCGGCTTGAACACGACTGTGTTGCCGCACACCAGCGCGGGCGCGATCTTCCACGAGGGAATCGCCATCGGAAAGTTCCACGGCGTGATCACCGAGCAGACGCCGAGCGGCTGGCGAACCGACATCGCGAACTTGTCTCGCAGCTCGGACGGCACGGTCTGACCGTACAGACGACGCCCTTCGCCCGCCATGTAGAGCGTCATGTCGATCGCTTCCTGGACGTCGCCGCGCGTTTCCTCGAGCACCTTGCCCATCTCGCGCGTCATGTCGCGGGCGAACGCGTCTTTCCGCTGCTCGATCAGCCGGGCGGCCGCATACAGCATTTCGGCGCGTTTCGGCGCGGGCACGAGCCGCCATCGGTCGTAGGCGCGAACGGCGGCGGCGATCGCCGATTCGACGTCCTCGACCGTCGACTCCTGGAAGACGCCGATGAGGTCGTCGCGATTGGCCGGGCTGCGATTCTCGAAGGTCTTCCCCGAGCGCGACCCGATCCAGCATCCATCGATGAAATTCAGGTAGGTTGGCACGTCCTTCTCCGTCACGATTGACAGGCCCCAGGACCCAGGCCTCAGGCCTCACGCCCGGGCCTCCTGCCACGGCGTTAACTGTGTCATTGCCTGAGGCCTAGGCCCTGAGTCCTCTGTCGAGCGCTCCCGTGTGGAATTTTGTACCCGGTTGTAGCTCACAGAACGGGCTAATAGCCGCCTCGTCCGGGTACATCTACGGGAATCATCCAGGGCCTCGACCAGGATTCAACGGACTGGATGGGGTGTCTGTTCACGGACAAGGCGGGCCGAAAAGACGGAAAACCCACAGAACTCCGAATTCAGACAACTCAGGTTGTCCAAAACCTCCATACACACAGCAACGGACGGCCGTATAAGGCTTTAGGGCTGTTCACGCACTGATTGTGCAGCAACCCCTGATGTCCGGAATCCTGCGACCGACAATATCTGGGGCTGTAATTGCGCACGGCTTCCGAAACCTCCCATGGCATGGATCCTGTATACCAAAGGGAACAGAAGGGCGGTAACCGAGATGCCTCACACCAACCGAATCAGCGACACCCCGGTGCAGAAGGTGGTCGTGGTGAACGGCAACACCGAGGTGCTCGGCATGCTCGAATCCGTGCTCGATGCCGGCCGATACGACATGGTCTTCGTGGAGCCCGGTGATCGTGCTTATTCGCAGATCCGCAAAGTGCTGCCGAACCTGGTGATCCTGTGCACGCGCATCGAGGAGCTCGACGGCTTCCAACTGCTCACGATGCTGAAGCTGGATCCGAACACCAGCGATATCCCGGTTCTGACCTACACCACTGAACATGAGGGTCAGGACTTCGACATGGTGCTGTCCTCGTTCACCGACGAGGACCCGGACAGCGTCTTCCCGAGCCGCCCTGCGCTGCGGATGAATTGATCAGCAGCTGGGGTCGGGAGTCATTTCCTGACTTCGCCTCCAAGATGACTCCCGACTCCTCATCGGACAAACGAGACGCCGAGCGCATTCCGATGTTCGGCTACCTCCAGGGCGAGGTGATGGTGTTTCAACCGATGCAGATCAAGGAAGTCAGCATCGGCGGCGCGCTGGTCGAAACACGCTTTCCGCTTCATCTCAACTCGCTGCACGATCTCCGGCTGACGTTGGGCGACCGCTCGATCATCGTCAAAGGACGGGTGGTGCACTCGCAGATTCGCGACGTCGATCAGGACGTGGTGATCTACTGGACGGGAATCGAGTTCGTTGAGCCTTCTGGCCACGCGTCGACGGCGATCGCCGAATTCCTCGACGCAGTGCGGACGCTGCGCAGTTCCGTTTAGCTGCGCGAGCGGGTCAAACCGAAAATCATTAGCGCGCGGCGCGGAGATGTTCGAGATAGTCGCCTGAGGCGATCCGCTCGGCGCGACCGAGCGGCGCGTTGTAGAAGTAGGCTGCGGCTTGCACCACCAACCCGTTCTCCAGTGTGACGTGGGTCAATCGGCGAGTGTACAGGCTGGCCTCGGGCTCGCCCGGTCGGTAGCCTTCGATTTCGTCGAGCGCTCGAAGGACGACCATCGGCCGCGTCATCTCATAGACCTCGCCCCACACTCGACCGTCCGTCGCGGGAACGGCAGCCGGGTAGATGCCCAGATCGTAGAGCGCGGCCGCAATCGAACCGCGGCCTTTGAAGACGAGGTGCTGCTCGATGTTCAGACGCCCGGTACGATTGAAGGGCGTCATCAACGTGCCATAAAAGAAAACGAGATCAGCCATCGTCACAAGGTGCACGGCCCGCGGGCAGGCGCAAGAAGGCGGGCCGATATGGCTGATTTACGTCGGGTGGCGCCGGGCTATTTACCTGGAGCGCCGTCGGCGCAGGCGCTTGTTCCCTTAGAGCGCCGGCGGGGCCGGTGCTCGCGGCGCATCAGGAGCGACCTGCGGAAGCGGCGTTTCAGGCGGCAGCTGAGGCAGACGCGGTCGCTGCGCACGAATCGCGCCGAGCGCGTCGAGGATCTCTGGTGGCAGCGAGAACGAGAGCGACACGGTCTTGCCCTCACCACCGAGCTGGAGCGAGTTGATCAGTTCGGTCAAACCCGCTTGATTTCCGACCTGCAAGCGAGCCAACGCCAGGAATCCCTGAATGACCTGTCGGAGATCCTGGGCGGACGTATCGTCGACGGCTTCCACTTGAAGCTGCCCGTCCACACCAGCACCGATCACGCCTTTGGCTGAGAACCAGCTGATCTTTGGCAGCTTGCTCCGGACATCCTGAGGAAGCCGGTCACTCGTGAGCGCGTCGAAGCGCGCCACCGCCCAGACAGTGCCATCGTCGACGTTTCGCACGAGGCGCATCAATTCGGTGTTGTCGCCCACGTTCCGACCACCGGCGCTCTTGGTCTCAATGGCCTTGCGCACGACGGCTGGCGCGCCCACTGCGACCAGTCCGGGCTCGACAAACGCCAGCGCAAAATCACCTCTGGTAACTACCCGAGCACCCTGATAGTCCTCGGACGTGGCACTTTCCTGCTTGGCCAGTTCCTCGAGGCGCGCCTGGTCGAACCGGCCTCGCGCGAGGACCAGCGGGGGTCCCTCCGTCTCGGGGGCCTTGACCACGGCGGCAACGACGTAGTCGATGTCTTTTTCGACGTCGATGCCCGTGTGTTCCTGAAAGCTGCGGGCCCCGTCTCCCCCTTGCGGGTGGATGGCTTCGAGCCTCCGGCGCAACTCGGACGCCATGACATCGTGGACGTTGGCGTAGGCGACGAGACCGGCATCCTCGGGCACATATGCGAACTCGGCAAGCCCGTTTCCCCCAATCACCGGCAGGTTCTGCAGGCCGACATACGAGGCCACCAGCCCGGTTCCGAGCCCGGCCACGAGGATTCCGGCCGCGACGAACAAAAAGATACGGGTGCGCCTGTTCATGGAGTCCGTCCCTAGCCAGTATACGGCGTCACGAGTGCTTGAGTTCCCGCAACTATTGATCCAACACGTATTCCCGGGTCTCGATGATGCGGCCCGCCAGGGCCAGGAACAGCACAACCGCAAAGGTCAGCGCGGCAATGCTCAGCATCACTGACGGCGGATCGGGGATCATCGCCTCGAGCAGCGACACCACGCCACCCGAAAACCTCGTGTGCGGCACGAGCCCCTGCAGGTAATACATGATCGTGAACCGGCGCAGATACCCGGGGATGAGAAGCGCCGCCTGCTCCCAGCCGAACGCGAAGACGAGGCTCGCGACCAGCGGCCGCTTCACGAAGACACCCACGAACGCGAACAGCGCACCATACGCCGCCAACCCGATCGCGAGCAGACCGAGGTCGATGAGCAGCGATCGGAAGCTCGACGCCACCTGCGTCAACGGCACGATCAGGAAGTACACGAGCATGATCGACGGCAGCACGACCAGCGTGGTGCACGCCAGATAGGCCACGTACTTCCCGACGAGAATCGCGCTCCGCCGCAGCGGCCGCGTGAACAGGTAGGTGATGGTCTTGTCTTCGACCTCGTCGGCGATGAGCGATGTGCCGTAGAACACCCCGAGTACGGGCACGATGAACCGCAGGAAGGGGACCCAGATCAGCACCCCGAACATGCCGACCGGATCGACGGCCACGCCGTTGACGCGCAGCGCGGGAATGCCGAACGCCTGCACGATGCGCATGACGAGCGCGATGATCACCGGCGCGCCGACGACGAGCGCCATGAAGATCGTCCGCCGCGACCAGAGCATCTCGCCGAGCGACAGATCGAACACACGCCAGACGCCATTGACGAACGAGGCGGGAGCCGCTGCCACGCGGCTGTTCATTTGGTCGTGAACCCGGTTCTGCGCCGCCTCGTTCATTGCTTCACCAGGTACTTGAAGACGGCCTGCAGGTTGTCGTCCGGCGACGTGACCTCGTCGATCGCACCGGCTTCTCCCGTTGCGGCCATCTCCGTCAGGCGCGCGTAAAACGCGTCAGGCCGCGACGTCTCGATGATGACGGCGCCGGGCTCGAAGCGCAGGCTGAGGACGCCATCTTCCGTGAGCAGCGTACGGGCGAGCTCGCGCGGCGCGTCGGCGCGGATGAACACCGTGTGCGGATGTTCGTCGATCAGCTCGCGAATCTGATGGACGTTGCCTTCGGCGACGATCCGTCCGTTGTTGATGAGGAGGATGTTCGAGGTCATCGCCTCCACTTCATGGAGGATGTGACTCGAGACCAGCACGCTCTTGCCGGCGCGTCCCCACTCGCGAATCTGGCGAATCGTGCGCCGGCGCATGATCGGATCCATGCCGCCCAGCGGCTCGTCGAGGATCAAGAGCTCCGGATCGTGCGCAATCGCCTGCGCCAGCTTGACGCGCTGCCGCATGCCCTTGCTGTACGCGCCGATCTTCTTGTCGGCGGCGTCCAGCAAATCGACCGCTTCGAGCGCGCGGCGTGCCGCGCCGGTTGCGGCGGACAGATCCGCGCCGCCGAGGCGGACCAGAGCCGTGACCCAGTCGAGCCCCGTCATGCGATCGTAGAACGCGTCCTGCTCCGGGCAGAACCCGATGCGGTGATAGATCGGCGGGTTACCCCAGATCGGCTCGTTGAGCACACGAACCGTACCTTTGCTCGGCTTGAGTTGCCCCGTAATCAGCTTCATGAACGTCGACTTGCCGGCGCCGTTGGGACCGAGCAACCCCGTGATGCCCGGCGGCACCGACACCGTGACGTCGTTCAGGCCCGATACCTGACCGTACCACTTCGAGAGATGTTCGGTCGCAATCATGGTTCTCAGCTCGCCGGCGGGTCAGGCGACGACTTCGACGGCGCGAACGCGACGCTCGAGGACGATCACGGACAGCACAATGAGTCCGACGACCACGGCAAGCGCAACCACCACCGGCACCGGTGGCGTCGTCCGCGCACGAAACACCCACGCCGTGATCACATCCACCATGTCACCGGGCGAGATCGCGGCCCAGGCGCGACTGCCCGTGATCGCGCGCAGCGACTGATACATCCCGGCCGTGAAAAACGTGAGGCCGGCAAACATCACCGAAACGAAGCGACGGCTCTTGGTCGAGGCCGACAGCGCCAGGATCAGGAACGCCGAGACGAGCGTGCGGACGAAGGACGCCAGCGTGATGGCCGGCAGCAGGAACAGGTTCTCGCGCAGGAAGGCGAAGCTGCCGCTCAAGACGATCTGCGTGACGACCAGCAGCATCGCGGGCAGCCAGGTCACCCCGAGGAGAAAGATCATCGGCGGCACGAGCTTGCCGGTGATGTACTCCACCCGCGTCAGCGGTTTCGACAGGTACACCTGCAACGCGTTGGCACGCCGGTCGTCGGCGATCAGCCCGGCCTGCGCGATCGTGACGAGGAACACGAAGATGCTCTGCCCGCTCAGAAAGTCCTGAAAGAGCTGCGGCGACACGGCGAAGAACGACGGCGCCTGCGGCACGCTCGTCGCGAAGTAGATCCGCGCCGCGTAGGCGGCGAACCGGCCCCAGGCGACCAGCAGGAGGATTTGAAAGGGGCGGTACTTGATCGCGGCCATCAGATGCGTGCGCGCAATCACCAACCACGCCTGCCCGTGGGGCGTGCGCTGGCCGGCGTAATGACGATAGCCTTGATCGTGGATTGGCATTCAGGCGCTCACTCACCAACGGCTTTCGCGAAGACGTCTTCCAGCGTCGGCACGCTCGCCTTCAGGTGTCGCACTTGCACATGCTGCTGAGAGGCGAGCTGAAACAGAAACGGTGCGCCGCGATCGTCGGGCACGAAGGCGCGCATGACGTCTTCGTCGGTCGCATGGCACTCGAGACCGGCCGCCTGCAGCGCCGCGATGAAGGCGGCGGTGTCGCCCTTCACGCGAATCTCGAACACCCGGCCACCCGGCCCCTTCAACGCTTCGATCGGGCCCTGCGTCGCGACCGCGCCCTTGTCGAGCACGATCACGTGATCACAGGTGTACTCGACGTCGGGCAGCAGATGCGACGAGAGGATCAGATTGATCTGCTTGTTATGGGCGATGTCGCGCACCAGCTCCAGCATCTCGTCCCGGCCCTTCGGATCCATGCCGTTGGTGGGCTCGTCGAGGAACAGCAGCTCGGGGTCGTGCACCAACGCCTGCGCCAGCTTGATGCGCTGCTTCATGCCGGTCGAGTACTGCTCGACGTTGCGATACCTCGCTTCCCCCAACCCGACGTAGTAGAGCACTTCGTGGGCACGCTGCATCGCGTCGGCGCGCGGCAATCCAGCCAGCTCGCCGCAGTACGCGACGAAGGCCACCGCATTCATGCCGGGGATGTGCGCATCCGTCTCCGGCATGTAGCCGATGCGCCGCCGGATCTGCAATGGTGAATGGCGCACATCGAGTCCGAGCACACGCATGCGCCCGCGTTCTGGAACAAGCAAGCCGAGGACTGCCTTGAGGAGCGTGCTCTTGCCCGCACCGTTGGGCCCGAGCAGACCCACCGCCCCGCTGGGAAGCGCGATGCTGACGTCGCGCAGCGCCGGGTTCTTGCCGTAGCGGACGCTGACGCCCTCGAGATCGACAACGGGGGGCATTACAGAGGCCATACGTTCGGTTTTGTCGGATCGTTCAAAACCTGGGAGTGTGTCATAGGCTTCCGCGCAGGCCCAGCACATCCGCCTGTTCGCGCAGCGATTCGATCACGTTGGTGGCGTGCACATCGAGCGGGAGGCCGAGCTCCTCCGCGCCCCTCCGCAGATCCTCGCGCGATACCGCGCGCGCGAACGCCTTGTCCTTCATCCGTTTGATCACGGACGACGCCTCCAGGTCGAGCACGCTCTTACTGGGGCGGACGAGGGCGGCGGCGCTGACGAATCCGGCCATTTCGTCGCACGCGAACAACGACTTCTCCAACAGGCTCTCACGCGGCACGCCGGAGTACTGCGCGTGCGAGAGAATCGCGCGCGTGACCCATTCCGGATAGCCGCGACGCTTCAATTCCTCGCATCCGCGAAACGGATGATCGGCCGGCGTCGGAAAGCGCTCGTAATCGAAGTCGTGCAGCAGGGCGACAATGCCCCAGGCGTCGGGGTCTTCGCCAAAACGGCGGGCATAACCACGAACGGCCGCCTCGACCGCGAGCGCGTGCTTGCGCAAGCTCTCGCTGATCGTCCATTCCGTCAGCAGCGTCCACGCGGCGTCCCGGTTAGGTGTTTCGGACATCAGCAAGCCGTTACACGGCGGCAACGGAGATTCCGTGTGATCCTACTCTCGACCGACCGGTGGGGGCATATCGCGCGCGAGCTCCAGCGCGCGTTCGATCACCGCACGCGCCTTGTCGGTCAGCGCGTAACGGTCGAGATCGTTTGCCTCGGCGAGCACGGCTTCGGCGACGTCGGTGCCGGCGCGCAGCTCGCCGCCGATCGGCCAGCACAGGTAGTCCACCAGCACGAAGTGATAAAGCACGCGGCTCGCGTCGTCGTGCGTGATTCGATCGAGCACTTCGATCACGGGTCCGACCTCGACGACGAACCCGGTCTCCTCGAGCATCTCGCGCGCGACGCAGGCTTCGAGCGTTTCGCCGACTTCGACGGCGCCTCCGGGAATGCTCCAGGTACCGGCAAGCGGCTCGAAGCGGCGCTTGACGAGCACGACACGGCCCTCATGGACGATGACCGCACCGACGCCGACGTACGGCCGGTCGGGATACATCCGTCCATTACTGGTCATGCGCTCCTACTCCCCCATCACCTTGACGACGACGCGCTTGCGGCGCTGGCCGTCGAATTCCGCATAGAAGACCTGCTCCCATGGCCCGAGATCGAGCTTGCCTGCCGTGATCGGCAGGATGACCTGATGACCCATGAGCGTCCGCTTCAAATGCGCGTCTGCATTATCTTCGCCTGTGCGGTGATGACGATAGTCGAGGCCAGACGGCGCCAGTTGCTCGAGCCAGACCTGAAAATCGTGAATCAGTCCGTCTTCCCAATCGTTCACGTACACGGCCGCGGTGATGTGCATCGCCGACACGAGCACCATTCCCTCTTTTACTCCGCTCTTCTTCACGATCGCCGCCACCTCGTCGGTGATGCGGATGAATTCCTGGCGCTGCTTCGTGTTGAACCACAGATAGTCCGTCGCTGTAATCATGAGCTTCCCGTCGTTCAGAGTTCACAGTTCAGCGTGCACTGTTCCAGGGTTCGCGAGTTCTCAGTTCACAGTTGGGTGAACTCTGCACCGCGAACCCGAGAACCATGAACCCGGAACGCTGAACTGTGAACCGTGAACCATGAACATCACAGTTTCAGTGCTGCGTCCGCGTTCAGATCCCATGCGGCGCGATGTCCCGCTCGATAGCGCCGCAGTCCAGCTGCGGCAATCATCGCGGCGTTGTCGGTCGACAACGCGAGGCTCGGCACGTAGAGCGGATACTCGCGCGATCGGGCCCGTGCCAGGGCGTCTTCGCGCAAACGACTGTTGGCCGACACGCCGCCCGCAATGCCGACGCTGCGCGCGCCGTACCATCTGGCCGCGTCAAACAACTGCTCGACCAGCGTCTCGACAACGACGCGCTGGAAGCTGGCGCAGATGTTCTTGATCTCCTGATCCGGAAGCGGTTCGCCCTGTTTCAAATCGAGAGAGTCGCGCCGCATCGTCACATGGCGGAGCACGGACGTCTTCAGACCCGAGAAGCTGAAATCACGGTGACCGGGGAGCTCAGGGGCGTTGCGATCGGCGTGCGTCAGCCGTGTCTTGGGGAACGTCACGGCGCGGTCGTCGCCGAGCGCGGCAAGTCGATCGATGATCGGTCCGCCCGGATACCCGAGGCCGAGCAGCTTCGCGACCTTGTCGTAGGCCTCGCCCGCCGCGTCATCACGTGTTCGGCCGAGCAACTCGTAAGCCCCCGGCTCGGCAACGCGGTACAGGCTGGTGTGACCGCCTGAGACGACCAGCACGATCGCTGGCAATTCGAGCTCACCGTGCTCCAACACGAGCGACTCGATATGGCCCGCCAGGTGATGCACCGAGACCAGCGGAACCGAGCGCGCCCACGCCAGTGACTTCGCAAACGAGACGCCGACCAGAAGCGACCCCACCAGACCCGGACCTGCGGTCACCGCGACGGCATCGTAGGCGGGATGACCGGCGTCCTCGAGTGCACGTTCGACGACCCCGCAGATGTCGCGAATGTGCTGTCGCGCCGAGAGCTCGGGAACGACACCGCCCCACTCGCGGTGAATCGCCACCTGCGAGGCGACGACGCTCGAGCGCAGCCGCCACGGGCGCGCAGCGTCGCCGGTCTCTTCCACGAGAGCGGCCGCGGTTTCGTCGCACGAAGTTTCGATCCCGAGAATGATCACGATCCCTGAATGCAGAATTCAAAATGCAGAATGCAGACAAGATGTTACGAAACCAACCAGCTGAATGTCGTTGCGCATTTCAGCCCCAACGGTTCGCGAAGGTCAGTGTCTGCATTGTGAATTCAGCATTCTGAATTGCTAGACGGTCACGTGTCCGCGAACGAGTTGCGCCAGGGACTCTTCGTAGGGAGCCCGTGCAATGCCGCGTTCGGTGATGATGGCGCTGACGTACTTTGCCGGCGTCACGTCGAACGCAGGGTTGCGGATCCGCGCGCCTTCCGGCGTCAACCGCGATGCGCCGACGTGCGTCACCTCGCGATCGTTGCGCTCTTCGATCGGAATGCGGCTGCCGTCCGGCGTCTCGAGGTCGATAGTCGAGAGCGGCGCCGCGACGTAGAACGGGATGCCGTGCTCCTTCGCGAGCACGGCGACGCTGTAGGTGCCGATCTTGTTGGCAACATCACCGTTGGCGGCGATGCGGTCGGCTCCAACCACGACGAGATCGACCTGTTGCAGCCGCATCATCGCACCCGCCATGCTGTCGGTGATGACCGTCGTGTCGATGCCGTCTTTGACGAGCTCCCACGCGGTGAGCCGCGCTCCCTGCAGAAACGGCCTGGTCTCGTCGGCCAGCACCGCGATGCGCTTGCCCTGCTCCGCCGCCGCGCGAATCACGCCAAGGGCGGTGCCGTAGCCGGCAGTGGCGAGAGCACCAGCATTGCAGTGCGTCAGGATGCGTGCCGAGTCGGGCACCAGCGAGGCGCCGTGCGCACCCATCGTGCGGCAGCTCTCGACGTCCTCGTCGTGAATGGCGCGCGCTTCGTCCTCGAGCCGCGCCTTGAGCTCGGCGACCGAGAGACCGCGTTGCGCCGCATCCGAGAACGTTCGCTTCATCCGTTCGATCGCCCAGAACAGGTTCACCGCCGTCGGCCGCGTCGCCGCCATGAGGTCGCAGATCCTCTGGAACTCGGTGACGAACTGCTTGGTGCCGGTCGCCGTGCTGCGCTTCATGCCGAGCGCAATGCCCATCGCCGCCGCCACGCCAATCGCCGGCGCTCCACGAATCACCATCGTCTTGATTGCCTTCGCGACGTCCTTGGCGGTCTTGCAGGTCACGTAGACCTCGGTCCCAGGCAGCTTGCGCTGGTCCACCATGACGACGGCGTCGTCTTTCCACTCGATGGTCGGAAGCATGAAGAGACGATGATATCAAGCAGGCCCTAGGGCTCAGGCCTCAGGGCCCAGGGCTGGGCAAGGCCTGAGGCCTGAGACAGCCCTGAGGCCTGAGGCCTGGGCCCTGAGGCCTATCGTTTATCCCCAATCGCGAAGAGATGCGATTCGCCGCGGACGTACATCACGCCCTCCGACAGCGCTGGGGTGGCCATCAACAGCTCGCCGATTGAGTTAGTCGCGATGTGTTCGAAGGTGCGGCCTGCGCGAACGACGAGCATGTCGCCGTCCTCGTTCGACAGATAGATCTTCCCGTCTGCCGCGATCGGTGACGCGCTGAAGCCGCTGCCGACGAGTGGC
>Ga0075420_100004288_pt1 | contig 12493 bp, 10 predicted proteins | sample SoiMetdeltSBSDD4_FD_75296 | JGI IMG/M metagenome (GOLD analysis project Ga0075420, IMG submission 75296) | Bulk soil microbial communities from a Populus tree surrounding site in Tennessee, USA - Soil MetaG P. deltoides SBSDD4 | ecosystem: Environmental > Terrestrial > Soil > Tree plantation... | reverse complement strand
CCGAGCGACTCGATGGCGACCCACATCGGGTCCTTCGTATTGCGATCCGCCTCGGAGACGGCCAGGTCCGGCCGGCCGGGGCCGAAGCGCAAGGTCACGGCCCGGCCGCAGACGCGGGCGCCCCGCTGGATCGGCGTGGCGCCGAGCATGAAGGTGAACGGATACCCCCGGCGGTACAGCATCGCCGAAGCGGTCGCGGTGGTGACCCGGGTCAGCGTGGCACGGAGCTCGGCGTCGGCGCTGGCCGGCGCGGCGACCCGACCGGCGGCCTGTCCGGCCGCCTGACTCGTACTCTGGCTCATCGTGGTTCTCCCCGACGCCCCGTCGTCGGAGCGCCGAGGAGAGTCTAGCCCAGGACCCGTCTCCCAACCCGGGGGAACCCCGGCGAGAGGCGGCTCTTTCCGTGAAGCAGCCGCCTCTCGCTGCCTCATCACCGCCCGGCTCAGGCGCGCCGGGAACGAGCGCGTCCCCAGAGCAGCAGCCCGCCCACCACCGAGGCGAGCGCCAGCGCGACGAGCCCGACCGCTGGAAGAGCAGAGCCGCCGGTACGTGGCAACTGGGTCGGCATCGGTATGCCGCCCGACCCGGTTGCGCGAGGGGTCACGCCGGGACCGGGCGTGGGGGCTGGGGGCTGCACGGCGCCGCCCGGGCCGGTCGGCGGGAGGGGCATGCCGCCCCCAGGTCCGGGCGGGGGGAGGGGCATACTGCCGCCCGGGCCGGGCTGCGCCCCGGGGCCGCTCGTCGTGGTGACCTGGGTCAGCCCTTGCTCGTCGCGCGCTTCGATCTCGACCCGGCTCATCGGCGGGACCTGCAGGCCGGTCGCCAGCCGGAAGCGGCCACGGGCGTCCGCCGTGGCGGAGAACGGCTGTGTGGCACCGGTGATGCGGACGGTGATCTCGACGCGCTCACCGGAGCGGTATCCCTCGCCGACAAGCGTCAGGGTGCCGTCGCCGAACGACGGGGTCACCGATCCCTGGGCCGCGGCGACGCCCGTGGCGAGCAGGATGGCGAGCGCCGCGAGCGCGCCGCTCGCGCCGAGCGTGATCCGGTGATCTGCCATCTGCCGGCTCCTCCAGAAGGTCGTCGCGCGCGGCAGCCGACGTATGCCCCGCTGCTGCACGGACGATACCACGGAGACGATCGTGGGCAGCTCAGCTGAGCTGCCCACGAGATCCTGGTGAGCTGCTGGCCGCGCGCTACGGCCGACCGGGGCCTCCGGACGCCCAGAAGACGTGGGTGAACAGCCGCTGGCCATTCGGCAAGATCTTCACGAAGAGATCGTGGCGCCCCTGGGCGTCGCGCCGGCCGGTCGGCTGGCCGAACTCGTCCGGGCTGTTGGGTCCCTCGTCCTGGGCGGTGCCGCTCCGCCCGGGCGCGGGCGCGATCGTCGAGCCGATCGTGCTCGTGCTATCCAGATGGCCGGTGGTGTTATCGTAGGTGGGGTCGTAGATGGCTCGGATCTGAGCGAAGTCGTGCGAATTGGGATGCTCGTTGCTTGGAGGATTATTGTCGGAGGGGTCGCCGTCAGGGTCGCTCGTGTAGTCCATGCACGACCCGACATTCGGGTTGTCGAACGTCTCGTCCTGGTGGTCGAGCCCGAAGTCGTGGGCGATCTCCTGGCACATCACGAGCCGCCGCCAGGCCGGGGTATTGTAGGTCGCCGTGTTGAAGTAGGTGTCGTTCAGCTTGGTCGTCGCCTGGGTGATGTGGATGCGATCATCCGCAATCCAGATCTGGGCGATCCCGAGCCAGCCGTTGAAGCCGTACCTCGAGTTGCAGACCTCGATCCGCCCGGCCGTAGCGCGGCAATTCTTAGTCGAGCTGCCCGTGACCTTCTGGAGATCGAGGACTGACGACGCCGTCCAGTCAGCGATCGCCTCAGTGAGATACGCGTCCCAGGCCGAGTTGACGTTGTCGCCGACCTTGAGGGTGAACGGGTTCGACGTCCGGGCCCAGTGGTAGTTGCCCCACGAATGGTTGGCGTTGGCGGGCGTCGGCGCGCCGATCAGGATCGGCACCACGGCGAACGCGGCGGCGATCAGTACTGGCAGGATACGCAGGCCTCTACTCACAGAACTCCCTCCCCCGGTGAAGCGCGCGGTGGTCAATAGAACGAGCGGGCAGCCCGAATGGGTACGTCCGTCAACCCCTTGCCCCAGAAGTGACGGCGGTGCCCGCTCCCTGATAGCCGCCAGGCGGCCGGGCCGAGCCGCGGCGAGCCCATCGTACACCAGATCGGGCAGGTTTTGCGCGGCGCGGAGTGAGAGATCTGCACTGGTCCGCGGATTCTGTAAATTCCCAGGGCGAGTAGGGGAGCCCGGCGAGGCGAGAGCGCTGGACCGGCCGGCGGGTGGCGCCCTTCGAGAGGGCCCGGCTGAATGGGCGCTGCACATCTGTGTGCCCCCGCGTGGCCCAGAAACCACCAGATCCCGTGGATTTTCACACAACTTTCATATCGCGTCAGCGCGACAAGTACGGGTCGACGCCGTTCGCTGCAAAAAGGCGCTGCGGGGCAACGCAGCTCGTGGCAGGGGTGACGTCCATCTGAGAGCCACCAGAAGCAACATAAGAAACAAACGGGGATGAATCAAAGGTGGCCTGAGGCCACTTGGCGGGCACGCTCTCATCGCGAGAATGCGCCATACTGGCCTGATCGGCCCATGACTTAGGCGCATTGATGCGTGATACATTCGGCGCGTGACGGTGAGCGACGGCGCGCGGACGCGGCGGGGGCCGAATCGTGGCCGGCCGCCGCGTCCGCGCCGTTCGGTTCAGACGGCGGCGGCCTCGCGCGGCACCAGGTCGGCGCAGAGCGGCAGCACCTCTTCCGCGAGCAGCCGCATCGACGTCTGCCACGCCTCCGGGTTCTCCACGTAGTCGAAGCAGAAGACCAGCAGCACCCCGAATCCGCCGACGTCGTCGTACACCTTGCGCAGCTTCTCGGCGACCGTCTTCGGCGAGCCGATCAGCCAGTTGTGCGTCGCGCAGTACTCCGGCGTGACGTCCGCGTCCGGGACGGCCGGGTCGTGCTTCAAATACTCGAAGAAGCCGAACGAGCCGAGCAGCGGCAGGAAGTACTCCCGCATCTGGCGGCCCATCATGCCCTCCACCGAGAGCTTCCACGCCTCTTCGTCGGTCTCCGCGACGAACACCTCGCGGACCAGTCGCCAGTCGGCCCGCCTCGGCGTCTTCCCGGAGCGCCTGGCCCCCTCCTCTACGGCCTCCCAGTGGCTCTTGACGTACCCCGGATTCAGGTTCAGGCTCATCGGCAGGAAGCCGTGCTCGCCGGCCATCTTGAGCGTGTCCGAGTTCTTGCTGAGCCCGGCCACGCCGATCGGCGGGTGCGGCTTCTGGAACGGCAGAAGGTGCGGGTACAGCGTCTCGAACATCACCCCGGTCTTGTTCACCGTCCAGAACTTGCCCTTGTGCTCCCACGGACCGTCCTCGGTCCACAGCCGCAGGATGATCTCCAGCGACTCGCGCGTCATCTCGCGGTTCTCGCCAGCCATGCCGTCGACGTTGAACATCGCCCAGTCGCCGGGCAGCCCGCTGGCGGCGACCCCGAAGTTGAGGCGCCCCTGGGCCATGTGGTCCAGCATCGCCATCCGGTTGGCCAGCTCGGCCGGGTGGTGGTACGGCAGCAGGAAGCCGCCCGGCCCGAGGCGGATCTGCTTCGTCTGGAGCAGCGCCTGGGCGACCAGCAGGTCCGGGGCCGGGTGCGGCTCCCAGATCGAGGCGTGATGCTCGCCGATCCAGGCCTCCTTGTAGCCCAGATCGTCGGCCCAGCGCAGGGTCTGCAGGTCCCACTCCTGGCCATCGTAGAGGCTCCGCTCCGGCGGGTGGGACGGCATCGTGAACAGCCCGAGCTCCACGTCGACCTCCTCGTCGAGAGCGCTCGCCCCTTCCCTGCTCCCGTGTGGGGAGCCCCAGAGCGAGACGCCGGCGCTACCGGAGAGCGTAGGCCCCTCGCCTCTATCCGGTCAACGAATAGGCCCTCCAACATGAGCGGTCTCCCCGCTCCCGCCGGGCGAGGGCCGGGGGAGCGGGCCGGCCTACCGCGTCCAGGTCCGGAACGCCGCGTCCTTGCCGCTCTCCACGACGAAGCTGGCGCCGAGGTCGAACGACACGGCGACGGCGCCGCCCGGGTACACGTCCAGGCCGCTCGAGGGCCACTCGTAGCAGGCGCCGCTGGGTGACGGCGCGGAGGTCGGGAAGATGGCGACCTTCTGGCCGGCCACGAGCTGCACCGGCGCGTCGAGCGGCACGGCCAGCCAGCCGGGCCGCGAGCGGTGGAACGGGATCGTGGCCGGCGCCGAGCCGCGCCCGAGCACCGATTGCGTCGGCCGGGCATCGTCGTCGACGGCCCGGATCTCGACCTGCACCGGCGCCGCGATGTCCGCCGAGCGCCGGAGCAGCAGCAGCTCGACCTCGGCCAGGAGCGCCGTCCGGCCGGCCGTCACGGTCTGCGCCCAGAGACCGGTCTCGGAGTCGCAGAGTGCGTTGAAGAACGGCGCCCCCTGCTGGACCGGCCCGGACCGCGCGTCCGCGGCGACATCCTCGCCGATCTGGATCTCGGCGCGCTGGTCCGGCACCGGCGGCAAGGACGCCGCGACCGGTGCCCGGCCCGCCACGACGAGCGGCAGCCAGACGACCACGCTGGCAAAAACGGTCGCCACCAGCGCAAGGTGCGACCTGAGTCGCCGTCGCCACATCGCCATCGTCGTCTCTCCTGGCCGCGATCCCGAAAATGGGATCTGCGACCAGCGTAGGGACGCCGCCGACGGCCGTCGCGCTCGGAAACCCTTAGCCCGGCCCTCAAATCTTGGCCGCATCCGCTCGCCGCCGGGGCGCGCTGCCCCTTAAGGGGGGTCGCCGACGGGCTACGGGGCGCGTTCCGCCCGGGGACGGGCTCAGACTTCCGGCCCGAGCAGCCCCTGCCGCGCGGCCCAGGCCGCGATCTGCGCCCGACTCGCCAGCCCGAGCTTCACGCGGACGTTGCGGGCGTGGACCTCGGCCGTCTTCTCGGCGATCACCAGCGCCTCGGCGATCCGCCGGTTCGAGTACCCCCGCCCGACCAGCACCGCCACCTCGCGCTCGCGCGCCGTCAGCGCCGCTCCCCGACCGTGCCGTTCTCCCGTCGCGACGGGCTTCTGGGACGCCTGCATCGATGTCTGGGCACTGACCTGCTGGGCCAGGTCTATCCCAAGCTCCACTGCCTGCGACAGGGCAAGCGTCCCGCCTTCGGCTAGCAGCATCTCGTACGCATCCTCGCCGAGGGCGGTCCGCGCCGCCTCGGCCGCCCGGTCTATGGCAGGCCGCTCGACGGGCGCTACCGCGAAGTTGATGGCCTGACGGAGCGCAGCAGCCGCGCCGAGCAAACGTGCCGCGTCGGCCCACCGCGCTCCTCGCGCGTGGGCAGTAGCCATTGTCACACTCCCACCCACGCCTTCCAGGCAACGCGCGACGCTGTACCGATCGCCGCCGGCGTAGCACAATTCCAGACTCTCGCGGAATCTTTGGGCAGCCGCCTCCGGGTGACGCGCCGTGAGATGGGCCTGTCCGAGATCGAGGAGCGTCCAGTTGCGGCCGTGGCTCGCGCGGACCGTCGCGAACCCGTCCAGACTATGTTCGAGAGCTACGATCGCTCGATCGGTGTCGCCGAGACGATGCAGGATGACCCCGAGCATCCGCTGCGCCTGGGCAGTACCCCAGAGATAGCCGACCGCCTGAGCAGCGGCCAGCCCCCGCTCAACCAGGGGGCGGGCGGCCTTGAGATCGCCCATCCGCAGGCGCGTCTCGCCGAGGTTACAGAACGACCGCCAACACCCATGGGGGTCCTGCAGCTCGACGAAGATCGATGCACTCTCTTCGAGCAACGAGACGGATTGCTCGTACGCACCGGCCGATCTGGCGATCACGCCGAGCTGGTTCAACGAATGCCCGACCCCGAGGTGATCCCCGACGGCCCGGGCGAGCGCGAGAGCCTGCTCGGCGGACCGCCTGCCTTCGTCCAGGTTGCCGAGCTGCTGCTGGAGCGTACCCAATGTGTTGAACGCCACGACACGCGGATGCGCGCCGAAAGGCCCAGGGCGAGCGACCGACACCGGTCCATCCGCGTCAGCGGTCCCGTCTGACTCGTCGCCAGCTCGGTCGTCATGTCGGTGCCGCTGGCGATCCGCGTCAAGCGCCGCGTCAAGCCAGCGTCGGCCCTCCGCGAGATGATCTCGCATGAACCAGAACTGGAACAGGGCCGCGCAGAGGCGCAACGCCGATGAGCCCTTCGCGGGGTCCGCATCTGTCAGGCTCCAGGTGAGCGCGGACCGCATGTTGTCGTGCTCGACTGCGACACGATCGCACCAGACAGCGCCTTTGGGACCGAGCATCCCCTCCTGGCCGGTCTCCGCGAGTTCGACGCACCAGGAAAGGTGCCGATTGCGTACCTCGGTCTCTTCGCCGGCCGCCTGAAGCTGCTCCAGGGCGAACTCCTGGACCGTCTCCAGCATCGAGAAGCGCGGCTCGCCGCCCGGACCGTCCCCCTGCCGCAGCAGGCTCTTGTCCACCAGGGATGCGACAAGATCGAGTGCCGAGGCTGGATCGGTCCCACTCGTCCCTCGCCCCTCGTCCCGCTCCCCGCCACGGCACACGGCCTCGGCCGCCTCCAGCGTGCAGCCGCCGACGAATACGGCGAGGCGGCGAAACAGTCGGCGTTCCGCTTCGTCCAGCAGCCCGTGGCTCCAGGCGATCGTGTCGCGCAGCGTCCGTTGGCGCTCGGGCGCATCGCGCGGCCCGCCGGTCAGGAGCGGGAGTCGCCGTTCCAGGCGAGACAGCAGCGCCTCAGGCGACAGCACCTTCACCCGAGCCGCCGCAAGCTCGATCGCCAGCGGCAGGCCGTCCAGCCGGGCGCAGATCTCGGCCACCACGGGCGCGTCCTCGTCGGTCAGCACGAACTCCGGCCGCACGTCCAGTACGCGTTGCACGAACAGCGCGACCGCCGGGTTGTTCGCCAGGTCGCCGGCCGACGACCGCGCGCCGGCCGCGGGCAGGGGCAGCGGTGGGATCGAATACTCGCGCTCGCCACGGACGTGCAGCGACGCACGACTCGTCGCCAGCACCTTGAGGCACGGGCAGGCCGCCAGCAGCTCGGCGATCGCGGGCGCCGCCGGCAAGACCTGCTCGACGTTGTCCAGCAGCAGGAGCAGATGCCGCTCGCGCAGGTACTCGGCGAGCGTCTCCCCGACCGGGCGGCTGCCGGCGTCGTGTACGCCGACCGCCTGGGCGATCGTCGGGATCACCAGCCCCGGATCGCGGATCGGCGCCAGCCCCACGAACACCACGCCGTCCGCGAAGGCGTCGGGAAGCCCGGCCGCCACCTCGATGCCCACGCGGGTCTTGCCGGTCCCGCCGGGGCCGGTCAGCGTCACCAGCCGGACCTCGTCGCGCATCAGCAGCTCGCGCGCGGCGCCGACCTCGCGCTCGCGCCCGATCAGTGGCGTCGGCTGCACCGGCAGGTTGTGGCGGCGCGTGACCATCGACCCTCAGCCATCCCCAGCGCCAGCAGCCCCAGGATGCGGGCTACCCGGCCAGGATAGCGTGTCGATGCGCTCGGATGGCGGCCGACCAGGACCGGATCGCCTGGCCGCTTCCGAAATGTCCTACGCAAGGAGGGGAAGATGTCCCTCGCAGAACGTCTCCCCGGCTGCCAAGAATGACTGTATGCACACCTTGTGCGTGGGGGATCACATGATGGTGGGACAGCCGATCGGAACGGGCCGTGTCGCCGGGCAGCTCACGGCCGTCGACATCCAGATCACCGCCTGGCTCGCGCGCCACGGCATCACGATCCTTCGAGTGGGGCTCGGGATCGTCTTCCTCTGGTTCGGCCTCCTTAAGTTCGTGCCCGGCGTCTCGCCGGCCGAAGACCTGGCCGGGCGCACCGTCGAGATCCTGACGTTCGGCCTGATCGCGCCGTCGGTCAGCCTGGTCATCCTCGCCGGCTGGGAGAGCCTGATCGGGCTCGGCCTGGTCACCGGCTGGCAGCTCCGCGCCACCCTGCTCCTGCTGATCTTGCAGATGCTCGGGACGCTGACGCCGCTCGTGTTCTTCCCGGCCGAGACGTTCGCCCGCCTGCCGTACGCGCCGACGCTCGAAGGCCAGTACATCCTGAAGAACGTCGTCCTGATCGGCGCCGGGCTGGTGATCGGCGCGACGGCGCGGGGCGGCCACCTCGTCTGCGACGCCTGCACCGAGACGGCGCACCCGGCCTCCTGCCGGGCGCCCGCCTGCTCCAGCGCGGCCTGATCTTCCCCGCGCCCGCCCGCTGCCTACTCCTCCAGGAGCTGCTCCCTGAACGTCCGAGCCGTGTACGCCCGCCGGACCAGGCCGCGCTCCTGGAGGATCGGCACCACGGTGTCCACGAACACGTCGAAGCTGCCGGGCGTGTAGGTCGGCGTCAGGTTGAAGCCGTCGCCGCCGCCCTCCTCGTGGAGCGCCTGGAGCTGGTCCGCCACCTGCATCGGCGTGCCGACCACCTGCGGCATCCCGACGCTCGCTCCCCACCGCAGCGCCGCCTCCCGCACCGTCATGCTCCCGCCGTACAGCGTCGTCAGCGCGGTGACCAGCCCCTGCGACGCCTCCGTCCGGATCTGCCCGAGCGGTCGATCGATCGGGACCGTCGAGAAGTCGAAGCCGAGCGACGACGAGAGGCGGGCCAGCGCCGCGTCGAGCGGGATGCGCTCGAGCATCGCCTGCTGCAGCTCTCGAGCCGCGGCCTCCGTCTCCCCGACGAACGCCTGCACACCGTACGTGATCTTGATCTCGTCCGGGTCTCGCCCGAGCTGCTCGGCCCGCGAGCGGAGGTCGTCGCCGTGCGCCCGCATCGCCCGCGCGTGGAGCTGGATCGAGAAGACGACCTCGGCGTGGCGGACCGCGAAGTCGCGGCCCCGGCCGGACGACCCGGCCTGGAAGATCACCGGCCGGCCCTGCGGCGAGGGCATCGCCACCAGCGGTCCCGCCGACGAGAAGTAGGTACCCCGGAAGTCGACGCGGTGGACCTTCGCCGGGTCGGCGTAGATGCCGCGCTCGGCGTCCGCGATCACCGCGTCGGGCTCCCAGCTCGCCCAGAGCCGGTTGCAGAGGTCCAGGTACTCGTCCGCCCGATCGTACCGCTCGTCGTGCGGGAGCCAGTCCGTCATGCTCAGGTTCCGGTACTCCGATCGGCTGATGCCGGTCACCACGTTCCAGCCGATCCGCCCGCCGGTCAGGTGGTCGAGCGTCGACATCGTCCGCGCCAGCACGTACGGGTGGTAGGCGTTCGTCGACATCGTGGTGGGGAACCCGAGGTGCCGGGTCGCCAGCGCCATCACCGGGATCAGCACGACCGGATCGTGCTGCGGGCAGACCACGGCGTACTTCACGGTCGGCTCGTAGCCGTCGCGGTACAGGTCGTACACCGACAACGTGTCGGCCAGGAACAGGCCGTCGAACCGGCCGCGCTCGAGGGTCCTGGCGATCCGCTGCCAGAACTCGGGGCGGGCGAACTCGGTGCCCTGGGTGGACCGGGGGTGCGCCCAGCTCAGGATGGTGTGGTTCATCGGGCTGTGGAACATGAACCCGAGCAGGCGCATCCGCTTCACCGCTCACACCTCCGGCCCGCCACCGCCGAGCCAGGAGGTCAGGGACCTCCTGGGCGTCCATCACCCGCGATCCAGACGATCGCCGTCCGACCGGACCGGCCGCGACGCAGCCGACGCGCTCGCGTCCGGGCCACGCTGCACGTCCGGATCGTACCGGATCGCGGGCGCGCGCGAAACCGGCTCGACTGCGCCGCCAGCGGCCAGAGCGAGCCGGTCTCGTCCTCAGCCGATGGAGCCGGTCATCACGGCCTGCCCAGAGGACGGCCGGGGAGCGCGCCGCCCCTTGAACGCGAGGAAGAAGATCCCCAGGCCGAAGACGGCGAAGGCCGCCCCGACTGTGATCCGCCAGCTCGACGTGAGGCCCGCGCCGGACTCGGTCCCGACCGAGGCGCTCGGCAGATTGACGCTCGGATCGTTCGCCAGATAGCGCACCTCGATCGTCTTTGTCCGCGCGGCCGTCCGGACGACCTCCTCCGGTGCCTCCTCCCAGCCGCTCGTCACCTCGGCCTGCCCCGGCGGCTGGAACCGGTACTTGACCTCGTGGCGCGTGCTCGTGACGGTGCCGCGCCTCGTGCTCTGGATGACCTGGGCGTCGAGGACGTCCGCGACGATCGTCTGGCCGTCGGCCCGGAGCTGGGCCTGCGTCGAGACGAAAAGGCCCGAGGTGACGACGATGCCAAGCCCGATCAGGAGGAAGAACAGGCCGCTCCCGACCATCATCGCCAGCACCTGACGACTGTGCGAGCGGGTTTCCGTCCCCCCACGATCCCGAATCTCCATACCTGCCGTTCCATGTCCCATGATGTCCTCCGTGTGCTGTCTGCGCGTCGGATGTCCGTCGCACCCGGCTGCGCGCGTGGACCGGGGGGCCGCCTCGTGCGGCTCGCCGGCTTGCCGGCCGCTCGCCCCAGGTGTCTTCGGATACGATCAGCGTAGGGCCAGCGCAGGCGGGGAGACATCTCCCGTCCTGGACATTTCGGCGATCGTCACCGGGCGACGGGATGTCCAGAAAGAGATGGGCGCGGGCTCAAACCGGGCCGGTGGGCGCCTTCGAGCCCTCGGTCAGCTTCGCCGCAGCACCGGGTCGCCGACCTCGCCGACGTACTGGATGAGCCCGAGGCCGCTGCACACGGACCCGATGTACGGATCGCGCGTGGCGCCGATCGGCAGGTCGAAGGCCGCGCTCAGCGTGCCGAGCACCCCGATCCGCCTGAGCAGCTCGGGCGCCCTCCGCAACGAGGCCCCTTGCAACGCGGCCTCCGTGGCGAACGGGGATCGGTCGTCGTCGGGTCGATCGGGATCCTTGACCAGGAGGGAGATCCGCCCCGCCGAGGTGACGACCCCGCCCACGACGTCGTTGGTGCGGAGCAGGTTCCTGACGTCCGCGATGCTCTGGGCGACGTCCCAGGGATGGGTATGGACCGTCCCGACGATCGTCCTCGTCCGGTCCAGCTCCCTGCCGCCGTGATTGGGCTTGCCTTTCTTCACGTCGGTGAAGCCGAGGGCCAGGCGTTCGGGCCTGAGCTCCACCCCGACCCTGAACTCCGTCAGCCCTCGCGGCCCGCCCCGCCCGCGATGGCGCCCGGACTCCTCGCGCGCCCTCGCGTGCAGCTCGGTCAACCGCGCCGCATCCAGCACGGCCGAAAGGTCCAGGGACGCCGGGATGGAGCGGTCGCCGTCAGCACCGCCGAATCCGAGGAGCGCATAGACCCGTGCCCGGTCTTCCGGGGTGATCCGATTGTCGGGCGGTCCGAACATCAGCGCGCATCCAGAGACGGGGCTGGCGATCGCCGGCGCAACTTCCGTTCCTGGCAGCCGCGACGAGCCATCCGCCGCGGCACGTGCCTTGCTTTAAGGGTGGCAGGAGCCCCGATCCTGGGGCGAATATCATCGGAGGAGCACTCATGGGTATCCTGGCGTATCTCCTGGTCGGCCTGATCGCCGGCTGGCTCGCCGGCATGGCGATGGGCGGGCGAGGGTTCGGCATCCTCGGCAACATCGTGGTCGGCGTCGTCGGCGCCCTGCTCGGCGGGTTCGTCGGCAGCGCGCTGTTCGGCTGGGACGTGACCGGTTTCAACATCGGCAGCATCGTGATCGCCTTCCTGGGCGCCGTGTTGTTCCTGCTGGTCCTGCGGATGATCCCGGGCAAGCAGCCGTTCGAGCGGTAAGCTCGACGCCCGGACGATCACCGAGCATACGAAGGGGACCCGTTCTTGCGGGTCCCCTTTGCTGTGTCACCTCCTGGAGCTCAGCCCGGCGTTGCAGCGGCGGGCGGTAGGGATCCGTTCTTGCGGGCCTCGATTTCTGTGTCACGCTTCAGCCGGTGGCCCCGGGGAGCTGGCGAGGGTCCGGGCGCGAGCCACCGCCGGCGCGTGCCACAGACGCGTACGGCGATAGCACTCGCCACGGAGGTGCCGCCATGGCTTCGCCCGCATCGAGCGACGCCGCCCCGTTCGTCGTCGGATGCTCGGTCCGCGCGGTGATCGACGCAAGCCCGGAACAGCTCTGGCCATGGCTCGCCGATCCGACCCGCCATCCGCAGCTCGCCGGGAGTGGCGAGCCGCAATCGATCGAGATCGTCGGCGGTCAGATGCACGGCGTGGGAACGCGCTTCGAGTCTCAGCAGAAGGTGATGGGCCTCATCCGGTACGTCTCGCATTCGGAGGTCGTCGGCTTCGAGCCGAACCGGCGCTTCCACTTCCGGGTCAACGACAACGCCGACTGGGAGTTCCAGGTCGAGCCTCGAGGCGACGGCACCCTCGTCACCCACCGCCATCGCTTCGAGCCACCCACGAACGGCGTGATGGGACTCATCAAACCGATCCAGCGTCGGCGCGCTCGGCAGAACGCCGAGAACATGG
>Ga0075420_100004286_pt1 | contig 12497 bp, 9 predicted proteins | sample SoiMetdeltSBSDD4_FD_75296 | JGI IMG/M metagenome (GOLD analysis project Ga0075420, IMG submission 75296) | Bulk soil microbial communities from a Populus tree surrounding site in Tennessee, USA - Soil MetaG P. deltoides SBSDD4 | ecosystem: Environmental > Terrestrial > Soil > Tree plantation... | reverse complement strand
AGTAGCACTTCTTGCCCAGCAGCGCGTTGCCGCCGTAGCCCGAGCCATAGCTCCAGATCTCGCGGGTCTCAGGGAAGTGCGTGATGTACTTCGTGTCGTTGCACGGCCACGGCACATCCTTCTGCCCTGGCTCAAGCGGGGCACCGATCGAGTGCAGCGCCTTGACGAAGAAGCCGTCGTCGCCGATCTTGTCCAGCGCTGCCTGGCCCATCCGGGTCATGGTCCGCATGGACACGACGACATATTCGGAGTCGGTGATCTCGACACCGAGCTTGGGATCCTCGGCGCCGAGCGGGCCCATACAGAACGGGACGACCCACATGGTCCGGCCGCGCATGGAGCCGCGGTACAGGTCGGTCATGATGCCGCGCATCTCGGCCGGATCCATCCAGTTGTTGGTCGGCCCCGCGTCGATCTCCCGCTCGGAACAGATGAAGGTGCGCGATTCCACCCGCGCCACGTCGGACGGATCGGACAACGCGAGGTAAGAGTTGGGCAGTTTCTCGTCGTTCAACCGCTTGAAGGTGCCTGCGTCGACCAGATGGGCAGCCAGTCGCTCGAATTCCTCTTCGGAGCCGTCCGCGAATGCGACTCGATCCGGCTGTGTCAGTTCGGCGACCTCCTGGACCCAGGCAAGCAGCCCTTTGTGTTTAGTCGGTGCGGTGTCCAGACCTGGAATGGTCGCTGCGGTCATCAAAACTCTCCTGCGTAGGTTTTCTGCCAGGACGCAGGCCCCGATCGCGCCAACCAAGCCTGACAGGCAGCGCATTCGGTCGTCCCTGTACTGAGGTTAACGTGGGTGACATACCCGCGGTAAATCGGGAGTATGTCCGATCACTCACAGGAACGATTCAGAAACAATTTCCGGGCCGTTTTACCGATTCAGTTCCCCTCAAATTCGCCGCCCCGCTGGATAGCCGTTCGTCTACTCCACTATTCGGTACGGCGATCTGACTACATCGTCGCGCCGTACAGCTCGGCGCGCACCGCCTCGATCGCCTTCTGGAGCAGAGGCAGGCGGCGGTCCCGCACCGTGGTGGCGCGTGCCGTCGCAATCGCGTGCTCGTGTAGCTCCGCGTCGATTTTGGCCACGCGATCGGCGGCCGTCGCGCTCTCGAGCTCGTCGCGGGTAGCCAGCTCCGACGTCAGCGCCGTTTCGGCCGCTAGCACCCTGGTCGCGACGCGCTCCTCGAGCGCGGACCGCAGGGCGGCCGTGACGTCGGTGACCCAGCGGTCCAGCATCGCCCGGTCATGAAGCAGTCCGCGGATACCCACCACCCACACCGTGAGAAGCAGACCCACCAACCCGCCGGCGGCGAGCCCCGCAACGGTCAACCCGGGCGCCAGCCCCGCGAACAGGCGAGTCACCATCAGTGCCACCCCCAGACCGAAGCCCGCACCGAGGATCATCATCAGCTGCGTTTCCAGCCGCCGTGATTTCAAGGGTGGCGGGGAAGCCTCCGGCGGTGGCATCGGTGACGGCGGCGGGGGCGGCGTGGAGAGCTCGAGCTCGGTCGCCAGGTCACCCACTTGGGTGGTGATGCCTTCGTCCACTTCGGCAACGACCTCGTCAACCCGGGTCCGTACGTATGGCTCGAACTCGCCGAGCCGCCGACGGCCCAGCTCGGCCACGTCCTCCTGCAGTTCGGCCCGCACGGACGTGCACCGGTTGCGGGCGAAATACGACAACTGCAGCCGTGCGTGCTGGACCTGGCTACGAAGGGTGATCGTGCGTTCAGTCTTGGCCAGCCGACGGTCGCGCTGCGTGGCACTACGCTGCTCCTGCAAATCGGCGATCCGCGCGTTACGAGTGACGCCTGCGGCTTCCTCTTCGAGGCGCCGCACGGCCGTCTGCAACCGGGTATCCCACGCGCGCAAGCGATTTCGACGTGCCAGCCTAGCGTCGCCGAGGTGGCCGAGCCGCTCCGCCAGCTCGTCGATCTTGGAGTCGCCTAGGTCAGGAGCGGCGGCCACCCCAACCCACGGGACGTCGCGGTAGCGCGCGTCGTGCGCAATCAGCGTCTGCCTGTCGGCGGCCAGCACATTGCGCCAGTTGCGATGCACATCAATCTTCGACACGACTCCGATGACGAGGTCGGTGTTGGCGGCGGCAAGGTCAAGCAGCGCACAGTCCGATTCGGTCAGCCGCGCGACCGCCGACACGATAAACACGACGGCAATCGGCGCTTCGACGACGGACAGCTCACCGGTCTCGACGAAGGTCACGTCCGGCAGCCGCTGGCGCAGCGCCGCGAGCAGGCTGCTGGTGCCCGCCAACCACGGACCCGTCACCAGCACAACATCGCGGGTCACTACACCGGGTGAGCTGACGCCCGGCTCGATCGCTGCTACCAGGGCGTCCGCGGATGCGATTGGGTCACTCATCTAACCGACCCGAGCAGACGTAGTGATCCCCTCGAGATGGCGGCACCGCAGCTGCGATGCAACGCGTCGACCGGCCCGCGGCCATACCGCCGCCAGTGCACCGCGCGGCGCAGATGCGACTCCGCTTCATTGTCTCCGTCCACCGCGATCCCCGCCGCCTCGACCACGTCGACCGCCGCGGCCATCACCGCGATGACGGTCTCGTCGGCCGACAGGAACTCCGTCAGCCCCTCATCCTCGAATTGCACTGCCAGCGCCCGCAATTCGGTGATTGCTGATCGCACTCTTCGATACCGAACCGGGGCGCCGACGGCGTCGAGCTGCGCAACGACACGATCGATCTGGCTGAGCCCTCGCAGCAGCGTCAGCACCTTCGCGTCGTCAGCGCCCTGGGCGACCGCCATCACGCCATGGGCTATGCCGAATCGATCCAACGTGTCGAGCAATCGAGCCCGAATCGCCTGGGGCAACGGGTGATCGCTCTGCACGAACGCGTCGGTCGACGTCAGATCGGCGGGCACAGTCACCATCGTGCGCAATGCAGCCACCAACTCATCGTCCAGATCGGCCATGGCCAGCAGCGCGACCATCGGCACCGTCGGCACCCCGGTCAGCGCCTGGTAGTCGGCGGCGCGTCGATGCGCCAGCGCCAGCGGCCCGCCGGTACCGAACCCGGCCAGATCGGCCTTATTGAGCACGGTCAACGTCGGCCGGTCCGCATTTGCGAGGTGCGCCCGGTCCTCGGGCTTGAGCGCCTCCGCGATGACCAGCACGCGCACGTCGGCCGACGCAGGATCGGCTGTGCCCGTCACGCCCGCAGCGGTCAGCGCGGCCGCGACCGTGTCTCGCCCCACTCCGTCGCGGCCCAGTACAGCAATGCGTAATGGAGCAGCAATACGCCGAATGATCGGTGTCAACCGCGGATTGCGGCTCTGGTCAGCGAATCGCGTCAGCGCATCGACGAAAATCTGGTGGCCTTCCATTAACCCGATCCGGGTGAAACCCGGTCCCAGGGTGCGTGTCGGCCTAAATGTTGGCACCTTCGCGGGCACATCGCGAACGGTTGTCCCCAGTACCAGTCGAAGGCAACTGTTGGGTATCAATCTGTACCACGATGCGGGTACTCAAGCCTCGATGAGCGACCATGGACGGATGCAAACGCCCAGGCCGGATGTCGCCGAGCCGCATTTGCATCCTCGCGTCACCAGTTTCCGCACCCGCCGCTCCACGCTCTCCGGAGGGCAGCAGGCCACGTGGGAGCGGCTGTGGCCGGAGATGGGCATGCACGCCCGCGATGCCGACGGGCCCGCGCCGCAGCTGGACACCGAGGCCTGGTTCGGCCGCTCAGCGCCGGTGGTGCTGGAGATCGGCTGCGGAAGCGGCACGTCGACGCTTGCCATGGCACAGGCGGAGCCCCACCTGGATGTCGTCGCGGTGGAGGTGTACCGGCGCGGACTGGCCCAGCTGCTCTCCGCAATCGACCGCGAAGGCGTCACCAACATCCGCCTGGTCCGCGGCGACGGCGTCGACGTGCTCGAGCACATGTTTGAGCCGGATTCCCTGACCGGTGTGCGGGTATTCTTCCCCGACCCGTGGCCAAAGGCACGCCACCACAAGCGCAGGCTGCTGCAGCCCGACACCGTGGCGCTGATCGCCGACCGGCTGCGCGCCGGCGGGGTGCTGCATGCCGCCACCGACCACTCCGGCTACGCCGAGCAGATCGCGGAGGTGGGCGACGCCGAACCGCGGCTACGCCGCGTCACCGCATCGGATTCGCTGCCGATCTCGGTGCAGCGACCCGTCACGAAGTACGAGGGCAAAGCCCAGCACGTGGGCAGCGCCGTCGCCGAATTGCTTTGGGAGAAACGGCCATGAGCCTCACTGAAGACATCCCACACATAGAAGATGCCCCGCCGCCGGTGGCACCGGCAGAGGCGACGGCCCGAGTGCTGCTGGTGTGGGACGCGCCGAACCTGGACATGGGGCTTGGCTCGATCCTCGGCGGCAGGCCCACGGCCGCGCACCGGCCCCGATTCGACGCGCTGGGCCGCTGGCTGCTGGGCCGCACGGCCGCGCTGTCCGCCGAGCGCCCCGACGTCACGCTGGAGCCCGAAGCGACCGTCTTCACCAACATCGCCCCAGGTAGCGCCGACGTCGTTCGGCCGTGGGTGGAGGCATTGCGTAACGTGGGCTTCGCGGTCTTCGCGAAACCGAAGATCGACGAAGACAGCGACGTCGACAGCGACATGCTCAACCACATCGCGCTGCGCCGCAGCGAGGGGCTGGCCGGCGTGGTGGTGGCCTCCGCCGATGGACAGGCGTTCAAACAACCGCTGGAGGAAATCGCCCGCGAGGGGGTACCCGTCCAGGTGCTTGGATTTCGCGAACATGCCAGTTGGGCGTTAGCGTCGGATACCTTGGAGTTCGTCGACCTGGAAGACATTCCTGGTGTTTTCCGGGAGCCGCTACCGCGAATCGGCCTTGATTCGCTGCCCGAGCAGGGGGCTTGGCTGCAGCCATTCCGGCCGCTGTCCTCGCTACTGACCTCGCGCGTATAGACAACTGGAAATGCGCGGGTCGCCACAGACTTAGAAGGAGCTTACGTGTTCGCCTGGTGGGGTCGAACGGTGTACCGATACCGATACATAGTCATCGGTGTCATGGTCGCACTGTGCCTTGGTGGCGGCGTGTTCGGCATCAGCCTCGGCAGCCATGTCACGCAGAGCGGCTTCTATGACGACGGTAGCCAGTCGGTGCACGCCTCAGTTATCGCGGACAAGGCATACGGACGCGACACGTCGGGCCACATCATCGGGGTCTACACGGCGCCCGAGGGCAAGACGGTCGACGACCCGGATTTCAAGCAGAAGATCCTCGACAATCTCAAGAAGGTCGAGGAGGACCACCCGGACGAGATCCTGCGCTCGATCGGCTACTTCAAGAGTCCCGACGTGCTGAAGAACATGTCCGACGCAGACAAGCAGCACGCGTTCATGTCGATTCAGCTAAAGGGCGACAACGACGACGCGATCCTGAACAACTACAAGAAGGTCAAGGACGACCTGCTCAAGGTCAAAGACGACGGCGTCGACTTCAGAATGGCGGGTCTGCAGCCGCTGGCGGCCGAACTGACCGGCACCATCGGCGACGACCAGAGACGTGCCGAGGTCGCCGCCATCCCGCTGGTGTGCGTGGTGTTGTTCTTCGTGTTCGGTGGTGTCGTCGCGGCCGCCCTCCCCGGGGTCATCGGTGGCCTGACCATCGCGGGCGCGCTCGGCATCATGCGTTTGGTCGCCGAGTTCGCCCCGGTGCACTTCTTCGCTCAGCCTGTGGTGACCCTCATGGGCCTCGGTATCGCCGTCGACTACGGCCTGTTCATGGTCAGCCGCTTCCGTGAGGAGATCGCCGAGGGCTACGACACCGAGGCCGCGGTCCGAAGAACCGTGATGACCTCGGGCCGCACGATCATGTTCTCCGCGGTGATCCTCGTGGCGTCGTCGGTGCCGCTGCTGCTGTTCCCGCAGGGCTTCCTCAAGTCCATCACCTACGCGATCATCGCCTCGGTCATGCTCGCGGCGATCCTGTCGATTACCGTGCTGGCCGCCGCGCTGGCCATCCTGGGGCCCAACGTCGACGCGCTCGGTGTGCGCACGCTGCTGCGGGTGCCGTTCTTCCGTAACTGGAAGCCGATGCGCATTTACCTGACCTGGCTGGCCGATAAGACGCAGAAGACCAAGACGCGTGAAGAAGTCGAGAAGGGCTTCTGGGGCAAGCTGGTCAACCGCGTGATGAAGCGACCGGCCGCGTTCGCGGTGCCGATCATCATCGTCCTGATCGCGCTGATCATCCCGTTGGGGCAGCTCGCGCTCGGCGGCATCAGCGAGAAGTACCTGCCACCCGACAACTCGGTACGCCAGGCGCAGCAGGAGTTCGACAAGATCTTCCCGGGCTTCCGCACCGAGCCGCTGACGATCGTGATGGAAAGCGACAACGGGCAGCCCATCACCGACCAGCAGGTCGCCGAGGTCCGCAACAAAGCGATGCAGATCTCCGGCTTCACGGACCCGGACAACGATCCGTCCAAGATGTGGCAGGCACGCCCGTATCTCGATGGGGCGTCGAAACAGCCGTCCATCCGGGTCATCCAGAACGGCTTGGTGAACCGCAACGACGCAGCCAAGAAGATCGAAGAGCTGCGCGCCATGACACCGCCGCGTGGCATCACCGTATCCGTAGGCGGCACACCAGCTTTGGAGCAGGACAGCATCCACAGCCTGTTCGACAAGCTGCCGTTGATGGTGGTCCTGCTGATCACCACGACCACGATCCTGATGTTCCTGGCATTCGGGTCGGTGGTGCTGCCGATCAAGGCCGCGGTGATGAGCGCGCTCACACTCGGTTCGACGATGGGCGTGCTCACCTGGATGTTCGTCGACGGGCACGGTTCCGGCCTGATGAACTACACCCCACAACCGTTGATGGCACCGATGATCGGGTTGATCATCGCGGTGATCTGGGGTCTGTCGACCGACTACGAAGTGTTCCTGGTGTCCCGCATGGTGGAGGCGCGTGAGCGCGGCATGTCCACCGCCGAGGCCATCAGGATCGGTACCGCCACCACGGGCCGGCTGATCACCGGCGCCGCGCTGGTGTTGGCCGTCGTCGCGGGCGCGTTCGTGTTCTCGGACCTGGTGATGATGAAGTACCTGGCGTTCGGTCTGCTCATCGCGCTGCTGCTGGATGCCACCGTGGTCCGGATGTTCCTCGTGCCGGCAGTGATGAAGCTGCTGGGCGACGACTGCTGGTGGGCACCGCGCTGGATGAAGCGCATCCAGGAACGGCTGGGCCTCGGCGAGACCGAGCTGCCCGACGAGCGCAAGCGTCCCGCGGTGCGTGAGCCAGAGGAGGCGTTGGTCGGTGCGGGCGCGTCGACGCCGCCGCGCAGGCCGCCGCACGACCCAACGCACCCGGCCGCCGAGGGTGCGTCACGGCCCGGAGCGACGACGCGGATCCCGACCCCGCCGCGGGCCAACGCCCCGTCCAGTACCGGGACGACGCGGATCCCGACCGCGCGCCCGCAGGCTGCGTCTTCTGACGAGCCGCAGACCACCCGGCTGTCGATGGCCAAGAACGCTGTTCGCAACGTCGTCAACAATGCGACCGGGGCGACGCAGCGCCGGCCCGCGCCTCCTCCCCCCGCCGGGCCACGCGAGGAGCGCGAAATCGAATCGTGGTTGGGCGAATTGCGCGGCAGCGCACCGGCCGGTGGCCAACCGGCACCGCCGCTCCCCTCGAATGGGCCCACGCGCGAGCAGGGGACTGGGGGCCCAGCGCGGCCATCAGCGGACGCCACGCGTGCGATGCCGGATCAACGCCAGCGGCCGCCCCGTCCGCAGCCGGGCAACGAGCCGACCACCGCGATCCCCGCGCAAGGGCCCCCAGCCGATGGTAGGGGACGTCCGCGGCCGCAGAACGCCGATGCGACGACAGCCATCCCGACACTGGGGACCGCGCCTGAGGGCAGGGGACTCAAACAGGACGCCGAGGCGACGACCGAGAAGCTCAACACCCGCGAAGACGACGAGCGCAAGCGCCGCGGCGGCGGGTTAAGCGCGCAGGATCTGCTGCGGCGCGAGGGCCGGTACTAATCCTTCGCTGCCTCGACGGCCCCTTCGTCTATGTCGTCGGCTTCGCCCTTGACGACCGGGCCGCTTTGGGCCTCCAGTGCGGCCTCTTCGGCCGCAGGTTCTCTGGCCAGTAGCACGCGCACCGCGCTGTTGAGGAATGCGACCGTCGGCACGGCCAGCAGGGCCCCGACGATACCGGCCAGCACACCGCCGCCCGCGATGGCCAGCACCACCGCCAGCGGGTGAATCGACACCGCCCGGCCCATCACCAGCGGCTGTAGCACATGGCCTTCCAGTTGTTGCACGGCGATGATCAAGCCAAGCGTGATCAACGCATAGATCCACCCCTTGGCGATCAGCGCCACGATGACGGCGAAGAAGCCGGCCACCACCGCACCCACGAGCGGGATGAACGCGCCGAGGAACACCAGCGACGCCAACGGCAGCGCCAGCGGGATACCCATGATCGCCAGACCCGTTCCGATGCCGACGGCGTCGACGAGCGCGACCAGGAACGTCGCCCGCACATAGCCGATCAGCGAGTGGAAACCCGCCCGGCCCGCGTCACGAACTCGCTCCCGCACGTCCTGCGGAAAGAGCTTCGTGACAAATCCGTAGATGTGGCGCCCGCCGTGCAGCACGAATATCAGCGTGAACAACACCAGCAGGGCGCCGGTGACGATCTCGGTCACGGTGCCCGCCGTCGACAGCGCCCCGCTGGTCAGTTTCTCCTGGTTGTTTTGCAGCGCTTCGATGGCGGATTTGCGGGCGCTCTCGATCTGCTCCTGGTTGACGTGCAGTGGCCCCCGCGTCAGCCAGTCACTGACGCCTTTGATGCTGGTGCTCACCTGCTCCACGAGTGCCGGTGCGCCCTCGATGAACTGGGTGACGACGAAGGCGAGGATGCCGCCCACGACGGCGATGCCGCCGAGCAACACCAGGGCCACCGCACCGCCGCGTGGAGCGCCGCGCCGGTCCAGGAAGTCAACGATGGGCAGCAGCAGTGCGGCCAGCAGCGTGGCCAACGCAACGGGCACCACGATGAGTTCGAGCTTCTTCACCGCCCACAGCAGGGCCACGACGGCCGTGCCGATAACCAACAGCCGCCATGCCCACGCCGCTGTCTTGCGGACTAACGGAGTCACCGACTCGTCGGCGACGGAATCAAAGGAAGGGCCAGCTGGCATGCCGGTAGCGTAACGGCAGGCTGCGGCCCCGCTGGGAATCTCGCGAATCGACTTCGGCGCGCCTGCGCCAGCGACAATATCCGGACGAACTGCGCCGTTACCCTATTGGCGTGTCCCACGACGCGCCTGCGAGCGACGCCCGCAGCCAGGAGCGGCCTACCAAGGGCAAATACTGGTGGCTGCGCTGGCTGATCCTCGGCGTCGCAGCCGTCGTGCTCGCGGTCGAACTGACGCTGGTCTGGGATCAGTTGGCCAAGGCGTGGAAGAGCGTCTACTCGGCGAACTGGTGGTGGGTGCTGGCGGCGGTCGTGGCCGCGATGTCGTCGATGCACAGCTTCGCGCAGATTCAGCGCACGCTGCTGCGGTCGGCCGGCGTCACAGTCAAGCAGTGGCGCTCGGAGGCGGCGTTCTACGCGGGCAACGCACTGTCCACCACGATGCCGGGCGGCCCGGTGCTGTCGGCCACGTTCATCTACCGCCAACAACGGATCTGGGGCGCGACACCTGTGGTGGCGTCGTGGCAGCTGGTGATGTCGGGCGCGCTGCAGGTGGTCGGGCTGGCGCTGCTCGGCTTGGGCGGCGCGTTTATGTTGGGTGCCAGCAAAAACCCACTGTCGCTTATCTTTTCGCTCGGCGGGTTCATCGCCCTGATCCTGCTGGCGCAAGCGGTGGCGACCCGTCCCGAACTCATCGACGGCATCGGGGTACGGCTGCTTTCGTGGTTCAACTCGCTGCGCGGCAAGCCGGCCGACACGGGTCTGGACAAGTGGCGCGAGACGCTGGCGCAACTGGAGTCGGTCAGCCTGTCCCGCCGCGAACTCGGCGTCGCGTTCGGCTGGTCGCTGTTCAACTGGATCGCCGACGTGGGCTGCCTGCTGGCGGCTTGTTACGCCACCGGCGCGCATCCGTCTCTGGCGGGTGTGACCGTGGCGTACGCGGCGGCCCGCGCGGTCGGGTCGATCCCGTTGATGCCGGGCGGTCTGCTGGTGGTGGAGGCGGTGCTGGTGCCTGGCCTGGTGTCGTCCGGCATGACCCTGGCCTCGGCGATCTCCGCGATGCTCATCTATCGGTTGGTCAGCTGGATCTTCATTTCCGCGATCGGCTGGGTGGTGTTCTTCTTCATGTTCCGCACCGAGAAGGACATCGACCCCGACGCCACCGTCGACGATGATGACGTCGAGCAGCCGCCGCAGTTCAGCCCCGATCCTGAGGTGCGGCACGAACCCGAACCCGAGCCATAGGGAACTCATGCGCCGCACGTGCCTGGTGCTCATAGTGATTGCCGCGTTGACGGCGGCGTGCACGCCACCTACCGAAACCCCTTCAGCACCAACGACTTCGACGACGCCACCCGCCGAGCCCACGGCGGTGACACCGGTGTTGGCCAGTGTCATTGCTGCACCGATTCCGGTGCCCGCCACCGACGGCAAAGTCCACCTCGCCTACGAACTGCAGCTGACCAACGCGCTCAACCAGGAGCTGACCCTGACGTCGGTCGACGTGCGCGGCGGGGACAAGTCCCTGCTGAACCTGTCAGGCGATCGGCTCGCGTACTGGACGCGAGTGCTCGGAAACACCACGCCCACAACGAAAATCGGACCTGGCCAATCGGCGGCGGTGTGGCTGGACGTCGTGCTCGACCAGGGCGCGGCGGTGCCAGCCGCCCTTAGGCACGAGATCGGCCTCTCGATGGCCCAGCCACAGCCGCCGCTGTTTCCCGCCACGATCACCGAGACTGTCGCACCCGTCGGCGTGCAGACCCGCAAGCCGGCGACCATCGCACCACCGCTTGTGGGAGCGAACTGGGTGGACGCCAACAGTTGTTGCGATATGACACCGCACCGGATGGCCCTGAATCCACTCAACGGGCAGCTGTGGGCGGCCGAGCGGTTCGCCATCGACTACGTGCAGCTGCTTCCCGACAGGCGATTGTTCAACGGCGACAAGACAAAACCGGAGAGCTACCCCGGATTCGGGGCCAACATCCACGCGGTGGCCGACGGCCCCGTCGTCGGTGTGCTCGACGGATTACCCGAACAGGTTCCGGGCGCGAGCCCGAGCGGTCTGCCGCTCGAGCAGTATGCGGGAAACCACATTGTGCAGGACCTCGGCGACGGCAAATACACGCTCTACGCCCACCTCAAGACCGGCAGTATCAGCGTCAAGGTCGGTGACCGGCTGAGTTCCGGGCAGGTGATCGCGCTGCTCGGCAACTCTGGCAATACCGACGGACCGCATCTACATTTCCACGTCATGAGCACCCCAGATCCGCTGCGGTCCAACGGCCTGCCGTTCGTGCTGTCGTCATTTCGGCTAGACGGGCGCATCGCCTCAATGGATGCTCAAGACGCAGTCGAGGCTGGTCAGCCCGCGCCGATGCAGCCGGGCTTCACCCCGCGTGATGAATCTGCCGTCAGCCCATTGGTTTTGGATGTGATGAGCTATGCCAGTCGTTGACACGCGCCGACGGGTGCGACGGGCGCTGATCGCTCTGGTCGCAGACATCGTCTGCGTGATCGTGTTCTGCACGATCGGGCGCCGAAGCCACGCAGAAGGATTGACTGTGTCAGGGGTCGCGCACACCGCATGGCCATTTCTGGCGGGCGCCGCGGTGGGCTGGCTGCTGATCGGCGGGTGGCGCAAACCGTTCACGGTCATCCCCACCGGAGTGGTGGTGTGGGTGTGCACGGTCGCGGTGGGCATGCTGTTGCGCAAGGCGACTTCAGCGGGGGTTTCGACGAGCTTTGTGGTGGTGGCGTCGCTGTCCACCGCGGTGCTGCTACTGGGCTGGCGCGCCGCGGCCGCACTATTCCGACGCGGGTAAGTCTGAATTGGTCGGCGGCTCAGGCGAAGTCGAGATAGTCAACCTCGCGCGCAACCCGCCCAATGGCCCGTCCGACAGCTCAATGTCCCCGCCGTGCAACGCGGCCTGCTGCGCTACCAGTGCCAGGCCGAGCCCCGAGCCGCCCGGCGCCGCATTGCTGCCGCGGGAGAATCGGCCAAGCACCGTTTGATGCTCCTCCTCCGGAAGACCCCTGCCGTTGTCGTCGACGACGATCGTCATCGTGTCGTGCCGACGGCGCGCTGCCAACACGATTCGCGTCGCCTGCCCATGCGTCACCGCGTTGCGCACCAGGTTGTCGACGGCTAGCCGCAGCCCGCCCGGCCACCCCCAGATCGACCCGAGATCGTCCGCGGCCTCGACCACGATCTCGACTCCGCCGGCGGTGCGCATGATCTCGCGCGCCACCCGGTCGAGCATGTCGGTGACATCGATGAGTTCGCGGTCCTCGGCCTG
>Ga0075420_100004285_pt1 | contig 12500 bp, 11 predicted proteins | sample SoiMetdeltSBSDD4_FD_75296 | JGI IMG/M metagenome (GOLD analysis project Ga0075420, IMG submission 75296) | Bulk soil microbial communities from a Populus tree surrounding site in Tennessee, USA - Soil MetaG P. deltoides SBSDD4 | ecosystem: Environmental > Terrestrial > Soil > Tree plantation... | reverse complement strand
CGTCGGCGCGGGAGACGACGGCACGCGTTGCGGCGGGAGCGATCTGCAAACGCCTGCTCGCGGCGCTCGATGTCCGGATCGGCAGTCATCTCGTCCACCTTGGCGGCATCGACGCCGCGGCCCCGGACCCGTTGCCTAACGATCTGAACGAGGCCGCGGATGGTTCACCGCTGCGGACGCTCGACGCCGGCGCCGAAGCAGCGATGATCGCGCGGATCGATGCCATCAAGCGCGAGGGCAATACGCTCGGTGGCGTCTGCGAGGTCGTGTGTCGCGGACTTCCTGTGGGGCTGGGCTCTCACGTATCGTGGGACCGGAAGCTGGATGGACGGTTGGCCGCGGCGCTGATGTCGATTCCGGCCGTGAAGGGCGTCGAGGTCGGGATCGGCTTCGAGGCGGCGCGCCGCCCGGGGTCGGAGGTGCACGACGAGATCGAGCCGGCGCCCGGACGTGTGCTCGCCGGCAACGTGAAGCGAAAGACGAATCGCGCGGGCGGGCTCGAGGGTGGAATCACGACCGGTGAGCCGCTCGTACTGCGTGTAGCAATGAAGCCGATCAGCACTCTCATGCGGCCGCTGGCGACCGTGGATGTGGCGACGGGCGAGACGGCGGCGGCGACGGCGGAACGGAGTGACGTTACCGCGGTACCGGCAATGGGTGTGATCGCGGAGGCAATGACGGCGTTCGTGCTCGCACAGGCGGCGCTGGAGAAGTTCGGCGGCGATTCCCTCGGGGAAACGAGGCGGAACTATGACAGCTACATTTCGCACGTCGCAGATCGTCTCGGACGTTGACGTCCGGAAGCCGCACCTGATCCTGGTCGGTTTGCCGGGGGCGGGGAAGACGTCGGCTGGCGAGGCGCTCGCCGAGCGTCTGAACCGCTCGTTCCTGGATTTCGACCGGGAGATCGAGCGGCGCGAGAGTGCGTCGATCGCCGAGCTGTTCGCGATCCGTGGCGAGCACTACTTCCGGGAGCGCGAGCTGGAGGTGACGCTCGAGCTGCGCCAGTGCGGGAATATGGTGGTCGCGCCGGGCGGTGGATGGGTCACCAACAAAGGCGTCGTCGACATCCTCCGGCCGCCCGCCCGGCTCATTTACCTGAAGGTCAAGCCGGAGACCGCGCTGGCTCGTCTGGGCGCCGCGAGGGCGGCCCGACCCCTGCTTTCGAGGCCCGATCCGCTTGGCGAGCTCAAGCGTCTGCTCGCGGAACGCGAGCAACTCTACGCCCAGGCCGATCATGTCGTAAGCGCGGAAGTCGTTGACATAAAACGGCTTGTGGACAAACTCGTCGAGCTTGCCTCTACTATAAAGGCCGGGTAGGTTTGGCCATGGATGATCGTTTGGCAGACCTCCTGTCGATGTTGCGTGAGCGGTTCGCCGCCGATGCAGACGTCGAGGAGGTCGAGGCTTTTTTGTCGTACGAAGGGTACGATCGGCGACAGATTGGTGAGATTCTGTCGCTTCTGTTCTCCGAAATTCCCATTCGGTCGACCGGCAGTCAGTCGGTCGTACATGACCATATGACTTTTCGCGTGATGGGTCCGCACGAGCGTGGCCGGTTCGCCCCGGAAGCCTGGGGACACCTGCTCACGCTGAGCGGCTCCGGGGCGCTATCCTCCGCGGAGCTCGAGCATTTCATCGAGCGGGCGCTGGTGCAGATCGACGGGCGGATCGCGCTCGACGACCTGCGAGCGCTCATGGAAGGCGCGGGGTACGACCCGTCCGGGCCACCGCCCGATCACGCGACCGTTCACTGACGCGATGCCGCAAAAAGGTGATCCCGAGGAGCCGCGCCCGCCCAAGGTGGGCAGTCGGCGACGAGGGAAGGAATCGACCGCCGAGGAGCTCGAGCAGCCAGTCGCCCGCCGAATAGCGGGCCGCGGCGGCGCGACCCGCCCTGCTGCGCGAAAGTCCACGCGCGGCACGGCGGCCAAGAAGAAGGCCGCCGCGGCAAAGAGCCGAGCGCGGAAGGCTGCCGCCGTGACGGTCGAGGAAGACGGACCGCCGCCGCCGGCCGGCAGCACGTCGCTCGTCATCGTCGAGTCGCCAGCGAAGGCGAAGACGATCGGGAAGTATCTCGGGCGTGGCTACCGCGTGAAGGCCACGGTCGGCCACGTGCGCGACCTTCCCGAGAAAAAGCTCGGCATCGACATCGACAACGGCTTCCAGCCCGAGTACGTCACGATCGCCGGGAAAGAGAAGACGCTCGCCGACCTGAAGTCTGCTGCGAGCGACTCGAAGGAAATCTTCCTGGCAACCGACCCCGATCGCGAAGGCGAAGCCATCGCGTGGCACGTCGCCGAGCAGATCAAGCGCCGCGGGGGGGCGCCGGTTCGACGCGTGCTCTTCCACGAGATCACGAAGGACGCCGTCCAGCGCGCGATAGCCGCTGCCGGACATATCGACGAGCGAAAGGTCGAAGCGCAGCAGGCGCGTCGCGTGCTCGATCGCCTCGTCGGCTACAAGGCGAGTCCGATTCTCTGGAAAACCGTGAAGAAGGGGATTTCGGCCGGTCGCGTCCAGACGGTTGCGCTCCGTCTCATTGTGGAGCGCGAGCGCGAGATTCGCGCGTTCAAGGCGGTGGAGTACTGGACGATCGAGGCGCAGCTCGAAAAGGGTGATCAGCGCTTCACGGCGAAGCTCCATCACGTCGACGGCAAGAAGCCGGAGATCGGAAAGGAAGCCGACGCGCGGGAGATCGTCGCGGAGGTCGAACGGATCGCGGAGGCCGTTGCGAACGCCTCCGGACTGACGACGAGCGGCTCGCGCGCGTTCCCCGTGACCGAGGTGAAGCGGCGCGAGAGGCGCAAAAACCCCTCCCCGCCATTCACGACCAGCACGCTGCAGCAGGAAGCCGCCAAGAAGCTCGGCTTCGGGTCCAAGCGGACGATGCGCCTCGCGCAGGATCTCTACGAGGGCATCGATATCGGGCCCGAGGGCGCGGTCGGTCTCATCACGTACATGCGTACCGACTCGACGCGCGTGGCCGAGAGTGCGGCGCTGCAGGCGCGGGATCATCTGCGCACGCTGTTCGGTGCCGAGTACCTCGCGGCGGGGCCGGCGCTGTTCGGCGGCGGCAAGAACGCCGGGAACGCGCAGGACGCCCACGAGGGCATTCGACCGACCGACCCGGCTCGCCGCCCGGATCTCGTTAGGCGCTACCTGAAGGAGGACCAGTTCAAGCTCTACCAGCTCATCTGGCAGCGCTTCATGGCGTCGCAGATGGCGCCGGCGGTCTTCGACACGACGACGGTGGACTACGACCTCGCACAGGCCGGCGCCGCCGTGAAGACCACGCACGGCTATCTGTTCCGGTCCACCGGCAGCGTCATCAAGTTCCAGGGGTTCCTCGCGCTCTACCGCGAGGCCCACGAGGAAGGGGAGCATCGCGTGCTCGAGGACGAGCAGGCGCTGCCCACGCTCGAGACGGGCGAGCGTGTGCCGGTTCGGGAGGTCGTGCCGTCACAGCACTTCACCGAGCCGCCACCTCGATTCTCCGAGGCGAGTCTCGTCAAGGAGCTCGAGCGCCTCGGCATCGGACGGCCGTCCACGTACGCGCAGATCATCTCGACGCTGGTCGACCGGCACTACACGCAGCTCGAGCAGCGGCGGTTTTTCCCGACCGCGTTAGGCGAGAGCGTCGAGCGCGTGATGGTGAAGCAGTTTCCCGACATCTTCAACGTGGGGTTCACGTCGGAGATGGAAGGTGAGCTGGACAAGGTCGAGGAGGGCGCCATGCCCTGGCGCCGCGTCCTGAGCGAGTTCTACAAGCCGTTCGAGAAGTCGCTCAATTCCGTCAAGGTCGAGAGCCTCATCGCCGAGGCGCACGACCTGTCCGGCCTCGCCACCGAGCGCTGCCCGAACTGCGGTGGCCGGCTCATGCCCAAGGGCGGCTTCTTCGGACCGTTCGTGGCTTGCGAGAACCATCCGAAGACCTGCAAGTTCACGCGTCCGCTCAAGGGCGATCGGAAGCCGGCCGAGCCGACCGAGTACACGTGCCATGAGTGCGGCGCGATGATGCTCAAGCGGCACGGACGGTCAGGATTTTTCCTCGGCTGCAGTCGCTTCCCGAAATGCCGGGGAACCCGGTCCATGCCGACCGGGGTGATGTGCCCGAAGGACGGAGGCGAGATCGCTGAACGCCGATCCAAGAAGCGTGGCAAGGCGTTCTACGGATGCTCGAACTATCCGAACTGCGATTTCGTCTGCTGGGACAAACCCGTTCCGGAGAAGTGCCCGGAGTGCGGCTATCTGGGCGCGGAAATGAAGTCGAACAAGACGCGCGGTGAATTCCGGAAGTGCATCAAGTGCGGGAACGAGTGGGACGTAGCAAGCACGGAGCCCGAGGAAGCCGTGGCCGTCTGACCCGTTCGGTCGTCTTACGGACGGTCGACCGAACGCCCTCACAACTTCATGAATCTCATAGCCGCCATAGAATCGCGGCTGGGAACGGGCTGGTCGATCGTAGACGAGCTCGGGACTGGCGCGACATCGCGTGTATACCTCGCTCGTCGCGAGGGCGATGGGGAGCGCGTGGTGGTGAAGGTCATGAAGAGCGGCGTCGCATCGGCCGAGCGCTCGCGCTACTTCGTGCTGGAGATGCAGGTCCTGCAGAAGATGTCGCACCCGAATGTGGTGCCCATCACGGATGCCGGCGAAGCGCACGAGCTGCTGTACTTCGTGATGCCGTACATCGAAGGCGAGACGATGCGGCATCGGCTGCAGCGGAACGGCGCCTTCCCCATTCACGAAGCCGTGCGGATCGCGCGCGACATCGCGCTTGCCCTCGGCCACGTCCACTCCCACGGCGTCGTCCACCGTGACGTGAAGCCCGAGAACATCCTCCTCTCGCCGGGCGCCGCCATCCTGCTCGATTTCGGCCACGCCCGCGCCCCGGCGATGTCCGGCTCGGAGTCGCGCGAGGACAAGAAGTACATCGTCGGGACGGCGAACTATGTGAGCCCCGAGCAGGTCTCCGGCCGGCGCATCGCGGACTCGCGTTCCGACCTGTATTCCCTCGGCTGCGTGCTCCTCGAGATGTTGACGGGGAACCTGCCGTTCGCGGCCTCTTCGGCTCGCGAAACGATGCAGAAGCGGCTCGACGAACCGCCGCCGGACGTCCGATCGACGCGCCCCGAAGTGCCCGACGAGGTCGCCCTCATCCTCAAGCGGGCCCTTGTGATCGACCCTGCCGAGCGATACCTGACGGCCGGTCAAATGGCCGATGCGCTGTCGTCCGCGCTGGAGTTGATTCCGGTCGCCTGATCGGTTTCTGACGAACAATCGTCGGAAAGTAGCGGAGTTACTTGACGATTCGTCTGAAATGCGCTAATCTCAGCGCATGATCGACGAAACCTCCCTCGCCATCCTCGACACACTTCAGTCCGACGCCCGGATCTCGAACGCCGAGATCGGACGCCGGGTCGGACTCGCGCCGTCCGCAGTGTTCGAGCGCATCCGAAAGCTCGAGGAGCGGGGCGCGGTTCGCGGGTACAGGGCGTCCATCGATCCCGTCGCGGTCGACCTTGGCCTGTTGGCGTTCGTGCTCGTTCGCTCCGAGGAGCGGCGAGGCTCTCCGCGTACCGAAGCCGCGCTCGTCGCGATGCCGGAGGTGCAGGAGGTCCATCACATCGCCGGCGAGGATTGCTTCCTGCTCAAGGTCCGCGTCCGCGACACGGCTGCTCTCAACGACCTTCTCTCGGAGCGCATCAGCGCGCTCGAGGAAGTGCGGTCCACGAAAACGACGATCGTCCTGCGCACGGCAAAGGAGACGTCGATGATCCCGATCCCCGGCGTCGCTGCCCCAGGGTCGTCAGAGGCTGGAGATGAAGACGAGTGATCTCGCGAGTGATGTCGCAGCCGGCCAGGCTCCATCCCGCTTAAGGCTGCTCGCCGCGTTCGCGGCGATCTACCTCATCTGGGGCTCGACGTACCTCGCCATCAAATACGCCGTCGAGACGGTGCCACCGTTCCTCATGACGGGGGCGCGGTTCTTCGTGGCGGGCGGGATTCTGTACGCGTGGTCCGCCGCCCGCGGTAACGACGCGGCGGCCCACATGGGCCGGCGTGCGTGGCGCGATGTTTTCATCGTCGGTGCGCTGCTCATCGTTGGTGGCACGTCCCTCGTCGGTTGGGCAGAGAAGGACGTGCCGTCGGGCATGACGTCGCTCGTGCTCGCCACGACGCCGCTCTGGATGGTCCTGCTCGAGAGCGCGCACGCACGCACGCGTCCCGCGCCGAGGGTCCTGGCCGGGGTCGCCGTCGGGCTCGTCGGGCTGCTCGTTCTCGTCGGGCCGTCGCTCTCGTACGCGGGCGGCGGCGTGAGCTTGTTAGGCGTCGGCGCGCTGACGCTGTCGGCCCTGCTGTGGTCGATCGGAGCGCTGTACTCCCGTCGCTCGCCGCTCCCGGTGTCGCCCACGCGCTCGACGTCACTGCAGATGATGGCGGGCGCAGTCCTGTCAGTCCTCACCGGGCTGGCGCTCGGCGAGCACCACGAGCTTTCGCTCGCGGCCATCACGCCTGTGTCGGCAATCGCGATCGGCTACCTCGTCGTCGCCGGCGCCCTCGTCGGATTCAGCGCCTACCTCTGGCTCATGCGCGTGTCCACGCCGTCACGCGTCGCGACGCACGCGTACGTCAATCCCATCGTCGCGGTGCTGCTTGGCTGGGCCGTCGCGGGCGAGCGCGTGACGGGGATGACGCTGGTCGCCATGGCGGTGATCGTCGCTGCCGTCGTGCTCATCGTGAGTGCGCCGCGCTCCACCGCCGCCGGGCGGAGCGACCGGGGTGTCGCGCGTGGGCCATCGCTCGCGTGGTCTGCTCGGCGTCCAGGGTTTGCGCTCTCCGCGCGTGCGCGCATGGGTGCTATCATTCCCGCATGGCGAGCGCGCGCATCGAAGAACGCACGACGACTCGAGAGCCGGTCCACGTAATCGGGGGCGGACTCGCTGGCAGCGAGGCCGCCTGGCAGCTCGCCGAGCGCGGCGTGCGCGTGGCGCTGCATGAGATGCGTCCGGTGCGAAGCACGCCGGCGCACCGCACCGACCGGCTGGCCGAGCTGGTCTGCTCGAACACCTTCAAGAGCACCGAGACGTCGAACGCGCACGGGCTGCTCAAAGCCGAGATGCGCGCGCTCGGCTCCGTGATCCTGCGGGCGGCCGACGAAGCGCGCGTTCCTGGCGGGTCGGCGCTCGCGGTGGACCGCGAGCTCTTCGCGGACGCCGTGCATCGCGCTGTCTCGTCGCACCCACGCATTGAAGTTGTTCGCAACGAGGTCACGGAGCTGCCGTCGCCAGGGATCGTCGCGACGGGCCCCCTGACATCCGACGCACTCTCGGCGGCGATTCAACAGCGACTTGGCGTCGAGTCGCTCGCGTTCTACGACGCCATCGGGCCCATCGTGGCCGGCGATTCGCTCGACGCGAACGTCGTCTTTCGCGCTTCGCGTTATGGAAAGGAGACGATGGCCAACGCGGCCGCGGTCGGGTCGAGCGCTGAGCTTGCGGGCGAAGGCGCGTATGTGAATTGCCCATTCACGCGCGAGCAGTACGAGGCGTTCCTCGATGCGCTCATCGCCGCCGATCAGTACGAGGGGCACGACTTCGATCCCATCCCGTACTTCGAAGGGTGCATGCCCGTCGAGGAGATGGCGCGTCGTGGGCGAGAGACGCTTCGGTTCGGTCCGATGAAGCCCGTCGGTCTGCGCGATCCACGCACCGGGCGCGAGGCCTACGCCATCGCGCAGCTGCGCATGGAAGATCGCGGCGGGCGCATGTGGAATCTCGTGGGGTTTCAGACGCGGCTCCGCACGCGCGAGCAGCAGCGCGTCTTTCGCATGATCCCGGGGCTCGGTGACGCGGAGTTTCTGCGCTGGGGCTCCGTGCACCGCAACTCCTACGTGAACGCGGCCGCGTGCCTCACGCGGCATCTGTCGCTTCGCGACGACCCTGCGACGCTCTTCGCCGGTCAGCTCACCGGCGTCGAGGGCTACACGGAGAGCTCGGCGACGGGACTCCTGGCGGGGATCAACCTGGCGCGGATGCTCGCGGGAGAGGAGCCCGTCGTTCCGCCACCGGCCACCATGCTCGGTGCGCTGTATCGGTATCTCCACGAGGCCGATCCCAGGCACTTCCAGCCGATGAACGCGAACTTCGGCTTGCTCGACGAGCTCGAGACGCCGGTTCGCGACAAACGCCGGAAGCGCGAGTTGCTCGCCGACCGTGCACTGCGTCGCCTCGACGAATGGATGGCGACGAACGATCTGTCCGCGGCGGCCGTCGCGTGAGTCCCTCCGCCGTTCCGTCGCCCGAGGTCGCCGAATACCTCGAGCATCTTCGGAACGAGCGAGACATGTCGCCTAACACGGTCGTCGCCTACGAGCGCGACCTGGGCGAGCTCGTTCGCTTCTTCTCCACCTACTACGGGGGCGACGAGTGGTCGTGGCAGGGCGTGGATCGGCTCTCGATCCGTGCCTTCCTCGCCCATCTCACGAAGCGCGGGCTCTCGAAACGGTCGATTGCGCGCGCGCTGTCGGCGGTGCGCAGCTTCTACCGCTTCCTGCACCGCAACGAGGTCGTAGACGCGAATCCGGCGCGCGCCGTCGGCACCCCGAAGCTCGAGCGGTATTTGCCCAGCTACCTCGATCGCGCGCAGATCGACCTCGTGTTCCAGGCGGCGGAGGTGCGCGCGTGGGAGGGTCGGTTCAACGACGTCCGCAACCTCGCGATCCTCGAGCTGTTCTACTCGACGGGGATGCGCCTCTCCGAGCTGCGCGGGATCGATCGCGGCGACCTCGATCTCCTGTCGCAACAGGTGAAGGTGACGGGGAAGGGGCGCAAGCAACGGATCATTCCGGTGGGTGATCACGCGACGCTCGCGCTCAGGAATTACGAGTCCAGGCGCGACGAGCTCGCGCGACAGCTCGGCGGCAAGGCGGATCGCGCCGCGTTCTTTCTCAGCGCGCATGGTCGGCGGCTGAGCACGCGGTCGATTCAGCTCGTGGTGACGAAGTTCCTCACACAGATCGACGAGAACGCGGGGCTGAGCACGCACTCCCTGCGGCACACGTTCGCCACGCATCTCCTCGACGCCGGTGCCGATTTGCGAGCGGTGCAAGAGTTGCTTGGCCACGCCTCGATCTCGACTACTCAGATCTACACGCATACCAGCGTCGAACGGCTGAAGCAGGTTTACCGGAAGGCTCATCCGCGCGCCTGACTCTCGGGCTCGCCTTCTTCTTGCAAGAGGTGACCGGCATGCGTCTGGAGCAGATCCCGCTGTTCATCGGCGTCCTGGTCGCGATTCTGGGGTTGGGGCTGCTGCTCGACGCCCAGTTGCCCGAGGGCGCGGCGCAGACGCGCGAGCGGCGGCGGCGCCAGCGCGCGCGCATGCACCGCGGCGGTGAAACGCTCGTCGGGCTGGGAATCCTGGCTGTGGCGGCAGCGCTGATCGGTCGAGATACCTGGCGCTTCGGGACCGTGGCGGTGCTCGTTGGTGTCGCGCTGCTCGCGGCCGGGGGCTGGTACAGCCGGGAATACCTACGCGAGCTGTTCGCGTTCCGCGGACCGGCACGACGCGGAGAGAAGCGCTCCGTCCCGCGGACCGGAGCCGACGCCAAGCCGGGCGCGACTCGGCCGCCGGTCGTCCCGGGACTCGCCGACAGCCCACCACCGCGAGACCCACCGGCGATGCGGGGTGACCGCGAGGCGCCGATCATGCGCGCGAAGGATGGAGTTCCGGGTCCGACGTCGCCGCTCAGTGAAGACACGCCGCCTGAGGGGCATCCGCGGCTCCGCATTCGCTAGCAGCGATTTACCTGGCAGCGATTAGCTAGCAGCGCTTAGCTCGCAGCAGCGAGCTGGCAGCGCTCAGCGTAACAACGCCTAGCTGGCCGCTAGGGGCTACCACATGCTGGGGCTGCGGGCTGCTTCAAGCGGCTGGGGGGCTTGGCGCTGGCAGCCACGCCGGCTGCCGCGAGTCGGCGCATACCCGCGGGGAGAGTTGTCGGCACTCTCCCCGCGAGTATGCGTCGACACGTCCATACTCAGCCTGGCTGCCAGCCCCCCAGCGCCCAGCTGCTGTCAGCAGATCCAAGCCCCCAGCACGTGCTAGCAGCCCCCAGCGGCCAGCGAGGTGCGCCGCTCATAGTGGCGGCAGGCTTGGCGCGTCGTGCACCGGCTATCTTTGTCGCATGCACAATGCACTTCCGCGGTTTTACGCGACGACCATTCTCGCGGTGCGCCGCGACGGCAAGGTCGCGCTTGGTGGCGATGGCCAGGTGACCGTCGGCGAGACCGTCATGAAGTCGAACGCGCAGAAAGTGCGCACGCTTCGCGGCGGTCAGCTCCTCGCCGGGTTCGCCGGCAGTGCCGCCGACGCGTTCACGCTCTTCGAGAAGTTCGAGGAAAAGCTCGAGCGGTACCCGAACAATCTGTCGCGCGCCGCGGTGGAGCTGGCCAAGGACTGGCGCAGTGACCGTGTGCTGCGGCGTCTCGAGGCGCTCCTGGTCGTCGTCGACCTGAACCACGGCTTCGTCATCTCCGGCAACGGTGAAATCATCGAGCCCGAAGACGGAATCCTCGCGATCGGCTCTGGTGGCTCGTACGCGCTCGCCGCCGCGCGTGCGCTCGTGAAGAACACCGCGCTCGCTCCTGCGGACATCGTTCGCCGCTCGCTCGAGATCGCGGGCGAGATCTGCGTCTACACGAACACCAACATCACCGTCCTCGAGGCGCAGCGCTGATCCTCAGCGCCACGCGCTCTCGATACACTCCCGATGCCAAGCAATCGCACGCAGCAGGTCGTCGCACGCCTCGCTGATCTCACGCCACGCCAGATCGTCGCCGAGCTCGATCGTTACATCGTCGGGCAGGCCGATGCCAAGAAGGCGGTCGCGATCGCGCTCCGGAACCGGTGGCGCCGCCAGCGCGCGCCCGACGCCATTCGCGACGAGATCTCGCCTAACAATATCATCCTCATCGGGCCCACCGGCGTCGGCAAGACGGAGATCGCGCGCCGTCTCGCGAAGCTGGCCGGCGCGCCGTTCGTGAAAGTCGAAGCCTCGAAGTTCACCGAGGTCGGGTACGTCGGGCGCGACGTCGAGGGGATGGTGCGGGACCTCGTTGAAAGCGCGATCGACATGGTGCGTACGGAGCGCGAGTCGGACGTCGAGGATCTCGCGCACGAAAAGGTGGACGAGCGACTGCTCGATCTGCTGCTCCCGGTTCCCGCTGAGGCGAAAGGGCCGTCATCGCCGGCGCCGGCGCCGGCACCGGTGCCCGCTGGGGCCGTCGCGGGGCAGGGCAGCGCGTCTGGGGTATTCGTCGTCGGGGCCGACGGCTCGGTGCAGCACGAGAACGACCGCGACGCCGCTCTCGAGCGCTACAAGCGCACCCGTGAGAAGCTCAAGCAGCTGCTCATCGACGGACAGCTCGAGTCGCGCGAAGTGGAGGTCGAGGTCACGCAGCAGGGTCCGATGTTCGACATGATGGTCCCGCAGGGTGCGCCCGAGGGGATGGAGAACTTCACCGAGATGCTTCAGGACATGCTGCCGAAGCGCAAGAAGAAGCGCACGGTGAAAGTGTCGGAGGCGCGGCGCATTCTCCTCGAGCAGGAGTTCGACAAGCTCATTGACCTCGAAGACGTGACGTCCGACGCGCTCGAGCGCGTCGAGAAGTTAGGCATCATCTTCCTCGACGAGATCGACAAGATCGCCGGTGCGCGCGGCGAGGGCGCGGGCGGTCCGGACGTGTCCCGCGAGGGCGTGCAGCGCGACCTCCTCCCGATCGTCGAAGGCTCGAACGTGCAGACGAAGTACGGCATGGTGAAGACCGATCACGTGCTCTTCATCGCCGCCGGCGCGTTCCACGTCTCGAAGCCGAGCGATCTCATTCCGGAGTTGCAGGGGCGTTTCCCGATTCGTGTCGAGCTCAAGCCGCTCACCGAGGCCGACTTCGTACGCATCATGACCGAGCCCGAGAACGCGCTCACGAAGCAGTACTCGGCGCTCGTGGAAGCGGAGGGCGCGAAGCTGACGTTCACGCCTGAAGGGATCGCCGAGATCGCGCGCATCGCGTCGAGCGTGAACGGCCGCATGGAGAACATCGGTGCGCGGCGCCTGCACACGGTGATGACGACGCTGCTCGAGGACGTTCTCTACGAGCTGCCCGATCGCGGCACTGGCGCAATCACGGTCGACCGTGATGTCGTGAACGACCGGTTGCGGCCCGTGATGGAGGATGAGGACCTGAGACGCTACATTCTGTAGCGGTCGGGAATCGGGACTCGGGAATCGGGAATCGTTCGATGAGCGTCGCGACGGGCTGCGGTCGCGAGCGTGGTCTCCCGAGGGCTTTCGATTTCCGATTCCCTATTCCCGATGCCCGATGACACGCCACTTTCTCGCCATCCCCGACTTCACACCCGATGAGCTGAATCGGCTGTTCGATTTGGCGGAGTCGATGCGCACGGGCGCGTACACGCGAAAGCCGCTCGCCGGGAAG
>Ga0075420_100004284_pt1 | contig 12500 bp, 10 predicted proteins | sample SoiMetdeltSBSDD4_FD_75296 | JGI IMG/M metagenome (GOLD analysis project Ga0075420, IMG submission 75296) | Bulk soil microbial communities from a Populus tree surrounding site in Tennessee, USA - Soil MetaG P. deltoides SBSDD4 | ecosystem: Environmental > Terrestrial > Soil > Tree plantation... | reverse complement strand
AGGATCTTGTACAGCAGGCTCTCCTCGCCCTTGCCCGGGACGACGGCCTTGCCGTGCTTGCCGCCCTTGAGGATGGCCGCCTTGTCGTCCAGCCGCAACCCGCCTGCGGGGCCGCGCATCCCGCCACCGCCGGGGCCCCTCTGCCCGCCGCCCGGGCCCCCCGTGGCACCCGCTCCGCCGGGCCCGCGCCTTGCACCGGGGCCGCCCGCGCCGGCCCCCGGGCCCCGCTGGTTTGCGCCGGGTGCACGGTGGCACTGCACGCACGATTCCTTCAGGATGGGCTGGACGTCCCGCGCGTAGAGGACTTTCTTCTCCGCGCCGGCGGCGTCGGCGGCCTTGGGCTCCGCGGCCTTGGACTCGGCCGCCTTGGTCTTGTTCGCGGCCTTTGCGTCCTTGGTGGCACTACCGGTGGCTTGCCCCCAGGCGGCCCCGGCCATCGCCGCCGCGACGGCGAACGCCACGACCGACCGACCCGTGCGGAAACGCGACCGCACCCGATCCTTCCGATCCCTTTCCATTCCAGCCCTTTCCGCGAGATGAAGTGGTGGCGCACCGGCGGCGTCGCCGGACGTGTCAAACTCAGATCGACGGGCGGGAAGGTTTATTCCCGCGGCGGTATCTTGCCAACCTTCTATTCGCTTGACGAGAGAGTTGCGCCGGCGCTTCAAAACCGCCGCCAGACGGTTATTGGCGACCGTCGATAAGGTCGAAGGAGCGCAAGCCGTCCAGCAGCGGGCCGAGGTGGCGCTCGTAGTGTTTCCACCGGCCCACGCTGGAACCGTACAGGGGCCGCCGCACCTGGTCGCTGCTGGCGGTGCCGACGGCGCGGCCGCTCTCGTGGAAGCGGACGCAGCGGTCGTCCCACGGCAAGTCGAGGAACTCCAGCAGCCGCCGGGTCTGCCCCTCCAGGTCGGCCACCACGTCCTCGTAGCGCACCTCGACCATGGGGAAGTTCACCGTCGTCTTCCAATGGTTCATCACCCGTTCGTAGTCGAGGTAAAACGCGCCCAGGTGGCCCAGGTCGTGGCTGAACTCGTGCCCGTTGGCGAAATACGTCATGTAGCACGACAGGCAGGTGTCGCGGGGGTCGCGGACGCAGTGGATGACGTGGCAGTCGGGGAACAGGAGCTGGATGAGGCCGAGGTACATGAAGTTCATCGGCATCTTGTCGGTGACGTACGTCGCCGTGGCGTTCATCGCCTCCAGCGCCGCCAGGTATTCCCCGGCGAGCTGGTTCGCCCGCCGCACCGAGATCGAGTCCATGTACTCCGGGTAGATCTGCCCGTCGCTCCAGTCGGCCCGGGCGGCGGCGTTGGCGACGCGGCTGAGCGTGGGCAATTCGCCCGCCCCGTACACCTGCGGGTGGCTGGCCAGGATCTGCTCGACGAGCGAAGTCCCGGAGCGCGGCATCCCCACGATGAAGACGGGCCGGCGGCTGCGGTGGGAGGCGCGCGGCAGGTCGTGCAGCTTGGCCGGGCTGAAGTACCGGATGCGCCGGTCGACGTTCTCGGCGTTCAGCGTCGCGTCGTAGGGCATGCGGCTGAGCTGCTTGCCGGTCCGGGCGTGACCGAAGGCGTCATCGAACCGGCCCATCCGGTCGAGCAGCTTGGCGGCCGCCAGGTGGAGTGGCGGCTTCTCGGGCGGTGTGGTGTCGCGCGACGCGAGCAGTCCGTCGATCACCCGCACGGCCTCCGCCTCGCGCTTCACGGCCGGGGCGACGCGGGCGTAGATGATGCCCAGCCGGCTGGGCTTGCGCGGCAGGGCCGTCAGTGGCTCGATCACCCGCCAGGCGGCCTCCGGCTCGCCGTTGCCCTCGAGCACGAAGGCGTGGGAGATGGCGACGAGCGGGTCGGCCGGCGCCAGCTCCACCGCCCGGGCGCTGTGGGGCAGCGCCATGGCGACGTCCCCCTCCTCGAAATACCACTGCCCCAGCGCCTCCTGCACCGCCGCGTTGGCGGGGGCGAGCCGCGCGGCCTCGTGCAGGTGCCGGCCGACGTGCTCGAGCCGGCGCGTCTGCCAGGCGCACATGGCGAAGCGGAAGTGACAGGCGCCCTCCGACGGGTCCAGCCGCACCGCCTCCTGGAAGAACTTGAACGCCTCGGCAAACCGCGCCCGGCGGTATAGCTCGTCCCCGAGACGCGCCTGCTCACGGGCGAGGGCCTTGGGGTCCAACCCCGGCTGCGCCGCGGCGGGTTTCTGCAGCGGTCGGGGGGCCGAAGCGGCCGGAAGCCCGTGGATCGGCGGCAGCCCGTATTCGACGGGTCCACTGACGGGTGTATTCGCGTCAATGGGGACGGGCGTGATGGTGCCCGGCGGAGACGGGCTACGACCAAAAGGCCCGGAAGGCAATTCCATGTGACGCGCCCACGCACCCACACGACACGGTGGGGTAGCGTCACAACGCCGACTCCCCATCGTTATTCTCAGGAGCGCGACCGAAAGGCGTTCGCCGGAAAAATTCGCGTGGCAGTTTCCAAAGCTCGGGCGCGACAGGACAATACGCCCGATCCGCGCGCGGACAGTCCATTCACTTCTTCGCCCCGCGCGCGGGCCCGAACCGCGCCGAAGGAGCGCACGCACCCATGCCAACGCACCCGCGCACCCGCCCCACCGCGCCGGCGTCGGACGGGACGCCCCACCGGCGCCGCCAAGCGTTTACGCTGGTCGAGTTGCTGGTGGTCATCGCCATCATCAGCATCCTCATCGCGATCCTCATGCCCGCCCTGAAGAAGGCCAAGCGGCACGCGGCGGTGCTGGCGTCGCCCATCGCCTACCTCGGCAGGGACAGCCGCATCCACCTGACCGACCCGAGCGGCGGCCTGGACACGCCGATCGCGTTTGTCGCGCGGAACAACAACTGCCCCGTGTGCCACGCCCCGCCGGTCTGGAACCCGGCGGGGACGAAGATCGCCTTCAAGATGATGGACCGCGGGCGGGTGGTCAGTGCGGTGGTGGACCCCTACAGCGGGCAGACGAAAAGGTACGAGAACTTCGGGCGCGAGTTCCTGGGGTGGATGGACGACGAGAAGTTCGTGGAGGTGGACCGCGGGCCGGGGATGCTGTTCGTCCGCGACGCCCACAACGGCACGGAGCTGTCGGCGGTGCAGAACACCGCCGGCGTGGTCTACCTCGCCCCGGCGCCGCCGGGGGCCCCGTCCCCGCTTGTCGCGTCCGCCAAGCGACAGGGGCGAGCGTCGGTCATCCTGCTGCGCAAGGACCTGGCGCAGGGGCGGAAGATCTGGCAGGCGGCGCTCTCCGGCGGGCAGGCACTCGACGGCGCCCGCATGGACCCGATGGGCGAGTACATCGCCTGGACCGGCGTCGTCTCCGGCCGAAAAGTCATCCAGCTCAAGGGGATCAAGGACGGGGTCGCGCAGTTGCCCACGGACATCCGCGGCGACTACCAGTCGGTGTACTTCTGCGACTGGACGGAGGAGGGCACGCTGCTGGGCAACGCCAGCCGCAACGGGATCGACTGGCACCTGGTCATCTTCGACCGCCAGGGGCAGTTGCTCCGCGAGCTGGCGACCGACTCGCCGCCGGCGGAAGGGCCCATCGCCTCCTGGCGGAAGTACGGGCACCACTGAGCGCCGATAACCCTCAAGGAGCCAACAATGACGACACGCACTGAAGGCGCCATGAGCCGCCGCACGTTCCTTGCCGGCACGGCGGCCGCGGGCGCGCTGGCGGCCTTTGGCGAAGGGGCCGCCGCGGTCCTGGACGATGCCGCGACGCCCGCGGCAAAGCCCAACTCCGTCATCAACGGCGTCCGCATCGGGTGCATTACCTACAGCTACCGCGAAGCCCGCATCAACACCGCCGAGGAGACGCTCAAGGCCCTGCGGACCAACGGCCTGAGCGAGGTCGAACTGATGGACGGCCCCATCCGCTCGTACGCTGGCATCTCCGGCGGCCGCGGACGCGGTCCCCGCGGGGGCGGCGGCGCCCAACCCGCGACCCCGTCAACCGACGCAGAGCGGGCGAAGCAGCGCGAGGCGCAACTGGCCAAGTGCGCCGAGCTGCGCAGGATGTACAACGACGCCGGCGTCAACATCCACATCCACAAGATGCCCTTCGGCCAGTCGGACGAGGAGATCGACTTCAACTTCCTGGTGGCCAAGGCGCTGGGGTGCGTCGCGATCACGACGGAGCGGAACGAGGACCTGGCCCGCCGGCTGGCGCCCTTCGCCGAAAGGCACAAGATCTGGGTCGCCTTCCACAACCACGCCAACAACGTCCCGGTCATGGACACGCCCGACCCGATCCTGGACCTGGGCAAGTACATCGGCTTCAACCTCGACATCGGCCACTACTTCGCCGGCACAAAGGGCAAGTCGCCGGTGCCGGTGATCGAGAAGTACCACGACCGGATCGTGAGCCTGCACCTGAAGGACCGGACCGCCGAGGGGCGGAACCTCTCGTGGGGCAAGGGGCAGACGCCGATCAGGGAAGTGCTTCACCTCCTGAAGAAGGAGCGGTGGCCCATCTACGCCGACATCGAGGTGGAGTACCCGATCCCGGAAGGCTCCGACCCCGTGAAGGAGGTGGGGGTGTGCGCGCAGTACTGCAGGGACGCGCTGGCCTAGGCACCGGCGCCGGGGCTGTGAGCCGGAACCGCCTTGATTGAAATGAGGTGACCCTTACGAACCTCGTCGCCATCCTCCTGACGTCGTGTGTGCTGATCGGGGCCGCGCGCGGCGACGCGCCAGCCGCGCGGCCGCAGGCCCCCGCGAGCGGACCCGCGCGCGACTACCACTTCGACGGCGCCATCTCCCGGGAGGTCCTGGAGAACTACCTGTCCCGCTCCGTCACCATGGAGGGCTTGCTCAACGGCCGCGGCGACCTCGACGACAACGTCCGCATGCTCAAGCGCACGGGCGCCAAGTTCATCGGCCGGGCGCTGTGCCTCTGGGGCGGCGAGGCGGACCTGCCCCGCAACCTCGAGCGGGCGAAGCGACTCGCTCCCACCGTCCACGCCGCCGATCCCGAAATGGTGCTCCAGGCCTGCGTCTTCGAGATCGTCAGCACCCAGGTGGAGACTACCGCGCCCGCTGGCTGCGGTACGCCCGGGACTGGGTGCGCCGGACCGACCCCAACGGTTACCTCCAAATGCCCGGCAGCCGCACGGTCCGCTCGCCGCGCGACAACTTGCGCTGGTACCACGCCAACGCCCCCAGCGCCGCAACCCCTGCCGGCCTCGGCGACGAGGACGCCATCGCGGAGGTCTGGGCGACGGACGGGAAGGCCGAATGAACAGGTGAGCGGATGCCTGCGGACTTTAGCGGTCTGAACCCCCGCGGCGTCCACCGCCGCCCCGGCGGCCTTCGCCGCCGCGGTCGTCATCGTGGTCGTGTCGCGGCCCGCCGAACCCTCCCGGACCGCCCGACCCGCCCTTCCGCGGGGGTGGGCCGGGCTGGACGACCTTCCCGGTGAACGGCTCGCCCGTCAGCGACTTCCACGTCTCCAACTGCCCCGGCGTGAGCAGGGACAGGATGTCGTCCACCGAGTTCTTCTTCAGCTCGTCCCAGCCCTGCGCCTGCTCCTCCCGCCAGGACCGGTCGCGCATCCGCTGCTGGATGCGCCGGACCTCCTCGCGCTGCTCCCTGCTCAGCCGCAGCGCCTCCACGACGTCGGGGTCGCCGAACGTGTCCGGCCCGCGGACCTGCCGCGAAATCTGCCGCAGCCGTAGCGCCTGTTGCGGCGTCAGGATCGAATGGAGGCGCGCTTCGATCTGGGTCGCGACCGCCTCCGTCAACACCAGGCGCTCCTCCGGCGCCATCCGCCGCGGGTCCTTCCTCTCCGCGTCGTCGCCCTGCAGGGTCCGCATCCACCGCACCCAGAACCCCGGGACGAACTCCGCCGTGCCGTCTTCCTCGGCGGCGGCCGTCAGCCCCAGCGCCGCCCGGACCGACGCCTGGGGCAGCAGCTCGGCGCGCATGGTGACGCGGAACAGGTTTTCGAAGGCGGTCAGGTCGTTCAGGATGAGGTTCACCCGCTTCCGCGACTCCGCCAGCTCGGCGCCGATCTTCGGGTCGTCCTTCCGCTCCTCGATGAACTGCTGGTAATAGTCCAGCGCGGCCTGGAGCATCTCCTTGCGGGTCGCGAGGAAGGTCGCGGGGTCGGGGCTGCCCATCTCGTCCACCGCGATGCCGGCGAAGAAGTTCACGGCGTCGCGCGCCTGGATGTACCGCCGCTCGGCCAGCGCCCGCTGCTCGTTCGCCTCGGTGGCCTTCTGCCGCTCCCGGTCGTACGCGTCCTGCGTCTTGCGCTGCTCGCGGGCGATGAGCACCGTGCTCGTGAGCAGCCCGATGGCCGCGATGACCAGCACGGCGACCGCGGAGTACGCGACCGTCTTGTGCCGCCGGGTCCACTTCACGGTCTTGTCCCAAGTGCTGGGCGGCCGGGCGAGGATCGGCTCGTCGGCCAGGAACCGGCGCAAATCGTCGGCCAGCGCCCGCGCCGACTGGTACCGGTCGGCCGGCTCCTTCGCCGTCGCCTTGGTCAGGATGATTTCCAGCTCCGGCGGGATGGCCTTGTCGATCGAGCGCGGGGACTTGGGGTCGACGTAGCCCAGCTCGTGCAGGAGCGCCTCGCGCGTGCGGCCGGGCATGGCCCGTTCGAGCGTCAGCAGCTCGTACAGGGTGACGCCGAGCGAGTAGACGTCGGTGCGCTGGTCGAGCACGACGGCGCGGCCGGTGGCCTGTTCGGGGCTCATGTAGCGGAGGGTGCCGAGCAGGTCGCCGGTCTGGGTGAGGTTGCCGTCTGTGTAAAACTGGGCGAGGCCGAAGTCGGTGATCCACAAATTGCCGCGGACGTCCAGCAGCAGGTTGGCGGGCTTGATGTCCCGGTGCACGACGCCGAGCTGGTGGGCGTATTCGAGCGCCTCGGCCGCCTGGAGGCCCAGGCGGGCCGCGGTGCGATAAAAGTCCGAAGGCTTGTTGGTCCGCAGCGTGCTGAGGTTCTCCGCGGGGATCGAGACGGATGTCGTCTGGCGGTGCGGGGGGCGCTTGGGCGACGCGGCGGCGCGGGCGGCGTCGCTGTCGAGCGGATTGGCGGGCGGCGCGGCCTTTTCCGGCGGCCGCCAGGACATCGTCTCGCTCCCCTCGGCCTTCGACGGCTCCGGCCGCCCCGCGGCGGCCTCGCGGGTGCGGCGCAGGTCGGCGACGACCTCTTCCAGGCTCTGCCCCTCGATGAGCTGCATCGCGTAGAAGTGCACGCCGCGCTCGCTGCCGACGGCGTACACCGGGACGATGTTGGTGTGGTGGAGCTGGGCGGCCGCCTGCGCCTCGTTGCGGAAGCGCTGGAGGTGGCGCTGGTCAAAGGTGGACGCCAGCGGCAGCACCTTCACCGCCACGCGCCGGCCCAGCGAAAGCTGGATCGCCTCGTAGACCACGCCCATCCCGCCGCGGCCGATCTCGCGCAGGAGCTGGAAATCGCCCAGCGGCTTGGCGGCCGCCAGCTCCGGGTCGGCGGAAGATTCGTCGCCGGCGTGGCCGGCGGACGTCGCGGGGCCGTGGCCGTTGCGGGGGGTGTCGGAGCCCATCTGCGCCGCCGCCGAGTGCACGAACGCGAGCCCGTCGAGGCAGGCGGCCAGCTCGTCGGCGATGTCGGCGTGGCGGGAGAGGAACTCCTTGCGGTTGGGCCGCCGGCCGGCGTCGAGCGCCGTCATGTACTCTTTCACCGCCGCCACCAGCCGCGGGTCGTCGGCCTGGCTCTCGTCAAGGGGCGGCGTTGTGCCGTTGGCAGGCGTCATGACGCACCTTCCATCGTGCGGCGCAAGCTCGCCAGCGCCCGCACCCAGAGCTTCTGCACGCTGTCCTCGCTGCGACCCATCCGCGCCGCGACGTCGTTGAACGGCAGCGTCTCGAGGTGTCGCAGGATGATGACTTCCCGGTAGTCCGGCGGCAACCGGTCCAGCGCGTCGGCGAGGATCACGGCCTGCTCTCGGCGCGAGACGTGCTGGCTCGGCGTGCTGCCGGGGGCGACGAGGCCGCCGTCGAGCGCCTGCGACGACTGGTCGAGCCCCGCGCCCAGCTCGCGCTCCAGGTTGACGTCGCGGCCCTTGGTGCCGAGGAAGCGGCGCATCGTCAGGGCGAGCTGGCCGGCGAGAATCTTGCGGAGCCAGGCGACCAGCTCGCGCTCGCCCGTGCCGCGAAAGTTCGCGATTTGTCGGTGCGCCTCGAGGAACGTCTCCTGCACGACGTCCGCCGGGTCCACCTTGCCCTGGAGCCGGCGGCCGATCTGGACGCGGGCGAGCAGGGTGAGGTACCCGGAGTACGACTCCAGCAACTGCCCCAGCGCCGCCTCGTCGCCGCCGCGCGCGTTCTGGAGGAGCAGGTGCAGGTCCGTTGTGGTCATGCCTCGGATCGGGATTCAGGCGCAGTGCATCAGGTTCCTGAGTTTAGTCAGTCCCTTGTGGGCGCGGGTGAGGGCGGTGTTGAGCGGGCAGCCGAGCATGTCGGCGATGTCGACGAATTTCAGGTTGCTGTAGTAGCGAAGGACCAGCACCTGGCGCTGCCCTTCGGGCAACATTTCCATAGCTTCCCGTAGTTTTTCACACTGTTCGGTCGTTTCGAGCCCTTTTCCGGTGGTGTCGGGGGCGGTTTCGCTGCAAATCATGCCGAGGTTGGCCTTTGCGTCGCGCTCGCGGCCGCGGGAGCGCCAGCGGTCCTTCGCCTTGTTGCTGGCGATCCGAAACACCCACGCCTTGAACCCGCCGGCGGTGGATTCGGTGTTGAAGTTGTCGAGGTGGTCGAGGACGCTGAGCCAGGTCTGCTGGTGCAGGTCTTCGGCGGCGTCGGCGCCGACGAGCCACTGGAGGTAACGCATGAGCGGCCGGTGATATCTCGCCACGAGCAGATCGCCCGCCACCACGTCACCTTGACGCAGGCGGTTGATGAGGTGTTCGTCGGTATCCTGAGGCGAGCGGACGATCGTCTTTTGAGGCGAAGCGTTCCGGTCGGCAACGCGGCGCCGCGTACGACGGGGCGCGTGCGGACGGCTCTCGCGCAGGTGCCTGGCGTTAATCGGGTTAGCGGCGGGCCGGAGACGCGGGTTAGGCTCGATCAGGCAGACCACTTGTTGCAACCTCCATGGTGACGGCGGTGTGCCGCTGGGAGGTTGGTTGCGCGCCGCCGTCGAATCCGCCGCGCGGGCGTCCCCGTGAGAATTCCATTGCTCATCACCCTGCTAACCGTCCTGTGTGCCGGCGCTGCACCAGCGGCCGACACGACGGTCCGGTTCCAGGTGGACTGCACAAAAGAAACCGGCCGCATCCGCCCCTTGCACGGAGGCAACTGCGGCCCGCTCCAGACCGGGGGACTGATCGACCTCTCGGCGTATCACAAGGAGTTGGGCATCCCCCTCACCCGCCTGCACGACTGCCACTGGCCAAACCCCGACGTCGTGGACGTGCACGTCGTATTCCCGGACTTCACGAAGGACCCGGCGGACCCGAAGAGCTACGACTTCGCCCGCTCCGACGACTACGTCGCCGCCGTGGTCAAGACAGGCTCGAAGATCGTCTACCGGCTCGGCGAGAGCATCGAGCACGCGCCGCGCAAGGTCCACGTCCACCCGCCCGGTGACGCGGAGAAGTGGGCGCAGGTCTGCCTGGGCATCATCCGCCATTACAACGAAGGCTGGGCGGACGGCTTCCGCCACGACATCCAGTACTGGGAGATCTGGAACGAACCGGAGAACCGGCCGGCCATGTGGACGGGGAGCGACGAAGAGTACCTGCGGCTGTACGAGGTGACGGCGAAAGCGATCAAATCGCAGTTCCCCAGGCTCAAAGTCGGCGGGCCGTCGCTCGGATACACCGGCCGCGTTGTCAACCGAGAGTTTGAGCCTTCGCCGTTCCTGCCAGCGTTCCTTTCGCACTGTCGGGACCGCAAGCTGCCGCTCGACTTCTTTTCCTGGCACCTGTACACGGATGACCCGCGGGAGTGCCTGACCCGAGGCCGCGGCATTCGGAAGGTGCTCGACCAGCACGGCTTTCGGGATGCCGAGTCACATCTGAACGAGTGGAACTACCTCCCGGACAACGACTGGTCGCCAATGTCCCTGAAGGGGCAAGGCGAGCCGCGGGAGAAGTTCTACGCGCGAATGACGGGAGCCGAAGGTGCCGCCTTCGGCGCCGCGGTGTTGCTGAATCTGCAGGACGCACCGGTAGACGCGGCGAATTACTTTACCGCCGATAACCAGCCGCTGGGCATGTTCAGCCTCCACGGCGTGCCGAACAAGACGTTCCACGCGTTCAAGGCGTTCCGTACGCTCCTCGACACGCCGGTGAAACTCCCAATCACCCGTGGCGCGGGGGGCCTTGTCGCCTGCGCCGGCACCGATGAAAAGCGGTCTGCTCTGCAGGTTCTGGTTGCCAACCCAACTGCAGAATCGGCGCGGTGTGAAATCGTCTTTGATGCGCTGCCGTGGCCTTCGGCGCGAGGCAAGGTGCTGCTGCTCGACGGGGATCACGACTTGTCGGAGAAGTCCGCCGTCGCCGTGAACGCAGACGCTCCCATCAAGATCGAACTGCCCGCGCACGCCGTCTGCCTCGTCACCCTCCGCCCTGCCGGGTGATGCTCCTGCCGCGTGTAAGTCAGACCGCGCTTTCCTCAAGCCCGATTCGTTGACGTGCCGATGAGGCCGAAGGCGGATTCCCGCGGCGGCAACGACCCGACTGTCTCTGTTTCGGAAGGAAGCGCATGTCCTGTTGGGTCGTTCCCGCGATCGCCGCCGAGCTCTGGGGGGTGACGCTGGCGCAGGTGCTGGCGGGTATCGCCGACGGGACGGTGCGCTGGCAGCGGGAGCACGGCTTCCTCTTCGTCGACGCTGCCGGCAGGTGCCAATGCACCCACACCACGCGCAAGCCCCAGGGGCCCCCGCCGCCGACGTTCGTGCCGGTGACGCGGGAAGGCGCCGACGACGGGTTCGACGCCATCATCGAGCAGGAGCTGCCCCCGTCGCAGGACTTGTCGCCGCTCGATTATTCTGCTGAGGTGTGTGACATCCTGCCGCCGGACCCCGTTCCACCGGCCCCCGTGCTGGACGACCCGGTGCTTGGGGATCCCGCGCTGGCGTCGTCGGTGACAGTCGAAGAGGACCCGGAGCTGCCGCCGCTGTGCGAGGAAGAGGACAGCGAGCCGATCGGCCACTGGCGCCAGCGCCGGCAGTCCGTCGCCCGCACCCGCCGCCCCCCGCCGCTTGCGGCTTGAGCGACCTTCATTCGATCACGATCTTTTCCAAGCCCGGCCGCGGCTTGGGGTACTCCATCTTCAGCTCTTCCAGCGTCTTCACGAGCACGTCCGACACCGCCCAGTTTCGGAACCACTTGCGGTCCGCCGGGATGACGTACCACGGGGCGTGGGACTGCGAGCACTTGCGGATGGCGTCCTCGTACGCCTCCATGTAGCCGTCCCAGTGACCGCGCTCCTCGACGTCTCCGGGGTCGAACTTCCATTGCTTGTGCGCGTCGCGCAGGCGCGACTCCAGCCGCCGCTTCTGCTCGTCCCTGGAGATGTGCAGGAAGAACTTGAGGATCGTCACCCCCTCGTCCGCGAGCATTTTCTCGAAGTTGTTGACGTGGTCGTACCGCTTCGACCAGACCGCCTTGGGCACCAGGTCGCGCACGCGCTCGACGAGCAGCGACTCGTAGTGCGATCGGTTGAAGATGCCGATCATCCCCCGCGGCGGGACCGCGGCGTGGATGCGCCAGAGGAAGTCGTGCGACAGCTCCAGCGGCGTGGGCTTCTTGAAGCTGGCGACGGTGCAGCCCTGCGGGTCGACGCTGTGGAACACGTGCTCGATCGTCCCGTCCTTGCCGCCGGTGTCCATCGCCTGGAGCACGACGAGGATGGCGTGCTTCGCCTCGGCGTAGAGCAGCTCCTGGAGCTCGGCCAGCCGGGCCACGTTCTTCTCGATCCCCGGCTGCGCCTCGGACTTTTCCTTGAACTTGCCGGTGTCGTCGGTCGGACGGTCGGAGAGTCGGAACTTGGAACCCGGCTGTACGAGGAAGGGGCTGTCCACCATCGCAATCTCTCCGAGAACTTTCTGCGTCGGCCGCGTCGCGGTCGTCGCGGCGTGCGGAAAGAGTGGTGGAACGGGCGTCGCTTTTCAACCGGCGGCCTGACGGTTGGTCCGCGGCCGCGCCTACAGTATGAGCTTTCGGGCCCACCGGCCTGAACCGGAGCAGACCCCGCTTGCAGCGAGCCGCAGCCATTCCGGTCGCCCCCACGGCGTCCGCGTCGCACCGCGCAGGCGTGCTCGCCGGCCTCGGCGCTTACCTGGCGTGGGGGTTCATCCCCCTGTTCTTCAAGCTCGTGGCCCACGTGCCGCCGGCTGTCGTGCTGTCTCACCGCATCATCTGGTCGGTCGTCTTCCTCTCCGCGGTGCTGACCGTGCAGAGGCGGTGGGCGGGCGTCGCGGCCTCGCTGCGGTCGCGCCGGACGATGCTCTCGCTGGCGTGCAGCACCGCGATGATCGCCATCAACTGGTTCGTC
>Ga0075420_100004279_pt1 | contig 12505 bp, 13 predicted proteins | sample SoiMetdeltSBSDD4_FD_75296 | JGI IMG/M metagenome (GOLD analysis project Ga0075420, IMG submission 75296) | Bulk soil microbial communities from a Populus tree surrounding site in Tennessee, USA - Soil MetaG P. deltoides SBSDD4 | ecosystem: Environmental > Terrestrial > Soil > Tree plantation... | reverse complement strand
ATGGTCACTGCGGCGCCGACGATCGCCACCAGCAGCGGTGACTGCCCGTTGAGGATCGCCGGCACGATGAACAGCAGCAGTACGGAGAACGTGACCGCCAGCCCGGCCAGCGCCCGCAGCCCGCGCCACCGGCCGAAGGCGACCACGGCGAACACGAACGCCAGCGCGAGCGCGAGCAGCGGTTTTGACCGCTGGTGGTCGATGACCTGGTAGGGGCGCCCGCTCAGGGAGTCCGGCAGGAACAGCACGACAACGTGGTCGCCGGCGCGAAGGGTGGGCGCGCCGGGCCCGCCCGGGATCTCAGTGTCGACCCGTTTGCCCCGGTCAGGCCCGTCGGTGAGCTGGATCGTCACGCTGCCGCAGCGGAATGTGCCGGCGAGCCCACCCGCCGGCGCCCCCTCCGGTCGTGGCGGGCACGGCTGCTCGACCACGGTGACCACGTCAGCGGTAAAGCGCTGCGGGCGCTGCGCGGGGTCCCGCTGTTCCGTGACCACGCCGCCCGGCCAGAGCCAGACGAGGGCGGCGACGGCGACCAGTGCCAGCGGCACCAGTACGGCACTGACCAGCCGTACCGCCTGGCGCGACGCCGGGGTGGGCGGGTGCGCGGTGTGGCCGTGCGCATGGTGGGCGTGATGGGCGTGGCCGTCGGGGACGTGGTGCCCGTCTGGGCCATTGAGGCCGTGCCCGCCCGAGGCGTGGCGACCTTCCCGTTCGTGGCGGCCTTCCTGTTCGTGGCGGCCTTCCTGTTCGTGGCGGCCTTCCTGTTCGTGGCGGCCTTCCCGTTCGGAGCGGCCTTCCTGGTCGGAGCGGTCTTTCCGTTCGGGGCCGTGGTGGCCGTGGCCGCCAGCGGGCTGGTAGGCGTCCCGGCCACGGCGGGCATGGCGACCGTGGCCAGATATGTACCGAGTGGACCAGTCGTCAAGGTCGTCGAGGTCGTCACTGGCCGATCGGTCGTGGATCAACAGAATCTCCCGCAGCAGGCGCGCCGAGGTCTACCACGCGCCCCGACCCGGATGACGCGCCGCTGACGGTAGCAGCTCAGCTCGCCGTCACCAGCCCGTCAGGTGCGAGGCCGGTGGCGGTGACGGCGCCCCGCGGCCATGACCGCGAGCGTCGGCGCGCTGGGCGTAACCGCACCGGCCGGGGGCCGCTGCCGCGCAGAGCGCGACCTACACCAGCTCAACCACCGCCGCGCAGGGCGCTACCTACACCAACCCGGCCACCGCCGGGGTCGGCGACACCTTCGCCGACCCGGCGGTGATCCGGGGCGGCGACGGCTTCTGGCACGCGTTCGGCACCAGCGACCCGCTGCGCGCCGGCATGCTCTGGGCCCCCGACATCCGCTATGTGGCCGGGCGTTACGTCCTCTACTTCACGGTCACCGACACCGTGCTCAACGAGGGGGACGACTCGGCGATCGGGGTCGCCACCGCGCCCACCCCGGCCGGCCCGTGGACCGACTCCGGCGCACCGATCGTCGCCCCGCGCCCGGCGCCGTCCGGCGGCTTCCTGTGGACCTTCGACCCCGCCCTGCTCACCGATGCCGCAGGCCAGCACTGGCTCTACTACGGCTCGTACTTCGGCGGGGTCTTCACCGTGCCGCTCACGGCGGACGCACTGCACATCGCCGGGGTGCCGACCCAGGTGACCATCGACAACCGGTACGAGGGCGCCTATGTGGTCCGCCGCGGCGGGTACTACTACCTGCTCGGCTCGTCCGCCAACTGCTGCGCCGGCCCCACCGCCGGGTACAGCGTCTTCGCTGGCCGGTCGACCAGCCCGACCGGGCCGTTCGTGGACCGCGACGGCATCTCCCTGCTGACCTCGCGGGTGGGCGGCACCCCGGTGGTCCAGCCCAACGGCAACCGGTGGATCGGCACCGGGCACAACGCGGTCGTCACCGACCTGGCCGGCCAGGACTGGCTGGCCTACCACGCGATCGACAAGGCCGTGCCCTACCTCAACGAGCCCTTCGGCATCAACCGCCGGCCGATGCTCATCGACCGGCTCGACTGGGCCGGCGGCTGGCCCACGGTCCGCGCCGGCCGCTGGGCCTCGGACGGGCCGCAGCTGGCCCCCGTCACCAGCGGCACCGGCCCCGCCCCGCCGGCACCGGGCCTCGCGCCGCCGCCGGGTGTCGGGGAGGTCGACGCGGCTTACTCCGACGAGCTCAACGGCGGCCAGCTGGCGCCTGGATGGACCTGGGTACGCCGGGACGAGCGCGCCACGCTCACCGGCAGCGCGCTGCGCTGGCCCACCCAGGCCAGCGACCTGGTCGGCGGCGCCAACACCAGCGCGGTCCTGCTGCGGGACGCGCCCGCCGGCGACTATGTGGTCGAGACGAAGCTCGGTATCGACCTCGGTGTCGACACGGTCCGCAACTACCAGCAGGCGGGCCTGGTGGTGTACGCCAGCGACGACGACTTCGCCCGCCTGACCCACGTCGCCATCTGGAACACCCGCCAGATCGAGTACGGCCGGGAGCTGCCACGTCCAACCGTGGCTGCGGCCAGCATGCTGAGGCCATCCGTTCGGTGGACGGGTTGGAGTCTCCGCTGGTCGACCGGCGTCGGCGTACGTCCAGACGGGACCTGGTTCCGGCTTCCGTCAGGCGGCGACCATCACGCCTGGCGGCTGCGTCGCGACCGAGGACGTGGGTCCAGTCCGTGACGGGTACCCGGATGCTATGGGCGGCGGCTCGTCGATCGATGCCGTGAGGACATCGAGGGTGCCGGCCAGTTCCAGGACCCGGCGGACGATGGGCTGCGGGTGGGAGACCCGCATCTGGCATCTGGACCGGACAGCGGTGTTGCGCGCGGCGACGAGCGCGCCGACCCCCGCGCAGTCCAGGAAGGTGACCCCGGCGAGGTCGACGTCGAGTACGGCGGGGTTCTGCTCGTGCAACGCGTCGACCAGCCGGTCGCGTAGCGCTGGCGCGGTTGCCAGGTCGACCTCTCCGACCACGGACACGCGGGCCGTGCCCGACGACGAGGAGTAGTCCATGTCGATGTACAGCTGCGCCAACGCAGCCACGGGCGCAAACACGATGGACACTGTTCCTCCAGCCCAACTGCCTTAACGAGTGCGAGATGAACGGGCGGGGGCCGGGCCCGAGCCGACTGCAACAACCCGAAGCTGGGCGGGTGTTGCAGGCTCGACGAGCTGCATACGTCGGTATGGTGCAGCTATTCCGCAGCGTAGTCCCTGCAAAGGTGTTGTCGGTAGTCTCCATGCCTGCGCCAACCGGCCGGCGCCCGACGCGCCGAGGCGTGCCGGACCTCGGTGACGGGTACTGACGACGCGATGATCGGTTCGGGGTCGGCGCGGCGGGCCACGGCGGGCCTCGGCTGGGCTCGTCGCCGCTTCGGCTGGCTGGACCATCTGGCCCGGGCCGTGGCGCGCTACAACTGGGCCGACGGCGGGCGGCTCGCCGCGGCGGTCACCTACTACGCCTTCTTCGCCGCATTCTCCCTGGCCCTGCTGGGCTTCGCCATCCTCGGCTACGTGCTGGACAAGCCTGCCGTGCTGCGCTCGGTGCAGGGCTACCTGTCGCAGAACCTGCCGAGCCTCGATCCGCAGGTGCTGCGCGAGGCTCGCGGCACCGCTGGGCTGGTCGCGTTCCTTGCGCTCCCCGTCGCCGGGCTGTTCTGGGTCGACGCCTTGCGCTCCTCGATCCGGGCGATCTGGCGGCTGCCGCAGTACCCGGGCAGGTTCCTGCTCCGCCAGCTCATCGACCTCGCCATCCTGGCCGGGCTCGGGCTGCTGCTGGCCGCGTCGCTGGCAGCGGCGGCGGGCACGGAGACCCTGTTGAGCTGGCTGCTGGCGGACGCTGCTGGCGCCGCCGGCCCGCCAGGCCGGTGGCTGCTCGGAGCGGCCGGGTACATGCTCGGCGTCGGGGTGAACGTCCTGCTGGCCATCGCCGCGCTGACCGCGCTGCCCCGGCTGCGGATGCGGCTGCGCCGGGTGCTCGGACCGGCGCTGTTCGTCGCCGCCGGGCTGGAGGCCCTCAAGACCCTGGGACGCCTGTACGTGGAGCGCACCGAAGCCAACCCCGCCTACCAGGTCGTAACGGTCGCGGTAGCAGTGCTGGTCTTCCTCAGCCTGCTCAACCAGCTCATCCTCTTCGCCGCCGCACTCACCGCCACCAGCACCCGCGGACCCGTCACCGATCTCGCCGTCCGGCCATCACCCGCCGCGCCGCGCCGCACCCCAGCGGCTGGTGTGAACAGCCGCCGCCTCGGTGTGAGAGGGCGCCAGATGCCGGCCCGCCGCAAGCCCGCCGGAGTCCACGACGCCAGGGTCCGCGCCACCAGAGTCCGCGGAGCAGGTCCACCTCGCCGATGGCGGTAGCCGCACCGGGACCCACGTCCCACCGCACCATCACCGGCGACGGGTCGGAGCGTACGGGTGGCTGGTGTCAGGTCGTCCTGTCAGCGGCGGCCGGGGATGCGGGTGGTCGGGGGATCTGAACGGCGATCTCGTTGCCGAGGTGATAGCCCCCGGACAGGTCGAGGTGGTCGCCGCTCCAGAACCGCCCGGCGTCGTACCAGTTCGGCCGGCGCCCGCTGGGTAGCAGCCCCATGGCCTGGTAGGTGACCGCGACGACCTCGGCGCAGTAGGCGGTCTCCAGGCCAGAGGCTGGTGTAGCCAGGCGCGGGTTCGGTATCCGGCCGCGGAGCCATCGCCAGGCGAGCCCGGACGTGGAGGGGAACGGCGTGCCGTCCAGGCGCGCGATGGTACGCAGGACGGCGTCCTCCATCTCGCGGGTGAGCGGCCCTTCGATCTGGCGCAGCCATGCGCGCTGGTCATACCTGGTGGCCCAGACGGTGACGGCGTCGCGCAGGTCATGCAGCTGGGCGCCGCGTTGGTAGCTACCCGACCACAGGTCGGGCAGGGACCGGCCGAGCTCGGCATGCCACATCAGCGGCGGCAGGTCCTCGATGACGACCGACATGCCGACGTGGTTGACCGGACTGTTCGTCGTCAGCTGGATGGCCCGGTCGGCCATCGTCCGCCCGCGAAAGAGCCACACGTCACCGGTACGGGTCAGGTCAAGAGCCGCGTCGAGGCTGAGCGGGGCGCCGGCCACAGCAGTAGCCTAGGACGGTGCGCTGGTGGAAGGTACTGGGCGCGGCGGCCTTCGTCGGGGTTGCCGCAACGGGGGTGGCGATCGCCCGGGCGGAGCGCCGCCGCCGCGCTTACACCCCGGAGGAGATCCGGGCCCGGCTCCACGCCAGGCTCGCCGAGATGCCCGCTGCCGGGCCATCGACCCAAGACTGACGTTGTCACCCACCATTTGTGAGAAGGCCGGGTACGGGCCATCGGCGCCGATCTTGGTCATGAGGGTCGAGTAGGGCGCTGGCCGGACCGCGGCCTGGCGTCACCGGTGCCCTGCCCCACCCTGGCTGAGCGAGATGGCGTTGTTGACCCCGGTGACGCCCTTGATGTTCATGACCGCCCGGATGGCGGCGTCACGCTGGTAGTCCCAGGCGACGCTGCCGGCCAGGGTGACCACATGGTTGTGGACCTCGACCCGGACGGTGTCAGCGGGTATGTCGACCGCCTGGCGCAGCAGCTGGCCGGCAGCCTGGGCGATCTCGATGTCGTTGACGCCGGCCGTGCCAGGTACGCGTACCTGCAGCTCGTCGGCGACGGCCTTGACACCCGACACCCGCATGGCCGCCCGCTTCGCGGCGATCCGCTCGGGCAGCCCGCCCACCTCGCCCGACAGCGTGACCACCCCGCCGTTGACCGCCACCCCGACGTGCGTGCCGACGCCGGAGGTCTGCCGCAGCTCCCCGGAGACGTCGGTCCGAATATCCTGGTCGCTCCGGTGCCTTGTATGTGTCATGAGCTGACAGCTGCCCTTCCCAGAGACCCGCATCAGCCCGTCCGATGTGGACGGCCTGCTGCCTGAGGCGCTTTTGCGGTGGCTCAATGGCCGGTCGGCGGTATCAGCGACGCCGACTTGGCCGCGTTCTTGGCGTTCTTGGCCGCGCGCTTCTCCTTCAAGGTCCTTCCCGGTTTCTTCCGGTTGACCTTCTGGATGGCTTTGTTGGCCATGACGACCTTCCTCATGCCTCGGACGTGCCCTGCGTGGCCGGTCCCTCCGGGCGGTGCCCGGGGGCCGGTGAGGTTGCGCGTGGCGCCTGGACCGCCGCCGGTCTGCCAGAGATCTTCGGGCCCGCTGCGTGCTCGCGGTCGGATCGGCGGAGGCGTTGTGGCTCGACGGGACGGTATGACGTCCCATGACATAAGCCGGTATGGCTGGCACCTCGGGCGTGGGATGTCGCCGACTCCGGAGGGCTTCATCGTACTCTTCTCCGGCGCGGGCAGCGGCGCGGGCTCAAACCGCAGGCCGGCTGCCCAGGCGCGGTGGGCCAGCCCGTCGTCGGCGCTCTGGGGAAGCTTGCGCTCCGGGGGAACAAGTGCTGCACTGTGGTTAGCACTCGTCGCAGGCGAGTGCTAACCGAGTGGGATGATCCTCCGGACGGGGACGTGTGCAGCGGTCATCGCAGGTCGGTCCGAGCAGTGCCCTACCTGGGGCACGACGATGTAGAGGACGACGCGAATGGCCAAGTTGATCGTTTTTGGTGAGGAGGCCCGTCGTGGCCTTGAGCGGGGCATGAACGTCCTCGCCGACACGGTGAAGGTGACGTTGGGCCCGCGGGGCCGCAATGTCGTGCTGGACACGAAGTGGGGCGCGCCCACGATCACCAACGACGGGGTGAGCATCGCCAAGGAGATCGAGCTCGATGACCCGTACGAGAAGCTCGGCGCCGAGCTGGTCAAGGAGGTCGCGAAGCGGACCGACGACGTGGCCGGTGACGGCACGACGACCGCGACTGTCCTGGCCCAGGCGCTGGTTCGGGAGGGGCTGCGCAACGTCGCCGCCGGCGCGAACCCGCTGGCGCTCAAGCGCGGTATCGAGCAGGCCGTCGACGCGGTGACCGAGGCGCTGCGTCACCAGGCCCGCGACGTCGAGACCAGGGAGCAGATCGCCGCCACCGCCGCCATCTCCGCTGGTGACAGCACGATCGGCGAGACCATCGCCGAGGCGATGGACAAGGTGGGCAAGGACGGCGTGATCACCGTCGAGGAGAGCAACACCTTCGGCATCGAGCTCGAGCTGGTCGAGGGTATGCGCCTGGACAAGGGCTACATCTCGCCATACTTCATCACCGACGCCGAACGGATGGAGGCCGTCCTCGACGACCCGTACGTTCTCGTCGTCGAGAACAGGATCTCGAACCTGGCCGACCTGCTTCCGATCCTGGAAAAGGTCATCCAGGCGGGCAGACCGCTGGCGGTCCTCGCCGAGGACGTCGAAGGCGAGGCCCTCGCGGCACTGGTCGTCAACAAGGTCCGCGGCACATTCGCGTCGGTGGCGGTCAAGGCCCCAGGCTTCGGCGACCGTCGCAAAGCCATGCTGGCCGACCTCGCCATCCTCACCGGTGCCCAGGTCATCACCGAGACGGCCGGTCTCACCCTGGACAGTGTCGGGCTGGACATGCTGGGCCGGGCCCGCACGGTGATCGTCACCAAGGACGAGACCACCATCGTTGACGGCGCCGGCGCCGACGAGCAGATCGCCGGCCGGGTCGCCCAGATCCGCACCGAGATCGACAACAGCGACTCCGACTACGACCGGGAGAAGCTGCAGGAGCGGCTCGCCAAGCTGGCCGGCGGGGTCGCGGTGATCAAGGTTGGTGCGGCCACCGAGGTGGAGCTCAAGGAGCGCAAGCACCGCATCGAGGACGCCGTGCGCAACGCAAAGGCCGCCGTCGAGGAAGGGCTGCTTGCGGGCGGCGGGGTGGCGCTGGCCAACGCCGCCGCCAGTGCGTTGGACAAGCTCGACCTGACCGGTGACGAGGCCACAGGCGCGAACATCGTGCGGGCCGCGCTCACCGCGCCGCTCAGGCAGATCGCCGTCAACGCCGGCCTCGAAGGCGGCGTCGTGGCCGAGAAGGTCAGCTCCCTGCCCCCGGGCCACGGCCTCAACGCCGAGACCGGAGAGTACGTCGACATGGTCAAGGCGGGCATCGTTGAACCCACCAAGGTCACCCGTTCCGCGCTGCAGAACGCCGCGTCGATCGCGGCGCTGTTCCTGACCACCGAGGTACTCGTCGCCGACAAGCCCTGAAGTTCCCGGCGTGGCTGCGGCAGTCCGCCTGTCGCAGCTCCGGCGGAACCGGGAGCGTGACGTCGGCGGTGGCTGCCGAACAAGAGTACGGTAAGGGGTGTTGCTCCAGACCCCGGTGACCGACAGCCCGCCGTCGGCGGGCTCACATACACCGGCCGCGGTCAGCATGGCCGCGACGAACCCGAGGAGCTACCCCAGCACCTGGCGTGATCGCCCGGCAGCTGCCGGCACCGGCATGGTCCGGCGGCTACGCCGCGGCGCAGCCGCCCGAGACCGTGGGTAGGAAGCCCGCGCTGACGGGTCGGTACCAGTTACTCATTGAGAGGTGGCGGTCGTGATGACCGCAACGCGAGACCATCCCGACCTCCCGGGCCCGGATGCCATGACAACAAGGCTGGACGGCGGGTCCGGCCGACCGGAGACCCCGAGGGGTGTGGCGCGCAGCCGAATGGGCGGGGTGTGGGTCACCCTCATCGTCGCCGCATTCGTACTCCTGCTCCTGCTGGTCTTCATCTTGCAGAACGGACAGCAGGCGCAGGTGTCCTTCCTCGGCGCGCATGGGGAGCTGCCGATGGGGGTGGCGTTGCTGCTGGCCGCGATCTTCGGTGTCCTGCTCGTGGCGCTCCCGGGCACGGCGCGCATCCTCCAGCTACGAGCGTTAGGCCGTCGCAGTTCCGGCGCCACGTCCGTGGCCGGGCCATCCGCTACAGGGTCCCGCACGCCGGAAGGCCAGTAGCCCGCGACCAGCGCGGCCCCGAGGCGACCGGGCCGGAACCGGCCGGCCGCCGGATGAGCGGGCCGGAACCGGCCAGCCGCCGGATGAGCGGCCCGACGCCCCCATCAGCCGGTTGCCCGCATCGCCGTCTGCGTCCTGCCAACCAACCGTGAGGAAGCCCCGCCATGACTACCACCACCACTCGACGCGCCACGATCGTGCCGCCCTCGTCGCCGTCGACACCACGGGTATGCCTGGGACCCGCCCGTGCCAGCCAAGCAGTCCTGGACGGCGGGTGGTGGCCGAGGTCGGCCGATCCGGTCGCCGAGCTGCCCGGCCTGGTTCTCGCCCTGGGCGAGCGCTACGGGTCGATACGTCAGATGATGCTCAGCAGCCATACCTGGGACAGCCGCCCCCGCCGGGTCGCGGTCGGCACGCAGGTGGTCCGGCTGGGCTGGTTCGCGACTGTCGATCCCGCACTGGCCATCGCCACCACTGAGCACGGTGACCAGCTCGACCTCCTCGTCGTCCCAGCACCCACCGCTGAGGCCGCGGCGCGAGACGCGATGAGGCGGGCCGCCGACCCAACCAACACGATGCGGGCACCGGACCTCCTCGCCGCAGTCCTGGACGCGGTGGCCCAACCACAGGTCGCCGCGGCGGACAAGGACGCCGACGCGGGTTCGGCGTGGGACAACGAGGGCGGCCACCACGTCGAAGACCGTCGACCTTGGGCAGCCCGGCGCTATCCCACGGCCAGTTCGAGCTGAGGGGCCATGCCATGAGTCCACTGCGGACAACCATCCTGGTCACCGACCGGGGTGTGCCGGACCGCCGGCACATGAACAGCGGGCCTGACGGGTCAGCTCCGCATCCTGGGAGGAGAGTGCCGTGACAGCGACCGTGACCGTCACGGCCCAACCCGCCGCCGCACAGCCGCACGGCTCTGGCGCGATCGTGGCGCTTGGTGGACGAGCCAGGTCCGCCCTGCGCCGCCGTGCTGGCCGGCTCCGGGTGGTGCTGCTGGTGTTCGTCCTGCTCCTCCCGCTGTTGGTGACCTCGCTGCTGGACGGGCGTTGAGACATCAGACCCCGTACTGCCCCGCGCGGAGCGGCTCGGCGCGGGCACGGGCCGGCAGCCGTGCCTGTTCAGGCTGCTCGGCGGGTAGGTAGCGGTCGCCCTGCACCTGGATCCGGGCAGCGGCGCTGCCAATCTCGGCGAGGCCGTCAGGCATCAGTTCCAAGTCGGCGGCGGCGATGCTCCTCCAGGCGCCGCGCGCTGCGGGTACCAGAATCGGTACGATCCACGGCTTCTGCGCGAGCAGCCAGGCGAGCGAGACCTGCGGCGGGTGTGGCAGGCACAAGACCGGCCGGGGCAACCGGTGGGTCGTCGCGGGGGTCGTGGTGCGGCTGCCATTCTGCTCCTCTCCGGTGTGCCTGCCCGTGCTGTTTCGGCTGTGGCAGCAAGGGCACGGCCAGCCACGTCGACCTGGCCGCCGAGCTGCTGACGCTGGTCGTCACCGCGTTCCCGGGGTGGCCGGCCGGCTCTCGTACGGCGGCATGGTGGAAGGGGCACCGGCGGAGAGGACCTGGCTCCGGCTGGCGCACCGCGTGGACGAGGCCACCGGCGAGCACGAGTGCCGCTGCGGCTTCAGCCGCGATGGCGTGCACTGGACCTGGGGCGATACCTGGACCTTCCCGTCCGGGGGGCGCCGCCGCGGATCGGCCTGGTCTCGCACGGCGGCGACAACCCCCAGGCGACGGCGCTGTTCGACTACTTCCGCGTCTACCGCTGACCGGCCCGCCGAGACGGACCCCACTGCCGAGCGGATCTGACTAGCTGACAGCCAGCCCCCGGCGCAGCCGCGCTAACTCCGGCGGCGGCCGGCTGGCGCGGCAAGAGCCGAGTGGCAGCTCTTCACCAACCGATCAGAGCTGACGTATCGCCGCCGAGTTGAGCCGGGCGCCGATCGTCTGCTCGACGAGCAGTGCAACAAGATCGTCCTTCCGGGTCTTGCTGACGCCGCCGATGCCAAGATGGGCCGCGACGTCCCTGAGGTCATCAGTCAGCATCGCTTTGAGGTACCGCTCGCCCTCGTCACGGCTAGACATACGTTCGAGGGTGCTGACCGCCTCGCTCATGTCCTTCTTCGGTTTCGTCTGCCGAGTGGGTTTCTGGCCGACTGGCCGGCGTGCAGGTGCGACCGGTTGTACGGCGCCGTACGGGTGGTATGTGAGCGTTGCCCTGCCCTCAGCAATGTCGTTGAGCTGGCCCTCGGGCAGTGTCTGGAGAAACTCGGAGATCCGCTGCAGGATTGTCAAGGTCAACTTGGTGACGTCGTTCATGCCGCTGCCCTTTCGATGCGGAAGGTGTCAAGGAGCTCGGTGGCTAGCTGGCGCAGCTCGGTGCTGACCTGTGAGCTCAGGCCCTCACGGAGCACGGTCGGCACACCGCGCGGCACGGTCCCAGCGAAGAGCGTCATGTTTTCCCGCAGGTATGTCTTGAACGCTGGAATGCCGAGATTGCGGACCTGGTCGATGTAGTACTTCAACGCTGAGATCGGCTGCTCGTTGCGGAACTGGATCATCGTGAAGATGACGCCGGCGACAATTGGGTCGATCTTGCTGTGTCGGGCCCGTCTCGAGTACCGACGTGCCTCCTCGTTGTGCCGTTCCTTAAGCTCTTCGAGATTGCCCCACAGGTACTCGATGCCCAGCGTGGACAGATAGTCGGCCTTCGCCGGGATCACAATGAAGTCGCTGGCGACGATCGCGGTCTGCGTAGCGATGTTGAAGTTCGGCGGGCAGTCCACCAGGACGAGGTCATACTCGGTGAACGCTGTGTCGCGTAGGGCGTCCGCGAGTGCGCCCCGGACTCGGAACAGCTCAGCCTCGTACGGGGAGTCGATCCGGCCCAGACCACGAGCTAGCTCCAGGTCGACATGGATCAGACCGAGGTGCGACGCGATGAGATCAAGACTACCGCTAGTGTTGGCGAGCACCGCGTTCACCGGCTTGGGGGACACTATCAGCTCGCCTAGGCCGATCTTGGGCACTCCCGCTTCGATGCTGTCGAACCATCGCTTGATGGTCAGGCTCTCGCGCAGCGTCTTGCGCCAGTCGTCGGGGTGGTAGAAACAGAAGGTCAAGTTGGTCTGCGGGTCCAGGTCGATGAGCAGGACTTTAAGGCCGCGCCGGGCGAACTCTGCGCCAAGGTTCGCGGTTAAGGTTGTCTTGCCGACCCCGCCCTTGTAGTTGATGACGGAAACGACCTGCACGGTCCGCACGGTAGTCGATCAGCTAGGTGCACCGGACCGGCCGATACGTCATATTTTCGGCGACGTCGGTCCCATCGATTCGATGACGTCTCTGTGGTAGCTGTGAAGGATGCGGCTGGAGGACCTGGCGGCAGGGAGATCCGTAACCGGGATCGTCCCTGGTGGCCCGGTCGATCTCATTGCAGTAGTACCGATCGGTACGGACACTGTCCAGGCCATCTATCGGACACCCGGCGGTGCGTTGGCCGAACAGATTCGGGTGCGGCTCTTCCGCAGTGAGGACTTGGCTGCACACAGTCCGAACTTGGTTACGTGTCGTAGTCGCGAATAGTGGCCGTGTCGGCTGGGAGACAGAAGGGCCCCTTCTCGT
>Ga0075420_100004278_pt1 | contig 12506 bp, 12 predicted proteins | sample SoiMetdeltSBSDD4_FD_75296 | JGI IMG/M metagenome (GOLD analysis project Ga0075420, IMG submission 75296) | Bulk soil microbial communities from a Populus tree surrounding site in Tennessee, USA - Soil MetaG P. deltoides SBSDD4 | ecosystem: Environmental > Terrestrial > Soil > Tree plantation... | reverse complement strand
GCGGGTACGGCGAGCGCGGCGAGGGGTTCTTCCGGATCTCGCTGACGGTGCCCGATGCACGGCTCGACGAGGCGCTGGAGCGGATCAGGAAGGCGTTCGCCTGAGGCATACTTTGCGTAGCGGGGCCGACGATTGGTGTTTGGAGCAGTCTGCGATGGATGACGAGCGCCACGATGGTCCTAAGTACCTGGACGTCCGACCGGGGCAGCCGCTGATCGGCATCCCGTTCCAGGAGGGCGACACCTGGGTGACGCGGTACTTCACATCTGAGGCCGACGCCGATGCGTTTGTTGCGCGACTAGACGATGGTGTCATCGAACGGGTGCTGAGCGGGACCTGCGACCAGAGCGACGACGAGTTCCACGAGATGCTGGACGAGTTGGACCGCATCCGTCACCGGAATCCGCCGACCCCGTTGCCTGATCCATTGCCGTGAGGGCGTATCTATTCGATACGCCAGTCATGGCAGCTCTGGTCAATCATCGTCCGGGCGCGGTCGCGCTTGCGTCACCGTGGCTCGCGGCTCATGAAGCCGCCACCAGTGCGCTGGTTTACGCGGAAGTCATCGAGTACATCCGACCCAGTCAGCGGTTCTTGCGCCATTACCAGACCCTTCGCACCCTGCTCCGGGAAGTTCACCCGATTGGCGTGAACCTGCCGATCCTGGAGCGATACGCCGACATTCGGCTCACGCTGCGACGGGGCCAGCTCATCGGGGACATCGACACCCTCATCGCAGCCACGGCCCTGGAACACGATTTGACAATTGTGAAGACGGACCCGCACTTCCAGCGCGTGCCGGGGCTTCGAGTCATGCTACTCACGCGCCCGGAGATTATGTAGCGTTGGCATCATCGAGCGGATCAGGAAGGCTTTCGCGTAGATGGTGCCCTCACCCCGAGCCCCCTCTCCCGCGAGCGGGAGAGGGGGAGCAAGCGGCGGGAGTGTCGGATGAGCTGGGTCTGGCGGAAGCTTGGCGGCGCGATCGGGCGAAGAGGCTCGGCGGGTGATGCGGCCGGAATGGAAGCCAGACCGGCGCGCGAGACGCAGCGGATGGACGCGGCGCTGAGCTACGCCAGCCGACTGACGCTGGCCCAGCAGCGGGCGCGATTGAACACGATCGGTCCGTACATCTGGGTGGACCGCGACAGCCACTGGTACCCGGACTACATCTCCACCCGCTGCTACCCGGACTACGGGTTCTTCAAGATCTTTGACGCCGTCGACGGGCGCTTCAACCTCACGATCAAGCTGGTGACGGACCGCGAGATCGTCGAGGCCGAGCTGGCGAAGCTGCTCGACCAGGCGCGGGAGCTGGTGCTGGCCTCGATCGACGCGACGGACGTCGAGACCGCTGAGCCGTACGACTGAGCGCTGGGAGCCGGTGTCACGGCAGAAGCTCGTCGATGCGCGCTCCGACCGCGGCGTCCTCAGTAGACGGTGGCGCCGGCCGGGCAAGCGGACGGTGAACAAAGCGCCAGGCCTGCGCCTCATTCAGGGTTCGGAAGCAGGTGATCGTCGGCACGTCGGCGTAATCACGGCTGTCCGGTGGGAACGCCAGGCGCAGATAGCCGCCCTGGCGCTCGAGGGTGCCCTTGATCGGGAATCGATCCGGGCAGGCCGGTTTCGGACCGGTGCCGTCAAGTGGCCGCACGCCGCCGAGCTCGCCCTTTCCTGTGCGGCGCGGCGTCGGGGCGACCTGCACGGGCAGATCGGTCAGCCGATCGAGCATCATCCATCCCTGGATCATGTCGGGATCCTGGACGGTGACCCAGGTCGTTCCATGTTCCACGACCAGCTCGCCGAGCAGCCCCAGGACGGTGCCGTCAGGCCAGGCGGCCGGGCCGTCTCCCCACCGACTGGCGTAGACGGCGACGCCGGAGCCGTCCGGGCTCGCAACCACAAGCCAGCGCTGGGGCTGGGCCGGAGACGCGACCCGCGCATCGGCCTCGCCGACGAGGACGGCGAACGAGGACAGCAGCGCAACGGCTACAAAGAGTCGGATCGAGCAGACATTCGTCGGCATGAGCGGTGGTGTCGCAGCCAGGCGCACGACCATGGCGGCAGTTTTCTGCTCATCCGCTCTTGCAAAACTCAGGCCGGACACCACGCATGTCAGTCGATGGAGAGGTAAGACTCCACCAGCTTCGACGCAGAATCGAGAGCGTCGGGGCCCGCCGCGATCCAGCGATACTCCGGCTGCTTCTTCAGCCAGAGGTCCTGGCGGCGGACGTACGAGTGGATCGCCCACTTCGTCTTCTGCCCGGCCTCTTCGAGGGTCATCGTGCCGCGCGCGACCGCCATCATCTCGCGGTAGCCGTGCGACGAGAGCGACGGCAGCGCCTCGAAGTAGCCGCGAGCGATCAACCCTCGGACCTCGTCGAGCCAGCCGGCCGCGATCATGGCGTCGACGCGGGCGTCCACTCGAGCGTAGACCTCGGCGCGCGGCATCGAGAGCACCATGCGGACGGCGGGCAGCGCCTCGCCTCGCTCGCGCCTGACCTCCGAGAAGGGCCGGCCCAGCGTCAGCGTCACCTCGAGCGCGCGGATCACCCGGCGGACGTTCCGGCGCTCGATCGTCGCGGCGGCGGCCGGATCGAGCGCCGCCAGGCGGGTATGCAGGCCCTCCGGGCCGGCGTCGGCCGCGAGGCGCTCGAGCTCGGCCCGCAGCTCCGGGCGGGGCGCGACCTGGGGCGGCGCGATCCTGTCGATCAGGGCCTGGATGTAGTGCCACGATCCGCCGACCACCCAGGCGGTCTGGCCGCGCGCCCCGAGCGCGTCCAGCACCCGGTCGGCGTCCTCGCGGTAGCGGGTGATCGAGTACGGCTCGGCCGGGTCGACGTAGTCGATCAGGTGGTGCGGGGCGCGGGCCAGCTCGTCGGGCGTGGGCTTCGCCGTGCCGACGTCGAGGTACCTGTAGACCTGGCGCGAGTCGGCCGAGACGACCTCGCCGCCGAACCGCTCGACCAGGTCGACGGCGAGCGCGGTCTTGCCGACGCCGGTCGGCCCGGTCAGGACGACGATACGCGGCAACTGACGGCCCATGCCGATGGTATACTCGCTCGCGTGCCGACGCCGTTCGACCAGCGCCTCGACGACCTGATCGCCCTGATCGACGGGTGGATTCGGCCGTACGTCGAGCGATCCGAGAGCCCGGCCGCCCGCCTCTACCAGATGATGGCGTATCACCACGGCTGGGTGGCGGCCGACGGGTCGCCGCTCGATCCGCCGGCCCGAACCGGCAAGCGGGTCCGCCCGATCCTGGCGATCCTGACCTGCGAGGCGTTCGGCGGCGCGACCGAGGACGCGCGCGGGCCGGCCGCCGCGCTTGAGCTGATCCACAACTTCTCGCTGGTCCACGACGACATCCAGGACGTGAGCGATCAGCGGCACAACCGGGACACCGTCTGGAAGCTGTGGGGCGCGGCCCAGGGCATCAACGTCGGGGACGGCCTCTATGCGCTGGCGCAGGTGGCGCTGGCCGAAGGGGCGGCCAGGCACCCGAGGATTGGCGAGGGGCTCCTGCGACTGAACCGGACCTGCGTGCGGCTGGTGGAGGGGCAGTACCTGGACCTGGCGCTGGAGTCGGCGGCCGACGCGACGTTCGAGCAGTACGAGCAGATGGTGGCGAGGAAGACGGCGGCGCTCATCGAGTGCGCGGCGGCCCTCGGGGCGTGGGCGGCCGGCGCGACCGAGCAGCAGAGCGAGGCGGCCGGCCGCTTCGGGTTCGATCTGGGCGTCGCATTCCAGTTCCAGGACGACCTGCTGGGCGTCTGGGGCGACCCGAAGGTGACCGGTAAGCCGGCCCGCGACGACGTCAGGAGCCGGAAGAAGGCGCTGCCAATGATGCTGGCGCTTCAGATATCGGTGGACGCGGTCCGCGACGAGATCCTGGACGTGCTGCGCGCGCCGGAGGCACCCGACGACGACGCCGTGGAGCGGGTCGTCGGGCTGATGGAGCAGATCGGGGTCCGCGAGCAGGCCGCCGAGATGGTGGAGGATCGATTCGCGCGGCTGGAGCAGGCGGTCGGCGAGGCGCTACCGTCCGGCCGGGACGGGGCGATCCGCGAGCTGTGCGCGCGTCTGCGCGTCCGCGACTCCTGACGCCCTCGCCAGCGAATCACGCCACGCCTCCAGCGCGGTCTCGATCCGGACCAGGAGCTCGCTGGTGACGAGGATGCTCGAGTCGGCGACGCGCAACCGCCCGTCGTGCCACTCCAGGCAGCCTACCTCAAGCAGCTCGTCGAGGGCCGGTCCGACGGCGGAGCGCACGTCGGCGTCGAGACGCGCGCTGAGTCCGTCCAGGTCGATCCCCTCGCGCAGCCGCAGGCCGAGCGCCAGGGCGTCGCCGAGGCGGGTCGGCAGATCCGGCCGCTCCTCCTCGACGCGCTCGACCTGGCCGGCCGCTACGGAGGACATGTAGCGGCGCGGCGAGGGCGTGTTCTTGGTGCGGACGCCGTCGACCCACCCTGCGGCGCCCGCCCCGATCCCGAGGTACGGCTCGTCGCGCCAGTAAGTCAGGTTATGTCGAGACGGACGGCCGAGCCGCGCCCAGTTCGAGATCTCGTACTGCTGGTAGCCGGCCGCTGCCAGCCGTTCGCCCGTCGCCAAGTACTGCTCGGCGATCTCGTCGTCGGAGGGGAGCACGAGGCGTCCCCGCGCCACGTCGCGGCCCATCGGCACCCGTTCGTCGACGGTCAGGATGTAGCAGGAGAGATGCTCCGGGCTGAGGGCGACAGCCGCGTCGAGCGTTGCGAGCCAGGTCTCGACGGTCATGCCGGAGAGGCCGAGCATGAAGTCGAGGCTGACGTTGTCGAAGCCGGCCTCGCGCGCGGCCTTCATGGCCGCACGAGCATCGTCGGCGGTGTGGCGGCGGCTGAGCTTCTGCAGGGTCGCGTCGTCGAGACTCTGGACGCCGATGCTGAGTCGGTTGACGCCGGCCGCGCGGAACGCGGACAGGCGGTCGACGGCGCACTCGCCGGGATTGGCTTCGAGCGTGATCTCGGCGCCGGGCAGCACGTCGAGCTTCTCTGACGCCGCCGAGAGGATGGCGCGGACCTGATCGCCGGCCATCAGGCTCGGGGTCCCTCCGCCGAAGAAGATGCTGTGGATCGGCCGGCGCTGTTGCATCCCAATCTCGGCGACGACCGACGCGACGTAGCGCGGGATCGAGGCGAAGCCGGTGGCCTGGCGATCGAAGTCGCAGTAGCTGCAGATCGAGACGCAGTATGGGAAGTGGACGTAGAGGCCGGCGCTCGCGCTCGTCATGTCAGGAGTGTGCCTGCTCACGGGCCACGCTGGCGAATCTCGACGGGGTCAGTCGGCGAAGTTCTGCACGAACATCTTGCCGTGCATGCCGCCGTCCGCGACGCCGATGCCGACCCGGCTGTAGCGCGCGTTCAGGATGTTCGCCCGGTGGCCCGGGCTGTTCATCAGGCCCTCGTGGGCGATCTTGACGGTCGGCGCGAGGGCCAGGTTCTCGCCGGCCGCTCGGAATGAGGCGCCGCCGGCGCGCATCCGGTCGAACGGGGTGGCGCCGGACGGGTCGACGTGGGCGAAGAACCCGTCCTGGAACATCCTGATCGCGTAGCCACGGGCGACGTCACGCAGCGTCGGGTCCATGGTCACTGGTCCGAGACCGTTCTCGGCGCGCGCCATGTTGACCAGGTACAGCATCTGGTCCTCGGCGTCGGGGTCGATGCGCGGCGACACGACGCGGAATGAGAGGTCGACACGCTCGGACGACTCTGGGCGCACCGTCAGCAACGAGATCGACTCCTGGACGGCGTCGCCGAGGACGCCCCCGAGGGCGCGCTGGACGTTCTCTCCGCGCACGGCGAGCCGCGAGCCGACTCTCGAATCGGCGACGGCGCCGGTGACGGGATCGGGGAGGGGGAGCGCGGCGACGATCGCGAGCAGCAGGGTCGCGACGACGACCCCCCGGGCCAGCCCGGTGACGGCGCCGAGCAGGCGGCCGACCTGCGAGCGGGCGACGTCGCGGCTGGGCAGGGCGGTGATCCGGCGGACCGTCGTGCCGTACAGCAGGTCGCTCAGGAGCCAGACGCCCCCGAACGCCAGCGGCTTCGCCAGGCCGTAGCCGAGCCCGATCCCGCCCAGGACCTCGCGGCTCGTCGTCCAGTCGGACGGGAGCGCGCTCGCCAGATCGCGCAGCAGGCCGACGAGCTGCATCAGGCCGTTGGCGGCGGCCGAGTAGAAGAGGAGCGCGGCGAGCAGCGATACCAGGAGGCCCGCGAGCTGTACCAGCCCGTAGAGGATCCCGTTGCGGACGTCCTCCAGGATGTACAGGCCGATCAGAACCAGCACGAGCGCATCGACGAGGGTGGCGTTGGCGAAACTTATCGGCATTGAGATGTGAGGGCACCGTCCGGGCGAGGAGGCCGGGAGGCTGTCGATATAATAGCCACGTGCGAAGAACTCACACCTGCGGCGAGGTCCGCGCCAGTGACATCGGTCGGAAGGTCATTCTGCAAGGTTGGCTCCACCGGAGCCGCGACCACGGCGGCCTGATCTTCAGCGACCTTCGAGATCGCTCCGGTCTCGTGCAAGTCGTCTTCAATCCAGAGCGTGCCGCCAAGGCCCATGCGCTCGCCAGTGAGTGTCGAGCTGAGTTCGTCCTCGAAGTCGAGGGCGAGGTCAGCCGGCGCCCGCCGGGAACCGAGAACCCGAACCTCCCGACCGGCGAGATCGAGGTGCTGGCCGACTCGCTGACCGTGCTCAATCCGGCCCAGCCGCTGCCGTTCTCGGTCGCGGATGAGGGCGACGTCGACGAGCAGCTGCGGCTGCGCTACCGTTACGTCGACCTGCGCCGCCCGAAGATGGCGCAGAACCTGGTGCTGCGCCACAAGGTCGTCAAGCACATCCGTGACTTCCTGGACGCCGACGGCTTCCTGGAGGTCGAGACGCCGATCCTGATGAAGAGCACGCCGGAGGGGGCGCGCGACTACCTGGTGCCGAGCAGGTTGCGGCCGGGCGAGTTCTACGCGCTGCCGCAGTCCCCGCAGCAGCTCAAGCAGCTCCTGATGGTGGCCGGGGTCGATCGATACTTCCAGATCGCGCGCTGCTTCCGCGACGAAGACCTGCGGGCCGATCGCCAGCCGGAGTTCACGCAGCTCGACCTGGAGATGAGCTTCGCGGACCAGGACGACGTGCTGGAGGTCATCGAGCGGCTGTTCACCAGCCTGACTGAGGCGCTGTCCGACTTCACGATCGACCAGCCGTTCCCGCGGCTGACCTACCGGGAGGCGATGGACCGCTACGGCACCGACAAGCCGGACCTGCGCTTCGGCGTGCCGATCGTGGACCTCTCGGAGATGGCGAAGGAGAGCGCCGTCGGGTTCTTCCGGGCGGCCATCGGGGGCGGCGGGGTCGTCAAGGCGATCAGCGTGCCCGGGGCGGCCGAGTACAGCCGACGCCAGCTCGCGGAGCTGGAGGAGCTGGCGAAGTCGTTCGGGGCCGGCGGCCTGGCCTGGGCGGCGTTTCAGGGCGAGAACGTGCGCTCGTCGTTCGCGCGGAACCTGGGCGCGGGCGAGCTTGACGCGATCCGCGCACGGGCGAACGTCCAGGAGGGCGACCTGCTGCTGGTCGTGGCTGGCTCGTACGAGGTGGCGGCGAACGTGCTGGGGCGCCTGCGGAACGAGCTTGGCGCGCGGCTCGGACTGATCGACGAGTCGCGGATGGTCTACGCGTTCATCACGGAGTTCCCGTATTTCGAGAAGGACGAGGAGACGGGCGGCGTGACGTTCGTCCACCACCCGTTCACGATGCCGTTCGACGAGGACGTGCCGTTCATCGAGAGCGACCCGTTGCGGGTCCGGGCCAAGGCGTACGACCTGGTGGCGAACGGCTACGAGCTGGCGAGCGGAAGCATCCGAATCCACCGACGGGAGGTCCAGCAGGCGGTGTTCCGAGCGCTCGGGCTGACCGAGGACCAGATCGAGCGGCGCTTCGGGCACATGCTGCGGGCGTTCGAGCTGGGGGCGCCGCCGCACGGCGGGATCGCGCCCGGCATCGATCGGCTGGTGATGCTACTGGCGCGCGAGAAGAGCATTCGGGAGGTGATCGCGTTCCCGAAGAACCAGAGCGCGTCCGACCTGATGATGGGCGCGCCGTCGGCCGTCGAGGAGGGCCAGCTGCGCGACCTCGGGCTGGCGCTTCGGCCGCAGCCGGCACGCTCGTGAGCCTACGTGGAGTGGTATGGGACGCCAGGGACGCTCGACAACTCCGGTCCGGTTTGGCACGATCTCGCATGTGACCAGCCGATCCGCCGCGGCGCACCACCTGGCGGACCTCGCGCTGCTGCGCCGCGTACGCGACCGGATCGACCGGGAGTACGCGCGGCCGCTGGACGTCGAGGCGCTCGGCCGCGGCGTGGGCATGTCGGCCGGGCACCTCAGCCGCCAGTTCCGGCTCGCCTACGGCGAGTCGCCGTACTCCTACCTGATGACGCGGCGGATCGAACGGGCGATGGCGCTGCTGCGTCGTGGGGACCTCAGCGTCACCGAGGTCTGCTTCGCGGTCGGCTGCTCGTCGCTGGGCACCTTCAGCACGCGCTTCGCCGAACTGGTCGGCGTGCCGCCGAGCGTCTATCGGCGCGATGCGGCGGGCGCGACGGCGGGGATGCCGTCGTGCGTGGCGAAGCAGGTAACCAGACCGATCAGGAATCGAGAAGCGCCGGACCCCAGGCGCACCTGAGAATGATCTCCATGGACATCACCATCAGGGGATGACGGCCATGGAGATCACGATTCACGCGAGCTTCCTCCCGCAGAACGACCCGGACGCCGCCCTCGCCTTCTACCGCGACACCCTCGGCTTCGAGGTCCGCAACGACGTCGGGTACGGCGGGATGCGCTGGATCACGGTCGGACCGCCCGAACAGCCCGGCACCTCGATCGTCCTGTACCCACCGGCCGCCAGCCCCGGCATCACCGACGACGAGCGCCGCACGATCGGCGAGATGATGGCCAAAGGCACGTACGCGATGATCCTCCTGGCCACCAGAGACGTCGACGGCGTCTTCGCGCGGCTCCAGGGCGGCGACGTCGAGGTCGTCCAGGAGCCGACCGATCAGCCGTACGGGGTTCGCGACTGCGCCGTCCGCGATCCGGCGGGCAACCTGATCCGGATCCAGGAGCTGCGCTGACGCCCGGGTGACGAGGGCGTCGGCGGCGGAATTGCTGAATCCCTTCGGTGCCGCTGTGCTTCGAATGGGACGACGACGAGCGGCTCGTGGCCGCGCCGACGCGGTAGAACCAGACGTACTGCTCGCAGCCGATCGGATCGAGCCGGTCATCGCCGACGGAGACCGCGACGGCGGCCCCGCCCGGCGGATGGAGAGACGATGAGCATCGCCACATGGACGGACCCGCGCTCGCGGGCGCTGCACGTTGCCGACAGTCACGATCTGATCCGGGTGCACGGCGCGCGCGAGAACAACCTGAAGGACGTGAGCGTCGAGATCCCGAAGCGCCGGCTGACGGTGTTCACCGGCGTCTCCGGCTCGGGCAAGAGCTCGCTGGTGTTCGGCACGATCGCGGCCGAGTCACAGCGGATGATCAACGAGACCTACAGCGCATTCGTCCAGGGCTTCATGCCGACGCTGGCGCGGCCCGAGGTCGACGTCCTCGACGGGCTGACGACGGCGATCATCGTCGACCAGGAGCGGATGGGCTCCAATCCCCGCTCGACGGTCGGCACCGCCACAGACGCCAACGCGATGCTGCGCATCCTGTTCAGTCGGCTCGGGCAGCCGCACGTCGGCCCGCCCAACGCGTACTCGTTCAACGTCCCCTCGGTGAAGGCCAGCGGTGCGATCACCGTCGAGCGCGGTGGCAAGCAGACCGAGCGCGTCACCTTCACCCGGGCCGGCGGCATGTGTCCGCGCTGCGAGGGGATGGGCTCGGTCACCGACTTCGACCTGTCCGCGCTGTACGACGACAGCCTGTCGCTCAACGAAAGCGCCCTCACGATTCCGGGCTACAGCATGGACGGCTGGTACGGGCGCATCTTCCGCGGCTGCGGCTTCTTCGACCCGGACAAGCCGATCCGTGCGTACACCAGGAAGGAGCTGCGCGACCTCCTTCACAAGGAGCCAACCAAGATCAAGGTCGACGGTATCAACCTGACGTACGAGGGCCTGATCCCCAAGATCCAGAAGTCGTTCCTGTCGAAGGACGTCGACGCAATGCAGCCGCACATCCGGGCGTTCGTGGAGCGGGCGGTGACGTTCACCACCTGCCCGGACTGCGACGGCACCCGACTCAGCGAGTCCGCCCGGTCTTCCAGGATCGCGGGGATCAACATCGCCGACGCCTGCGCGATGCAGATCAGCGACCTGGCAGGGTGGGTCCGCCGCCTCGACGAGCCGGCGGTGGCGCCGTTGCTGGCCAAGCTGCAGCAGACCCTCGACTCGTTCGTCGAGATCGGGCTGGGCTACCTCTCGCTCGACCGGCCGGCGGGGACGCTGTCGGGCGGCGAGGCCCAGCGCACCAAGATGATCCGCCACCTCGGCTCCTCGCTCACCGACGTCACCTACGTTTTCGACGAGCCGACCACGGGCCTGCACCCGCATGACGTCCAGCGGATGAACGACCTGCTGCTGCGGCTGCGGGACAAGGGGAACACCGTGCTCGTCGTGGAGCACGAACCGGAGACGATCGCGATCGCCGACCACGTCGTCGACCTCGGTCCCGGCGCCGGCGCGGCCGGGGGGACCGTCTGCTTCGAGGGCACTGTCGAGAGGTTGCGGGCCAGCGGTACCATCACCGGCCGCCATATCGACGACCGGGCCGCCCTCAAGGAGACGGTGCGGAAGCCGACCGGCACGCTGGCGATCCGCGGCGCGACCCGGCACAACCTGCGTGAGGTCAGCGTGGACATCCCGCTCGGCGTGTTGTGCGTGGTGACCGGCGTCGCGGGGTCGGGCAAGAGCTCGCTGGTCCACGGCTCGATGCCGAAAGGTGCCGAGGTCGTCGCGATCGACCAGACGCCGATCCGTGGCTCGCGGCGGAGCAACCCGGCCACGTACACGGGGCTGCTGGATCCGATCCGGGCGGCGTTCGCGAAGGCGAACGGCGTGAAGCCGGCCCTGTTCAGCGCCAACTCCGAAGGTGCCTGCCCTGCCTGCAACGGCGCCGGCGTGATCTACACCGACCTGGCGATGATGGCTGGCGTCGCCACGACCTGCGAGGAGTGCGAGGGGAAGCGGTTCCAGGCGTCGGTGCTCGAATACCGACTCGGCGGGCTCAACATCGCCGAGGTGCTCGCGCTGTCAGTGACCGAGGCCGAGGGGTTTTTCGGCGCCGGCGAGGCGCGCACGCCGGCCGCGCATGCCATCCTCGGCCGGCTCGCCGACGTCGGGCTGGGTTACCTCAGCCTCGGCCAGCCGCTCACGACGCTGTCCGGCGGCGAGCGGCAGCGCCTCAAGCTGGCCACTCACATGGCCGAAAGAGGGGGAGTTTACGTCCTCGACGAGCCGACTTCTGGTCTCCACCTCGCCGACGTCGAGCAGCTACTCGGCCTGCTCGACCGACTCGTCGACTCCGGCAAGTCGGTCATCGTCGTCGAGCACCACCAGGCGGTCATGGCGCGTGCCGACTGGATCATCGACCTCGGCCCCGGCGCCGGCCACGACGGCGGCCGGATCGTCTTCGAGGGGAGACCCGCCGACCTCGTCGCCGCCCGCTCCACTCTCACCGGCGAGCACCTCGCGGCCTACGTCGGCGCCTGACCCCGACCCTCGCTGACATCGCGAGCCCGAGCTCGCACGCCGGTACAAGGAGAGGCCCCGCGCGCGTGCGCGGGGCCTCTCTGGTACGGTGACGGCCAATCGCCGGCGGGGGACGCCGGTTCGGTCAGGACTCGACTTCGCCGGTGCTCTCCTCGGCGGACGCCTCGGCGGTCGGCTCGGCCTCGCCCTCGGCGGCGGCCTCGCCCTCGGCGACGGCCTCCTCTTCGACCTCCGGCTCGACGGTCGGCGCCATGATCCTCACGATCATCTCGTCACCATCGGTCAGGATCGTCACACCGGACGGGGCGGCGAGATCGCGGACGAAGATGCTGGCGTCGATCTCCTCGAGCCCGCTGATGTCGACCTCGATCGCTTCGGGGATGTCGGCCGGCAGGCACTCGACGCTCAGGGTGGCCTGGGTCTGGAACGGCGTGCCGCCAGCCGACTTGACGGCAGGTGCTTCGCCGGTCAGACGGATCGGGACATCCATTCGCAGGGTCTCGGTCATCGACACCCGGTAGAAGTCGATGTGCAGCACGTCGCCCTTGTACGGATGCCGCTGCCAGCTCTTCATCAGGACCGTCGTCGGCTGGTCGCCCTTGACGGCAAGCGAGATGAGGTTGGTGCGGCCGGCGCGGTGGATCGTCTGCTCGACGTCACGGGCCGGGATCTGGATTGCGGTGGACTCGGCGTGGCCGTAGACGTTGCCGGGCACGATCCCCTGGCGTCGGAGGAAGCGGACCTTCTTGCCGACGAT
>Ga0075420_100004276_pt1 | contig 12507 bp, 14 predicted proteins | sample SoiMetdeltSBSDD4_FD_75296 | JGI IMG/M metagenome (GOLD analysis project Ga0075420, IMG submission 75296) | Bulk soil microbial communities from a Populus tree surrounding site in Tennessee, USA - Soil MetaG P. deltoides SBSDD4 | ecosystem: Environmental > Terrestrial > Soil > Tree plantation... | reverse complement strand
GGCCGGAGGTTTCGACCCGCACGCTGAGCGAGGCGCCTTCGGACAGGCCCTGGAGGCGCAGCGCGCGCCACTTCTGCGCCGGTACTTCCGCGCTCAGCTGCGCCTCGGCGGCGAAGGCGTTCGCGGCGGCGAGCAGCAGCAGCGCGGCCAAGAGCCTCATCGCTTCAGCTTAACAGCGCCGAGGAAATCGAGAAGCACGCCGCAGACCGCCTCGGGCCGCTCCTGCTGCACCCAATGCCCCGCGCCCGCGATGAAATGCGCGCCGCGGAAGTCCGTGCACACCGTGTTCTGCATGCGCTCCACCTCGCCGGGCTTCTGGTAGATGCCCCAGTCGGCGGCGCCCGCGATGTACATCGACGGAATATCGATGCTGCTTTTTGCACCGTGGACTTTGAACTGCGGATCGGTCGCGGCCCTGTACCAGTTGAGCCCGCCCTGGAAGCCGTTGCGCTCGAACGCGCGGGCGTAGACCGCGAGCTCCTCATCGGTGAGCCACGCCGGCGCGGCGGCGGGCATGTACGGCGCGACCGTCTCCGCCATGCCCTTGCCGAGCTCCATGATGTAGTACGTCGGCATCTTCGCCAGCTCGGACGCGGTCCAGCCGGCGAGCGGGAACGGACGGTTGCCCGGCCAGTCGGCGCTCTTGTAGTGGTAGTACGCGCGCAGGAACGCATGCACGCCCTGCGGACAGCGGCGCATGTTCGCGTCCGCATCGGGCGTCGAGAAGTACCACTGGTAATGCTTGCGCCCGAGCTTCGCCAGCTCCTCGTGGATGTTGCCGGCGCGGCCGCCTACCGGCGCGCCGCCGAACGGCGCGCTCATTAGCACCACCGAGTGGAAGCGATCTGGCCGGGTCAGCGCGGCGTATGCCGCGACCGGCGAGCCGAAGTCGTGACCGACGGCGTGCGCTTTATCGATTCGAAGGACGCGCAGCAGCTCGGTTGCATCCTTCACGATATTTTCCATGGAAAAGGACCGCAGGTCGCGCGCGTCCCAGCCGATGGTTTCGCCGTAGCCGCGCTGGTCGGGCGCGAGCGCGTAGTAGCCGGCAGCGGCGAGTGCGGGCATCACCTTGCGCCAGGAGTACGCGAGCTCGGGGAATCCGTGGAGCAGCAGCACGCACGGGCGGCCGGGGTCGCCCGCCTCGAGCACGTGCATCGACAGCCCGTTCACGCCATCGACGCGACGGGACCGGGCTACAGGCGGAAGATTCGCTGGGCGTTCCAGCCGCGCACCTGGTGGCGCACGCCGTCGGGCAGCGCGTCGACGCGGGAGAGGCAGCCAGCCATGTCGCCGATGGTGTGCGGATAATCGGAGCCGTACAGCACGTTGTCGGGCCCGCATACCGAGACGCACATGTCGAGCACGTCCTGGCGGAACACCACGCTATCGACGTAGATGCGGCGCATGTAGTTGCGCGGCGGCTCGACGGTCTTCGCGCGTGCCGCGGGGATGTTGTCCCAGCAGATGTCGAGCCGGCCGATGAGGTAGGGCAGGGCGCCGCCGCCGTGCGAGGCAATCAGCTTGAGGTTCGGGAAGCGGTCGAAGAATCCGTCGTAGATGCAACGCGCGACCGCGAGCGAGGTGTCGAAGGTGAACCCGATCGGCGCGGTGAGCTGGAATTCGTGCAGGCCCATGGCGGAGGTTCCCGGCGGGGCGCTCGGGTGGACCAGGACGGGCAAGGCGCGCTTGTCGATCTCTCTCCAGATGCTCTCGAACTGGGGATCGGTCAATGCCTTGCCGGCGATGTTGGCGAGCACCATCACGCCCACGGCGCCGTTATCGCAGGATCTTTTGAGCTCCTGCAAAGCAAGGTGCTCGTGCTGCCAGGGAAGGGAGGCGAACCAGCGGATGCGCTCGGGCCAGGTTTTCTGCGCCTTCGCCATGTCGTCGTTCGCGATGCGCGCGGCCTTGAGGCTCACCTCCGCGCTGCCCCAGAACACGTTCGGGCAGGTGAGCGAGGTGACGGCGATGTCGACGCGCGCCTTGTTCATGTTGGCGATGCGCGCCTCCCAGTCGAACATGTTCGGCACCGGGGTCATGAAGGGCGCGCCGTCGAGGTGGATCGCGCGCAGCCCGCCGCTCACGGTCTTGAGCGTGTACGAGGGGCCGCCGTGCTGCTCGAGCAGCGCGACCCACTCGTTGGTCAACATGTGGGTGTGGACGTCGATGACAGGGCTTTTCGTCATTGCAGCTTGATCCCCGCGTTTCTCACCACTTCTCCCCATTTCTTCGTCTCGTCGCGGATGATCGCGGCGAATTCCCGCTCGGAGGTGGGGAAGGGTTCGGCGCCGGCGGACAGTGCGCGCTCGTTCACTTCGGGCGATGAAAGCGCGGCGGTGATTTCCGAATTGAGCCGCTTGATGACCTCGGCGGGAGTTCCCGCCGGGGCGACGGCGCCGAACCAGCCGATGGCTTCGTAGCCCGGAATGCCCGCCTCCTCGAACGTGGGCACTTCGGGCGCGGCCGCGATGCGCCGCTTGGTGGTCACCGCCAGCGCGCGCAGCTTGCCGGACTTCACGTGGGCGATGGCGGAAGGCACGTCGACCACGCCCAGCGGCACCTGGCCGCCGAGCACGTCGGCCGACACCGGCCCGCTTCCCTTGTACGGCACCGCCTGGATCTTCACCTGCGCCATCATGTTGAGCAGCTCGCCCGCGAGATGCATGGTGGAGCCCTGGCCGCCGTGGCCGTAGGAGAGAGGTTTTACCTTCGCGGCTTGAAGAAGCTCTTTGAGCGAAGCGGCTTGCGACGGATGCGCCACCAGGAAGAACGGAATCATCGCGAGCATCGAGATCGGCGCGAGGTCCTTCTCCGGGTGGTACGGCATCGTCGGGTAGAGGTGGATGTTCGACGAGAGGGCGCCCGCGGCCGCGAGTCCGAGGGTGTATCCGTCCGGCGCCGACTTCGCCACCGCATCGACGCCGATCATGCCGCCGGCGCCCGCGCGGTTCTCGACCACGACGGGCTGGCCGAGCTTTTCGCCCATGCGCGGCGCGATGGCGCGCACGATCAGGTCCGAGCTGCCGCCGGGCGGGAAGCTGACGATGAAGCGGATCGGCTTGGCGGGATAGCTCTGCGCGAGCGCCGGGGAGGAGAGCGCGAGCGCGATGAGGAAGATCCAGCGTTTCATGGTGCCTCCGTCAGTTGCGCTGAATACCGCGGCTCTCGACCAGCTTCTTCCAGCGCTCGACCTCGGCCTCGACCTGGCGGCGCATCTCGTCCGGCGCGACCGGCGCCGCGCCGCCGCCGAGGCCGGCGAGCCGGTTCTGCACTTCGGGTACCGACAGGGTTTTCCTCAAATCGGAATTCAACCGTTGGACGATGGGCGCAGGTGTGTCCGCGGGCGCGGCGATTCCGAGCCACGACTGGAACACGAGCCCAGGCACGGTCTTCGCGGCCGGCGGCACGTCGGCCAGATAGTCCTTCGCCTCGGGCGAAGTGACCGCGAGGCCGCGCAGCTTGCCCGACTTGATGTGCGGCAGCACCAGCGTCATGGTCTCCACCATCACGTCGACGCGCCCCGCGAGCACCTCGGTGAGCGGCGAGGTGCCGCCCTTGAACGGAATGTGATTCAGCTCGATGCCGGCGAGCGAGCTCAGCCACTCGCCGAGCAGGTGGTGGCTGGTGCCCACGCCCGCCGAGGAGTAGGTGAGCTTTCCGGGCGCCGCTTTGGCCTTTTGAATCAAATCGGGGAGAGATTGGATCTGAGAATCGGCCGCAGTGGCGATCGCAAATGGGTAAGTCGTGACCGTGGTGATCCACGCGAAGTCCTTGACCGCGTCGAACGGCAGCTTCTGGATCATCGCCGCCGCGGTGGAATGCCCCGCGGTGGCGAGGAGCAGCGTGTAGCCGTCGGGCGGCGCCTTGGCGACCGCGTCCGAGCCGATCACGCCGCCCGCGCCGGGCTTGTTCTCCACCACCACCGGCTGGCCGAGGAGAGGCGAAAGGTGCTGCGCCACCACGCGCGCCACGGTGTCCGAGCTGCCGCCCGGCGGGAAGCCGACCACGATGCGCACCGGGCGGTCGGGATACGCTTGCGCGCTTGCCGATGCGGCAAAAACAGCGAGGAATACAAAAGAAAAAAATCTCATGCGGGTAAGGGCGTGGATTGCCACGCGACCATCTGCCAGCCCTTCGGGCCCTTGATCCATACGTCGGTGTAGGCGCTGTTCAGCGTCTTCGGCTTGCCCTCCGACAGGAGCTCGATGCGCACCTGTCCGGTGACCACGGCGCAATCGCCATGCACCTGGATGTTCTCCTTCGGGCGCTCGATCTTGCGGTAGAGCCACTTCTTCGAGCGGATGCCTTCGAGGTAGCTCGACTTGCTGTCGGCGCCGCCGTAGGAATGCGTGTAGACCAGCGTATCGGCGAGCAGCGCTTCGAGCGTGGCCGCGTCCGCCTCGCACATCGCGCGGAAGCGTCGGTCCTCGAGCTTGCGAATGGTGTCTTTAGCCATCGGCGATGGTGTTCTCCAGGATGCCTACCTTGTCGATCTCGATCTCGACCTTGTCCCCGGGCTTCATCCAGACCGGCGGCGTGCGCCGCGCGCCCACGCCGCCCGGCGTACCGGTGACGAGCACGTCGCCCGGGGCGAGCGTGGTCCAGGTCGAGACGTACTCGATGATCTTCGGGATCTTGAAGATCATCTGCTCGGTGGTGGCGTGCTGCATCTGCTGCCCGTTCAGCCGGCACGACAGCGTCATCTTGCTGCCGGGCGGGATCTCGTCGGCGGTCACCATCCACGGCCCGAACGCGCCGGTGCGCGGGAAGTTCTTGCCCGCGGTCCACTGGATGGTGTGGCGCTGCCAGTCGCGCACCGAGCCGTCGTTGTAGCAGGCATAGCCGATCACGTGGTCGAAGGCATCGCGCTGGGAGATTCTCCTCCCGCCGGTGCCGATGATCACCGCGATCTCGGCCTCGAAGTCGAGGTGCGTCGACTCGCGCGGCCGCAGGATCGGCTGCTTGTGGCCGACCTGGGACTCGGGCAGGCGCAGGAAGATCGCCGGCTGCTCGGTGTTGTCGCGGCCGGTCTCGACCACGTGGTCCTGGTAGTTGAGCCCGACGCAGACGATCCTGTCCGGATTCGGGATGACCGGCAGCCAGGCTATGTCGGACGCCTGGTAGTCGGGTGCCTCCGAGAGATAGGGAGTAATTTTTGAAAGCGCCTGGTCGCGGATCACGGCCTTCAGGTCCGGGTACTGGTTGCCGAGATAGCGGCGCAGATCGACAATGCCCTTACCCACCACAGCGCCGTAGCTTGCGCCCTGGGCGGTGGCGAAACTTGCGAGCTTCATAGAGATAACCTCGAGATGGCCTCGGTTCCGGAATTTCAGTTCAGCCACATGGGGATCTACGTGACCGACCCCGCGCGGATGGAGGATTTTTACACACGCGTGCTCGGTTTTGCGGTCACGGATCGTGGTTTGCTGGGTTCTGTTTCATTGATCTTTCTCAGCCGGGACCCGAGGGACCACCACCAGATCGTGCTCGCGAGCGGCCGGCCGCCGGGCGGCTTCAACCCGATCAACCAGATCTCCTTCCGCATGGCCGATTTCGCGGGCTGGCGCGAAATGCACCGGCGGCTGGAGCAGGAGGGGGTGCAGGAGCTCGCGCCGGTGTCGCACGGCAACGCGCTGTCCCTCTACTTCAGGGATCCCGAGGGCAACCGCTTCGAGCTCTTCGTCGACACGCCGTGGTACGTGGAGCAGCCGCTGCGGGTGCCGATCGACATGCGGCTCTCCGACGCCGAGATCTGGTCCTGGGCCGAGCGCGACGCGCGCGCCCGGCCGGGATTCCGCCCGGTGGAGGAGTGGCGCGCGTCCCTTACGGCGCGATTACGGCAATCGCGCTGATCGCGACCAGGAACTCCGGGGATGCGAGCTTGCCCACCTCCACTACCGTGGAGGCCGGGGGCGGGGAGCCGAACATCTCGCGGCGCACCTTGTTGACGCGCTCACTGTCGCCGATGTTGCGCAGGTAGACGTCCACCCGGCACACGTCGGCGAGCGTGCCGCCCGCGGCCTCGAGCGCGCTCTCGATGTTCCTGCACACCTGGCGCGTCTGTTCCTCGATGTCGCCGATGCCGGCGATCTTGCCGTCGGCGCGCCGCGCCGTCATTCCCGAGACGAACACCATCACGCCCTTCGACGGGATGGCGACCGCCTGCGAATAGTGGCTGCCCGCATCGAGCAGCTTGGCGGTCTTGATCTGCTGCTTCGCCATGGGACGCTAGGTTAGCGCGAAATGCGGTAATTTCCGCTCATGAACCGCAACCAGACCGCCCTCATCGTCGGCGCCGGCGCCGGGCTGAGCGCATCGCTCGCGCGCTTGTTGCGCAGGGAGGGCCTGCAAGTCGCGCTAGCGGCGCGCAACGTCGAGAAGCTGCGCGAGCCCGATGCCGTGAAGCTGCGCTGCGATGCCGCCGACCGCGCGCAAGTGGAAGCCGCGTTCGACGCGCTGCCGTCGGTTCCCGACCTGGTGGTCTACAACGCGAGCTATCGCACGCGCGGGCCCTTCGTCGAGCTGGATCCGAAGGAAGTCGAAAAGACGCTTTCGATCTCGGCCTACGCCGGATTCCTCGTCGCGCAGGCGGCCGCAAAGCGGATGCTGCCGCGAGGCTCGGGCGCGATCTTCTTCACCGGCGCCTCGGCAAGCGTCAAGGGCTACGCCAATTCGGCGCCGTTCGCGATGGGCAAGTTCGCGCTGCGCGGCCTGGCGCAGAGCATGGCGCGAGAGCTCGCGCCGCGCGGCATCCACGTCGCGCATTTCGTGATCGACGGCGGCATCGGCAAGGACGCCGGCGATGCCCGGCTCGATCCGGATGAAATCGCGCGCACCTATTTGCATGTCTACCGCCAGCAGCGCAGCGCCTGGACCTGGGAGGTCGAGCTGCGGCCCTGGGTCGAGCGCTTCTAATGCGCTCCTTCGTCTACAACGCGTTGCCGGCGCGGGTCGTGTTCGGGCCGGGGTCGATCCAGAAATTGGAAGAAGAAATTGCGCGCCTGGGTGCGAAGCGAGCGCTCTTGCTCACGACGCCGGGTCGCGCCGGAATGGTCGCCGCCGTATCGAGGAACCTTCCCGTGGCGGGCGTGTTCGACAAGGTGGTGATGCACACGCCGCTCGAGGCAGCCAACCAGGCGCGGGCGCTGGCCGCAAAGCTCGGCGCCGACTGCTGCGTGGCCGTCGGCGGCGGCTCGACCATCGGCTTCGGCAAGGCCATCGCGCTCACTTCCGGCCTGCCGGTGCTCGCGGTGCCCACCACTTATTCCGGCTCGGAGATGACCACGATCTGGGGCATCAGCGAGGGCGGTGCGAAGAAGACCGGCCGCGACCCGAAGGTGCTGCCGAAGGCGGTGATCTACGACCCCGAGCTCACGCTCGAGCTGCCCGCGGCCGTGTCGGCGGCGAGCGGCATGAACGCGATCGCGCATTGCGCCGAGGCGCTCTACGCGCACGACGGCAATCCGATCATCTCGCTGATGGCGGAGGAAGGCATCCGTGCTTTGGCGGCTGCTTTGCCCGTCGTAGTGAGATCGCCGAAGAACCTGGACGCGAGGAGCGAAGCCCTCTATGGCGCCTGGCTCGCCGGCGCGACGATCAGCACCACCAGCGTCGCCCTGCATCACAAGCTGTGCCACGTGCTCGGCGGCCTGGGCTTGCCGCACGCCGAGACGCACGCCATCGTGCTGCCCCACGCGCTGCGCTACAACTACGACGCCGCGCGCGAGGCGATGGCGCGCCTAGAAAGGGCCATCGGAGGCAAGCCGGCGTTCCAGGCGATCTACGACCTGGAAGCGAAACTTCCATTGCCGATGAAGCTTTCCGCCATCGGCATGAAGGAAGCGGACCTGGAGCGCGCGGCGCGCGTCGCGGCCGAGGCGCCGTATCCCAATCCGCGCAAGGTGGAGTACGCCCCGGTGCTGCGGCTGCTGCGCGAAGCCTACGAGGGAACGCGCCCGGCCTGAAGGGCGTTCACGTACTCGGTGTGGTCGGGCGTGGCCGCGAGCGCCCGGCGCCGGTGCGCTTCGAGGTATTGCACATGGCCCTGCGCCTGCCGCGGGTCGACGAAGTGGCGCGTGGCGGTGCCCGAAACGAAAGGGAACTTCATCCCGGCGAGGATGTAGAGCTGCGAGCCGTGGCCGAAGAACTGCAATCCCTGGCGGTCGTCCCACAGGCAGGGCAGCCGATGCTTCCATAGCGCGAGCTGCTCCTGCAGCGGCGCGGGGATATTGGGGTGGTGCTTGTTCGCGCGCCAGAATGCCGTGTCCTCGCGTTGCGTGAGGCAGTAGTGCAGCACGATGAAGCGCAGGGTCTCGTCGTAGAGGCCCGCCATCTGCCGGTTGTAGGTCTCGGCGAGCACCTCGGAATACGCGGTCTCGGGGAAGTTTTCGAACAGCAGCTTGATCCCCATCTCGGTGAGGTAGATCCCGGTCGACTCGAGCGGCTCGAGGAAGCCGGCCGAGAGCCCGATCGCGACGCAGTTCTTCACCCACATGCGCCGCGAGCGCCCGACGCGCATCTCGAGCTTGCGCGCGGCGACATTCCCGGCCGGCGCGCCGATGTAGGCGCGCAGCTCGCGCTCGGCGTCCTGGTCGGAGATGAAGCGGCTGGAGTACACGTAGCCGATGCCGCGCCGCGAGTGCAGGTGGATCTCCCAGATCCAGCCGTTCGACATCGCGGTCGAGAGCGTGAACGGATTGATCTTCTGGCCGGGCTCGAACGGCACCTGCATCGCGACCGCGCGGTCGCAGAAGAGATAGTCGCCCCAGCTCTCGAAAGGCTCCTGCATCACCTGGTTGATGAGGTAGCCCTGGAAGCCGCTGCAATCGACGAAGAGGTCGCCGGGCACCTCTGCGCCGCCTTCGAGCTTGAGCGAGCGCAGGTATCCCTGCTCGTCGCGCGAGGTGCCGACCACGCGCGCCTGGATGCGCCGCGCGCCGGCTTGCGTGGCGAGGTCGCGCAGGTAGCGGCCGAAAAGGATCGCGTCGAGGTGGTAGGCGTAGGACGCGGCGCCGTCGTAGGGCTGCGAGTCCTTGGCCTTCGGCGCGCGCGAGGCGTGGCAGAGCGCCGCCTGGTAGCCAACCGACTCCGCATACGCATTTGGCGGCGCGTCGGGGTTCAGCGCGAGCCAGTACTGGCCGTAGTCCATGCCTTCCACCAGCCCGGGGCGCTGGAACAGGTGGAAATAGTGCGAAGGCGCGCGCGCCGGGTCGTGCAGCCAGTTGACGAACTTGATCGCCTGCTTGAACGTGGCCTGCGCGCGCACCATGAACTCGCGCTCGTCGGCGCCGAGGATCGAGAGCATGCCGCGCAAGGTCGGAATGGTCGCCTCGCCCACGCCGATCGGCCCGTCCGGGCCCTCCACCACGGTCACTTCGACCCGGCCAGGCGTGGCGCGGTTCATGAAACGCTGCAGCGCAGCCGCGGTCATCCAGCCGGAAGTCCCGCCGCCCAGGATCACCACCCGCTTCACGAGTTGCGCGGCGCTCATGGCACGAGATCGGGGACGAAATCCAGCAGGAGCACGACGCGCTCGAGGTCGTGGTCGTTCCACGCCTCGTGCTCCACGCGGTCGTCGAAAACCAGCGCCTCGCCTTCGCGCCAGCGGCGCGTCTCGCCGGCCACCGTGAGCCCGCAATCGCCGCCCGGCACCTTGAGCGCGAGGTGGCAGCGCAAAAAGTCGCCGGCATAGCCGCGATGCGGCTTGATGCGCGTGCGCGGCCGCAGCACGGAGAAGCCGGCCGCGCCATGGCGCGGCACGTGGCGCGCCACGAGCGCCGAGGTCACCGGGCAGCGCGCCACGTTATGCGCGAGCGGCCGGCCGTGCGGAAAGTCGTAGAGCCCGTAGACCTTCCAGCCGTCGCCGTAGAGCTCGCGCTCGAACCAGTCGACGAGCTCGCCGGTGACCGATTCGTATTCCGCGCAGATCGCGCGCCACTGCTGCTGCAGGGGCGCGGTGAACGCAAACGCGGCGGGGTCATAGAACATCAGAGGGCGGCGATGAGCTCGAGCAGCGCGCGCCGCTCGGCGTGCTCCACCGGCTCGGCGAGGCGCGCCGCCGCCACCGGCAGCTGCCAGCGCGTGAGCTCTTCCATGCGCCCGTCCCAGGCTTCGCGGCAGCGCTCGAGGTAGGCCTCGAGGAACGCGGCGCGGAACGCCGGGTCGACCGCGCCGGGGCGGCTGTAGCGCAGGTAGACGAGGGTGCGCGTCACGTCGATCGCCGGGTCGCCGCGCGCCGCGTCGAGCCAGTCGACGACCACGGCGCGTGCGGCGCCGACGATCACGTTGATCGGATGGAAGTCGCCGTGGCAGAGGCGATCCTGCGGCGGCGCCGTGTCCAGCAGCGCGCGTGCCGCGCGCCGCGCGGGCTCCGGCAGGCCGCCCGCCAGGGCCAGGCGCCGCGCGAGCTTCGCGGCAATCGGCTCGAGCGCGGGGGCGGTGCAGCGGTGCACCGCCTGCTGCAGGTCGAAGAATATCCGCGCCAGCTCCTCGGCCGGGCGCGCGCGCGAGGCGATCAGCTCGTACAGCGTCGGGCCGTCGCAGCGCTCGAACACGATGCCGGTGCGTCCGTCGTGCGAGACCAGGCCCTCCGGTCGCGGCGTCGGCACGCCGGCGGCATGGGCGATGCGGCTGTGGTGCAGCTCGAGCTCGATCGCGTCGCGCGGGAAGCCGCGCTTGAAGAGCTTGACGATGCGATGCTCCCGCCACGGGTAGACGTCGGCGCTCGCGCCGCCGGCGAGCCGCGCCGTTTCCTGTGTCGTACCATCCGTGATCATGAGCTGGCGGGCATTATAGAAGCGCAATCGGTATTCGGCGGCCTGTCGCTGGCGCGCGGCGCGGCGCGCATCGATATTTCCTATCCGCGTGCGCTGCGCGAGGGCGCGCACGCCCGGGACGTGGCGCGCGCGCACGGCCTGGACGTGGCGCTCGACGATCCTGCGGTCTGGAAATTGCGCGCCGATGACGAGGCCCGCTATCCGCGCGCACTGAAGGCGTTCTTCGCGCAGCTCAATGATTTTCATGCGCCGCTCCCGCCCGGCGCCGGCGAGCTGCGCGGCGCGGAACGGCCGCTCGTCTCGTGCATCGTGGTCGTGAACGAGAACCTGCCCTTCGTGCTGGAGCAGTTCCTGCCGTCGCTTGCGACGCACTCCGCGCGCCACCCGGTCGAGGCGATCCTGGTGTGCAACGGCTCGCGCGAATGGCGCGAGGCGCCGGCCGGCGTGCAGCTCGCGCGCTCGGAGTGGGGCGCGGTGTCCGCGGCGTACAACGCCGGCGCGGCGCGCGCGCGCGGCGAATACCTCGCCTTCTTCCACGATGACTGCCTGCTGCACGACCCGCTGTGGATCGACAAGTGTTTGCAGCGCCTCGCGCACGGCGCGCACGCGGTGGCGGGCGAGTATCGCCAGATCGGCGAGATCGGCGGCGTCGCGGTGCCGCCCTTGCCGGTGGCGAAGTGCGTGCCGCTCTTCGTGCGCAAGGCCGATTTCGAGGACGCGGGGCGCTTCGACGAGCGGCACTACATCGGCTACGAGGACCTCGACTTCACCCTCTCGCTCGCCGCCCGGGGCAAGAAGCTGGTGGCGACCGACCTGGCGCTGGTGCACTTCCACGGCATGAGCAGCACGCTCAAGTACAACCCGGTGCCGGGGCTCGCCGACCTGTACGCGTTCGCGGCGCTGCCGGGCTTCGCGATCGCGCGGCGCTTCAACGAGTTCTGGCGCACCGGGCTGGTCGCCGACGGCGTGAACTACATGCGCCTGGCGATGGACGCGCAGCTCCTCTACGTGCTGCAAAAGCACCGCGCGTTCCTCGGCCGCGGCGGGGGCGGCGCCTATGCGCAGGCCGAGGCCGCGCTCGCGGCAAGCCTGGCGCGCGCGTGCCCGCAGGGGCCGCAGGCGGCGCTCGAGCGGCTGCGCGCGCTCGACCGCCAGGCGGCGCAAGCGGCGGCTGCCGCATGAGCCGGCCGCGCATCCTTTGCCTGCTGTCGGCGGATTTCGGCGAATACGTGACCGCGAGCCTGTTCGCGCGCTCGCAGCCGTTCGACCTGCACTTCGCGCTTCCCGAGGCGCTCGCGCGCTACATCCCGCCCGGCCAGCGCGGCCATTCCGTGTACCGTGACTTCGCCGCCGCCGCCTCGCTCGTCGCCGCGACGCGGCCGGACGCGGTGCTGCTCGCCTCGGGCTATCTGTACGCGGTCAACCGCATCGCCTTGACCGCCGAGATCGCGGGGCTGGTGCAGGGACTGAAGGATTCGCGCATCCCCTTCGCCACCACCGACCCGTGGCTGCGCATCTGGGCGCTGCGGCCGCAAAGCCGCTACGCCATCCATTCGGTCGAGGGGGGCGGCCTCGACGCGCAGCTCTCCGAGAAAGTCAACGCGTTGCAGCGCTCGCTGGAGCAGGTGTTCGCCGGCGTGCCGCATCTCTTCGCCGTTCCGCTGGCCGATCCGCAGCGCGCATGGCTGTCGTTCTTCAATCCGCAGTTCGCCGCCTCGGCGCGGCGCGG
>Ga0075420_100004273_pt1 | contig 12511 bp, 9 predicted proteins | sample SoiMetdeltSBSDD4_FD_75296 | JGI IMG/M metagenome (GOLD analysis project Ga0075420, IMG submission 75296) | Bulk soil microbial communities from a Populus tree surrounding site in Tennessee, USA - Soil MetaG P. deltoides SBSDD4 | ecosystem: Environmental > Terrestrial > Soil > Tree plantation... | reverse complement strand
CTTCGCTGGCCAACACCGATTTCAGGTATTCGATTTGCTTCAGCACTTCCTGATATTCCTCAACCAGTTTTGCTCGCTCCAGTTGGGTCAGCCGCTGCAAACGCATATCCAGAATGGCGTTCGCCTGGATCACGCTCAGTGTAAATTGCCGCATCAGGCCGGTGCGCGCTTCATCAGGCGACTGCGAACGCCGAATCAGGGCGATCACGGCGTCGAGGTTGTCGAGGGCGATTTTCAAACCTTCGAGGATGTGCGCCCGTTCCTCTGCCTTGCGCAACTCGTACGTGGTGCGACGGACGACGACTTCGCGCCGATGCTCGAGGAAATGATGCAGGATCTGCTTGAGGTTGAGGACCTCTGGGCGATTGTTGACCAACGCCAGCATGATCACGCCGAAGGTCGTTTCCAGTTGCGTATGCTTATACAAGTTATTGAGCACGACGAGCGGAATCTCGTTGCGCTTGAGCTCGATGACGACCCGGACGCCTTCCCGATCCGACGATTCATCCCGGAGATCGGAAATGCCCTTGATACGATCTTCTTGAATCAATTCCGCGATTTTCTCGATCAGCTTGGCCTTGTTGACCTGATAGGGGATTTCAGTGACGATCAGACGTTCGCGCTCGGTCCGTTCATCGATTTCGACGACGACCTTTGCCCGAAGAGCCAGCAGCCCGCGACCCGTTTCATAAGCCTCCTTGATGCCGCCCATACCGTAAATGAAGCCTGCCGTCGGAAAATCCGGTCCCGGGATCTTCTTCATTAACTGCGCAATCGTCACGTCCGGACTTTCCAACAGCAGGAGGAGACCATCGATCACTTCGCCAATATTGTGGGTCGGGATATTCGTGGCATAGCCCACGGCAATGCCGCCGGCCCCGTTGATCAAAAGGTTCGGCACCTTCGTCGGCAGGACCAAGGGTTCCTGCCGGGACTCATCGTAGTTTGGGCCGAAATCGACGGTCTCCTTGTCGATGTCGGCCAGCATCTCTTCGGCCAGCTTAGTCATGCGGGCCTCGGTGTAACGCATGGCCGCGGGCGAATCGCCGTCCATCGATCCGTAGTTGCCCTGGCCGTCCACCAAGGGGTAGCGCATGTTGAAATCCTGCGCCATCCGAACGAGGGTGTCGTAGATCGCCGAATCACCGTGGGGATGATAATTGCCCATGATTTCGCCGACAATCTTGGCCGACTTGCGGTAGGGCCGGTTGTGGCCGAGGCCCATCTCGTTCATGCCGTAAAGGATGCGGCGGTGCACCGGCTTTAGGCCGTCGCGAACGTCGGGGAGTGCACGTCCCACGATTACGCTCATGGCGTAATCAAGATAGGAGGAGCGCATCTCGTCTTCGATCGCGATTTGACCTAGGCGTTCATCAGGCGGCATGTCTTTCTCCAGGGATGCTGAAAAGGATCACGAGCTTCGTGCTCGCTTCGCTCGTTCCGATCTCACTAGACATCGAGATTTCGCACTTCGAGGGCGTGTGTTTGGATGAAGTTCCTGCGCGGCTCCACTTCGTCGCCCATCAAAATCGTAAAGATCTCGTCAACGCCGGTCACATCTTCAAGCGTGACCCGCAATAACGTACGTGCCTCCGGATTCATGGTCGTTTCCCATAGTTGGCCGGGATTCATCTCGCCCAACCCCTTGTATCGCTGAATCGCCAGCCCCTGTTTGCCCAAGTCCAAGATGGTCCTCACCAAATCCGCAGTCGACTTCAGCTCCTGCTCCTCTCCCTTGGCCTTAAGCTTATAGGGGGCTCGTCCAAGGCCGATCGCGGAAGGCGCGAGTTTCTGCAGCTCGCGGAAATCCGCGGAGCCGACCAAATCATGGGTGACATCGAGACCAAAGGATGCACCGTTGGCCTGCATGCGGCACGACACTTTATTGGAATGATGTTCTTCGTCCGACAGGATCTCGAGGGTGGACTCGAGCTTGGGATACATGACCCGCAGGGTCTTCTTCACGTTCGCGACCGCATTGGTGAGGGCAGCCCCATCTTTCAGGAGATCCCGGTCGAGACCGGGTTCATCCACGAAGGCGCGGATCATCGAGGCTTCGTGCGGCTTCTTATTGAAGCGTGCGAGGAGGGTTTCAAACGAAATCATTTTCTTCAAGATCGGGAGGAGCCGGCGACCGGTCACGAAATCCTGTGCGCCTTCGAGATACAGGTGCACATCTTCCACGGCTAAGTCAGCCAAATGCTCATTCAAGGCTCCTTCGTCTTTCAGGTAGCGCTCGGTTTTTCCCTTCTTCACTTTGAAGAGCGGCGGCTGAGCAATATAAATATACCCGCGCTCGAGCAGTTCGGGCATCTGCCGGAAAAAGAACGTGAGGAGCAAGGTGCGAATGTGGCTGCCGTCCACATCGGCGTCAGTCATGAGAATGATTTTATGGTAGCGTGCTTTGGCAATGTCGAATGTATCCTTGTCCGCCTTATCGCTTTCTTCGCGCTTTCTGCCGATCCCCGTCCCCAGGGCCATGATCAGCGTCCGGATCTCGTCGCTCGTCAACATCTTGTCGAAACGGGCCTTCTCGACGTTGAGAATCTTACCTTTTAAAGGCAGGATGGCCTGGAACTTCCTGTCCCGACCCTGTTTGGCTGAACCCCCGGCCGAATCACCCTCGACAATGTAGAGCTCGCTCAATGCAGGATCCTTCTCGGAACAATCGGCGAGCTTGCCCGGGAGCGAACCGCCATCCAACGCGCTCTTGCGCCTGATCAGATCTTTGGCTTTTCGAGCGGCTTCGCGGGCGCGGGCCGCATCGATGGCCTTCCCGATGATTTTACGAGCGACTGGTGGATTCTCCTCGAAATAGGCTCCCAGTTTCTCGTTCACCGCGGTCTCGACGACGCCTTTGACTTCGCTATTCCCCAGTTTCGCCTTGGTCTGCCCTTCGAATTGAGGATTTCTGACCTTGACGCTCACCACAGCGGTGAGTCCTTCCCGGACATCATCACCGGTCAGCGATTCGGTGTCTTTTTTCAGCAACTCATTGGCATTGGCGTATGTGTTGATCGTACGGGTGAGGGCAGCCTTGAATCCCACCAGATGGGTACCGCCTTCTTTCGTATTGATGTTGTTGGCGAAGGAGAAGAGATTTTCGGCATAACTGTCGTTGTATTGGAGAGCGACTTCCAGAATCATCTCCGGCTTCTCGACCTTGACATAAATCGGCTTATGTAAGGGCGTTTTAGCTTCGTTCAGATGTTCGACAAAAGAGACGATGCCGCCCTTGTAGAGGAACACCTGTTCCTTAGCGGGTTCTTTTCGTTCGTCTTTCAACGTGATTGACAGGCCCTTGTTCAGGAACGCCAGCTCGCGCAAGCGCTGGGCCAGGACGTCGAAGCTGAACTCGAGGGTTTCAAAGACCTGCGCATCGGGCTTGAAGCGGACCTTCGTGCCGCGGCGCTTGGTGATACCGGTGTCCTTCAGAGGGGCGCTGGGCTTCCCACGCTCGTACCGCTGCTCGAACACCTGTCCATCCTGCCAGATCTCCAGTTCGAGCCATTCTGATAGAGCATTCACAACCGAAATGCCGACTCCGTGGAGACCGCCGGAAACCGTGTATGCGCCCTGCTCGAACTTGCCGCCGGCGTGCAAAACGGTCAGTGCCACTTCGGCAGCCGACTTCTTTTGCGTTGGATGCATCCCGGTGGGGATGCCCCGGCCATTGTCGACGACCGTGACGCTCCCATCAATATGGATCATGACTTCGATCGTCTCTCCGAAGCCCGCCATGTGCTCGTCTACGCTGTTGTCGACCACCTCATAGACGAGATGATGCAGCCCGTCGATGCCCGTGCTGCCGATATACATCGCCGGCCGCTTGCGCACCGCGTCGAGCCCTTCGAGCACTTTGATCTGGTCTGCGCTGTAGCTGTCGGATTTGGGCTTGGTCGTCTCGTCCGTGGCCATTAAGCTCCTCTAGCGCAAACACCCACGCGCCTGACAGGATGTTCAACAAGATCACCGGCTCGCCCGGCCAACTCCGATGCGCCGCTCGAGCTGTTCCCCGCCGGGGCCACAGCAAGGTCCACCACGCGAAGCATAATGAGCGTGAGTTTGCGGACGGGCGCGAATTGGTGAGCGCCCAGAGTCTCAGAGGCAAGTCGCACAACGTCTACAAAGTTGAACCTCTGAGTGGCGCGAGCGCAATGCTGGGAGTCTTTTTCCAACATCCTGCTAAATTTTGATGGGCATCACGACACACTTGAACCCGGGCGTTTCCGCCTCTTGAATCAAGCAGGGGCTGAGTGCACTGTCCATCTGCAACGAGATTCTCTCCCCGTCCATCACGTCGAAGACATCGAGGAGATACCGGGCATTAAAGCCGGTATTCAGGGCTTCGCCTTCGTATTGGGCGGACATTTCTTCCGTGGCTTCACCGTAATCCGGGTTGCTGGAAAACAGCGTGAGTCGCCCCGGGGCAAACGACAGCTTCACCGCATTGGCCTTGTCCTTCGAGAGCACCGAAACCCTGCGTAGCGCGCTCTCAAGTTCCGCGCGCACCACCATAATCTTTTTATTGCTCTCTTTCGGAATGACCTGTTGGTAATTGGGATAGTTGCCTTCCATCAACCGGGACGTCAGAAGCAGGCCGCTCTTGCGGAAGATCATGAGATTTTTGGTAAAGCCGATCAGCGGTTCGCCGTCTCCTCCTTCTTCCAAAAGACGACGCATTTCTTGTGCGGCTTTCTTCGGAATGATTGCCTTGATCTCCTGTGGCGCGCCTTTGGCGCCGGCTTTCCCAAGGTCCTGCTCAGCCACCGCCAACCGATGCCCATCGGTCCCGACGAGTCTGAGCGTCGTTTTCTTTTCCCCGGAGATCAGCGTGACCAGCAAGCCGTTCAGGATATAGCGGGCATCGTTATCTCCCGCTGCGAACAGCGTTTTGCGGATCAACTCCAACAGGCCCGCCCCGGCGAGTGGCGTCATCCCTTCACGGTCGATGGCGGGCAGCGCGGGATAATCCGTGCTGGGAAGGCCGACGACCTTGAACTGGCTCTTCCCTGCTTGAATGGTTGTCCAGTTATTTTCGCTGGAAATCAGATCGATGTCGCCGCTCGGAAGTTCCTTGATAATCTCGTACAGTTTTCGCGCCGAGACCGTGATCCCCCCGGCTTTGTGGACGGTGGCTTTGTAGAGGCCTCGCATGCCGATTTCGAGGTCGGTGGCCACAATCTCGGCTCCCTCCTGTTTGGCTTCGATCAGGATATTGGACAGAATCGGCATTGTATTGCGCTTTTCGACGACCCCTTGGACCCGCTGAAGCCCTGTGAGTAACTCATCTCTTCCGATCCGAACCTTCATAATCGCCTCTCTCTCACCCCGGTCACCCCCTGAGGATCTTCTCCTTCAGTCCGTCCAAGGTTTGATTCAACGAGGTGTCGCTCTCTTTTGCTTTCGTGATTTGCCGACACGCATGCATGATCGTCGTGTGGTCTTTCCCGCCGAACAACCGGCCGATTTCAGGAAATGAGGAGTCCGTCAATTCCCGGCACAAATACATGGCTATCTGCCTGGGGTGCACCAGCGTTTTGCTTCTGCGCCGTGACTTGAGGTCGGCGATCTTGATATGGAAACAGGCGGCGACCGCTTCCTGAATGTCCTCCATGGCCACAATTTTCTTCTTGTCGCCGATCAAATCGCGCAGCACGTTCCTCGCCATGTCGAGGGTAATGGACTGTCCGGTCAGGGAGGCATATGCGCCCAAACGCACCAGCGAACCTTCCAGTTCTCGAATGTTGCTCTTCATGGTCGTGGAGAGGAACTGGATGACATCTTCCGGCAGTGTGACTCCTTCGTCTTCGGACTTCTTTCTGAGGATCGCGATTCTGGTTTCCACATCGGGAGGCTGCAGATCGGCGATGAGCCCCCACTCAAACCGCGACCGTAATCGTTCTTCAATGTCAGGCATGTCCTTCGGAAACCGGTCGCTCGAAAGGACGATCTGTTTGTGCGCCTCGTACAAGGCATTGAACGTATGGAAAAACTCTTCCTGCGTGCGCTCTTTGCCCGCCAAGAATTGAATGTCGTCGATCATCAGCATGTCGATATGCCGATATCGCTTCCGCAGGTCCATCATCTTGTCGTAGCGGATGGAGTTGATGACTTCATTGGTGAATTGCTCGGTCGTCAGATAGGCAATGCGTAGGTCGGTGCGTTCAGCTACATGGTTGGCGATCGCGTTCAACAGATGGGTCTTACCAAGACCGACTCCGCCATAGATAAAAAGGGGATTGTAGGCTTTAGCTGGCTGTTCGGCCACCGCCATACACGCGGCGTGCGCGAACTGATTGCCAGCCCCGACGACAAAATTCTTGAAAGAATACTTTGGGTTAAGCTGGATCCCACGCTTCGATTTAGGGGTTGTAGCGGTCCGGACCGCTTGTGCAACTGCTGCAGGGTCGTTCTGACCGACGGGAGGTCGGCTAAAGACGACAAAGGACACGGCCGTCTCTCCGCCTCCGCGGGCCGTTGACACGGCCTCTTCCAGGAGTGGTCCGTAATGTTGGCTGAGCCAGTCACCAAAAAACTTATTTGGAACGCCTATTTGTGCGTTTCGATCTTCAATTCGCTCTAAACGGACCGGCATGAACCAGGTGTCGTAGACCTGTTTTGGAACCCGTCCTTGAATGTACGCCAGGGCGTCTTGCCAGACTGTAGAAACCGTCATGATACCTACGCTCTCACCCATACACAGGCTTATTCACACCTGTGGATAAGTATGCTCGATGCCCTTGTGTCGAGATATCCCAACGACGTCATGAGGCACCGGTGGATTTTAAATTGGTTCTTCATCAACGTGTATAAAGAAGTTATGCACAGTGCACCGGCTTCTCACTCCGAGTCAATCCCCAGGTCCGTCCACAAAGCGGCTCACATGAAGTTCCTCCTCAATCAACCCTTTAGCACCAATCCCCACCATCCACCGGTCCTACTCCGAATCCTACGACGACGACTGGTTCTTTCTTTGCCACACAATCTTCGGAGAAGAGTCCCTCCTTAAATCACAATCGCCGCATCACTCTCGAAAATTTTTTTCACAAGAACGTCATAGGAGATGGTGCGATCCCCATTCCCAGTGCCAAGCGAGAAGACTGTTCCGCTGGTATGAGGGAATGGAGTCAGGTCACTATCAAGAAGCACCACATCTCCTTTGGAGTGTGACGCGATAAACAGTGCAGGATCCACACGATCCAGGGGTTTTCTGAGGAGGTAAAGCGTGTTTTTCATGAAAAGACCAGGGTGCGGTCGAGTGAGTGCACAAGCGTGCGAACCTCGTCCGGCGATTTACTCGTCACGGAAAATCCGTCGAGAAATTTCTCCGTGCGCGAGCCTGATGCCACGACGAACGGTACATGGAGTTGCTTGAACGATGGACGATATTTTTCCAGTATATCGACGTCGACGACGTCATCGGTATCATCGGTTAACAAGAGAGGGGCATTACCGAGGAGAATGATGGTCGTCTCATGATCTCCGGCACAAAGGCCAAGCGCAATGCGCAGGGCCTCGACGGGTCGATGGGTCTTGGTAGGGTCTTCAGTGATGACGACAGCAACTCGTTTAGACATGTCTTTTTCTTGCTAAGTGAATGCGAGAAATCGATCACATCCGTCAATGATTCCTGAAAGCACGACAAGGCCAGATAGCGAGACACGCGGATCAACCTGTTCCGTCGAGACACCATGCTGTTGGCATCCATAGGCACAGACGGACATTCGGACGCCAGCGTCAAGGAGTCCTCTGAAGCGCGTATCCGTGTAGTTTTTTACGCCCTCGTCAATGAGATACAAATAGACCTCAACGCCTTGACGGAGTGCAGCTGCGGCAAGTTGTACCACGGTCTCGACGCTCGGATGAGAGGGGGCTGTGGATAACAGGAGACCGAGTTTCTGGGGTGCCATAGAAGTGTCTGTGAATTTAGCACGAAGATCTTTTAATAATCAAATGGTTATATAGGATAATGGTGCCCGAGCCTACGGGGTTTTCAAGAGGAAGTCAATTGGAAAAAAGGCCTCACAAAGTCTTGCTGAGAGCCATGAAATAGCGAGGAAGATCGGCCAATGGAATCGTCTCCTGCGCTTTGGATTCCATATCGCGCACAACAGCGGATCCAGTTCGGGCTTCATCATCACCTAAGAGGACGGCGAAGCGGCAGCCTGCACGGTCTGCCTGACGGAGATGAGATTTTAATGTCGCGGCCCGGTAGTCGGAGAAGGCCGAGAGGCCGACTTGGCGGAGGGCGTCCAGTAAGCGTACTCCTGCTGGACAGCCTTCGGTACCGAACGAGGCCACATAAACCGAGGCACGAACCTTCGGAACACGTTCGGAAGGGAGCATCATTGCGATGCGTTCGAGGCCGGCAGCGAACCCCACTGCAGGCGTAGGCTGCCCCCCCAAGAGTTGAACCAATCCATCATACCGGCCTCCTGCGCCCACAGCATTCTGCGCCCCAAGGTGGGAGGACGTAATCTCGAAGGCCGTCAGGCAATAGTAATCGAGTCCGCGTACGAGCCGTGGATTCAGACGGAACGCGATTCCAAGCGAGGAAAGCGTTGTTAGAACCTGATCAAAATGGTCCTTTGCCTCGGGAGACAAGTATGAAGTCAGTTGAGGGGCATCCTCGGTGGCGGCTCGGCAGGCAGGCACCTTACAGTCAAGCACCCGAAGTGGGTTCGTGTCGATCCGTCGCCGGCAATTGTCGCACAGTTGGCCCACCCGGCTTTGCAAAAACGCAACGAGGACGGGAAGGTAGGCCGCTCGATCGGTATTCGTGCCCAGGCTGTTGATCTCAAGAGTGAGATCAGGTAAACGCAGATCTGAAAGAAATCGCCATAGCAGGGAGATGACATCCACATCCGCCTTCGGATCCTGGGTTCCCAGGTATTCGACGCCGAACTGATGAAATTGGCGGAGCCGTCCTGCTTGCGGCCGTTCATGGCGAAACATGGGGCCGATGTAAAAATATTGTTGAGGGAGAGGATCAGCCTCTCGGTGATGTTCGATGAAGGCACGGACAGTTCCCGCAGTTCCTTCCGGTCTGAGGGTGAGGGACGTTCCGTCCCGGTCGGGAAACGTGTACATTTCCTTTTCCACGATGTCGGTAGTGGCGCCGATGCTGCGGGCAAACAGCGTCGTGACCTCAAATATCGGGATGCGGATTTCGCGAAAACCATAGCGATCCGCCCACTGACGGGCGGTCTCCTCGATAAACCGCCAGCGCGGCGTCTCCTCCGGGAGAATATCTTTGACGCCCTTAATGCCTTTAATCACCTGTGCATCCAGCTTTCTTGATCTCGTTTCAGAAGGTGCGCGCGACTATAGCGACGAGCTTGCGGGCAAGTCAACGCGACGAGGGCTTCTTGCGCCCAGCTTCGAGCGGCGCTATAGTTCGCAACCTCCCGGCTTCCTTTAACAGGAGTCTGTGTATGAGCAGTGATCGGCCAACCCGCAGGGTCATCGCCGTGGCGCCGATGCCTCCCGAGAAATCCGCGTATGCGCTGGCGCGTTACAGTCGCTCTCCTGACTCGATCGAACAAAGCATCAAATGGGTGCATGGGCATTCCTCTGAAAAGTTCTGGGAGCAGTTTTACTTCGATTACGGGCATGCTTCGATCGCCGATCTCGGCCACGTCATCATCTGTTTTGAAGAGATCACCGAGCTGGCCGCCATCCGGTTGGAAGATGAACCGGTATGGGACGGGCAGGCCAAGTCTAGCCGCTACCAAAACTTTGCCTCCGGGGGCTGGTACGTGCCCGACGCCATTCATGGAAGCGAGACCGAAGGCACCTATCAGGGCATACTTCGCAGCCTGGGGGAAATCTACCGCCTCCTCCACGAACCCCTCGTAACCTATCTATCCGAGCGAGAACCGCGCCCGACCTCGATGAAGCCGGATACATATCAGCGGACCATTGCCGCTCGCGCATTCGACGTCACGCGCTACTTGTTGCCGCTCGCCTGCAAAACAAATGTTGGTCAAGTGGTGAGCATTCGAACGCTCGAAAAGCAGATCACGAGGCTTCTTTCCTCTCAACTCCCGGAACTTCAGATGATCGGGGAAGACCTTAAGGATGCTTGTCAGCGCCCCCCGATGAACGTCTGGGGTGAGCTATGCGGCCAAACCGCCGGCCTGAACGAACCGATGGCTCCTACGCTCGCTCGTTATGCCCGAGCGAACGACTACCAGGCCACCGTCTACACGGATCTGGCCCGCTATGCAAAAGAAGCACTCCGCGGCACGGGGCTGGACCAGGCGGATACCTGGGGAACGAGCGAGTCCGTCGAGCTTATCGATCCGCACGATCCCATCGATGAAACCGTCTCGACGCTCCTGTATCGTGTGAGCCACGCGCCCTACCGCAGTATTCTCGGTGTCGTGCGTGGGTGGACGGAAAAGCAAAAACAGGACACGATTGCCGTCGCACTGAGCCGTCGCGGATCGTACGATGAGCTTCCGAAGGAGTTTCGAAGCGGGTATGCATTCACGTTCGATGTTCTGATGGATATCGGCGGCTGGAGGGATATGCACCGCCATCGGCGCTGCCAGCAAATCCAACAGAATTTTACCACCGCTCATGGCTATGATGTCCCGGCGCCCCTGATTGAGGCCCGTCTTGAGGGTGAATATCGGCAGGCGATGGATGCAGTGAGGGCGGATATTGAGCAGCTGAAGAAAGTGAATGGAGAGGCGGCCCTCTATGCCATCCCTTTCGGATTCAAGGTTCGCTGTCTGTTCAAGATGGATTTTGCGGAAGCGGAGTATATTGCCAAGCTGCGTTCGGGGGTCAAAGGGCACTGGTCCTACCGGAACATCGCCTGGCTAATGAAACAGAAACTCACCGAGCGCTATCCCGTGCTCGGCGTGCATGTGCAAGCGACTTCGCCGGACATTGAAGATACGCTGACCAGATAGTGTGTGTTTCCCTTCCATGACCGAGCACCAAATCAGCTGTGAAGCGGCCCTGTTGAATGGAGACTGGGAACAGGCGGCGCGGGAGGCGCTCGCTTGGGCGCGCCAACGGACGTCGAGCGATGGGCGCGATCCTCGACCACATTTTGCGCTCAACGTGGTGCAGCTGATCAAAGGGCAATTTGCTGAAGCCTGGAGCAGCCATGCTCTCTCGCTGCAGGAGCCGGACGACATTGCGCAAGTAAAAAGCTGGCTCGACGAACTCGTGGCCCGCCATGCCGATCAACCCAGTGCCCATCTGGTGATGGGATTGTTCCTGTCCCAATCCGGGCAATCTGAACAATCGGTGCAATCCTACCGAACGGCGACGAAACTGGCGCCGCAATGGGCCTACCCGCATTATTTTCTTGCGCAGATCCATGAACGCGCAAACCACGTCGAGATGGCGATCAAAGAGTACCGGGAGGCGGTGAGGATCGATCCGGACTATGTTCCGGCCAGGACCAACCTCGGTGTGGCGTACCAGGAGCAAGGACGATTGGAGATGGCCATCCCGCAATATCGCGAAGTGATCAAGCTCAACCCGAGCGATGCGGTTGCCCATGCCAACCTGGCCTGCGCGCTTGCCGAACAGGGGAAGATGCAGGCGGCGCTCCTGGAGTATCAGGAGGCGCTCCGATTGAACCCACGGGATGCCGAAGTGCATTTTGCGCTGGGAGGGTTGTATGAAAACAAGAACCGTCCCGACCTTGCAATGAAAGAATATCGTGCCGCGATCGAGTCGAATCGCGACCTGGCACCCGCTCATTCGGCTCTCGGCTGGATGCTGTTCGATCGGGGTCATCGGGAAGAGGCCATGGAATGTTTCAATCAAGCCCTTCGCGCTGATCCCCAGAACGCACGGGCCTACTTGGGTGTCGCGAAGTGCTATGCAAGTCGGGGAAAAGTGCAGTTGGCGATTGAGAACTACACGAAGGCGATCAAGTACGAGCAGGACCCTCAGAAAAAAAACGAGATCATGAACAATCTCTACAAAGAAGGCGGCACGTGGGACACCTAATGAAGTCACACCTGCTTTTCTAAAGCGTGTTTGGGACCTAGATCTCTACAATGTCTTTCTCACCTTGAAAGGGGCCGATTTGCTCTACGCGTGTATTGCGAAAGTCGAGGAAATCCCGCTCGTCACCCATGACAAGACTTCGACCAGTATGAAGGCACAATTCACATAATTCGTCCGCGCGAACGCAAATGAAAAGCCTTCACGCGTTTATGGCAATGGCGCAAACCCGGTGATGATGTGGCTCAAATAGTGAGCGAACCTCAAGGCGCACAGGAAAGTGTTAGCGCCGTCCATAGCAGGGCGGTCAAAAGCGGCGGCGGCAAGGCCGCAGCGAATGAGAAGGCGAAGCGTACGTCGTCTGGAACGTTGAGCTTTTGAGTGATGCGAGAACGAAGCCGATGGCGTTTTTCAACGCCTGCTACAGTTCGCGGATGGCGCCTTGGAGGACGGTGATCTGCGTCACCGGATCGCCGGAACTCTTCAACTCTTTGCGGATTTGATCTTTCAGGTAGGAGGAGTAGCCGACACG
>Ga0075420_100004269_pt1 | contig 12519 bp, 7 predicted proteins | sample SoiMetdeltSBSDD4_FD_75296 | JGI IMG/M metagenome (GOLD analysis project Ga0075420, IMG submission 75296) | Bulk soil microbial communities from a Populus tree surrounding site in Tennessee, USA - Soil MetaG P. deltoides SBSDD4 | ecosystem: Environmental > Terrestrial > Soil > Tree plantation... | reverse complement strand
AGCAACGCCTGGGGACTGATGACGGATGACCGATGACGGATGACTGACTGCTGTCAGTCACTGATGTCTGAAGTCTGATGTCTGATTTCTGATTTCTGTCTAGAGGCACTGCATGCAGGCAACTTTCCCCCGCCGGCCCGCTTCGCGCTTCGTGTAGAACTTCTCGCGGCGGTCGTCGGGGATGCCGATCGCGTAGGGGCAGTGCGACGCGTGGAAGTGCGGGCTCCCGTTCGTGGTCACGAACGAGGGCTCCTTGCGGATGATGCGGTCGACCACGCCCCGGAGGTCCTCGTCCGTCATGTCGGCGCCGGCGTTGTAGACCATTTCGACGACTTCGAGCTGGACGTTCGAATCTTCGATCTCCGCGATGATCTCCGCCTGGGACTCGGAGATCATGCCCGCGCGCAGGGCCTCCTGCACGGGAACGGGAAGCTTCAGGAGCGACCGGCCGCGCGCGACTTCCTCGGGCTTCAGCCCCATCGTGGCGGCGAGGTCGGCCTCGCTCACCCCGGGGCAGCGCGGGCGGAGCCGGTCGATCATCAGGACGAGGTCGATCGGGTTCAGGCTCTCGCGGTGCAGGTTCTCGAGCGTCGCCACCTGCATCATCTCGCGCGCGCCCAGCGTGCGCACGATGGCGGGGATCATCTTCATGCCGAGGTCGCGCGCCGCCATGAGCCGCCGCTGGCCGGCGATGAGGACGTACCGGCCGTGGTCGCGGTTCACGATGATCGGGACGATGACGCCGTATTTCTCGATCGACGCCCGCAGCGTCGCGTGGGGAGCCTCGACGACGTATTCGCGGGGCTGGAACGGGTTGTCCTGGATCTCGTCGATGGGGATGTACTGGAGGCGGTCCTCGCGCCGCGAAGGCCGCGCCATGCTGCGGAAGAAGCGCCCCACCCCGCTCCAGAATCCTCCGGACCCGCAGTGGCGGCAGAGATGTTCGGTGTCGCCCATCACAGGGATCATCGGCAGGACCGCGGCGGACCTGAACCCCCAAGAGATCACCTTTTCTTTGACGCGCGGACGGCGAGGAATACCATGGGTTCGCCACCCATGAAACGCGATCCCGCGGTCTTTCAATCGACTCTCTGGTCGGTCGTGCTGCAGGCCCGGGAAAGCACGGACTCCGGGCGCCGGGCCGCGTTGGACCGGCTGTGCGGCATCTACTGGCCGCCCCTCTACGCCTACTTGCGTCGGAAGGGCTTCGGGGCCGAGGACGCCGAGGACCACATCCAGGGATTCTTCGGTTACTTCCTCGGGAAGGAGCTGATGGCGAACGCCGATCCGGCCCGGGGGCGGTTCCGGAACTACCTCCTGGCCGTGCTCCGGAATTACGTGGGCAACGAGCTTCAATACGAGGGGCGGCGGAAGCGAGGCGGAGACGCGCCGGTCATTTCGTTGGACCGGACCCGGATCGAAGCGGAAATCTCGGCGGGGCCGCCCGGCCCGGAGACTCCCGAGGCGGCCTATCATCGCGCCTGGATCATCTCCGTCCTCGACCAGGCGTACCAGAAGCTCAAGCACGACCTGGCGGGTCGCCACGGGCCCGAGCTGGCGGCGCTGATCGGCGCCCACCTGGGCTCCAGTCCCGAGCGCCTCAGCTACGAGGATCTCTCCCGCCGTTCGGGGAAACCGGTGACCACCATCACGAACCTGCTCCATGCCGCGCGGCGCAGCCTGCGCCAGCACATCCGGTCCGTCCTCCTGGAGACCGTCGAAAACGAGTCCGAAGTCGACGACGAAATCCGGGAACTCTTCAAGTCTCCCTAAAGGACTCCAAGGCCTCGCAAATCGGAAGAGGGGGGAACGCGGGGATTCCCCCGGCGAGGAGGGTCGCATGACCGTTCCCTTCCGGTGTCCCGACTGTGGGAACGTGATGGATTCGGACCTGGTCCAGGCCAGGTTCGACGGCTCGTGCCCGTGGTGCCTGGCGCAGGTCGCGACGGCCGATCCCGAATCCCAGGAGCCCGGGATTGAAATCGCATCCACCCTGTCCACCGGAATGAGTTTCGGCCCCTACATCCTGGACCTGCCTCTCGGCAAGGGAGGGATGGGTGAAGTCTGGAAAGCGAAGGACTCCCGGCTCGACCGCTGGGTCGCCCTCAAGTTCCTGCGGCAGGAAGATCCCGGCGAATTCGCGCGCTTCCAGCGGGAGGCGCAGACCGCCGCGGGCCTTTCCCATCCTGGGATCGCCGCCATCTACGAAGTGGGAGAGATCGACGGACGCCATTACATCGCGATGCAGCACGTCTCCGGGCGGACCATCGAGACCTTCCCCCGGAGCGACTGGCGGCTGCTGGTCACGCTCCTCCGGGATGCGGCTCGCGCCGTCGAGCACGCTCATCGCAAGGGAATCATCCATCGGGACCTCAAACCCGAAAACCTGATCGTCGAGAAGGCCGACGACGGCTGGCGCGCGGTCGTGCTCGACTTCGGCCTCGCGAGACCGATCCAGGGCGGCGAGAAGCTCTCGCTGTCGGGGTCCATCGTCGGGACGCCCGCCTACATGAGTCCGGAGCAGGCGCGCGGCGCGAAACTCGACGAGAGATCGGACGTCTATTCGCTCGGGGCGTCGCTCTACGAAGTACTGACCAACCGGATCCCCTTCGAAGCGTCGTCCGTGTTCGACACGCTGAAGCGGGTCGCGGAGGAAGACCCGGTGCGGCCGCGACTGGTGAATCCCCGGATTCACCGGGACCTGGAGACGATCGTCCTGAAGTGCATGGAGAAGGTCCCCGGGCGCCGGTACGGAAGCGCGCGCGAACTGGCCGACGACCTGACCCGTTTCCTGGCCGGCGAACTGATCCTCGCCCGGCCGGCGGGTCCGCTGATCAAGGGATGGAAATGGACGAAAAGGCACCGTGTTGTCTCCGCCGTCGCCATGGCGGTCCTGGTGGGTGCGACCGGCTTCCTCGCCTTTCGCTCGGCGGAGAAGCGCGCCAAGGTGGCCGGGCTGCTGCGCCAGGGCCATGACGCCCGCGAGGACTGGAATCGGATGCAGGCGGAACTCGGCGAACTGACGCGGCAGGAATCGGAGGCGGCCGCCGCCGTCAAGCCTCACGATGGGGAGGAAAAGAAGCTCACCTATTGGGCCTTTCAGAAGCGCCGGGAAGAAAAGGACCGCGAAGCGGCCCTGCGCCATTCGGAGATCATCGTCGCCTACACGTCGGCTCTTGGAGTGGATCCCGCCAACGCCGAAGCCAGGGCGGCGCTCTCGGCGCTCTACTTCGTCGAATACGAAATCGCGGAAAAGAACCGTGATCACCGCGGAATCGAATTGAATGAAAAGTTGATCCGCCATTTCGACGACGGGCACTACGGTGAAAAGCTCCTGAGACAAGGAACGGCGACGATTGATTCCGAGCCGTCCGGGGCGGAAGTCTTCCTGTTCCGGTACGAAGAAGGAAGCGACCGCCGCCTCATACCCCGACCCTTCAGGGCTTCCTCCCTTGTGGCTTCCGACCCGCCCGCTTCATCCGGCGAAGCGTCCGGACTTGCGTGCTCCTCGTTCAATCGATGGGGATCCTGCCCCGTTCAAACGCTGAGACTTCCGGCGGGCTCCTACCTCTGCGTGCTCCGCAAAGCGGGATTCCGCGACGTCCATTACCCGGCCTTCATCGGACGCGGCACGCGGTTGAGCGAACGGGTGAAACTTTATACGGACGAAGAGATCGGACCGGACTACGTGTACGTTCCGTCGGGTCCTTTCATCATGGGGGAAGACTCGATCGGCTTCGGCGCCGCGGCGCGAAAGGTCGTCACAACCGGAGACTTCTTCCTTAGAAAAACCGAGGTGACGTTCGGCGAGTATCTCGTGTTTGTCAATGACGTGCTGGCCGCGGAAGGCCTCGACAAGGCGCTCCATAGGACGCCGAGAGAGACTCCGGCATCGAACCGGCTGTGGACGGAACCGCCTCCAGGGGCCCTGTTTTCGATTCCCGGCCATTACGATCCGCAATGGCCGGTCGTCGGCATCGCATGGGAGGATGCGGAGGCCTACTGCAAGTGGCTTTCAAGGAGGGACCAGCAGCGAGGAGGCAGGGCAACGTACCGTCTGCCGTCGAACATCGAATGGGAGAAGGCGGCGCGCGGAGCGGACGGCCGATTCTATCCCTGGGGAAATCACTTCGACTGGAGCTTCACGAAAGGCCAGCTTTCGAGGCAGGGCTATGGGGGCAAGGCTGAACCCATCGGAACGTACATCAAGGATGAAAGCCCCTATGGAGTTCGTGACATGGCCGGCAGCGTCAGGGAGTGGTGCCATGATTGGAAAGACAACGAGCTCTCGAAATATGTGCGGGGCGGCAATGCCATGGGAATCAACACGGAGTGGTTCCGATGCTCTTCTCGGGCCGAACAGATCCCCTGGGTAGTCAACCAGGCGCTGGGCTTCCGGCCCTTGAGGGAAAACCCCGGGGCCTGGCGCGTGAGGTCGGCCACGGACAGCCTCTGGGTCGGCCAGTGGATTGGGCATGCCAAGGACATCTTCGGATGTCGGATCCAACTCTCAATCGATGGTGACCTTGTCGAGGGTGCCATCGAATGGACTCCGGAGAGGCTGCCGGGGGACCCGCGGCTGCTCCTCGAGGATCCCGCGAAGGCCGCGGAATTGCTGGGCCAGACGACCGGAATTGAAACGCTCCGCGGATCTTTCGACTCCGGTCGGCGAAGCATGGAACTCAAAGGCGTACGGGTGACGGATCCGAAGAGAATCGGAATCGACTGGTACCGAATCGTCCTCTCCGAGAATGGAGAGACGTTTGAAGGCAGCTCACGCGGCCATGACCGGCGCTGGGAATCGCAGTTCACAGGCAAGAAGATTTCGGGACAGATCCCTTCGCATTGAAGTCTGGATCCCCCAGAATGTCACGAGCCGCGCGCGAGGTCTTTTGCCTCGGACCCTGGACGGACCTCGGACTCAGGACCGCGGACAGGCCAAGGACTCGGAACGCAAGTCCCGAGAGTTCATCCTTCAATGACCTTCGCGTTCTCGAGATTGCCCTCGATCCGATCCGGCGATCGCTACCACAAACTGATCGGGAGGGTCATGCCCACGTGATGGAGGCTTCCGTGTGGGCCGGACTTGTGCACGGATCCGACTAAAGGAATCTCGGAACGCGCAAATCCTCAGGATGGAGGCTTGGCGGTCCCGCTCCTTGGAACCCCCGCGGGACTGGCCGGATCGATTCACGATGCGGGCCGGAGGACGGGAGAATCGGATTCTGTTCGTGGCCGCTTTCGCGGCCGTCTTTGCGGCCCTGGGGGTCGGGGCGCCGAGAGCAAGTTCCCGGTCCGGCCTCCACCAGCGAATGATGGCCGTGCACCACAACGTCCAGCACGATCTCAGCCTGATGGACGCCCTGCAGTATCCCGCGACCGGGTCGCCCGAGCCCGTGGGAAAATTCCTCGGCGCGACGTCCCAGCCGACGACGCTGACCCAGGGCGCCGCCTATCCGAGTCACGTCAACCCGAAATTCCTGTATGGCATCTCGCGGGGCGGCACGACCGTCCGGTGCGTCGGGCCGACCGGGGAGTCGTATTCCGTCGCGGATCTCGGAGACTTGATGTCCCGGATCACGGGAGCCACTCTCGTCACACGAAACGTGCCGGCCGACCCCTCGTGGAAGCCGGGCGCCCATGACCTGGCGGACCACTACGTGGTCACCGGCGTGGTCAACCAGGCCACCCCCGGGCTCGCCGGAATGTCGACGGGATTCGCCCTGTTGAATCCGAAGACCATGGCCCCGTTCCCGATCGGGACCGCCTCGATGTTCGTGACCCCGACCCCGGGATGGACCTTCGATGATGTCTGCTTCGCCGCCTGGCCCGGGCCGGACGGCGACTATGCCACCGTCTACGACAACGAATATCGCTACGTGCTCGCGTACCTGACGGGATTGTCGCAAGTCGGGGGTCTGCTTTCCCTGTCGCTCAACCCCTATGAGACCGCGACCGGAACCGAGCCGCCCAGTCCTTGGAATCCAGTGACGTCGGAGCGGGGTCCGCCGTACGCGAACGCCTATCCGATCATCGGCTCCAATGCCAAGACCGGCGCCGCGCCCCTGGTCGCTTACGGCGGCGCCCGGATCTGCTGCCGCTCCTACCACCTGAGGCCGGCCATCCCCGGCTGTTCAGCTCCGGCCGGCGCGAGTTATGTCCTCGCCGGTTGGGTCACGCAGTTCGCGGCCAATCCCACGATCTGGCGACCCCGCCTGGGCTGCTTCTCCCTCGGCACGTCGAACCCGATCGCCGAGGTGATGACTTATCCCGCCACGGCTTCCGACGATCCGTTGTTCACCCATCCGTTCTCACTTCCCGGGTACTTCACGGGCAGCGTCTTCAAGGGCCTGGCGATCGTGGGAGACTGGGCCTTCGCCACGACCGGCGACGGACAGAACGGCGACGAATTCGGGGACGTCATCCAGGTGGTTTACATCCCCGAGATGATCGACGGCGCCGGCGATCTCGACGACGGCTGGCGCGGCTACGTCTCCCCCTCCAGCGGCAGCCAGGGATTCGTGGGGTATCACCCGAACCTGCAAGGCCAGCCAAGCACCCTCTACGCGGGTTCGGGCGGAAGCCCGGGGATCCTGTACGGCACGACCCGAAGCGTCTTCCAGGACTACGGCGTCTTCGGGGGCGTGCTGGGAGCCGGACCGCTGACGCCGATCGACCTTCGCACCGAAGAGGAGAAGTTCCTCGGGCTCGCCCCGCGGAGAGCGCCCCAGCCGTTCGTGGGCTTCCACACTTCGGACAGCCCGGCGGACGCCTTCGACGGGAGCGGGGATGGCGGCGGCAATGGGGAAGGATGCTCCGGCAGCGCCGCCGGCCGCGCGGATTCCAACGCCCGTCTCTTCGCGTTCCTGGGAATCCTGTTCTTGATGGTGAGGTTGCTTCGGGAGTGCCGGGCGTGAGCCCGCGGCATCGGCCCCCCTACTCGTCGAAGAGCTTCGATTCGTCGAGGTTGCCCTCGACCTTCACCTTCAGCGGAGACTTGAGGAGGTCAAAAAGCTTGCCGGGGATGTCGAAGAGGAAGAACTGCCACCCGAGGAAAGAGGCGGTCTCGGTCCGGATCCTCAGGCTGAAGCTGCCGTCGAATCTGAAACTGCCCCGGCCGATGACGCTCCCGCTCCCCTCCGCCCCCAGGAACGCGAACTCCTTGATGTCGAACTTGGACGACCGGATGTCGAAGAGGGCCTTCATCGCCGTGAACTTGCCGCTCGATCCGAGCGGATTGAGGAACGTGATGATGCCCGGCACGTCCAGCAGCTGCCCCTCCGTGATGAAAAGAGAGCCGCCGGTGCTGGTGAGCGAATTGAGGTCGTTCGCTTTTCCCTTGAGGTTGGGGATGAGCAGGTCCACCTTCCCCGCGATCGTCTTCCCCGACCACTTCACCGTGTCGTTCACGAAGTCGCGCAGGTCGAGGCGGCTGATGGCGAGATCCCCCTCGAAATCGTCGGTCACCGTGTCGAGCGAGAACCACCCCGAGAGCTTCCCCCCGTAGGCGTCCCCGGAGATGTCGCGGAAATCGAGCATCGGCCCCTGGATCGTGAAGTTCGTCGTGAGGTTCTTGACCTGTTTCTCCAGGATCCGCGCCGAGCGCACGTCGATCCGGCCCGAGAGCAGCGGCTTCCCGTCCCGGATCGGACCCACGAGCACGACCGACCCCTCGACGTCCTCGACCGGCAGTCCCGCGGCGATCGCCCCCTTCCGCAGGTCGAGGCTGAGACGCACCCGGAGGTTGGACCGGTCCCGCTCCGGCCGCTCGTCGAGCGTGAACTTGAAGTCGGTGATGCCCGAGATCTTGAGCGACCTCAGCACTTCTCCGATCGGCTTGGGAACGCGGTCCCGGAACCGTTCGTCCATCGAGACGGCAAACCCGTCGATCCGGAGCTGCCTCGTCCCCCCGGACGCGGTCTCGACCTCCCCGTTCACCTCGATCTCCCCGGTGGGGTCGATGAGGCCCTTGACGTGACTGAACCGGACGCGCCCGTCGTTGAACTCGACCGTCCCCTCGCGGAAGAGGATCGGCAGGGGCGCGTCCCGGAACTGGACCCGGTTCCCCTTCAGGCGGGCCAACGCGCGGATCTTGGGCTCCCCGCCCGGGCTCCGGAGGAGGCGCACGTCGACGTCGATCTCCCCCGACGCCCCGACCCGGTCGAACACCGCGCGGGCCTCCTCAGGGAGCGCGTCGCGGAGCCGCCCGTCGAGTTCCAGCGAGGTGGCGCGCACGTCGAGGTCGATCACCGGGTCCTTCGCGATCGAGTCGATCCGCCCCGCGATCCTCACCTCGGCCCGGCCGCGCCGCCCCTGCATCCTCTTGATGATGACGTCGTCCCCGTGGACGCGGACCTCCCCGGTCGCCCGCTCGATGGGATAGGGAAATCCCGCGTACGCGAACGACGCGTCCCTGAAGAAGAGGTCGACGGGCACCGACTCCTTCACCTCGGGTCCGCCGCGTTCGCGATGGATCGTCGCCCGCGCGTCCAGGCGACCGGACGGCTTGAACTGGGTCCACACGTCCTGCGCGTCCTTCGGGAGCGCGGCGCGGAGCGAATCATCGAGCGGCGCGTCGTCGATCTCGAGCCTGAAATGGTACCCGGCGTCCGCCTCGTAGCCGTCGGCGCTCCCGTCGAAGCGGAGCTTCGTCGATTTCCCGTTCCGGGCCTCGATGTTCTTCACCGTGAACCCGTCGGCCCGGAAATCCATCTCGCCGCGGACGTCCTCGCAGGCGAACGGGAAGTGGCGGTAGAGCAGGCTCATCCCGCGCGGCTTCAACGTCACGCGGAACGCGACGTCGCGCGCGGGATTCGCCCGGTCGCAGGCCAGCAGGACTTCCGCCGCGGCAGGGCCGGCGGGCCGGTACTTGTCCCACGCGTCCTGGAGGGGCGGCCGCAGGACATCGCGAATCGCCGGGCCTAGGACCAGGTTCTCGTTCGTGAGGTACACCCGGTGGTCGCCGGTGTCGAGATCGACCTCGCCCTGGACGCTCCACTCGCCGACGACCGCGTTCCGCAGCGTGCCGCGCACGAAGTAGCGGTAGCCCGTCGTCGGGACCATCGCGAGGTCGATGATGTCGAAAACCTGCGGCTCCTCCGTCGCGAGGACCTCCGAGTGTCCCAGCTCGATCGTGCCGCCCCGGCAGGAGATCCGGGGAAGGTGGCGTGACGAGACCAGCTCCCTCAGGGGCCGCCGCGGCGCGCCGGGGGCGCCGCCGAGGTCGCGGGCCATCCGGTCCGAGAACCGGATGCGAGGCTCCTCCAGGACCACCGATTCCACCACGATCCCGCCATCGCGGTAGCCGATGGAGACGCGGATGCGCCGGGCCGTGAGCGGCGGGCTCGCGAGCTCCGGCAGGCGCAGCTCCACGCGCTCCATGCGGAGCTTGCCGCCGAGCGTCATCGAGAGGCTCTCGAACGAGATCAGGTTGCCGGCGTGTTTGCGGATCTGCGCCGCCGCGATGCGTCCCAGCACCCGCGCGTTCGTCAGGAGCACCAGGTCCGCGACCAGGACGAGCGCGAACATCGCGAGGCACAGGAGGAAGGCGGACCGGCGGCGCATCGGCGGAAGCCCCGGCCGGAACACGATGCTGCGCCAGCTCCGGGGGACGGTCGCGGTCATAACGTGACCCGATTGTAGACAGGATCGCCGGATCCGGGCCAAGGCTATAATCCTCGGGCCCGATACCTGGTGCCTTTTACGCTAAAGACAGGTTTTTGAAGTCTGACAACTCGCAGGCGCACAAATTCCATGCTCATCGAATGCGTCCCCAACTTCAGCGAAGGCCGGCGCCGCGAGGTGTGCGACGAGATCGTCGCCGCGGTCCGCGCCGTTCCGGGCGCGCGGTTCCTCGATCTCGAGATGGACCCCGATCACAACCGATCGGTGGTCACGTTCGTGGGCGCGCCCGCCGCGGTCGAGGAGGCGGCCTTCGCCGCCGCCCGCGTGGCCGTCGCGAAGATCGACCTGACCCGCCACGAGGGCCGCCATCCCCGCATGGGCGCCGTGGACGTCATCCCCTTCATCCCGATCCGCGACCTCACGATGGAAGACGCCGTCCGCGTCGCGCGGGAGCTGGGAACCCGCATCGGCGCGGAATTGAAGGTCCCGGTTTTCCTCTACGAAGCGGCGGCGACCCGGCCCGACCGGCGCAACCTCGCGGACATCCGGAAGCCCCAGTTCGAGGGCCTGCGCGACCTCCTCGGAAAGGACCCCGACCGCGTCCCCGACTTCGGTCCGAACGCGATCCACGCGACGGCGGGCTGCGTCGCCGTCGGCGCGCGGCGGCCGCTCATCGCCTACAACATCGACCTCGAATCGACCGACGAGAAGCTCGCGAAGCGGATCGCGAAGAAGATCCGCGAACGCGACGGCGGCCTGCCGGGGATCAAGGCGCTCGGGCTCTTCATCGCCGACCGCGCGTGCGCCCAGGTCTCGATCAACGTCTGCGACTTCACCCGCACGTCGCTCGAGGCGGTGTACGCCGCGGTGGAACGGGAGGCGAAGTCCGCCGGGGTGGTCGTGCGATCGAGCGAGATCGTCGGCCTCGCCCCGCAAGCCGCTTTGCCGCCGGGATCGGTGGAACGGGTGAAGCTGGCGGGATTTCGTCCTGAACAGGTGATCGAGAATCGACTGTGAGTTGACTGTTGACCGTTGACGGTTGACAAAGCCTCACGATCAACCATCAGCTATGCTGCAACGGCGGCTCCAATCCGAAAGAGTCTTGGTTGCCGAGGTTTTGGGAGTAACCGTCCGGCCCCGTCAACGGTCAACGGTCAACCGTCGACGTTCTACTTCACCATCCCGGTCTTCCGTGCCGCTTCTCGAATGATCAGCCTTCGTTCGCCGTCGGTTTGAGGCGGATCCTTCACGAACTCGCGGTCGATCTCCGCCACGAACTCCGAGGTCTGCTCGTGGGACTGCTTCGTGCCGCCCTGGACGACGAACCGCTCGCCGCGCGTGACGCGGACGTGGTCGTCTCCCTGGGTCACGACGCCCAGGATGAAGTGCTTGGACCGGCGCATCAGGACCTCAGTATACCGCTCAGCGCCGCGGGGTGAACTTCTCGAGGAAATCGCGGCGGTCCTGGGGATTGTTCCACCAGATGACGTAGTCGGACGGCTTGGCGTAGTTCTTCCCGGTCAGGAGGAACAGCGTCCGGTGCGGCCACGGCATGCCATGGGAGTCGGACGGGGCCTCGATCCGGCTGAGCGCGTTGATGGCATTCCCGACGCTCGACTCGAGCGCATTCAAGTTTCTCAGTCCGCTCAGGAGCGCCGGCAGGTGCTCCGCGGCCGCCTTCGCGACGGGGCCCGGCGACTTGGGATCGAGATCCTCGATCAGCGCTTCGGCGCCATCTTCGCTGCCGAGCCGCGCCAGCGCCTGCGCCAGCACCGGATACATCGAAAGCGTCTTTTCCTGGCGGCTCTCCTTCAGCCACCGGACGAGTTGATCGGACGCGGCGGGGTCGCCCCGGAGCCCGAGCGCCTCCACGGCGTCGCGCCGGAAGGGGCTCCCGGGTTTCGCCTGGGCCAGGACCGCCTCGTACACGCGCGGGCCGGGCAGCATCGCCATCTCGCGGATCGTCGCCGCCTTGCGCGTCCCGTTGGGCGCCTGGAGCCGGTTCAGGTAGGCCTGCAGGACATGCGCCGCCTTGGGCGCGGCAATCGCCAGCTCGACGCCGGACCGCCTCGGCTCCGGACCGTCCGGGAAGAGAAGCACGCGGACGACCTCGCCCCCCGACACCAGGGCGCGCCCGAGGGGACGCCCGCCCCGCCGCAGCACGACGCCGTCGCCTTCGACATCCTGCTCCGCCGCGAACGCCGCTTCGGCCAGCCGCTTCACGGCCAGCGGGCTCGCGGCCAGTTCGGACGGGAACCGGATCTCGCGCTCGTGCGCGATGATCGCCTCGAGCGACGCGGCATCCAGGACCCGGTCGAACTGCGACGCGAAGAGCGCGGGGCTTCCGAAGATCTCGATCGCCGCGATCGAATCGCCCACGGCCACGGCGACGCCCACGATGTTGGGATTGGGCGCCCGCAGGTCCTTGAGCGCGGCCCGGTATTCGGCGATCGCGGACTTGTGGTCGCGATAGAGGTCGAGGGGCGGCATCCGGCCGCCGGGCGCGACCATCGAGGCCCAGACGCCGGCCTGCCCCACTTCCTCGTTCAGGAGGCGTCGAAGGCCGAGGGAGGCCAGGTGCGCCCCCGTTCCGCCCGTCTTCGGAAAGGCCTTCTTGTCCTCGGGACGGAGCTGTCCCGGCTCGACATCGAAGACCTCGACCGCCCGGTCCTTCTTCCCGGGAACGATCACGTCGCGCGCCACGACCCGGTCGTGGCGGCCGCCGACCAGGAGCTCCCCGGCGAAGAGCGCCACGTCCGCATCGCCCTTGTTCTTCACGCGGACCTGCAGCGCGTTCCCTTCGTCGACGAATTCGAGCGCCGCCATCGCCTCGGGCAGGGTCGCCATCGCGGGCGGCCGCTCGCCCTTCGCGACGAGGGGGTAGAGCATGAGATT
>Ga0075420_100004266_pt1 | contig 12524 bp, 14 predicted proteins | sample SoiMetdeltSBSDD4_FD_75296 | JGI IMG/M metagenome (GOLD analysis project Ga0075420, IMG submission 75296) | Bulk soil microbial communities from a Populus tree surrounding site in Tennessee, USA - Soil MetaG P. deltoides SBSDD4 | ecosystem: Environmental > Terrestrial > Soil > Tree plantation... | reverse complement strand
TCCTCATCGAGCCCAAGGTCGTCAGTTCGTATCGCACGCTCGACGATCTGGCCGCCGGCGACCTTGCGTTCGACGGCGCGGGCGAGGAGATGAAAGGCGCCGGCGTGCTCGACGAGGTGCTCGATTTCGGCACGGCGCTCTCCTGCGCCGAGGCAGTGGGCGCGATGAAGTTCGCGTGCGACACCACGCTCGAGTACCTGAAAACGCGCCGCCAGTTCGGCGTGCCGATCGGCGCCTTCCAGGCGCTGCAGCACCGCATGGTCGACATGTTCATCGCCTACGAGCAGGCGAAGTCGATGGCCTGCCTCGCGTGTTCAAAGATTGATTCCTTTGAAAATGCCAAAGACAGAGCCCGGGCAGTGTCCGCGGCGAAGATCAAGATCGCCGACAGCGCGCGCCACATCAGCCAGGAAGCGGTGCAGCTGCACGGCGGCATGGGCATGAGCGAGGAGCTCAAGGTGAGCCACAGCTTCCGCCGCCTCACCGTGCTCGCCCGCCGCTTCGGCGACGCCGACCACCACCTCGCGCGCTTTGCCTCGCTTTAGAGCGTGGGTTTTCGCGTTGCTCGCGGGCTGCGCGCAGGCGCCGAGCGAGCAAGTTCGGAGTAAGCCCGAGCCCCAACCCGAACCGCTGCCGCCGCTGCCCGCGACGCTGGTCAACGACCCCGATTGCCCCGGCTGCCTCGCGATCACCGTGACCCTGCGGCCCGACGGCAGCTACCTGCTGCGCGATCAGCTCGGCGCCTCCGAGTTCTACGACTTCGGGCGCTGGAAGTACGCCGAAGGCAGGATCGAGCTCGCCGGCGGGCGCGAGGCGCCGCGCCGCTATCCGCTGAGCGACTTTCGCAACAGCCCGAAGGTGGAGCCGCTGCGCGGCCCCTTCCGCATGGTCGGCATCTACGACGGCGCGACCTTCAAGGAATGCCGCACCGGCATCGCGTGGCCGCTCGCGCAGACGCGGGCGGCGGAAACGCTGAAGGGCGAATTGCAGAAGGCGCAGGGCAACCCTGTGCTGGTGGCGCTCGACGGGCAGTTCGAAGGTTCGCCCGAAACGCTGCGCGTGCTGCGGCCGGCGTCGGTTCTCGATGCGCGCGCGTGTCCGAGCTAGACTGAACCCATGGAAAACCAGCGCATCGTGCTCGCCAGCCGGCCCGAAGGCTGGGTTACACCGCAAAACTTCCGCCTCGAGAAGGCCGCGGCCGGTTCTCCCGGCGAAGGCGAGGTGCTCGTGAAGAACCTGTGGCTCTCGCTCGATCCGTACATGCGCGGACGCATGAGCGAGCAGAAGAGCTACGTGAAGGGCGTCGACATCGGCGAAGTCATGGTCGGCCAGACCGTGGGCGAGGTCGTGGAATCGAAGCACTCGAAGCTCAAGCCCGGCGACAAGGTCCTGACACAGCTCGGCTGGCAGCTGTACGGCGTCACCAAGGACGCGACGAAGGTCGATGAAAGAGCGCCGCTCAGCTATTACCTCGGGATGCTCGGCATGCCCGGCATGACCGCGTACTTCGGCCTGAAGGACATCGGGCAGCCCAAGCCGGGCGAGACGGTCGTGGTCTCGGCGGCCTCGGGCGCGGTGGGCAGCGTGGTCGGGCAGCTGGCGAAGATCTGGGGCTGCCGCGCGATCGGCATCGCGGGCGGGCCCGAGAAGTGCGACTTCGTGAAAAACGAGCTCGGCTTCGACGAGTGCTTCGATTACAAGGCTGGCCGCTTGCGCGACCAGCTGAGAGACATCGACGTGTACTTCGACAACGTCGGCGGCGAGATCCTCGATATCTGCCTCGCCCGCATGAAGCTCTTCGGCCGCATCGTGGTGTGCGGCATGATCTCCGACTACAACGCGACCGAGCCCTATCGGGTGAAGAACCTGCGCGCCGTGCTGGTGAACCGGCTGAAGGTGCAGGGCATGATCGTGTTCGACTGGAAGGATCGCTACGGCGAAGCGCTGAAGGCGCTCGGCGGCTATTACGCCGCGGGCAAGCTGAAGACGCGCGAATCGGTGGTCGAGGGCCTGGCCAACGCGCCGCAGGGCCTGATCGCGCTCTTGAAGGGCGGGAACTTTGGCAAGCAGCTGGTCAAGCTCGCCTGACTACGCGGGGTTCTGGCAGCGCGCCGCGGCGCTGGTGATCGACTGGCTGATCGTGGTCGTGATCACGGTGCCGGTCCTGGTGCTGGTCTTCGGCATCCGCGAGGTATCGCTCGATCCGACCGAGCATTCGTGGGACCTGCTTTCGTTCGTCGCGCTCGCGGCCGTGGTGATCGGCTTCTGGCGCTATTGCGGCGCCACGCCCGGCAAGATCGCGCTCGGGGTGAAGATCGTGGATGCACGCACCGGGGGCGCCCCGGGCACCGGGCAATTGATCGTGCGTTTCCTTGCGTATCTGGTGTCCGCGTTTCCGCTGTACCTGGGCTTTCTCTGGGCGGCGGTCGATCGGCGCAAGCAGGGCTGGCACGATAAGATCGCCCGCACCATCGTGATCAATTCCGAGGAATAGAAACCAAGAAAGGCGCAGTGACTCAATGATCGATTTGTACACATGGCCTACGCCCAACGGCCACAAGATCCACATCATGCTCGAGGAGACCGGCACGCCCTACCGCGTGATCCCGATCGACATCGGCGCCGGCGACCAGTTCAAGCCCGAGTTCCTCAAGATCTCGCCGAACAACAAGATGCCCGCGATGGTCGATACCGACGGGCCCGACGGCAAGCCGTTCGCGCTCGCCGAGTCCGGCGCGATGCTCTTCTACCTCGCGTCGAAGACCGGGAAATTTCTGCCCAAGAACCTGCGCAAGCGCTGGCAGGTGATGCAGTGGACCATGTTCCAGATGGGCCACGTCGGCCCGATGCTCGGCCAGGCGCACCACTTCCTCGGCTACGCGCCGGAGAAGATCGAGTACGCGATGAACCGCTACAAGAACGAAGCGAACCGGCTGTACGGGGTGGTCGAGCGGCGGCTGAGGGAAAGCAAGTACATCGCCTGCGACGAGTACACCATCGCCGACATGGCCACCGTGCCGTGGCTGCGCGCACCCGAGCGCCAGGGCGTGAACATCGACGAGTATGCCGCGCTCAAGAAGTGGCGCGACGCGATCCTCGAGCGGCCAGCGGTGCAGCGCGCGGTGCAGGTGCTCGCCGACCGGCGGCGCGCCACGATGAGCGACGAGCAAAGAAACAACCTGTTCGGCGCCGCTCAGTATGCTAAGCGGTAGGGTGGCATGGATCACCGGAGGCGGTTCCGGGATAGGGCTGGCCGGCGGGATTGAGCTTGCCCGCGCCGGCGCCCACGTGGTGATTTCCGGCCGCAGCGCGGAGACGCTCAAGAAGGCCGAGAAGGAGCTCAAGGCCGCCGGCAGCGGCGAGGCGATCGCGCTCGACGTCTCCGACCAGCAGGAAGTCGCCAAGGCCGCGCAAGGCATCCTCAAGCGCCACGGGCGCGTCGACATCCTGGTGAACAGCGCCGGCGTCAATAGTCCGAAGCGTAACTTCCGCAACGTCTCGCTCGAGTCCTGGGACCAGATCGTGGCGATCAACCTGTCCGGCACCTTCTACTGCTGCCAGGCCGTGCTGCCCGGCATGCGCGAGCGCAAGGACGGGCAGGTGATCAACATCTCGTCCTGGTTCGGGCGCTACTGGAACACGCTCGGCGGCCCCGGCTATAACGCGACCAAGCACGCGGTGGTGGCGCTCACCGAGACGCTCAACGTGGAGGAGGCGCCGAACGGCATCCGCGCCACCTGCATCCTGCCGGGCGAGGTTGCCACGCCGATCCTCGAGAAGCGCCCGGTGCCGCCGCCGCCGGAGGAGCGTGCGCGCATGCTGCAGGCCGAGGACCTCGGCCGCACGATCCTCTTCGTCGCCACGCTGCCGCCGCGCGCGTGCGTGAACGAGATCGTGATCAGCCCGACCTGGAACCGGCTGGTACAGGGCGGACTCGAGAAGCCGAGGGCCTGAGCCTCACCCTGCGCGTCGCGGCCCCGTTTCTCGCGGGGTATTTCGTGTCGTACGTGTACCGCATGGTGAACGCGGTGCTCGCGCCCACGCTCGCAGCGGAATTCGGCCTTTCGGCGGGCGGGCTGGGATTGCTTTCGAGCATGTACTTCTTCTCGTTCGCGCTCTGCCAGCTGCCGCTCGGGCTCGCGATGGACCGCTTTGGCCCGCGCAAGGTGAACGCCACGCTGCTTCTGGTCGCGGCCGCCGGCGGCGCGTGGTTCGCCCATGCCGACGGCGCCGCCAGCGCGATCGCGGCGCGCGCGCTGATCGGCGTCGGCGTGAGCGGCGCGCTCATGGCTTCGCTCACCGCGTTCGTCCTCTGGTACCCGGCCGACCGGCTCTCGACGTTGAACGCGGTCGCGTTCTCGGCCGGGATGGTCGGCGCGATGACGGTCACCGTGCCGCTCGAGATGCTGCTGCGCGTCTGGCCCTGGCGCGAGGCATTCATGCTGATCGTCGCCGCGACCGTCATGGTGAGCCTCCTGCTCTGGTTCTGGGTGCCCGAGCGCGTCATCCCGGCGCGCGGAGAGACCTTCAAGGACCAGCTCCATCAACTGGCAAGTCTCATGCGCGATGCCGCGTTCCTGCGCCTCGCGGTGTGCCTCGGCGCGAGCCAGTTCGCGGCGGTGGCGCTGCAAACGCTCTGGATCGCAACCTGGCTGCGCGACGTGGCGGGCTATGCGCCCGCCGAGGTTGCGCGCGGCCTGCTCGCGGTCAGCGCGTCGATGATCGTCGGCTACCTCGCTTTCGGCCGCGCCGCCGACGCGCTGCAGCGCCGCGGCCGCAGCGCGCTGCCGCTCCTCGTCGGCGGCGTCGGCGCCTCTTCGATCGCCTTGGGACTATTGGTTTTTGGTGTGCACCTATTCTTCCTGTGGTGCGTCTTTGTCGCCGCCGCGACCGCGGTGGTGCTCGGCTACTCGATCCTTTCGCGCCGCTACCCGAAGGCGATGGCCGGTCGCGCGAACACCGCGATCAACCTCGTCGGCTTCATCGGCATGTTCAGCGGCCAGTGGGGCGTCGGCCTGATTCTCGACCTCTGGCCGCAGAGTGCGCACGGCTACGCCCCCGAGGCCTACCCGTGGGCGCTCGGCATGACCTGGGCGGTGCAGCTCGCCGGCCTCGCCTGGCTATGGAGCGGCCGCGCGCTCCTCGAGAGCCGCTCTAGCGTCGCGGCCTGAGGTAGATGTCGCGGTACGACGCGTAGATCGAGCCCGCGAACACCGGCCCGAGCACCAGCCAGCCAAGTCCGAGCGGCAGGCTGGCGATCACCGCGAGCACGAACCCGATGATGCCGTAGAGCAGGAACGGCACGACGTTCTTCAGGCAGCCCATGAAGCTGCCCTTCATCGCGTCGACCGCGCCTTGGCCGTGGAACACGACGAGCGGCGCGGCGAGCCAGATCGCCATGATCACCGGCAGCAGCAGCGCGAACATCACGAGCACGGCGAGCACCATGGTCATGCCCATCCCCTGCACCGATTCCGGGTCGGCCTGGCCCATCATCGCCGCCATGCCCACGCCCATGGTCAGGCCGACCACGAGCATGACCACCAGGCTCGCGCCGAGGTAGATCGCGCCCACCGCGATCAGCGTGCCGGTGCGCTCGCGGAAGCCGGCGAAGAGATGGCCGAACTGGAGCTCGCCGCCCGTGTCGAGCGCCTTGCAGCCAATCATGAAGCCCGCGGCGAATACCGGCCCGAACAGGCTGAGGAGCAGCCCGCCGACGAACGGAATCAGCGCCGCGACGATGAAGATCACGAAGGTGACCAGCACCATGCCGATCCACATGGCGGGCTGGCGCTTGAAAAGGTCCCAGCCGTCGGTGATCCAGGTCCAGCCGTGCCCGGCGGGCACCGGCTGGCCGCCCGGCACGAAATCGGCGTCGCGCACCACGGTCTCGTCTGCGACCGCGGCTTTGGGTGCTGCGTATGGGTTCGTCGTTGCCATGAGGCCTCCCTTCCCTTTTTTATCGCTCCTTGAATCGTACCCTTACCGTCGCGATGGCCTTGGCGACGAGCGAGCCGTCTTCGTTCTTCGCCTCGGCCTCGACAAAGCTCATGCTACGCCCATCCTTGAGAACGCGCGCGTCGGCGGCGAGGCGCTCGCCGGTCGCGCCGCCGATGAACGAGACACTGAGATCAATCGTGATCACCCCGACTGAATCGGGATGCAGCGTGCGCGCCGCGGTGCACAGCGCTACGTCCAGCAGCGACATGATGACCCCGCCGTGCGCGGTGCCGAGGCTGTTGGTGAGTTGAGGCTCGATCGGCAGCGAAAGCCGCGCGCTGCCTTGGCCGAGCGCATCGGTCGTGATCTTGAGGTGCTGGATGTAGGGAATCTTCTTCTGGTATTCGCGCGCGAATTCCACGTTCATACGATCGTTGCCCCTCCGTCGACGGCGATCGCCTGGCCGTTGATGTGGCGCGCGGCCTCGGACGCCAGCAGCACCGCCAGGCCCTTGAGATCCTCGTCATTGCCCAGCCGGCGCGTGGGCGTCCAATCCTGGATCAGCTTTCCCGTGGTCTCGAGGGTCGCGCGCGTCATCTTCGAAGGAAAGAACCCGGGGCAGATAGCGTTCACGGTAATGCCGTGCACGCCCCACTCGGCGGCGAGCTGGCGCGTGAGACCGACCACGCCGTGCTTGGTCGCGGTATAGGCCGCGGTGGGTGCGAAGCGCGGATCCTGGCCCAGCAGACCCGCGACCGAAGCGACGTTGATGATCCGGCCCCACTTGGCCGGAATCATGGATTTCTTTGCCACGATCTGCGTGAGCGCGAACAGGCCGCTCAGGTTCACGCTGACGAGCTTGTCCCACGCGTCGAGCGGATGCTCCTCCGCCCGGGCGCCCCACGTGGCGCCGGCGTTGTTCACCAGGATGTCGATGCGGCCAAGCTTCTTCAGGATCTCCTCGGCGACCGGCGCAATGGCCTCGCGCTTGCCGATGTCGCACACATACGAGGTCGCGTCACACCCAAGTTGTTTCAAGTGAGAAACGGCCAGGTCGAGCTCGTCTTTCTTGCGGGCGGTGATCGCGAGCCTCGCGCCCATCTCGCCGAGCGCCTCTGCAATCTGCAGGCCGAGGCCGCGCGAGCCGCCCGTCACCAGCGCCACTTTTCCGCTCAAATCGAGCAGTTTTTTCACGCTCATCGGCCCCATCGTAGTACAGATAGAATCGTCGCGTGACGACCCTGGTGATGTTCTCCGGAGGGCTCGACAGCACCGCGATGCTGGTGAAGCTGCTCGCCGGCAGCGCGGAGGAGTTGCGCGTGCATCACATTCACATGGCGAACCGCGAAGGCCGCGAGCGCGCCGAGCGCCGCGCGGTCGAAGCGATCGTGGCGTACTGCCGAAGGCATTACCGGGCGTTCCGCTACTCCGAATCCGGGCTCGATTTCACCGCGCTCGAAGCGATCCCGATCGACTACCTGTCGATCGCCTTCGTCGCGTGCCAGGTGGCGATCGATACGCCGGGCTGCAATCGCATCGCGGTTGGCGCGCTCGCCGCCGACACCGACATCGCCAACCGCTCGGCGCGCCAGAAAAGGGTGTTCGACGAGATGTACGCCTGCTACCGCGCGCGCAAGCTCGGCGAGCCGCAGGTCGAATGGAGCTACCCCGTGTTCCATACGCCCAAGGCCGACCTGGCCGCCGGCCTGCCCGAGGAGCTACTCAAGCTGACGTGGTCCTGTCGGCGGCCGCTCGAGGGCTTCCGGCCCTGCGGGGCCTGCAAAGCGTGCCGGGTGCGGCAGGACTTGCGCAGCCCGGTCGCAGCAGTCGAAAATCGGGTCCCATAAGGGGAGGGAGGGGCGCCATGAGATCCAGACGGAACGATGGCCGCATACTCATTTATAGCCACGACACCTTCGGCCTCGGCCACCTGCGCCGCTGCCGGACCATCGCGCATTCGCTCGTCGAGCGCTACAAGCAGCTCTCGGTCCTGATCCTCTCGGGCTCGCCGATCATCGGCAGCTTCGACTTCCGCACGCGCGTCGACTTCGTGCGCGTGCCCGGGGTGATCAAGCTGCGCAACGGCGAGTACACCTCGCTCAACCTGCACCTCGACGTCCGCGAGACGATGTCGATGCGCGCCTCGATCATCCAGCACACGGCGGAGGAGTTCGCTCCCGACGTGTTCATCGTCGACAAGGAGCCGGTCGGGTTGCGCGGCGAGCTCCTGCAGACGCTCAAGGTGCTCAAGCGCCAGGGCACGCGGCTGATCCTCGGCCTGCGCGACGTGATGGACGAGCCGCGGCTCCTCGAGCCGGAGTGGCAGCGCAAGAAGGCGCTGCCCGCGTTGCGCGAGTTCTACGACGAGATCTGGGTCTACGGGCTGCCGCAGATCTGCGATCCGCTCGAAGGCATCGCGCTGCCCGAGAGCGTGCGCAAGAAGATGGTGTACACCGGCTATCTCCACCGCGAGGTGCCCACGCATGGCGCGCCGCCGCGGCTGCCCGAGATGGCCAACAAGCCGTTCGTCCTGGTGACGACCGGCGGCGGCGGCGACGGCGAAGGCCTGATCGACTGGGTGCTGCGCGCCTACGAGCACGACCCGCTTTTGCCCTACCCGGCGCTGCTCGTGCTCGGGCCCTTCATGCAGGCCGAGCGCCAGGCCGAGTTCATGGACCGCGCGGCGAAGCTCAAGCGCGTCGATGCGATTACCTTCCACGGCCAGCTCGAGGCGCTCGTCGCGCGCGCCGTCGGCGTGGTGGCGATGGGCGGCTACAACACCTTCTGCGAGGTGCTCTCGCTCGACAAGCGCGCGCTCATCGTGCCGCGCACCGAGCCGCGCCTCGAGCAGTTCATCCGCGCCTCGCGCGCCGCCGAGATCGGCCTGGTCAGCATGCTGACCGACGACGGCACCTACGATCCCGCGGTCATGGCCGCGGCGCTCCGCGCGCTGCCGCGCCAGAACCTGCCCTCTGAAGTGGTGGTGCCCGGGCTGCTCGAGGGGCTGAAGAACGTCGGGCGCCTGGTCGCGCCCTGGATCGCGCCCACCGAGGAGGAGGAGCGCGCGACGCTCCGCGTTTCGCGCATCCGGTAGCTTGCGGGTCGCTTTCGTTCTCAAGGGGTATCCGCGCCTCTCCGAGACCTTTATCGCGCACGAGATCGCCGCGCTCGAGCGCCGGGGCCTCGAGATCCTGATCGTCTCCTTGCGCAGGCCGACCGACGCGCGCCGGCACGCGGTTCACGGCGAGATCCGCGCCGCGCTGCTCTATCTCCCGGAGTACCTTTTGCTCGAGCCGCTGCGCGTGCTGCGGGCGTGGTGGAAGCTGCGAGAAAATGTGAAGTATCCGGCGGTGCGGGCCCTCTGGCTGCGCGACCTTGCGCGCGACCGAACGCCAAACCGCATCCGCCGCTTCGGCCAGGCGCTGGTGCTCGCCGCCGAGCTGCCGGGCGACGTCAAGCAGTTGCACGCGCATTTCCTGCATACGCCGGCCTCGGTGACGCGCTACGCGGCGCTGCTTCTGGGCCTGCCGTGGACGGGATCGGCGCACGCCAAGGACATCTGGACCACGCCGGAATGGGAGAAGCGCGAGAAGCTCGAGTCGTGCGAGTGGCTCGTGACCTGCACCGGCGCAAATCGCGAGCACCTCGGGGCGCTCGCGCCCGCGGGCCGCGTCGAGCTCGTTTACCACGGGATCGACTTGACCCGGTTTCCGGCCAGGTCGTCCTCGGTTCCATCCATGCGCGATGGCCGCAACGCCGCCGATCCGGTGGTGATCCTGTCGGTCGGCCGGCTGGTCGAGAAGAAGGGCACCGACGTGCTGTTCGAGGCGCTGGCGCGTCTTCCGGCGTCGCTGCACTGGAAGCTGGTGCATGTCGGGGGCGGCCCGCTGAAGGGCAGGATGGAAAAGCTCTCACGCGCGCTGGGAATCGCGCAGCGCGTGGAATGGCGCGGCGCGCGCACGCAGGACGAGCTGCTCGCGGAATACCGCGGCGCGGATCTCTTCGCGCTCGCCAGCCGCGTGGCGCGCGACGGCGACCGCGACGGCCTGCCGAACGTGCTGGTCGAAGCCCAGAGCCAGGCGCTCGCTTGCGTCGCGACGCGGGTGTCGGCGATCCCCGAGCTGGTGCGCGACGGCCAGAGCGGCGTGCTGGTGGAAGAGAATCACCCGGCGGCGCTCGCGCGCGCGCTCGAAGCGCTGATCGCGAACCCGGCGCGCCGGCGCGCGCTGGGACAGGCCGGGCAGGCGCGCGTGCTCGAGAGCTTCGCGCTCGACGCGAACCTCGACCGGCTCGCGCGCAAGTTCGGCCTCGCGGCATCCGGTGCGGATCGCGTTCTACGCACCGCTTAAGCCGCCGACGCACGCAACGCCTTCGGGCGATCGGCGCGTAGCGGGACTCCTGATGGACACGCTCGAGCGCGTCGCCGACCACGTGGAGCTGGTGTCGACCTTCCGCAGCTTCGACGCCGACGGCGATACCCAGCGCCAGCAGGCCCTGCGCAAGCAGGGCGACGCACTCGCGCAGCGCATCGTCGCGCAGTGGCGCAATGGGCCCGCCGCGCTGCGCCCCGATGTCTGGTTCACCTACCACGTGTACTACAAGGCGCCCGACTGGCTCGGTCCCGCGGTGAGCGCAGCGCTCGGCATCCCTTACGTGATCGCCGAAGCCTCGTATGCCCAGAAGCGCGCGAGCGGGCCGTGGGCGCTCGGACACGAAGCGGCGGCCGACGCCATCAGCCGCGCGCGCCTGGTGATCTCGCCGGCGCGGTACGACGTGGCGGGGCTGGAGGAGCTCGTGCCGAACGAGCGCCTGGTGCACCTGCCGCCCTTTCTCGACGCCGCGCCTTATCGCGAGGCGGCGCGCGAGCGCAAGGCGCATCGCGCGCGGCTCGCACGCGAGCACGCGCTCGATCCCGCGGCACCCTGGATCGTCGTGGCGGCCATGATGCGCGCCGGCGACAAGCTCGCTTCCTACCGCACGCTTGCGGCGACGCTCGCGCAGCTCGGCGACTTGCCGTGGCGCCTGCTCATCGCCGGCGACGGCGCCGCGCGCGGCGAGGTCGAGTCCGCGTTCCATGCCGCGGTGCCGGGACGCGCCTGCTACCTGGGCACGCTGGGCGCGCGCGCGCTGGCCGAGGTCTACGCGGCGGGCGATCTCTACGTCTGGCCCGCGGTGAACGAAGCCTACGGGATGGCGCTGCTCGAGGCGCAGGCGGCCGGGCTGCCGGTGGTATCGCGCGCGACGCGCGGCGTGCCCGACGTGGTCCGCGACGGCAGGACGGGTTTGTTGGTGAAAGATCAAACCTCACTGTCGGGTGCGGTGCGCGAGCTTCTCGTCGATGCCAAGCGCCGCGCGGCGCTCGGACGCGAGGCCGCGGAATTCGTCGCAAGGGAGCGAAGCGTCGACGCGGCGGCGACCCGGCTCAAAAATTTGCTCGGCGCGCTATGACCGTGCTCGCGCTGATGCGCCACGCCGACACGGCGTGGAGCGTCGAAAGACGCATCCAGGGGCAAGCCGATGTGCCGTTGCTCGAGGATGTTTCGATCTCCCTGCCCGATGCATGCCGCGGCATGCGCATCGTGACCAGTCCTCTGCGCCGTTGCGTGCAGACCGCGGCGCTGCTCGGCGCGCCGGATGCGCCGCGCGATGCGCGCCTTGCCGAGATGGACTGGGGTCGCTGGCAGGGCGAAACGCTCGGCGCATTGCGCGCGCGCCTGGGCGAAGAGATGCGCGCGAACGAAGCGCGCGGGCTCGACTTCACGCCGCTCGGCGGCGAAAGCCCGCGCGCGCTGCTCTCCCGGTTGCGCGGGTGGCTGGAGGAGGTGGCGCGCAGCCGCACGCCGACGCTGGCCATCACGCATCGCGGCGTCATTCGCGTGATCCTCGCCGAGGCGAGCGGCTGGAACATGCTCGGTGCGGCGCCGGCGAAGCTCGATTGGCGAGCGGCGCACTTTTTCGTGCTCGACGCGCAAGGAATCCCCGAGGTCCAGCGACTGAACGTGCGGTGAGAGTTTTTTTCTACGTTCAGCACCTGCTCGGCATCGGGCATCTCAAGCGCGCGGCGACCCTCGCCAAGGCGCTGCGCGCGGCCGGCTTCCAGGTCACGCTCGCGAGCGGCGGCGAGCCGGTGCCGGGAATCGAGGTTCTTCAGCTGCCGGCGGTCTCGAGCCCGGACTTCCGGCAGCTCATCGACGAGCACGGCAAGCCGGTCGACGAAGCCTGGAAGGCGCGCCGCCGCGAGGCGCTGCTCCAGGCGTTTCACGCCGCTTCTCCCGATGCGCTCATCGTGGAGCTGTTTCCGTTCGGCCGGCGGCAGATGCGCTTCGAGCTGCTGCCGCTGCTCGAGTTGGCGGTCCGTAACAACCCGCGGCCGCTGGTGGTGTGCTCGGTGCGCGACATCCTGCAACCGAACCCCGCGCGTGAGGCCGAGGCGCTCGAGCGCTTCACGCGGTATTTCGACCGTCTGCTGGTGCACGCGGATCCGAAAGTGGTGACTCTCGAGCGCAGCCTCCCGGCCGCCAAGCACCTGGCGGGCAAGCTCCATTACACGGGTTATGTAGTCGACGACATATCCGATGCCGGTG